>Ga0126369_10001397_pt1 | contig 16587 bp, 17 predicted proteins | sample PanSoiMetaPlot_1_FD_109646 | JGI IMG/M metagenome (GOLD analysis project Ga0126369, IMG submission 109646) | Tropical forest soil microbial communities from Panama - MetaG Plot_1 | ecosystem: Environmental > Terrestrial > Soil > Tropical forest > Bulk soil | place: Panama | collected 2016-02-17 | reverse complement strand
CTGACGGCGCCATCGCCTTACTCATTGCTGCCGACGATCGTTTCGCGCTGTCTGCAATTTCATTTCGCGCCGCTCCCGCAGGCTGCTGTGGAAAAAGTTCTGAAGGAAAAGACCGAGCGCAGGCCTGTGGAGGTCAAGCTTGCAGCACAGCTCGCTGAAGGCAGCCCCGGTTTGGCCATCGAAATGGATGTAGCGGCGGCAGCGGAAAGCCGAAAGAATGCGCTGCGCATCATGGAACGCGCAGCGCGCGGCCAAGGCTTCTCCCAATTGTTCGCGGACACGGCGGCGCTCGCGAAGGACCGCGAATCGTCCTTCGAGGATCAGCTTGGGGTCTTTTACGGATTGCTCACCGACCTGCTCGAGCTGACGTCCAAAATAAAGGAACCTGTTCTCCGCAACGCCAATCTTGCCAAAGAACTGGAATCGCTGAGCAAATCGATCGATTCGGCATGGGTACTTCGCGCCATAGCCGGTTTTGACGAGCTTTACGCCGGCGCGCGCCGCAATTTGAACCGGCAACTTGGTCTTGACGCCCTCGCCGCTTCGCTTGCGCCAGTTTCTCCAGTGGCTCCGAGCGTCGGTTCTGATTTTTGCAGGTTATAGGACTGGCCTCAGCGGCAGAAAATCGCTTACACTGAAACCTAACGCAACGTCCGCGCATCTTAAGGTCAGTCACTCCAACCCTGAGGTGTTCTAAAGGAGCAGTCATGGTGAATCGCCGTATGTTTCGTCCGGGATTTCCGGACGTGAAGGAGCCCAGCGCACCGCGCCCTCCGCACAATGGCCCGGTCCCCAGCAAAAAACCAGCGCCGCCGGAGACCACCCACGCCGAGAACTTTTACTGGGTCAAGCAGATGCAGTCGCACACACCGATGGCGGTGGTACTGGAAGACGGCGAGGTGCTTCGCGGTACCGTCGAGTGGTATGACCGCGATTGCATCAAGCTGACGCGGCAGGGCGGCCCGAACCTGCTGATTTTCAAGCGCGTGATCAAGTACGTATATAAGGATGGAGAGGAATCCGCGCAGGGCGGCGACGAGTAATCTTTCTATCCTGGCTCTTCTTCGATCGAGTGTCCGGCGACGGCTCCGAAAGTGAGCAGCGCCTTTGCGGCTAGCGACTTATCTTCATTCCAGATCTCACACTCGGACACAACAAAGTTTCTTCCGGCGCGCAGCACTCGGGCGTCCGCTTTAATGCGCCCGCCCGGGACGGGCTCGAGATAGTTGATCTTCAGCTCGACGGTGGCGATTTCTGTTCCGCGCGGGACCACGGTGTAAGCAGCGATGGCGGCGGTGGTGTCCGCGAGCGCAGCGAGAATTCCGCCGTGGACGACGCCATGAAGCTGCTTATGGTGCGCGCGGACGTCCAAGAGAAAAATGGCGCGGCCCTTCTCCACCTTTTCTACGTCGAAACCGAGATGCGTGATGACCTGGCTTTCTTTCATGCGCTCGCGGACGAGTTCGGTGGCCCAGCGGGCGTCCACGAATTGTGACGATTGCTTTGGCTTCGTTTTCATGGCTGAGAGATGTGACTTCAGAACGCGGTCAGGCCTCCATCTAACGGAATCGCCGCGCCGGTGAGCCAGGACGATTCTTCGGAAGCGAGAAACACGGCCAACTCGGCAACATCCGCAGGCTTGCCGAAACGTCCCAGAGGAATTGTTCCCATGCGTGACTGCTTCAAGCGCTTGCCTTGCTCGCTGTCGTCGAACAGTCCTTTCACCAATTCGGTTTCCACGATGGACGGGCAAATGCAATTCGCGCGCACATTCTCGTGGGCGTGATCGAGCGCCATCGCTTTGGTGAGCATGGTTACACCGCCTTTGGAGGCGCAATAGGCGGCACGGTCCTTCATCGCCACCAGGCCAAGAACAGAGCCGATATTGACAATCGCGCCGCCGCCGATCTTGCGAAACTCCGGCAGGGCGGCGCGCGACATGAGAAACGGCCCCTTCAGGTTCACGGTTATGACGCGATCCCAGTCTTCTTCGGCGATAGTGTCCACGGTGGAGACGCTCAGAGTTCCGGCGTTGTTGACCAGCACATTGAGCTTACCGAATTTCTTCGAAGTTTCCGTCGCTGCGCGCTCCGCATCCTTTGCTCGCGAGACGTCACATTGAAGGGCAATTGCCGCGCCGCCTTGCTTTTCAATCTGGCTGCACACTTCCTTTAGCTTTTCCAGACGCCGGCCCGCTATGGCCACACTGGCGCCTTCGCGCGCAAAAGCCATTGCGATGGCCCGGCCGATGCCCGTGCCGCCGCCAGTGATCAAGGCTACCTTGCCTGAGAGTCGTGTCACGAAATTCCCCACCCAAACGTCTAATAGGCGCGTCTAATAAGGACGTTTATAAGATGTCGCGCCATCGAGACTTGTCCCACCCGGTGCGCGCGACTCTAGCATTCCGGCTCGCCGACCTGCAAGCCGCGCTGGCGCGTTAGGCGGCGCATGACGCGAGCTTACCCAGAACGAATTGATGTATCGTAGCGGTTCTCAAAAAGACGGCGGAGTCTCAACACCCAGACCATGCGCATCGGCATCACCTGCTACCCCACTTACGGCGGCTCCGGCGTCGTGGCGACCGAGCTGGGCATCGAGCTGGCCGCGCGGGGCCATGACGTTCACTTCATCAGCTATGCTCCGCCCATCCGGCTGAATCCAGGCGGTGAGCGCATTCATTTTCACGAGGTCGAAGTTGTAAGTTACCCATTGTTTGACCATCCGCCGTACACGCTCGCGCTGGCCACGAAAATGCTCGAAGTGTTCGAGTCGGAAGCGCTCGATTTGCTGCACGTGCATTATGCGATTCCACATTCCGTGAGCGCGCTACTTGCACGCTCGATGGCAGCGCCCCGGCGCCTTCCGTTTATTACAACTCTGCATGGCACGGACATTACGCTGGTCGGCAGCAACCGTAGCTATTTGCCCATCACGAAATTTTCCATCGAGCAAAGCGACGGCGTCACCTCGATTTCGCGCTATCTGCTCGGGCAAACACTAAAGGAATTCGACATCAAACGCCCCATGGAAGTGATTCCGAATTTTGTGAACTGCGATCTTTATAGCCGCTCGGCGGACAAAGGGCTCGCACGGCAATGGGCTCCCAATGGCGAGCCGATTCTCATGCACCTCTCAAATTTTCGACCGGTAAAGCGGCTCACCGACGCGGTGACGATTTTTGCGCTGGTGCGCGCGAAAATGCCTGCCAAGCTGGTGCTGATCGGCGACGGCCCGGACCGCGGCGCGGCGGAATATCTCGTCCGCAAGAACAAACTGCAAAAGGATGTCTTTTTTCTTGGCAAGCAGGACGCTGTTTACGAAAAGCTGGCGGCCGCCGACCTCTTCTTGCTTCCTTCGCAGCTCGAATCCTTCGGCCTCGCGGCGCTGGAAGCCATGGCCTGCGAAGTCCCTGTCATTGGCACAAACGCCGGAGGCATGCCAGAAGTTGTCGAGCATGGCGTGGATGGCTATTTGGTGGAACCGGGCGACATACAAACCGCCGCGGGCCACGCCAGCGAGATTCTTTCTCGCGCCGACCGCGGCCGCGAAATGGGCAAAATCGCGCGCGTCAACGCCAAGAAAAAATTCTGCGCCAACGACGTCATCCCCGTCTACGAGGCCTACTACAAGCGCATTCTGTCGGAGTCTTGATCGCTAACTTGATGGTCGCTGTCTAGCTGTGACTTGTTGACTTGCGCAAAGACTGGACAACTCGGTTGATCTCGGCCTGAGTGATTGGCGGCGCTGCACCATTCGGCCGTTGAGTGAAGATGAAGCCGAACCCGCCGTCTTCATTATAAATTTCCAAGTCGATGGACCTGGAGCGCCTTCGTGGGTCACCAAACTGGAATCCCCTGAAATCTCCCGTCCGAATTCGATAAATCCCGGATTCCCTCCGAGCGGCATCATAATTCCCTTGATTAACACGAGCATTGCACTTCCGACGGCTTCACTTCGCGGTGTGAGCAGCCCCACTTTATCAGGCGTTGCCTCCAAAACCCGCTCCATCAATAGGTAGTCCGATTTCAGAACGTCTTCCCCGTAGAGCGCTTTCAGGCCAGCGGTGTCAGACTTCTCACTCGACAAAAAAGCATTCACAAATTCCTTTGGCGCTATCCTTGAAACTAGCAGCGCGTTTCCGGAACGAAATGCTACGAGTTGCATTTGTCCGACCTGCTTGCTCTTTGTTTCGTCCACTTCCCAAGGGACCTCGAATTCATATCCGAAATAAGCGAGTTTTCGTGCCAAACCTTGGGCAATCGATTGGTCTTGAAGTTCGGTAGGAGTTTTCCTGACAACGGGCATCTTCCAGCTAAGGTATGTTGCTTCCAGAGCAACCAGCGTGGCTGCGCCGAAGAACCACAGGTAGGCTCCGCTTAACAAAACAGCTACTACGAGGATGAATAATGTGCGCTTTGGCTTGGACATAGCCGTTGCCTAGGAGAAACATCCTCCAGTCCAAACCCAGAGTATCTGAAGAGCGATACTCGCGACTTCGCAAGCATTGGCCTAGTCAACTGTCCGCGAGGGCAGGTGCCCTACCGTTTGTTGCGACTTGATTTCGCTGCTCTTATCTTCCCTGCACGAGTACCCACCTTCCTTCCCGTCTTGGCATTCTTATCGAGGCGCAGCTTCCACGCGGCGCGTAATGCGCCTTCGAGCACATCTTCGCTCGCGGCGGCGAGGCGGACATGCGTCGCTCCATTCCTTCCCCAGCCGCCGTGGACGGGCAGGAACACTTCCGGCAGCTCCTCAACAAACGCGGCTTGTTGTTCAGGCGTCAGCATCAAGTTGCCGTAGCCCTGCTTCTCGTGGGCCAGCGTCGCAAAAATCCTTCCGCCCGCGCGGAAGTCCACCGCGCCCATGTGTGAACCTTCTTCCGCGCCTTCCAAGCTCAGCGCAATCCGCCGAAAATCCCTTGCGTTCATCGTGTACGCTTCAACATCCTTTCGGTCATCAAAGCAGTGTCTAACGAATGTTATACTACTCCTCGAATTTCTGTCTCCTTGCGGAGTTTTGCCAAATGCGTCCTCTGCTTCGCTTGAAGCTGCTTCTCCTCGTGATGGGCCTACCGGCATCGTTACTTTCTCAGACACCCTCGCAAGCTCCGGCTCAAACGGCGGCCTCTGCGCTCCCGGGGATGGGCGCGTTGCAGAATGGATGTATGGCGAGCACATTCCCGCGGTGCCCGGCCTGCCCTTCTCCGCCAAAGCTGAACTCGAATCGGCGAACCAGCTGCAAAACGGCACGCTGATCACGCATAAGACTTACAATCTGATCGCTCGGGACGGGCAGGGACGCACGCGCAACGAAGCGCGCAACTGGATCGACCTCACCACGGGCGCTGAGCCGCGGCTGACGCGCGTAGAGTTATACGATCCCGCAACGCACTTCCGAACGAACTTGTATCCGCTGACCAAAATCGCGCGGCAATGGCCGTTAGGCACGCCCGGACCCGTCGCCGCCGCTTCGCCGCAGTCCACGCCTGCGAAGCCAGAAACTTTGCGGGAAGAGATCGGCAGGGACACCATTGAAGGGCTGTCCGTACGGGGAGTGCGCGTCAGCCAAACCTACCCTACGGGCTCACTTGGGAACGACCGCCCACTCACGATCGTCACAGAGTATTGGTATTCAGAAGCGCTTAAGATCAACCTTCTTACGAGGCGCGTCGATCCACGTTACGGCGACCGGACGGTTCGTGTCACGGAATTGGTAAGACAAGAGCCAGACGCGGCGCTGTTTGCCGTCCCGGAAGGCTACAAATTACTCAAAGAAACGGTGCAGCAAACGCAGAGCGCGGGAAGCCCAGCCGGTACTGCGGGGCCGCTGCCAGCCGGCATTGCCCGAGCAGGCGTCGGCGGAGTTACACAGCCTCGGTGCACGTATTGCCCAAACCCTTCTTACAGCGAAGAGGCCCGCGCCGCGAGGGTGCAAGGATCCGTCATACTCAGCGTCGTTGTCGGCTCCACAGGCCAAGTCGAAAAGGCTGTGGCGCTAAGAGGGCCAGGCCACGGATTGGAGCAGCAAGCCATCGAAGCCATCCAAGGTTGGCGGTTTACGCCTGCCGCAGGTCCCGATGGTAAACCGGTGGCTTGTATCGTCAACATCGAAGTGACCTTCAGGCTTGGCTGACGTTTCCCACCCAGCCAGTTCCTTGCCCTCATGGTTCGTCAAATCTTGATTTGAACCATTTCTGAATTCATGTTTCTATCTGGGCACTGCCCTTGCAGGCGCAGGAAACGGACCAAGGAGGAATGAATGGGCGAGAGGATTCTGAACGACCGTGACAATCTCCAAGTCCAGAGAAATACAGCCACGCGGCGGCAAATTTTATTCGGGGCTGCCAACGTTTTCGGTTGCCTTGCCATCTTTTCGGCCGATAGTTGGGCAGTCGGCACAGGCGACGACATTTCGTCCGTCTGTGAAGTCATTCATCAAACAGTGGTTTTCAAGGTGAGCCCCAAGCGTGTGTATGAAGCGCTGACCGACGCAAAGCAATTCAATAAAGTCGTGGCACTTAGCGCGGCCGTCCAATCGGGCATGGTTCCGGCGGGCAAACCAGTTGAGATTAACGCAGAAGCCGGCGGGGCTTTCTCCGCATTTGGCGGTCACATTACGGGACGCCAGATCGAACTCATCACCAACGAACGGATTGTCCAAGCGTGGCGCGCGGCGAGTTGGGGGCCGGGTCAATACTCGATTGCCAGATTCGAACTGGCCGAACAAGGCTCTGGCACCAAATTGGTTTTCGACCATACGGGCTTTCCCCAAGGGCAGGAACACCACCTCGCCGAAGGGTGGCAATCCAACTACTGGGAGCCCCTCGAGAAATATTTCGCTCAGGGTTGAGCGCGCGAATAAGTGGCGGTCTTGGCTGCGCGTGGTTGTGTGCGCTGGTAGTGACGCGCCACTTCCGACGCGTACCGCTTGCCGACATGATCTCGATTCGCGGCGAGCCATTGACTCAAGGGAGTTTCGCCGGTGGACGGTCCTTCAGGCGCGAGCAAACCTGCCATTAGCCCTTTGTATTCTTCCCAAGTGAGAACCACATCGCCGACGAACCAGCCGGCCACGCGCGTTGCCAGGTAGGCCGTTACCGCGGGCACGTGCACGACGGAAGTGCGGCGGCTTAGTGTTTCGGCAATCAATCTGACAAGCGCCTCGAAAGTGTACGTTTCGGGGCCGACGGCATCGAGAACGGAATCCCCTTCCTGCTCGACTGCGTCAACGAGGAGCCTGGCCATGTCCTCGACATAAATCGGGCGGATGCCGTAACGGCCATCACCGGGAACCGCGAACAGTGGAAAATGGCGCACGAACCAGGCGATGTTGTTGATGAGAATGTCCTCGAGGCCAAAGATGACGGTGGGTCGAAGAATCGTGTGAGCCATACCGGATTCGACGATGGCCTTCTCCAGTTGCGCTTTGCCCATGTAGTAGCCAAGCGGCGATTCCAGTGAAGGATTGGCGATGCTGACGTGAACAACTCGCCGAACGCCGGCGTTCTTCGCTGCATCGATCAAAGTGCGCGTGTTCTTCACAGCCCTCTCAAATGTGGACTTGCCGCGCGAAAATCGCACCCAATAGGTATTGATCAAAGCGGAAGCGCCTCGCATCGTTTCCGTGAGACCCTCGGGGTTGTCGAAGTTGTAGGGAAAAACCTGGACCTTATCGCCGAAAAGATTTGCGCGCTCGGAATGGTACGTCAGGGTGCGAATTTGGTATCCGCGATTGAGCAGGATGCGCGTGGCGTACTTTCCCGTATAGCTAAACGCGCCAGTAATGACAACGGTCTTCCTTTCTGTGTCTCCCTCGCGTGTTTGCCGTTGGCCTGGGTGTTGTTCCAATGCGTTTCTCTCTGTGATCTCTGAGTCGCGGTGGCAAGGAGCCGTGTTAGCGGCTCGTGGCTTCGGCTCGAATGTGCTCCAGCACGCGCGTATGAATGCGATGAATGATGTAGTCCGACCACAAATGCCAGTACGACGCGGGCCACATGGCGTTGTGATACCAAGTTGTGCCTTCGAGACGCGTACGCCCGCCAGGCAGTGCGGTCAGCAGGAACTGACCTTCCTCTGACACGAAGTATCCGTGCAGATGCGGCGCATCAATGTGTCCGTACGGTGTCAGCTCATTGAGCGGTGCCGGATTGGCCGTAACTCCGAACTTCAGCAAGTGCGGCTCGTCCCACACTTCGATGGGCTCGACAAACGGCCCGGTCGAAAAAACGCACTGCCGCACAGCGCCGACGCCATGCCCTGCAATCTCCGCACGAACGGGATAGGCGATGCCCGCGCGAAACAGCAATTCTTTTGGCGGCGGAATTTCTGCGAAGGCGACCACCTGGTTCCACACTTTTTCCGGAGGAGCATTGACCTCGATGGCCGTACGCACTTCATACAGCGGAGGGCGCAGACCGGCAGCGTGTTCCACGCCAAAGGATGCCGGCACCAACAGAATCACAATGGAGAACATCGCCGGGGACTGGGGGCGCCAGTGACGCGCCTGGATGGCATAGCCGAGCGCTCCTCCGAGTGCCGCCAGGGCCACGGCAAACGGCGCGGCCATCAACAGGCAGATGATTCCTTCTATGGCGATGAGAGATAGCCCGGCGCCGACCAGGGCCACGGGAAGGAGCGCCACGGCTAGGCAGTCAAAGCAACCTCTTGGTTCGTGGTAGCTGTACAGCAGAACCGAAAACATCCCGAGGCAGAATGGCAAAGCCACGAACAGTCCCCAGCCGTACGAGCCGATGACTAAGGTTCCCACGAGCACGAATCCCAGCTCGAGGACCGTCGTGACCGCAAGCGCTAGCGCAGCGCTGCCCATCTTGCTGCGAGGGATAAAGCGATCGATTCCATGCGGTCCCGGCCAGGGCGCGCCTTCTGATTGCTTTGAGCGCTCGTGCGGGGGCAACGCGCAAAGAAGGAGAAAAAACAAGATGTTCGCAAAAGGAACGAAGAAAAGGACAACGAGCCAAATCGGCTGGCCCGTGTCGCGCAGCCGTTTCACCGTCATCGCCACGCCGACCCAGATAAATGGGATCGAGACTAACAGCAACGTCGCGAGGAATTTGGCCTCGGTGTCCGAGAGATGGTCGAGCCGCGCCGCTTTTCCCAGCGGAGCCCAGTAGTTGAAACTGTTGTTGTAGCCCAAGAAAGACGAAGCGATGAGCCGGTCGAGATTGTGCTTCATTGCAACGCCGGCAAACCCGACGGCCGCGTACGCCGTGCGGCTGGCTCGCCCGTCCCATCGCCACAAATCCGAGATTTTCATCGCGATTCCTCCGACTGTGGCGCTTTGATCAGATAAAGCTGCAACGCAGGTCGCGTAGACCAAATGGCCCGGGTTCCGGCAAGCCTTTTTGGATCTGCTCCGCTGTGAAGCGTGTTTGTGGGAGCAGGTCAGACGGAAGCGCGCTGCAAGCAGGCAAAGCTTCCACAATGCCCTCAGACAAAATCCGGAGTTGCGCGAGCGACAGCAGAGGAAGTTTCATGGTTCGCTCGGCAATCCACGCGATCGCTTTTTGAATGGCAATCGGTGTGGGCAAGTACAACGGACTTCTGTTTATGACCTGACCTACTCGCCGTACGGCCTCACCCAGCGGGATTTCATCCGGTCCCCTGATGCTCACGGTCTTGTTCCTAAGACGCGCGTCTTGAAAGGAAGCCATAATCGCTGTCACCAAGTCTTCCACCGCCAGTGGCCGGATGGCTTTCTCCTTCATCCCCACGAGGCCAAAAACCGGAAACGTATAAAGTGCGCGGCTCAGGTGGTCCAGCAAGTGGTCACCGCGGCCATAAATGACGCCCGCCTTAAAGATGGTGTAGTCGAGCCCAGAGCCGCGAACGATTTCTTCGGCGAACCATTTGGACTCGTGATAGGCAGAGCCGCAATCCGGCCGTGCGCGCAGGAAGCTAAGCAGGACAATCTTTTGCACGCCGGCCAGGTGTGCCGCTTCGACCACGTTCTTCGTTCCTTCGACATGCACGCGCTGATACGTCTGCGCTTCTATTTGCCGATTGATGCCCGCGCAATGCGCCACAGCATCGCAACCCGATAACGCTCTTTGGAGCTCTGCAGCATTAGAAAGGTCAGAGGCGAAAAATCCTGTCCCCGATAGTTTGTAAATGGATTCGTCGCGCTGATCCTTGCCCCGAGCTATCAGGACGGGTTCGTGCCCTCGCCCAACAAGTTCGCGCGCCAAGTGCCGCCCCACGAATCCTGTTCCCCCCGTAATCGCTAAACGCATGCTTTTTCTCCTGCTCCATGCTGCTCTCGCCGCAACAGGTTCCACCCCACGAGCGAGCACAAACCGAAGCCGACGGAGTTGAGAACGCCATGATAGCGCGCCATTTGTTCGAGATTGACGAAGGCATGGAGGGGGTATTCCCCCACCGCCCAGATGCCCGCGAGTGTCATGCCAACAATCACACAAACACTGCCAACGAGTAGCAAGCGGCTACCAAACCGGCCTGCTTCCGTTAATCCAACACGAAGAGTTGCAACCGCAAGTCCGCATTCGCCAATCACCATCAGGCCGACGGCTGTGAGTTTCAGTTTTGGACCGGCAATAAAAGCGAGGCCGAGCAAACCAGGACCGACCACGGCACACAACAAAGCAGTTCGCAGAAGTGACGAATTCCGCATCGAGGACGCGGCGAGTCCAGTAAGGATCGCCGCCATCAGCCCCGCGTAGTGAAAATGAACCGCAGTCAGCAGAACGATCGGCTCATGGAACCCAACCGGTTGTAACCCCATTCGCGATGCCATGAGCCAGAGCGCCCCAACAAGCGCGTAGCCTTCACCAAACGCAAAGCAGAGCTCTACAAAGGATTGCAGGCGCGTCCGGATGAGACGCTCCAAGCCATCAAGAGCCAAGAATGCAGCCACGCCGAGCCACAGGCACACGAGCCCGCCTGCTAGCAGCCCGACTTTTAGAAAGAAGCTCGCAGTGGCTAGACCGGCGCCAGGAAGAAGCAGGTTTCGAACGACGAATTCGTTCGCGAGGGAGATGCGGCTGGCTTGCCCGGGCACCAGGTTCAATGAGAGGGGAACAACCACCCAGGGCGCGAAAAGGAACAACAGATCAAAAATGCTCAGACGAAGGGAGTTCAGGAGAACACCGGCCACCAGCATCAGCCAGACCGCGCCCCCGGTTATGGCCATTCTCAGCCCCGACGGAAACAGAGTTTGGCCAGTGTGCATGGCAGAAACTCACAGTCCGTGTCCGAGGGAAGCTACGCCGTAGGTTGCAGCGAGGAAAAGGGCGCCGGCGGTGAACGCGCTGTCGCCCCAGCGGTTTTGCTTGCGTAGCGTGTCGTCGTAATACAGGAGCTGCACAGGAGCGCGAAAGAGCCAGAATAGTGCGATCGAAGCGGCGAGGAAACGGCCCAGACCATGGCCGCTGGCCAGTTCCCCCGCGAAACCAAACGTCGCCGCGGCAAAGAGAAGCACCACACCCACGATGTAAACGGAATGAACCACGAAAATTTGCCGGATGATGGGCGCAACGCGGGAAAGATTCTCGCGGTATTTCAATTTTGCGGGAAGAAAGAGATTCGCAAACGCAATGGCCACTTGCACGAGACCGGCCAACCACAGGAGCAGCAGAAGACGGGGCATGGTTGCCTCCTTTTGAGAAAGGCACTCATTTAGAACTCTGGCCTGCGGGACACTGCGTCGCGGCGCAACTGCGGTTCGCCGCGACCCAACGGTATCCCTTGCGAAGAATCTCCATCGCCCCCGGAATCTTCGAGAACCACACCAGCGGCGCGGCCCACCAGATTTCGCGCGCCAGCTCGACGGCCGCGTCCGCCCCGCCATACCGGCTTCCATCGCTCAGCAGAAACTGCATTTCCTTCATCAATTCGTCGTGCGGCAGGCCCAGCAGCGCCACCACGCGCGAATCCTGCAGCGGCGCCAGCGCCATGCCCCGACGCTCCATGATGGGCGCCAGCCAGCGCGCGATGCGCGTGCAAAATTTGCATTCCGCATCGAAGAACAGCCAGCCTCGCGCGTGCCGCCCCTTTCCGTCTGTGTATTCACTCACCAGCGAGATCATTTTTTCGGCTTTCTTTAACTCCACCCATAAATTGCAGCTTCACCCGGCCTTTTTGCCAAGCATGGTAACGACCTTGCCGCGCAACTTTAGGACGCCTTTCAGCGTGCCCGCCGGCATACGAATCGCCTCTTCAAATAAGCCCGACATGGCAGTCAGGAATTCCCGCATATCCGTGAGCCGCTCGCGCGCATAGGGATCACCCTGCGGGTTGGCCTTCACTTCCTGCACGCATTCGTCGAGCACGCGCAGGGTGGGATCAATCTCTCGGCGTTTCCGTTCTTCGGAAACAATGCGGAAAATCTCCCACACATCTTTGATGGATTCGAAATGGTCGCGGCGGTCGCCCAGCTCATGTACCACGCGCACGATGCGCCAGCCCTGCAGCTCGCGCAGGCTGGTGCTGACGTTCGAGCGGGCTACCGCCAGCGTCTCGGCAATCTCGTCCGCCGGCAGGGGATGCGGCGAAATGAACAACAGGGCGTGAATCTGGGCGACGGTACGGTTGATGCCCCAGCGCGTGCCCATTTCGCCCCAGTGGAGAATGAATTTCTGGGCTACGGGAGTGAGGGGGTTTTGTGCTGTTTTTGTATTTACGCTCATTTCTGTAATTTCTCTCTATTCAGAAATTACTAGAAAGACCGGCACTTGTCAAGCGTTTTTTTTGTGAGGGGATGGTGTTCTCTTCCCTGATCAAGGAAACAGTTTCCCGTCCGCCGCGCGCAAAGAAAAGGTCGCCACAAATGCCTGCCCTGCTTGCTGCAGGCAATTACCGCAGGCAGGCCGCGCCACTACAAAAGAATGTGCGGCCGGGATCGCCTATGTAGAAAATCAAATCAGTAGTTGAGGTTGAAATTCAAAAGATGCCAGTGCACCAGGAACCAGAAGAAGCCCACGCAACCTACGGCCAGCAACGCATTCCAGATCTTGTACCAAATCCATTGCGCCGAGTCGGTCCACGATTTGATGGCAGTAATCACAGTGAGCAACGCCCCAATTCCGCCAAGGAGACCGATGACTTGCAGCAGATGCAGTTTGAAGTCGCCGCCCGAGCCGAGCTCCAGCTTCTGCAGAAGAGTGAAGATCCAAAGGAACCCCAGCAAATAAACCAGGTCAATGATGCAGGTGATCTTCGCCCACCGACGCCATTTCCGGGCAGTTTGGTCCAGGGGCAACGACTGTCTGTAATGTTTCCGCAAAATGGCCGAAACGGGCCAAAAGAGAATCGTCAGGACTACCACCCCGATGCCAAGTCCGATGACCACGTAATTGAAAGCTTGTTTGTCGAGAGCGGTGTCCACTTCCTGGAAAACCATGAAGGGATAATCGATGTAACATACCCTGTGGCCGCTGCTGTCTTTCACGAAAGCCATTTTCTCTGGGCCGTCGACGCTCTTGAAAAGCATTGGAGCAATTTCCTGGAAGTGGCGCGGCTGACCGTTTTCCTTCTTGAGGAAACCGTCGAGATAAATCGTGTTGTCCTTGGGATCGGCCACAATCTTTGCCTCGCCCAGCACGGTGGTTAGAGCCAGGATATTTGTTTCGAAGCGGCGGCTGATTTTGTAGGGACCTGCAACGATCCGTGCGTCCTCTTTCGCCACAGCGAGCGCGGTTTCCTTCGCGGGGGGCGCGGGGAAATAACGATCCATGAATTTGATGTACAAGTCGCCGCGCGCATCCCCGTGTTCCGGGCGGCCCGCGCTGTTGTAAGACACAAACAGTCCCACGTTCGAATCCAATATCAGGAACAAATCGCTATGGAACAGCTCCGTGTCGCCACCGTGGGAGATAACGCGGTGGCCGTTCAGGTTTTGCTCGTAAAAGCCCAGGGCCATCGCGTTCATGCCCGCAGGCCAGCCTTCCTGCCGCGCGTGCATCTGAATCGCCGTTTCCGGCTTGAGGATCTGCACGTCGCCGTACTTGCCATTTTGCAGATGCATGATCATCCAATGTGCCATGGATTCCGCGGAAGCGGAAAGCGAGCCTGCGGGAGCTACTTCCACCCATTCAAAATGCTTGGGCTTGCTGGAGCCGAGGTCGTAACCGTTGGACATGAACGGCTTCAGGGACTCGGGCAGCGGCTGGCGGAACGTTGCCCGGGACATATTCAGCGGCTTGAAGAAATGCTCGTCGAGGTAGTCATTGAAGTCCTGCCCGGAAACGCGCTGGACGGCGTACGCCGCGACGGTTGTTGCGTAGTTGGAATAAGCGGGAATCGTGCCAGGGGCGAAAATCTGGTTTGGCAAATGCGTTGGCAGATACCTGGAGATGGGCGTCAGTTCCTTTTCCTCTCCAACGAAAAGATCCTTGATGGTTTCTTCAAGCCCCGAGCGGTGCGTCATGATGTCGCGGAGAGTGGTGGGCTTGCCGAAGGTCGCAGGAACCTTGAAGTCAAGGTATTGATTCACGTCGGCATCAAGGTTGAGCTTGCCTTGTTCCACTTGCTGCATGACGGCGGTCCAAGTGAACGTCTTGGAGATAGAGCCTGGGCGAAAGAGCGTGTCTTGCGGAGACACCGGGGTTTTCTTTTCGGCATCGGAGTAGCCGTAGCCTTTTTCGAAAAGAACCTTGCCGTCTTTTACCACGGCGACAACGGCGCCGGCGATGTCGGCTTTTTCAATTTGCTGGGGGATGACCCCGTCAAGAAAAGCAGAGAGATCTAGGGCGGTCAGTTCCTGACCGTGGACTCCTTCTGCCTGAGCTTTTGCAGCAGCCGAGGCCGCAGGCGAACTCTTCGCCGCGGAAGAGCCCTTGGGGGCGGCCTTTTGTTCCTGCGCGCAAAGTTGTGCGCTTAACAAGCCGCAGCCAGCCAGAATAAACGTCGCGCTGCACAGAAACCGTGAACGCCAATTCGTCATCTTCCTCTCCATCTTGAAACAATCTTTTGGATACACACTCAAAGTGAAACGTTTGGTGCATTACCGCAATGGAATCGCGATGGCGGACACTCTAGGCGGCAGTCACATCTCTGTCAAGCCAGATTTGTAGGAAGAAGCTGGGTCACGACCAATTACAACGCTTGTTACACAATGCCGGGTACACAAAAGGAGTACCAGCTTCGCCGACTTGAAAAAGAGGTTCGCGCTTTACTTTCTGACCTCCTGAAGGGCCGGCACCAGCTCAGGGATATCAATACGAATCACCGTGCCTTCGCTCAGCCGACTCTGGATATCGAGCTGAAAATCGGCTCCGTAAAGGACGCGCAGCCGCTCCCGCACGTTGCTGAGTCCGATTCCCTCCACGTATACGTGGGGCAATCTTTCTTCTGAGATGCCCACGCCATTATCTTCGATCTCGATGCTCAGGCGGCCGTCGCGGCCGACCGTGCGCAATTCGATTTTGCCACCGCCGATTTTCGGCGCCAGGCCGTGCTTCAGGCAATTTTCGACAATCGGCTGCAACAGCATGCTGGGAACGAACGCCTCCATCGCCGCATCGTCGATTTGCTTAACAATCTCCAGGTTTTCACGACCGAAGCGAGCTACTTCGATATCGAGATAGTCGTCAATGAATTGCAATTCTTCGCGGAGCGGCACAAATGTTTCATGCTTGCGCAGCAGCCTGCGAAGAATGTTGCTTAGCTTCAGCACTACACCTCGCGCCGAATCGGGGTCAAAACGAATCAGCGCCGTCACGGTGTTCAGCGTGTTGAAAAGAAAGTGCGGATTGATCTGCCGCGACAGCGCGTCCATGCGCGCCTTCAGCAGAAGCTGCTGGTGACGTTCGAGGTTCATCTCGTTGCGTGTGTTGTTCCAGATTTTTAGAGGAGACGCGACGGACATCAAGGTTGCGATCACCGCAAGCACCAGCGACCAATCCCATTTCGCATGGATGGCGAAAAGCCATTTCGGCTTGTGGGTGGCCAGCACCAGCGCCACTCGCCCGACTTCCAGGCCCACGCATGTCGCAAGCGGCGCCATCTCCCAAGACAATTCGGCTTTTCGCAGTAAGCGAACCGTGGCTTTGGGAATGTTCAAAAAAGTGAACGGCCCAAAGTTCCAGAGGTCCTCTTTATTGGGAATGGCTTGTCGAATCAGCCCGCCGAGCAAACCCGCCGCAGACGCCGCGGGCATCGCCAGCCATTCATGCCCTACAAGCGCGGGAACGGTAATAATAGCTCCGCCGATGGGCCCCACCACGCGCCCGCCGAGCAAACCCATCAGGAACGCGCCTTCGAGCGATAAGTCCGCAAAATTATAGCTCGGGACGCCAATCAAGCGCAGAGTTACACCCAAAATGAGCGGTGATACCATGAAAAGCATCAATTTCAGTTTTTGATCGGGGTCCCGCTGCTCGGTGAATATCACGCGCCGAAAACTGTTCCATCGAACGAGAAGTGCGGCAACGGAAGACGCGACGGCTACCTTCAGCAGCAACGTGAAGAGAAACTCGCGAAAGGTTGTGGCCGAGTCCATGAGCGGTCCGTGTCTCAGGTAACGCTAGCCAATCCGCTGGGCGAAGTAAAGCGAGTTGGCGAAATGGGAAAGGTGACCAACGGAGCAAAGTGTCAGTTCCTGCTATACTGCTCG
>Ga0126369_10001396_pt1 | contig 16592 bp, 15 predicted proteins | sample PanSoiMetaPlot_1_FD_109646 | JGI IMG/M metagenome (GOLD analysis project Ga0126369, IMG submission 109646) | Tropical forest soil microbial communities from Panama - MetaG Plot_1 | ecosystem: Environmental > Terrestrial > Soil > Tropical forest > Bulk soil | place: Panama | collected 2016-02-17 | reverse complement strand
GTAGCGCTCGGCGAAAGCCTCCCGCTCCGCACTGCCTTCCACATGGCCGTACCAGGCGCCCTGGTTGGGCGAGACGACGACGACCGGGTCTTCCACTTTGCCTCCGCTCGGAAAGAGAATCTGGTGTGCGCTGTCCGGTGATCACCGCTCGCTGGTCCTCCCTTGTTCGGCGCGCGATGTCGTCGGAGAAGCGCACGCGGGAAAGTTTGGTCGCACTCTTCCACGCACGCTGCAAAAGATTGTGAAAAAACGGCGCCGCATTGTGCACCGTACACAGTGTTTGACATTCCACCGCGCGCGGGCGCGGTCAGGCGGGCAGGTGCGTGGTCGTGACGTCGAGGAGCAGCGCGCCGTCTTCGCCCTTCACCTCGGTGCGGACGACGATTACCCGCTTGCCCCGACGGAGAAGGCGCGCCTCGGCGAGAAGATCGCCGGCGCGACGGTTCGCGAGGAGCTGGGCGTTGAGCGTGATCGCGAGCGGGAAGCCCTTGCCGTCGGGCCCGATCTCGGCGTCGCCGATCGCGAGCACGGTGGCGACGACGTCCGCGAACCAGAGCATCGCGCCCGCGTGCACGGTGCCGAACGGGTTGAGGATGCCTTCGGCGATCGGCATGCGGCCGCGCACGAGCTCGGCGGTCTTCTCCTCGATCGCGAACGCAATGTGGCCGGAGTACTCGCGCTGCTGCACCTTGCTCCCGACCCCGGTCATCGTTGCGATCGCGCTCTAGGCGGGCACGGGCGCGGCTCGCACCCGCGCCTCCCGAATCGGCAAATGCACTGCCGCCGCAAAGAGCGCGAGCGCGATGTCGGCCCACCACATCCAGTCGTAGGAGCCGGTCGCGGTGAACGCCTTGCCGCCGAGGTACGCGCCGAGGAAACCGCCTATCTGGTGCGAGAGCATGACGATGCCGAACAGCGTCGCCATGTAGCGCGGCCCGTAGAACTTCGCGACCAAGCCAGCCGTCGGCGGCACCGTCGACAGCCAGGTGAGGCCGAGCACGGCGGAGAACAGGACGAACGTGACCTCGGTCTTCGGCGCCGCGAGGAACGCGAGGACCGCGACCGCGCGCATGGCGTAGACGATCGACAGCAGCGAGCGCGAGCGCCAGCGCCCCATCGCCGAGGCGACGCCGAGGCTGCCCACCAGGTTGAAGAGCCCGATCACCGCGAGCGACCACGCGCCCACCGCCGGCGGCAGCTGGCAGGAATCGACGACGCCCGGCATGTGGGTCGAGATGAACGCCACGTGGAAGCCGCAGGTGAAGAAGCCTGAATTGAGGAGCAGAAAGTTCTGATCGCCGAATGCGCGCTTCACCGCGACGCCCATCGGCTCGTCGTGGGCATGCCCGGCACCCGCGGGTTTGCCCTTCAGGACCCAGGCGAGCGGCAGCGACGCCGCCATCAACGTCGCGAGCCACCACAGCGCGGGCATCCAGCCGCCCCAGCTGATCAGGCCCTGCGCGAGCGGGATGATCGTGAACTGCCCGAGCGAGCCGCCGGCGTTCACGATCCCCGTCGCCATCGCGCGCCGTTCGACGGGCAGCAAGCGCGCCATCGCCGCAAGCAAGACCGACAGACCGGCAGCGCCCGCGCCGCCGGCGACAAGCACGCCGACCGTGAAGACCAGTCCGAAGGCAGTCCCCGCGATCGGAGTCAGCGCGATACCCGCCGCCACCATCACGATGCCCGCGGCGATCACGCGGCCCGCGCCGTGCCGGTCGGCGATCGCGCCTGCGAGCGGCTGCGAGAGACCCCACACGAGCTGCGCAATGCCGAACGCGAAGCTGATCGCGACGAGCCCCATGCCGGTCTGCGTGTTGATGGCGCTGATGAACAGCGAGGTCGCCGTACGGATACCGAGGGTGAGGCCGAAGAGCGTCGCGGCGGCGGCGAGCACGAGCATGGCGTTGCGTCGGGTCATCTGGGTCTCCGCGGCATGCCCGCGAGCCTCGCCGGATCCTGTCCCTCGGCACGCGCCCCGCGCAACCGCCGGAGCGAATCGTCCAGCAGGTCGTGGAGCGCTGCGACCTGCCCGGCCCCGAGGGCGCGGTTCACCGAGTCCTGCGCTTCGCGCCAGAGCTCGCGGGCGCCTCGCCACGCGCGGCGCCCTCGCCCAGTCGCGCTAACGATGCGCGCACGCGCGTCATCGCCGGGCGCCACCGTGACGAGGTCGGCGTCGGCGAGCGGCTTCAGGTTGCGGGTGAGCGTCGTGCGGTCCATCACCATCGCGATCGCGAGCTCAGACATCGTCGCCGGTCCGCCGTGGCACAGGTTAGCGAGCAGCGAGTACTGGGTGACGCGCAGGCCTGCGGGCGCGAGGTGCGCGTCGTAGTGCTGCGTGATCCGCCGCGTGAGCTTGCGGAGGCGGGAGCAGGTGCAGCCGGTGATGCGTTCCGGAGGTGGGGCGACGGGCACCGCGCGATTTTAGTGCATATGCACGTATTTCCGCAACCGTGTACCGATGCGGCGGCCGGTACAGGCTCGGCGGTCGCATCCGCCGGGCGCTACGCGGAAGGAAGGACGATATGCTCGGGCGGCGCGCCGGCGAGCGCGCGCTGCCACATCGCCCGGTAAGCGCGCTCGAGGTCCTGCGTATAGCGCGGGCTGTCGAAGAGCGGGGCGGTCGCGCACGCCGCCGCCAGCCGCGCACGCAGCCCCGCAAGACGCGATCGGTCCGCCACGAGGTCGAGCACGGCCGCGCGATACCCGGCGGCTGACTCGGTCACGAGCTCGTCGAGCCCGACGGCGCCCAGCAGGCTCGCCGCGACCCGCGAGGCGAAGCTCTCCCCGGTGTGCGTCAGGACCGGCACGCCCGCCCAGAGCGCGTCGCTCGCGGTGGTATGGGCATTGAAGGGGAACGTGTCGAGAAAGAGATCCGCGCGCGCGAGGCGAGCGAGATGCTGGTCGTGCCGCGGCACGCGTTTGGCGCTCACCAGCCGCGCCGGATCGACGCCACGAGCGGCGACCTCGCGGCGCAGGTTCTCGGTGGCGAGCGGCCGGGTCGCCGCCAGCCAAAGCACCGCGTCCGGCGCCGCGCTCAGCGCTTCGCACCAGACGTCGAGCACCGGCGCGGTGAACTTGTAACTCTGGTTGAACGAGCAGAGGACGAGCCCGGTCTCGGGGAGTCCGCACTCGGCGCGCGACATCGGTGCGGCGATCGCGCGCTTGCGATCGTTCGGCTGAAAGCTCGCCGGCAGGAGCACCAGCTTCTCGGCGTAGTGCCCCGCCGCGGCGAGCGGCGTGACGGTGGCGTCGCCAACGAGGTAGTCGGCGAGGCCCGCCCCCAGCGTGCCGGGATAGCCGAGGAAGTTGACGACGAGGGGCGCGGGGCGCAGCGCGATCACGCCGGTCCGCGCCCGCTCGGTGTAGCCCATCAGGTCCACGAGGATGTCGATCTCGTCGTCGCGGATGCGCCGTGCGGCCGCCCGGTCCGACTCCTGCGCGACGTCTGCGAAGACATCGAAGGCCGCCTCCAGCCTGCGCCGCATCGCGCTCGCGTCGCCGGGTCCGCAGGAGTAGGCGTACACCTCGAACTCGTTGCGGTCGTGGAGCTCGATCACCTCCGCGAGCAGGTAGGCGACGGCGTGCTCGTGGAGGTTCGCCGAGAGATAGCCGATCCGGATCCGGTCGCGCGCTCGGGGCGCCCGCGGCGGCAGCGGCGACCCGCCGCGCTGGGCGATGGTTTGCGCTGCCCAGCGATCGGCCGCGCGGCACTGGACCGCGGCGCTCGCCGTGCGCGACACCCACACGAATGGATGGATCGACGGCGCGCCCGCGTCGAGGAGCGCGCGTGCCTGGGTGGTCCACCGGTCGAGATCCGCCCAGTCGCATGCCTGTTCCTTCTCCCGGATCAGTCGCCCGAGCGGCCCGCCGTTCTCCGGCGCCAGTTCGAGCGCCCGTTCGAGCGCCGCAATTCCTTCTCGGCTCCGGCCCGCCGCGGCGAGGACGGTGCCTAGCCCGGCATGCAGATCGGCGCTTCCCGGCGCCGCGGCGACACCCCGCCGGAAGACTTCGGCCGCCTCCTCGAACGCACCAAGATCCTTCAGCGCGTTGCCGAGGTTGACCAGCACTTCCGTCGGCGCCCGCTCGAGCCCGGTCGCCTCGCGCAGCGCGGCGACCGCCTCGCGCGGACGGTGCGCCGCGCGCAGGGCGGCGCCGAGGTTGTTGCGCGCGATCGCTGAGCGCGGGTCCGCCTCGGCGGCGCGTCGATGATGCGCGATCGCCCCGTCGAGGTCGCCCTGCGCTTGCAGGAGCACGCCGAGCTCGGTGTGCGCGGCCGCGTGCGTCGGGGCGAGCGCGATCGCTGTCTCGTACGCGCGGATCGCGTCGGGGACGCGTCCGGCTTGAGCGTTGGCCTTCGCGAGCAAGTAATGCGATTCGGCGTTCCCGGGCTCGAGCGCGACGGCCTGCGCGAGCCGCTCCGCCGCGGCGTCGAACCGGCCGCGCAGGCCCTCCACGAACCCGAGCAGGTGCCAGCCGCGCGCGAAACCCGGGGCTTCGCTCAAGACGGTCTCGAGCAGGGCCGCGGCCGCCTCGAGACGCCCGGCCCGGAAGTGCTCGCCGGCCTCCTTGAACCGCGCCGCCGTTTCCGGGGCAAGCGTCTGCGTCGGCGCTGGATCGGCCACGGGAACGCGGCCTATGCGACGCCGAGCGAGCCAGCGAGCGCGACGAGCGCGGCGCCGAAGCAGGCCATCGGCGCGCGCACGATGCCGGCGCCGATCTGACCGATGCCCGCCTCCCGGTGAGCGATGCCGGTGGTCAGCACCGGCCGGATACCGGTGTCGACGACCTTGCGCAGGTCGATGCCTGCGGGCGCCGCGGCGAACTCGAGGTTCGGCAGCGACATCACCGGGTTGCGCGCCCAGGTGATGTGGTACATCTCGCGGGTGTAGCCGATCGCCTCCGCGACGCTGCCGCCGACGAGCTGCACGAGCGCGGGCGACGCGGCGAGCGCCTGTCCGCCGTAGCCCGCGGTCTCGCAGATCGCACTGTCGCCGAGGTCCGGGTTCGCGTCGGCCTGCGTGAACCCGGGGAAGTACAGCCCGACCGGCGTGTCGGAAAGCGCCTCGAACCAGCGCGCGCCGAGCCCGCTCACGCGGATCGCGGTCGTGACACCGTTCCGCGCGATCGCGGTCACGATCGACGAGCCCGCGACGCCGTGCGTCGCGTCCATGATCGCCTTCGACGCCGCCATCGACAGATTCAGGAAGAACTGCGAGCTGGCGGCGATGAAATCGAGCGCCGCGCGCGCGTGCCCGCGGTCGAAACCGCTGCCGGCAAGCGCGCCCGCGATCGCCATCTGGAAGAGCCCGGTCGCGGCGGCGTTCCGGCTGTGGACCTCGTCGCCCATGAGGAGCGCCTGCGACTGGATCGCCTTCAGATCGACGCCGCCGGGGAGCTCGCGGAGCGCCGTTCTGATCGCGGGCGCGAGCACGCCCGCGATCCACTTCAGGCGCTCGATGACGTCCGGCCCATAGGCCCCGAACCGCAGGACGCGGCCGATGCCTTCGCTGAAATTGGAGTACGCGGTGTTGCCGTGCACGGGGTTGTTGACGACGAATACCGGCATCGACGGCGAGATCGTCCCCGACATCGGCCCGACGGCGCGGAGGTCATGGTTGGGGACGAACACCACTTCGCCGCGCGCGAGCCGGTCGTTCGCCTCGCCCGGGGTCGCCGCCCAGCCCTCGTAGAGCATCGCGCCGATCAGCGTCCCCTTCATAGGGTCGCACATCCGCGCCCACGGCAAGGGTGCCCCGGCGTGCGTGAGCGTGCGCTTCCCGTTCGCCCACAGCTCCGGCCAGACCTCGTCCGCGCGCGGTGCGACGTCGACGAGCACCGCGCGGGCCGCGAGCATGCGCTCGACCGCGGCGTCGTTCGCGCGGTCGACGCGCGAGCCCGGCAAGTCCGGGTCGTCGCGGTCGCCCGCGAGCTCGGCGAGGCGCCAGGCGAGCTGCGGGTCACCGTCTCCGGGCGGCCGCCAGTCGACCTGCGCGATCGGCGCGCCGGCCGCCCGCACGCTCTCGGCGAACATCTCCGGCCCTACGTTCAGCACGGCCGGCATCCCGCGCAGCAGGTCGCTCACAGCGGCCCCTCTTCCTTCGTCGTTGCGCCAGTCACACCCAGCACGAGGCCCACGAGCATGTCCCAGCCCGAGGAATGGCCGAGCGCAACGAGCGCGCGCGCGGCCGTGCGCGCCGCGACGTTGTCTCCCGCCGCGAGCGCATCGGCGAGCGCGTGCAGCGGCGCGAAGCTCGCGCCCGCGACGAGGTCCGCGAGGAGCGCAGCGCTGATGGCGTGGCTCGCGCGCTGCGCGTCGGCCGCGAGGCGCCCGCCGATCTTGCGCCATGGCACCGCGTCGGCCGCAACGAGGAGCCGCCCGAAGAGCGCGCCGCCGACCAGATCGTCGCCGGAGGGAGTCAATCCTCCGCCCAGACCGAGCAACGCGCGCGAAGCCTGGTACACGGCCAGAGTGTCGTCGTCCCGATACGCGGCAGCGAGCGCGCGCACCCGGGCGACCGCGAGATCGAGGGGGAAAGGCGGCCGCTCGCCGGCGAGCAGCGCCCCGAATCCGCGGGGCACGCCGAAGCTCGCGATTTCGTCGCACAGGTGCCCGCACGCGGTTGCCACTTCGCGCCCGTTCGCCGGCAGCGCGGGCGACCAAGCCGCGGCCGGCAGAGCACCGAAGCGCGCGATCGCGCCGCGCACTACGGGCTCGGCCGTCACGACCGCGCGCGGGTGCATCGCGGGCAGCCGCGACCCGACCCAGACGATCTCGCCGCCGGCCTCGAAGTACGGCGCATCGGGGAACGCAGCGAGCGGCCGCGCCTCGCGGCCGCTCGCCTCCAGGGCTATGCGCGCCTTCGCGCCGATGGCGAGGATACCGGTCAAGGGACGATCTCCGTGCCGGCGCGGCCGGCAAGGGCGAGCTCGAGCTTGTCGAGCGCCGTGATCACCGCGCGCGGGCCGCCGCGCTCGATGAAGCGCAGCGCGGCCGTGATCTTCGGGCCCATGCTGCCCGGCGGGAACTGGCCGTCGGCGAGATGCTTGTGCGCCTCGGCCGCGCGCATGCGGTCGATCGCGCGCGCAGTGGGCTTGCCGAAGTCGAGCGCGACGCGCTCGACGCCGGTCAGCATGACGAGCGTCCCGGCCCCGACGTCGGCGGCGAGGAGCGCGCTCGTCGTGTCCTTGTCGATCACCGCCGCCACGCCGCGGTGGCTGCCGTCCGGCGCGCGCACGACCGGGATGCCGCCGCCCCCGGCGGCGATCGGGATCAGGCCCGCGGCGAGGAGCGCGTTGATCGCTTTCGCGTCGAGGATCCTGAGCGGGGTCGGCGAGGGGACGACGCGTCGCCAGCCGCGCCCGGAATCCTCGACGAACTCCCAGCCGGTCTCGCCCGCGATGCGCTGCGCGTCCGCCTCGCTGAAGAACCGGCCGACCGGCTTGGTGGGGGCGCGAAACGCCGGATCGTCCGGATCGACTTCGACCTCGGTGACGATCGACGACACGCGCACGCCGATGCCGTGCTTCGCCAGCACGTTCGCGAGGCTCTGCTGGAGCATATAGCCGATCCCGCCTTGGGAATGTGCGACGCACACGTCCATCGGCATCGGTGCGAGCTCCCGCGAGGTGCGCGCCATGCGGAACAGGATGTTGCCGACGACCGGGCCATTGCCGTGCGTGATCACCATCCGATAGCCGGCGCGGAACACCGATACGAGGTGCTCGCACGCCTCGGCCATGATCGCGAGCTGCTCGTCGGCCGTGCCCTTGATCGTCGGCGGGTACACCGCGTTGCCGCCGAACGCGACGACGATGAGCTTGGGATCGAACACCATGGTCCTTCAGCGGCGGGTCGCCACGCGCGCCGCGAGCTCGGCCGCGGCGGTCGAGCCCGGGGCGAGCAGCACGCCGCAGCCGGCGAGCCTCGCCGCTTGCGCCGAGAGCCGCTGCGGGTCCTCGTCGGTGCCGCAGAGAAAGCCGATCACGAGGAGGTTTCGTCCGTCGCTCGCCGCGGCCGCGCGCGCCGCGCGGATCGCGGGCGCCAGGGCACCGGCAGGGTCGGCGTGCGCGCCGTAGCCGAGCACGACGTCGAGCACGATCGCCGCGACCGCCGGGTCGCGCGCCTCGGCGGCAAGCCGCTCGACGCGCACGGCGAAGTCGATCATCGGGTGCGGGCGGCCGACCGTGAACTCGTCTGCGCCGAGGTCGATGGCGGTGTGCTCGCGGCTGCCGGCGTCGTGCGGCAGCACGTACTTCTTGTCGAGCGCCGCGTTCGACCACGTGGCGATACCGGCGCGGCGCCAGACGAGCTGCGCCTCCGTGCAATACGTCCCGCCGGAGTACAACCCGCGGAGGTAACGCTGCGACGGCGCTAGCTTCGCAAGCTCGGCGTCGAACCCCGCCGACGCCTCGATCGCGCGCACATTCGCGCGCTCCCCGCGGGCAAGCGCGACCGCTCCGGCGGCCGCGTCGGCGAGCGTAGCGACGGGGTGAACGTTGCCGCCGGCCGCAACGTCGGCGCCGAGAAAGAGTACGACGGTCGGTTTGCCGGACTCCCTTGCGGCGGCGAGCGCGAGCCTGGCAACCGAGGCCGCGGGCGGCTTCGAGACGATCGCGATCACGCGCGTTGCCGGGTCGCGCGCGAGTAGCCGGATGCCGGCGAGCAGCGTCGTGCCGCCGATCTCCTCGTGCACGTCGCGGCTGCCGGTGCCGATCGCCTGCGAGATGCCCTCGCCGAGCGCGTGGATGCGGCAGCTCACCTCCTGCAAGCCGGTGCCCGAGGCACCGACGAGGCCGATCGTTCCGGCCCGCACCGCGTTTGCGAAACCGAGCGGGACGCCGCTGATGATCGCCGTGCCGCAGTCCGGCCCCATCACGAGCAGGCCCTTCTGCGCCGCGAGCCGCTTCACCGTGAGCTCGTCGCGGACCGGGACGTTGTCGCTGAAGAGAAAGACGTGCAGCCCCGCCTTGAGCGCCTTCAGCGCCTCGGCCGCCGCATAAGGTCCCGGCACCGACACCTGCGCGAGCGTCGCGCGCTCGAGCTCGCGGAGCCCCATCGCGATCGAGCGCGGCGGAATCGCCACGCGGTCGCCGACCACCTTCGTGTCCTCGCCCGCGAGTGCAGCCGCGATCGCCTCGAGCGCGGCGGGAAGGGCCGCCGCTTCGCCTTCGACGAGGATCATCAGGTCCGCGGGTGCCGCGCCGGCGAGCTCCGAGACGAGGAGCCCGGCCTGGCCGAGGAGATCCTTGTTCGCGGCCGTTCCCATCAGCAGCGACGCGCGCGCGAGCCCCGGGCGACCGAGGATCTCCTGCGAGATCCGCATGAGGGCCACCGAGTCCTTGTAGAAGTTCCGCCTTACGGTCGCGGCGACCGGCATCGGCACTCCCTCGCTCGGGCGGGGACGAAAACACGAAAGGGCCCCGCCGAGGACCCTTTCGTGTTTGGTGGAGTGGAAGGGGATCGAACCCTCGACCTCGGCATTGCGAACGCCGCGCTCTCCCAGCTGAGCTACCACCCCACGGAAGAGGCGGGAATTTTACCTTCCCCGGGAGGGCGGAACAATCCCGGCGCGTGCACGGTGCCGCGCCGGGGCGCCGGCGGCGATTGCAGCGGCCGGGGGCCGCCTCCTATGATCGTCCGCTTCCGCCCTCTCGGACTCGAGGCTATGCAGATCAGCCCGCCCTTCGGCTACCGCGAGATCGTGCCGTTGCACAAGTCGAACGCCGTGATGCTGCCGGCGCCCGGGTTCCTCCCCGAGTTCGTTGGGTCGACCAACGCGATGCCCGTGAGCTACACCGAGTTCGGCATCGCGTGCCGCGACTACCCGATCGTGTTCACCTCGAACGACGGCGGGAAGAGCCACGCCGCGGTCGCGGTGCTCGGGCTAGGGCAGAACGAGAACGTCTTTGTGCGGAACGGCGCGTGGGAAACCGGCACGTATGTCCCCGCGTACGTCCGCCGCTACCCGTTCTGCATGGCGCGGGTCACCGTAAGCAAGAGCGAGCAGCAGAACCGGCTCATCTGCATCGAGAAGTCGTTCCTGGGCGAGGGCGAGAAGCTGTTCGACAAGGACGGCAAGGCGGTCGAGAAATGGGCGCCGATCGAACGGCTGCTGCGCGAGTACGAGGCCGACCTCGACCGCACGCGCGAGCTGTGTGCGATCCTCGCCGACTACCAGCTCCTCGAGCCGTTCACGATGCAGGCCGCGCAACCTGGCGGCCAGCCGCTCAACCTCGCCGGGATGTTCCGCGTCAAGGAAGAGAAGCTCGAGCACCTGAACGCCGCCCAGCACAAGAACCTCTTCAAGAAGGGCATCGTCGGGCGGATCTACGCGCACCTGCTCTCGCTCGAGAACTTCGGCCGGATCGTCGGCCGCCGGGTGGCGCCCCAAGTGGCAGCGGCAGCGCTGGCGAAAGCCCCGGCGCCGACGAAATCCGTAGCCGAGCCAGCGAAGACCGCGAAGGCGGCGGGTAAGCGGTAGGGCAATAACCCACGCCGCTCACGCGGCCCCTTAACAAAGGGGCAGATCTAAGTCGTCTCCCCTTCGGCGGCGTGCCGCGCGGCGCGCGCCAGGCGGTCGTTGATCGCGGTCCACGCCGCCGACTGAGGCGGCGCTTCCACGAGGATGATGTCGACGTTCTGGGCGTCGAGCGCGCGCAAGTGCGCGTAAAGGTCGTGCGCGTACTGCGCGGCGACCACCGGCACGACGCGCTGGAGGCTCGCGTTGAGCCGCGGCACGGTCACCTCGAGCGCGAGCACCCCTAGGCGTCGGCCCTTGTGCGACGCGAGCGCATCGAGGATCTCGAGGCGCTTCGCGAGTCTCACCTGTGCGCGCGGGGCGTAATGCGCAGCGTGCGAGCCCGGCGCCCGCGGCGCCTGAGCGTCGGGCTTCCCTAGCGGCTCGCCGAGCGTGTCCTCGATCGCGGTGGCCGGCACGCCGCCAGGCCGCAGCAGCCGAGGATGTTCCCCTGAGAGATCCACGATAGTGGACTCGATCCCCACCGCGCACGCGCCGCCGTCGAGGATGAGCGGCAGCTCGAGCGCGAAATCGGCGAAGACGTGCATCGCCGTCGTCGGGCTCACGCGGCCGAACCGGTTGGCCGAGGGCCCGGCGATGCCACCGCCGAACGCGTCGAGCAGCGAGCGGGCGACCGGGTGCGAAGGCACGCGCAGCCCCACCGTGTCCTGCCCGCCGGTGACCGCGTCGAGTACGCCCGGCGCGCGCTTCAGGATCAGGGTGAGAGGACCTGGCCAGAAAGTCCGCGCGAGCTTCAACGCGCGGTCCGGGATCTCGCGTGCCCACGCCTCGAGCTGCGCCGCGTCGGCGAGGTGAACGATCACCGGATGACTCTCGGGGCGCCCCTTCAGCGCGAAGATCTTCGCGACCGCGACCGGGTTGGCGGCGTCCGCGCCGAGCCCGTAGACCGTCTCGGTCGGGAACACGACGACGTCGCCCGCCCGGAGGAGATCCACCGCGCGCGCGATCCCCGCCTCGTCGGCGGGGAGAACATTGGTGGGCTCGATCGGCGCCGGCAGCGGCGCCGCGGCGATCTCCGGCGGGAGCACGCTCACTCGCTGCCGGTCAAGAGGCGGAACGCCTCGCGGTATTTCTCGGCGGTCTTCGCGAGCACGTCAGCGGGCAACTCGGGCGCAGGCGGCTGCTTGTTCCAGCGCTGCGTCTCGAGCCAGTCGCGCACGAACTGCTTGTCGAAGCTCGGCGGGCTCATCCCGACGCGGTATTGATCGGCCGGCCAGAAGCGCGACGAGTCCGGCGTGAGCGCCTCGTCGATCAGGTTGAGCTGCCCCGCGTCGTCGACGCCGAACTCGAACTTGGTGTCGGCGATGATGATGCCGCGCGTCCGGGCGTAGTCGGCCGCCTGGGTGTAGAGGCTAAGCGTTGCGTCGCGGACGGCGCTCGCGCGCGCCGCGCCGAGCAGCCGCTCGACCTCGGCGAACGGGATGTTCTCGTCGTGCTTGCCGATCGCCGCCTTGGTCGAAGGTGTGAAGATCGGCGCGGGGAGCTTCTCCGCCTCGCGCAGCCCGGCCGGGAGCGCGATGCCGCAGATCGCGCCCGTCCGCTGGTAGTCCTTCCAACCCGAGCCGATGATGTAGCCGCGCGCGATGGCCTCGATCGGGAGCGGTTTCAGGCGCCGCACGACCATCGCCCGGCCCGCCACCTGGTCGCGCTCGCCCGGGGTGACCACCGACTCCGGCGCTACGCCCGTGAGGTGATTCGGAATCACGTGCCCGAGCTTCTCGAACCAGAAGAAGGACAGCGCCGTCAGCACGCGGCCTTTCCCCGGTACCGGGGTCGGCAGGATCACGTCGAACGCGGAGAGGCGGTCGCTCTGGATGACGAGCAGCTTGTCGTCGCCGACCGCGTAGATATCACGGACCTTGCCGCGGTGAAGGAACGGCAGGCTCTTGATGCTCGATTCGTAGAGCGTGGGCTCGGTCATTGCGCTCACTCGGGGAGTTTCGTCGCGAGAACCTTGTCCGCCTGCTCCTTGCGGAACGCTGCGAGCTTCGTCGCCAGCCCCGCGTCGTCGAGGGCGAGCATCGCGACGGCGAAGAGCGCCGCGTTCGCGGCGCCCGCCTCGCCGATCGCGAACGTCGCGACCGGGATGCCTTTCGGCATCTGCACCATCGACAGCAGCGAGTCGAGACCCTGCAGATGCTTCGACGGGATCGGCACTCCGAGCACCGGGAGCTTGGTTTTGGCGGCGACCACGCCGGCGAGATGCGCCGCGCCGCCCGCGGCGGCGATAAAGCACGCCGCGCCCTTGCCCTCCAGCTCGGCAAGCCAGCGCTCGAGCGCGTCCGGCGTGCGGTGCGCGGAGAGCGCGCGGGCCTCATACGCCACACCGAAGCTCTTCAACTGCTCGGCCGCCGCTTTCATCACCTCCCAGTCGGAGGCGCTGCCCATGACGACTCCGACGAGGCGGTTCGCCATCTCAGGCGGCTTTCTTTTCCAGCTCGGCCTTGTACTGCCCCATCGCCGCGAGGCCGTTCATGCGGGCGCGGTGCGAGAGGAGCGCCTGCGCCTGCGCGACGTTGGCCGCGGCACCCTTCCACGCCTTCAGCGAAGGCTGTTGAAGCGCGCGACCGTATGAGAACGTCAGCGGCCACGGCAGGCTCGAGAACATGCGGTTCATGGTCGAAAGGTTCGCGGTCGCCTGCTCGTCGCCCTGCCCGCCGGAGAGGAACGCGATGCCGGCGACTGCCGCGGGAACCGTGCGCGTCAGCACTCGGACCGTGCGCTCGGCGATCTCCTCGGCGCGCGCCTGCACGGCGCAATCCTTGCCCGAGATCACCATCGAGGGCTTCAGCACCGTCTCCTCGAGCACGACCCGGTTGAGATAGAGCGCCTGGTAGACCGAGCTCAGCGTCCACTCGGTCACCTCCTCGCAGCGCTCGATCGTGTGGTCGCCGTCCATGAGGACTTCGGGCTCCACGATCGGCACGAGGCCCGCCGCCTGGCAGATCGCGGCGTATCGTCCCAGCGCGTGGGCGTTGCCGGCGATGCAGGTCGTCGACGGCATGTCGGCGCCGATCGTGATCACCGCGCGCCACTTCGCGAACTTCGCGCCGAGCTTCACGTACTCCTGGCAGCGCTTGGCGAGCTTGTCGAGGCCCTCGGTGATCTTCTCGCCGGGCGTGAAGGCGAGATCGGACGTCCCGGAATCGACCTTGATCCCAGGAAGGATGCCCTGCTTCGCGAGCACCTCGGGGAACGGGGTGCCGCCCGCGGCCTTCTGGCGGAGCGTCTCGTCGTAGAAGATCACGCCGCTGATGTGCTCGCCCAGCCCCTTGGCCGTGAAGAGCATCTCGCGGTAGGCGCGGCGGTGCTCCTCGGTCGATTCCAGGTTGATGGACTTGAAGCGCTTCTCGATCGTGCCGGTCGACTCGTCGGCGGCGAGGATCCCCTTGCCGCGCGCGACCATCGCTTTGGCGACTTTGGCAAGCTCGCTCATGGTTCGGCTCCTGTTTGAAACGAACGGGGAAGAACGGAGGGTACGGGCAAGGGCGAATTCTACTGCGAGGACGCTTCCGTGGACTTCTCGCGAAACGACCGGACCGGTTCATGCATGCCAGGCGCGCCTTCGGCGGAGCAACGGACCTGCTACCAGCGCCTCGGCCGCCCGGCTGAAGCGCTGTCCGGATGGCGTCGCTGCCAGCGCACCCTGAGCGCCGGCTCGGGCATCAGCCCATCGGCCAAGACCGAAGCGATCGCGCGGCAATTGCAGCAGCAGGTTCCCGCGTTCGCGGGAACCGGCGCAATTGCCCTTTTGGGCCGGCGTCGCTCCTCCGACCTAGCCCAAGCGTCGGAAGCCGGGGGCATTCCGTGAGCTTATTGTTAGTGCCGTTGTGGAGGTTGTGGGCATGAAGAGCTACGTCCTGCGGATCCATGTCGCCTCCAGCGCGGGTGCTCCCAACGCCGCGGTGGCAGGAATCGTCGAGGACCCAGACACCGGTCAGATGTGGCGTTTTCATGAACCGCACGAGCTGTGGGCGATCGTCAGCCGCGCGACGTCCACGGAACAGGCGGTCTGGCAGCCGGGCCAAGGCGGCTACAGGTTCGACCGAAAGGAATAGCGATGAAGCTGCCCCATAGTCGTGCAGTTCGATCTCAAGCCGTTGGGATCCGCGCTCGCAAGCTCGTGATTTGCGCCCTCGCCGCCGCCGCGTTCGCCGCGGGCTGCGCCCAGCAGCCGGACCGCGTCTCGGCTCCCAGTGCGTCGCAGCCGGCGCCGTCGCCGTGGGCGGCTCCGACGTCGACGATGCGCTGGAACGAATACGCGTGCGAGCTCATCGCGAGGAATCAAGTCGGTCAGTTCCCCGCATCCCGCACGCTCGCTTACATGAATCTCGCGATCAACAACGCGATCGTCACGGCGCGAGAGCGGGGGCGCAAACCGGACGGCGCCGCGGCCGGTGCAGCCGCAACCGTTCTGACCGATCTTTTTCCAAAAGACGCGCAGGCGATCTCGGACCGGCTCTCCCGCGAGATCGCCGCGCTCGGTGCAAACGGCCCGCGGGCCGACTTCGAGGCGGGAGTCGAGCTCGGACGCGCAGTTGGGTCGGACGTCGTCGCGCTCGCCAAAGCGGATCGGTCCAACCTCGCGTGGTCCGGCCCGGGGCCTGCCGGCACCGAGAAATGGATCAGCCTCGCGCAACCGCCGCGACCGCCGCTCGGGCCACGCCTCGGCGAGGCGCGACCGTTTTTCCTGACGACCGGCGCGGATTTCCGTGCCCCCCCGCCGCCGGGCTACGACTCGCCCGCGTTTCGGAAAACCGCGAGCGAAGTTCGGGCGGTTTCCGACAGCCGCACCAACGAACAAGTGCGCATCGCCCAGTACTGGGAGAACTTGACGGGGTCGTTTGCCGCCGGGCTCTGGAACGATGCGGCGCGCAGCGCGATCTCTTCACATGGCATGACTGAGGCGGAATCGGCGCGCATTCTCGCGTTGGTCCATATGGCGAGCGTGGACGCGACGATTGCCTGTCACGATTCGAAGTACACCTACTGGGTGCCGCGCCCGACGCAGGCGGATCCGGAAATCCGCCTCGCGATCGGCGTACCGAACCATCCTTCGTATCCGAGCAACCACGCTTGCATCTCGGGAACGATCGGTCTTGTGCTGGACGCCCAATTTCCGGACGAGCGCGGCCGCTATTACGCGATGGGCCGTCAAGCGGGTGAATCCCGGATCTACGCCGGCATCCACTACCGCATCGACGTCGACGAGGGTCTCGTTATCGCGCGCAAAGTCGCGGCGCGGGCGCTCGAGGTCGGGGTTCCGGCCGACCGTCCGTTCGTGCCGATGGGCAAGTAAGCGCACGCGAAGCAGGCTGCGTGGGCGCAACGCCATTCGGGCTCGTCTTCGCAGCGCTTGCCCTCGCCCCGCTCGCTGCGAGCCGCGCCGACCAGGTTCCCACGCACACGCTGCACGCGCGCGTCGTCGCCGTGGGCATCCCTGGCGCCGCCGGCGTGCGGCAGGTCGGGATGTTCCACAGCGGCGGACCGATCCCCGGCAATCCCGAGTTCCTCCTGCAGACGCGCGCCGGGCGGATGCTCGACCCCGAGCGCGTGCTCGTCGCTAGCGCGTCCAACTTCGGCGCGCCGCTCGCGGACACGAAGCAGGCGCCGGGATCGGTCCTCTCGATCGACCCCAGGACCGCAGCGCCGCTCGCCATCCCCGATCGCTTCGCGGCGGCCGGACGGCAGAGCGAGGCGGCGAACGGCGCGATCAGGCTCTACGCGGCGCAGAGCCCCGAGTTCCTGAACCGGATCCATAACCGGATGGCACTCACCGCCGGTTTTGGCGCGGTCTCGGGGCCGCGCTACATCTCGATCAACAACGCCTTCGGGCGGCCTTGGTTCGCGAACAGCCCGTTCGGCGCGAACGGCCTCGGGACCAACACCGTGATCGATCCCACCGGCCGCCCGCTCGACAACGCGCCGAGCAGCGAAGCGGGCGGCGTGTTCGCCGGTGCGCTTACGAACCGCACGCAGGCGCCGATCGCACAACCAAGCAACGCGATCGCGAAGGCGCTCAACTATCGCGCGAGCGGCCAGTTCACGCCC
>Ga0126369_10001395_pt1 | contig 16614 bp, 14 predicted proteins | sample PanSoiMetaPlot_1_FD_109646 | JGI IMG/M metagenome (GOLD analysis project Ga0126369, IMG submission 109646) | Tropical forest soil microbial communities from Panama - MetaG Plot_1 | ecosystem: Environmental > Terrestrial > Soil > Tropical forest > Bulk soil | place: Panama | collected 2016-02-17 | reverse complement strand
GCTCGGTGGCGCTGCACTGCGTGACTTCGTACTGCGCCGGTGTCAGCTTCGCCTTCACGTCAGCCTCGCTCGGCTTCTTGTAAGTCATGGCGTCTCTCCCCTGTACATGTATTAGAGCACGCCCGCCAGGGCCTGTTTCATCCGGATCGCGGTCTCGAGCTGCTGCGGCGCCGGAATTCCGCGGCCCGCGCTGAGACAGAGGTGCGTCGCGCCGAGTGCTTGCCAGCGCCGGGCGGCGGCGATCCAGTCGGCCGGTCCTCCGGTCGCGCGGATCCGCGCATCGAGACCGAACGTCGCGGGATCTCGCGCCTCCTCGACCGGCAGCGCGCGCAGCCGCGCCATCGCCTTGTCCGGGTCCTCGGTCGACTGCAGCAGCGGCATCCAGCCGTCCGCCAGCCGCGCGACGCGGCGCAGGACGTGCTCGCTGGTCCCACCGCCGATCCAGATCGGCAACGGCCGCGCCGGGCGCGGCGTGATGGCGATGCGATCGAGCGTGTGCCAGCGGCCCTTGAAGGTGACTAGCGGCTCGGTCCACAGGCGGCGCAACACGACGATCTGCTCCTCGAGGCACCGATTCCGCGTCGCGAAGTCGGCGTTCAGCGAGTCGTACTCGGCGAAGTTCCAGCCGACGCCGACGGCGAGCCGCAGGCGCCCACCGCTCAGCAGATCGACCTCGGCCGCCTGCTTGGCGACGAGCGGCGTGGAGCGCTGCGGCAGCACGAGCACGCTGGTCACGAACTCGAGCCGGGTCGTCACGCCGGCCAGGTGCGAGAACAGCACGAGCGGCTCGTGGAAGGGGCTGTCGTGCACGTACGGCGGGCCGGCGAAGCCCGGGATCGTGGCGCCCGCGAAGCGGTCGGCGTGCACGCCGGTGATGTGGTCGTACGCGAGGAGATAGTCGAACCCCGCGTCCTCGACCGAGCGCGCGAAGGCGCGAATCACCGCCGGGTCCGTGCCGATGTCGGCCTGCGGAAAGACGATCCCGAGCTTCACGTCCGAGCTCCTCCCAAGCCTGGATTCTGCCAGATCGACGACCGCGCTCGCCCGCGATACCATCGCCCTCGTCATGAGCGCCGCCGCCCCGGGCCCCAAAGACGCCTCGCCGATCACGGCCGCGCTGAATCGCGCCGTCCTGGACGCGCTGCCGTTCTCCGACAAGGAAGATTTCGACGACGTCCGCCGCGGCTTTCTCGCCACCCTGCCCGAGATCGAGATCAAGAACGATCAGGGGCGCGTCGTGTGGACGCTCCGCGACTACACCTTCCTCGACGACGAGCACGCGCCAGCGACGGTCAATCCGAGCCTCTGGCGGCTGGCGCGGCTCAACCTGAACCACGGCCTGTTCCAGGTGACCGACCGGATCTATCAGATCCGCGGATTCGATGTCTCGAACATGACGTTGATCGAGGGCGACCGCGGCCTCATCGTCGTCGATCCGCTGATGTCGACGGAAGTCGCGCGGGCGGGGCTCGAGCTCTACACGCAACACCGGGGACGGCGTCCGGTCGTGGCGGTCATCTACTCGCACAGCCACACCGACCATTACGGCGGCGTGCGGGGTGTCGTCGACGAGCGCGATGTCAACGCGGGGCGGGTCGAGATCTGGGCGCCCGACCGGTTCATGCAGGAGGTCGTCTCCGAGACCGTGCTGGCCGGCACCGCGATGGTCCGCCGCGCACAGTTCCAGTTCGGGCCTACCTTGCCGAAGGGGCCACGGGGCCAGGTCGACACGGGTCTGGGCAAGGCAACCTCGCGGGGCACCGTGACCCTGATTCCCCCGACGCGCATCGTGAAGGACCCGATCGAGACGCATCGTATCGACGGGATCGAGATCGTGTTCCAGCTCACCCCCGAGACCGAGGCACCCGCCGAGATGCACATGTTCCATCCCGGCCTGCGCGCGCTGAACCTCGCCGAGAACGCCACTCACAATCTCCACAACATCTATCCGATCCGCGGCGCGCAGGCACGCGACGCCAACGCGTGGGCGAAGTATCTGAACGAGGCGCTGGACCGCTTCGGCCGCGACGCGGACGTCGCGTTCGCCCAGCACCACTGGCCGGTGTGGGGCAACGCGCGCGTGCGCGACTTCCTCAGCCGGCAGCGCGATCTCTACAAGTTCCTGCACGATCAGACCGTGCGGCTCATGAACCACGGCGAAAAGGCGGCCGAGATCGCCGAGCGCCTGGCGCTGCCGAAGAGCCTGGCGTCGACGTGGCACGTGCGCGGCTACTACGGCACCCTGAGTCACAATGCGAAGTCCGTCTACCAGCGCTATCTCGGCTGGTACGACGCGAACCCCGCGAACCTGAATCCGCTGCCCCCGGTCGAGCGCGGCCGGAAGTACGTCGAATACATGGGTGGCGCCGACGCGGTCATCGGGCGCGCGCGCGACGACTTCGCACGGGGCGAATATCGATTCGTCGCCGAGGCGATGAGCCACGTCGTCTTCGCCGATCCGGCCAATGCCGAGGCGCGGCGGCTCGGCGCCGACGCGCTCGAGCAGCTCGGCTACGCAGCCGAGTCGGCGACCTGGCGCAATGCCTATCTGCTCGGCGCGCTCGAGCTGCGGCAGGGCGTGCCCGCGACCACGGCGCGCGCTCCCGTGAGCCCCGACGTCGTGCGGGCGATGAGCCTCGATCTCTTCTTCGACTATCTCGGCGTGCGGATCGACGGCGAGAAGGCGGAAGGCCGGCGGATCGTCGTCAACTGGGTGTTCCCCGATCTCGATCGCCGCTACGTGGCGAACCTCGAGAACTGCGCGCTCACCTACCTGGCCGACCGATCGAGCGACACCGCCGATGCGACCGTGACCCTGGAGCGCGCCGTCTTGAACACGGTCGTCCTTCGCGAGCTGACGTTCGCGGACGCCGTCGCGCGCGGCCTGGTGCGCGTGGAAGGCGACGCGGTCAAGGTCGCCGAGCTCTTCGGGCTGCTCGACGATTTCCGCTTGATGTTCGAGGTGCTGGAGCCCAGGCGAAGCGCTGGACCCTAGGCGAAGCGCTGGCGCCTAGGCGAGGCGCCGGGGCCTAGGCGGCTGCGCGGCGCTCCAGGACGGCCTGGATCATCACGATCCGCCGCTCGGTGCGGTTGCGCTGGCCGGTCTTCACGATCGGATCGAGCGCCTCGCCCATGATGATCCGCTGCACGCTGTGCGCGGGACTGTCCGCCCCGGTGCTCGGCCCCACCGCCTCGTCGGTGACGTCGTCCCAGGCCCGGACCTCGAACCCGCGGCTCTCGATCAGCGTTCGCATCTCGTCGGGCCGGCGAAGAAAGCTGGCGCCCGCGTCGCGTGCCCACATCACCGGGAACAGGACCGGCTGCACGGGGCCGGCCATCGGCTCCTGCAGCGCGAGCAATCCACCCGGGCGCACGGCCCGCGCGAAGCCCGCGTAGAGCCGTTCCTTGTCGCGAATGTTCATCCCGCTGTTCTGCGTCCACACCACATCGAACAGATCGCCGCCGAGCTCGAGGGCCAGTGCGTCGCCGAGGCGATGGGTGACGCGGTCGGCGAGGCCGAGCCGCGCCGTGAGCGACGCTCCGGCGCGGACGTAGGTTTCGGTGAGATCGATCAGCGTGACGGTGCAGCCGAACTTGGCGGCCAGGGTGCGTGCCGGGCCGCCCAGTCCGCCACCGACGTCGAGCACCCGCATACCCGGGCGGAGCTGAGCCAGACGGGCCAGTCGCTCGGTCGCGCTCCGGCCGCCGCTGTGAAAATGATCGGCGGGCGCCAGATCGTCGACGGTCAGCGCGTCGACGTTCCGACCGGCGGCCGCGAGCGCGTCGAGAATCCTTCGCTCGAGGCCGTCGCGCCCCCAATAGGCGTTCGTGGCTTGCGCGTCGCTGCCGTCCATGGCCGTGGGCCTCGCGAGCCCGCGTCGCGCCTACCGGAGCGCCGGCTCGCCGGCGAACGCGGGCCGGATCTCCTCGGCGAAGCGGCGCAGGGTCTCGAAGCCGCCCGTGCTGTTGAGCAGCACGTACTCGGCGCCGACGTCCCGAAGCCGCTGAAGCTTCACGGCGACCTCGTCCGGGGTGCCGTAGAGCGCGCCGGCCTCGGCGGCCTCGAGCGTGTGGGCGTAGGTCATGATCGTGGAGTTGTTCTGCCCGTCCGGGCGCTGCGCCAGGTTGTGCACGCGCTCGCGCGCCGCCATCCGGGTCTCGAGCGCCTTCTGTCGCTCAGCGGCGCTCTTGACGACGTTGACGGATCGCGTGACCGCCACCTGCATCGGATCGAAGCGGCGGCCGCGCGCCTCCACCTCGGCCTTGAAGAGCGCGATGCGCTCGCCGATCTGCTCGATCGGTGCGAACTGATCGAGCAGCAGGTTGTAGCCGAGCTCGGCGACCTTCTTGATCGACTGCGGCCGCCCGGCGCCCATCCACAAGGGCGGATGAGGCTTCTGGTGCGTCGGCGGCTCGACGACGACGTTGTCGAACTGGAAGTACTTGCCGCGATGCGACCACGGCCGATCCGCCGTCCAGGCCTTCAGCATCACCTCGAGGCACTCGTCGAAGCGCTGGTCGGCCTCTTCCATCGGAATGCAGAAGCCGGCGAACTCGTTGTGGCGATAGCCCTGACCGATGCCGAAGTCGATCCGGCCGCCGGACAGGAGATCCATCGTGGCGACCTGCTCGGCCAGCAGCACGGGGTTGTGCCACGGCAGCGTGATGACGGCGGTGCCGAGCCGCAGGTGCTTCGTGCGCGCGCCGACCCACGTGAGCAAGTTCAGGGTCGCCGAGATCTGTCCGAACCCGGTGAAGTGATGCTCGACCACGAACGAGCTGACGTAGCCGAGGGCCTCGGCCTTCACGTTGTTCTCGACGAACTCGCGGAAGCCGGCCCCGCTGTCGACGTCAGGGCCGCCTCGCTTGGCCTGCGCGCTTCCGAACAGCCCGAAGCGCATCAGGCCGCTCCGTGCTGCTGGAACCACGCGCGCAGCCGCTGCCAGCCGTCCTTGGCCGGGGTCTCGCGATAGCTCGGACGATAGTCGGCGTGGAAGCCGTGCGGCGCGCCGTCGTAGAGCACGATCTCGCACGGCTTCTTCGCCGCCTTCAGCGCCGCCTGCATCTTCTCGACGTCAGCGTTGGGGATCCCCTGGTCCGCGCCGCCGTACAGGCCGAGCACGGGTGCTTTCAGGCTGTCGACCAGATCGATCGGGTTCTTCGGCGCGAGCTCGCTGGGCGTGCCGGTGATCCGGCCATACCAGGCGACGCCGGCCTTGAGCACGGGGCTGTGCGCGGAGTAGAGCCAGACGACCCGACCGCCGTAGCAGAACCCGGTGATCCCGAGCCGGTTGACGTCGGCCTTCTCGGTCTTCGCGAACGCGGTCGTCGCGTCGAGGTCGCTCATCACTTGCTTGTCGGGCGTCTTCCCAGCCGCCGCACGCCCCTCGTCGATCGTGGTGATCTTGGAGGTGTCCGCGGCGCGCGCGAAGAGCTCGGGCGCCACCGCGTAGTAGCCGAGCTTCGCGAAGCGGCGGCACACGTCCTTGATGTGCTCGTGCACGCCGAAGATCTCCTGCACGACCAGCACTGTCGGGAACGTCCCACCCGTGGCGGGCATCGCCCGGTACGCCGGGATCTGGCCGTCGGCGACCGGCACCTTCACCTCGCCTGCGGTGAGGCCGTTGGTGTCGGTGGTGATCACGCTCTGCGCGTTGACCGGTCCGGTCGCCAGAGTGAATCCCGCGATCAGGCTCGTCGTCAGGAAGCCCCGTCGCGAGAACTCGGTGGGAGGCATCAGGCTTTTGGTTTCGAATTCGAGCTCACCCGTCGCCATTGTTCCCTCCTGGGAAACGTGCACCGATCATCGAATCTAGCCGAATCGCGGCGCCTTCGCCAGTGTGCCATCGCGCGCGGCTCGGCGCCAAGCCGCGGGTCCGATCGCGCCGGGTTGCGCGCGCGGCAATCAGGCTCTAGGCTGCCGGGCCATGAAGATCATCAGCGTTCACGCGACGTGGGTGCACGTGCCGATTCCCTACGACCGACAGCACGTCAGCGACTTCGGCCGCGTGGCGTCGTTCGACTCGGTCATCGTCAAGATCGTGGCGGACAGCGGCCTCGCCGGCTGGGGTGAGGCCAAGGCCGGCGTCGGCAGCGCGTCGTCGGCGCACGGGCTGGCGGCGATCATCAACCGTGACTACGCACCGCTGCTGGTCGGTCAGGATCCGCGCGACGTGAGCCGGCTCTGGGACGTGCTGTACAACACCCCGCGCGAGGGCTACGCGCTCGACCGCGGCCACGTGCTCCCGCAGCTCGGACGCCGTGGTCTCTCGATCTGCGCCATCGCCGGCGTCGATCTGGCGCTCTGGGATCTGCTGGGTAAGTCGCTCGACGCCCCGGTCTGGCGCCTGCTCGGTGGCCGCCGCGCCGAGCGCATGCCCGCGTACGCGTCCGGCGGCTGGGCCGACGAGGCTCACATCGGCGAGCAGCTCCAGGGCTACGTGGACAAGGGCGGATTTCGCGCCGTGAAGATGCGCGTCGGCGTGATGGACGGCGAGCCACGCGCGTCCGCGGCGCGCGTGCGGGCGGCGCGCCGGGCGCTCGGGCCCGACGTGAAGCTGATGGCCGACGCGCACGGCACGTGGACCGTCGCCGAGGCGAAGGCCTTTTGCAGGATGGTGGAGGACTGCGATCTCTACTGGCTCGAAGAGCCGGTGACGGCCGACGACAAAGCCGGGTTGGCCGAAGTCCGTCGCGCGTCCGCGATGCCGATCTCCACCGGCGAGAGCGAGTTCACCCGCCACGACTTCCGGGAGATCGCCGAGCTTCGCGGCGCCGACGTGCTCCAGCCCGATCTCGCGATCGCCGGCGGCCTCACCGAGGGCGTGCGCATCGGGGCGATCGCCGCCGCGTACAACCTGCGCCTGGCGCCCCACCTCTGGTCCGGCGCGCCCGCGTTCGCGGCAGGCATGGCGCTGGCCGCCAGCCAGACGACCGGATTCATCCTGGAATACTCGCTCGGCGCCAATCCCCTCCTGCACGAGCTGGTCGCCGAGAAGTTCGCGGTGATCGACGGCTACGTCACGATTCCCGATCGCCCGGGGCTCGGGATCACCGTCGACGAGTCGTTCGTGCGCCGCTACGCGCGCGAGTAGCGCTCAGCGCGCGGCGAGGCGCTTCGCGGGAGCCGGCGCTCCGAAGAACACTTGCATGACCCGATCACGGCCGATCACGCGGACCAGCTCGCGCATCATGCAGTAGACGAAGATCAAGACGACCAGCCAGAGCTGGATCGCCCAGAAGTGGGGCCACACCATCTCGGTCCGCAGATGCTCGTTCGCCGCCACGAAGCCCATGCGCCACCACAGCGGGACGAGGTGCTCGAGGTAGTGCACCAGCATCGAAGCGCCCACGTAGATCCCGGTCTTCCACAGCACGTTGTAGATCAGCGGCTTCTCGGGGAAGCGATTGATGAAGGGGAGCATGTCGGCCACGAGCACGACCTTGGCGACCAGCAAGGCCCCGATCGTTGCGCCCGCCACTGCGGACAGGCGGATGCCGAACTCCCGGGCCATCAGCGCCCGGTCCAGCACGACGATGTGGAACGAGATCAGGAAGAAAATCGTCGGGGGAATGACCTCGTGGATCTCGTGCTTGATCTTCGTCCAGACCTTACTGTTGTTCATGGCGCACTCCATAGGCTCGAGGCGTGGCGGATTTCAGCGCTCCGTGGTCGGCCGCCGTCAATGTAGGGCGGCGACGTTCGGCAGCGGCATGGGACCAAGGTCCAGCAGGGGCACTGGCTGATCGCCGACCCGACCGTGATAGGTTCTGAGGCAGACGCCATGAAATACCTGATCGCGATGAGTCTTCTCGTTCTCACGATCGGCGGGCCGGCGACGGCCCAGGAGATCCGGCCCACCCTCGACAAGATCAAAGAGACGGGCGCGATCCACCTCGGCCATCGAGAGACGTCTCGTCCGTTTTCGTTCCTGGGCAGCGACGGCCAACCGGCCGGCTACTCGGTCGACCTCTGCCTGCATGTCGCCGGCGCCCTGAAGCAGACCTTGAAGCTCGCCGATTTGAAAGTGAGCTGGGTGCCCGTCACGCCGGCCGACCGGGTGAGCAAGCTCGTCAAGGGCACGATCGATCTCGAATGCGGCTCGACCACGATCACGTTCGGGCGCATGGAGCAGGTCGCCTTCAGCCACATGATCTTCGTCGATGGCGGAAGCCTCCTGGCCACCACGGCGTCGGGCATCGGCGGCGTGAAGGATCTGGCGGGCAAGCGCGTCGGGATCGTCTCCAACACCACCACCGAGAAGGCGCTCGGGGCGGCGCTGGCAGCGGCGTCGATCAAGGCGCAGCTGGTCACCGTGCCCGACCATCGAGACGGCCTGCAGGGACTCGAGGGCGGCACGCTCGATGCGTACGCGTCCGACCATCTCCTGCTCGCCGGCCTTCTCGCGACCGCCAAGGACCGCACGAAGCTCCGGCTGAGCGACGAGCTCTTCTCGTACGAGCCCTACGCGCTGATGATGCGCCGGGGCGACAACGCGTTCCAGGCGCAAGTGAACCGCACGCTCTCGGCGCTCTATCGCTCGAACGGAATCGTGCCCATCTACGAGCGATGGTTCGGCCCCTACGCGGCGGCGCCGCCGCTCGTGAAGGCGCTCTACCTGCTGCACAGCTGGCCCGAGTGAGATTGGAGGACCGCGCGGCGAGAGGTGGCGTGATGAGCAAGAGTCGGTGCGCGGACATCGTGGCGCTCGCCCTCCTGATCGCGATCGCGGCGCCGTGGCCGGCGAGCGGCGAGACGCTCGGGGAAGCGTACCGTCGTGTCAACCCGGCGGTGGTCGTGATCCGCTCGAAGGGCCAAGAAGTGACGGCCGACGGCGTCACCCGTTTCCGTGAGATCGGCTCGGGCGTGCTGATCTCGCGCGACGGCAAGGTGGCCACCGCCGCGCACGTCGTGCACACGATGGAAGACATCACGGTCGAGTTCCTCGGCGAGGAGCCCGTCGCGGCGCGCGTGGTCTCGTCGGAGCCGCGGGCCGACATTTCCATCCTTCAAGTTTCGGCGGTACCGCCCGAAGCCGTCGTGGCGAAGCTGGCCGACTCGGACCCCGTCCGGGTCGGCGATCCGGTCTTCATCGTCGGAGCGCCCTACGGCCTCGCGCATTCGCTGAGCCAGGGCATCGTCAGCGCCCGGTGGGAGCCGAACACCATCAACCCCGACTTTCCCCTCGCCGAGTTCTTTCAGACGGATGCCGTCATCAACACCGGTAACTCCGGCGGACCGATGTTCAGCCGCGCCGGCGAGATGATCGGGATCGTCAGCCACAACATCACCAAGTCGGGCGGCAGCGAGGGGCTCGGCTTCGTCGTGACGGCGAACACGGTGAAGAAGCTCCTGGTCGAGGGCAACCGCCGGTGGTACGGGCTCGATCTCCTGCTGGTGACGGGCGCCATGGCCCAGACGCTCAAGGTGCCGCAGGAGGGTGGCTTTCTCGTCAAGCAAGTGGCGAAGGATTCGATCGCCGGGCGCATGGGGATTCGCGGGGGCGATCGGCTCGGCATCGTCGAGGGTCAGCAGATCGTCGTCGGTGGTGACATCCTGCTCAGCGTTCAGGGCATCCCGGTCAACTCCAATGCGGACATGGTCAAGGTTCTCAAGATGCTCGAGACGCTCAAGCCGGGTGACGAGCTACGCGTGAACATCCTGCGCGACGAGAAAGTTATGCCGCTCTCGACGAAGTGGGCCGGCTTCTAGCGTCTTTGCGGGTGTGCGCCTCAGGTAGCGGGCTCGGGAGCCGGCGCCGGCGCGGGCCACACCGTGGGCTTCGGGGCGTAGGTCGGTAGCAGCGCCGCGAAGAGCGTCGTGCACGCCGCGAGCGCCGCCAGCAACGTCAGGAGCGTCGTGAAGCCGGCCGCCTTCACGGTCGGGCCGAGCAGGTAGACGGCGAGAGAGCTCACGCCGAAGCCAACCGCGAGGCGAATGCCGGCGACGCGCGAGCGCATGCGGTCGTCGACGTACTGCACGATCATCGCGTCGATGAACGGGATCGCGCCGAACACGAAGGCCATGAACGCCAGCATCGCCGCGTAGTGCGGCCAGCCCGTGACCTGCGAGGCGAACAGGAACAGCGGGATCTGGCCGGCCGCGACCGGCACGTAGACCCACTTGAGCGGCACCCGATCGATCAGCTTGCCCACGATGAGCTGCGCGAACGAGGCCACCGTGTAGACGACGGCGAGCAGCGCGCCGATGGTGGCCGGATCGTCGACGACACCGCGTAGCCGCTCGGTCAGGAGCTGACCGTTGCCGTTCGTGGTGAAGTTGAAGATCAGGCTGCCGCTGATGGCCGCCAGGGTCATCACGGTGAGCACGCGCGCCAGCACCGAGCGCGGAAGGTCGACCATCTTCTGCGGCCGCCTGGCCGGCGGCACGTCCTCGCGCGGCACGATCAGCACGAACAGGACGCCGCAGGCCAGCGCGATCACTCCGGGCACGGCGAAGGCAACCCGCCAGCCGGCGTACTTCACGAGAAAGCCCGTGAGCACGGCGGCGACGGCGATGCCGAGATTACCGGCGAGCCCGTTGAGGCCGATTGTGAAGCCCGGGTTCTTCACGCTCTGCACCAGCATCGGAATGCCGACCGGATGGTAGATCGATGAAAAGGCGCCCATCGCCGTCAGCGCGATCGCGAGCGACCAGACACCCGGCACGGACGCGATGGCCAGCCCCGAGAGCCCCATGCCGAGGAAGAACACCACCATCATCGCGCGGCGGCCCCAGAGATCACCCAGGCGTCCGGCCGGCAGCGAGCCGAGGCCGAACAGCACGAAGGCGCCGACCGTGTAGGGCATCAGGTCTTGCCAGATCATCCCCCACTCCGCCGCGATCGCCGAGACGGCGGTGGCGAAGATCAAGAGGAACAGATGATCGAGAGCGTGGCCGACGTTCAGGAGCAGCGCAGTGGGGCTCGCGTTCGTCATCGCGGTCGGTGTCTCCCTCATGGGCCCGGCCACGCCTCGAGCGCGCCGCGCTTCAACGCACGCTTCTCGGCTTCGGACAGCTTGAAGTCGTGCCGGTAGGGCGCCGACTCGAACGAGCCGTAGCTCGGATTCGCGATCATGATCCACTCGCGCCCCCAGCGCGCCTGGTGCTCCTGCATGATCTTGAGCCGCTCGGCCTCGGTGCCCCGGTACTCATCGACGAAGTCGCCGAAGTTGTCGCCGACATTTATCAATATGCGATAGCTCCGGGCGATGTACGCCCGGCGCGTGCCCTTGGCCGAGCCCCAGTCGGGCTGCTTGCGCGTCGTCAGCATGGTGTCGACGTTCCCGCCCATCGGAAAGCCGAGCTTCTCGAGGTTCTTGCGGGTGGCCGACTCCTCCTCGGCGGTGCGGTTGGAGACGTAGAACACCTTCACGCCCTTCGAGTCGGCGTACTTCGCGAACTCGAGCGCGCCGGGGATCGCCGTCGACGTCATCGTGTTCACGAACGCGTTCCAGGTCCTGGGATCGAAGCTCGTGCCCTTCAGCGCCATCCACGCCTGATAGCCCGAGTTGTCGAGGATGGACTCGTCGACGTCGAGGACGATGGCGGGCGGCAAGGATTGATAGGCGCCGGTCTGCTCCTTGGGCGCGGCCGTCCAGTTCCGATCTTCGAGCGCCTGGTCGAGCCGGATTCGCGCCAGCGCGAATGCCGTCAGCGCGCTCGCCCTGTACTCGACGGAGCGCTGCATCCACAGGACGGCGTTGAGCAGGTCGCTGGCGGGCGGCTCGGGCTTCTGCGCGGCTGCCGGCGGCGGCGGCGCGGCGGTTTGGGGGGCGATCTGAGGGCCGGCGCAGCCGAGGGCGGTGACGAGGACCAGCAGCACCAGCCACGCGCGCCGTGAGGGATTGCCCATCGCGCCGATCATGCGTTCCTCCTGGTCAAGAGCGCTGCCTCGCGCGGAGCGGGCGCAGACACGGCTCAAGATCCTCGTACCGACTGACGATAGCACCGCCGCTCTCGAGGATGAAGAACTCGACCTGCAGGTTGACCGTCGAGCCCTCGTTGTCCGCGCTGAGCCGGAAATCGCCCCGATAGCCGACGATCAGCTTGCCGCGCGCGAAGGCGTACCCGATCTCGGCCGCGGTGCCGCTGTCGACGTCGACCCCGTCGAGCACCGCGACCAACCCGTCGGCTCGGTCGATCGCAGCCCGGTTGGTGGCGCCGATCTCGCGGTTCAGCTTGCGCCACGCCTGGCGCTTCTCGGAGCCGTACGGCAGCCGCTGCACGGTCTCGATCTTCGCCTGTTCGGCCAGCGCCCACGGGTCGAGCACCTCGTAGCCGAGGCCCGCCACGAACGGCACGAGCACCGTGCCGTAGAAGTGCCGTCCCGCTTCCGAGAAGCCCAGCGGGCTCGCCATGTAGATCCTGGGCGCGGTCGGCATGGGGCAGATCGTATATCATCGGGACGCCGGTCGCCGATGAGATCGAATCGAGCGACGCCGGGCGCCGATCGAACACGGAAGAAGGAGCGCACATGAGACTCGCGAGATTGCTCAGCGCCGCCGTCGCCGTCCTTCTCGGCTTGGCCTCGATCGGCCCGGCCACCGCGCAAGAGTTCGTTCCCGCGGTGGTGTTCGATATGGGCGGCAAGTTCGACAAGTCGTTCAACGAGGCGGCCTACGCCGGCGCCGAGCGCTTCAAGAAGGAAACGGGGATCGCGTATCGCGAGTTCGAGGTGACCGCCGAAGCCCAGCGCGAGCAGGCGTTGCGCAACATGGCGCGCCGTGGCTCCGCCGTCGTCGTCGGGATCGGCTTCTCGCAGGCCAGCGGCATGGAGAAAGTTGCCAAGGAGTTTCCCAACCTCAAGTTCGCGATCGTCGACGCCGTCGTCGATCTGCCGAACGTGCAGTCGATCGTCTTCAAGGAGCACGAGGGCTCGTTCCTGGTCGGCATGGCGGCGGCGATGGCGTCCAAGACCGGGAAGGTCGGCTTCGTCGGCGGCATGGACATCCCGCTCATCCGCCGATTCGAGCTCGGCTACGAGGAGGGCGCGAAGTACGTCAACCCGAAGATCGAGATCTTCCAGAACATGACCGGCACGACGCCGGCCGCCTGGAACGACCCGACACGCGGCGGCGAGCTTGCGCGCAGCCAGTTCGATCGCGGTGTCGACGTCATCTACGCGGCGGCGGGCGCCACCGGGCTCGGCGTGCTGCAGGCCGCGAAGGACAAGGGCCGGCTCGCCATCGGCGTCGACTCCAATCAGAACCACATCCATCCCGGCACCATCCTGACGTCGATGATCAAGCGCGTGGATCTCGCGGTGTACGAGACGTTCAAGGCGGCGAAGGACGGCAGCCTGAAAGGCGGCGTTCGCTCGCTCGGCGTCGCCGAGGGCGGCGTCGGCTACGCGATCGACCAGAACAACCGCAGTCTCATCACGCCCGACATGGAGAAGCGCCTGCAGCAGGCGCGCGCCGATATCGTGGCCGGCAAGATCAAGGTGACCGACTACATGGCAAAGTAGTCCCCGGAGGGGGGCCGCTCGGAAGGAGCGCGATATAGCGGAACGCGGCGTAGCAAGTAGCTCGGGGCCCCCGGTGATCGAGCTGCGGGGGATCGAGAAGTGGTTTGGGGCCGTTCATGCGAATCGAGACATCTCGCTCAGCGTGCGAGCGGGGTCGATTCACGGGATCGTGGGCGAGAACGGCGCCGGCAAGTCTACCCTGATGGGCATCCTCTACGGCTACTACCAGCCCGACCGCGGTGAGATCCTCGTTCGCGGCACGCCGACCGTCATCCGGAGCCCGCAAGACGCGCTCGCCGCCGGCATCGGCATGGTGCATCAGCACTTCATGCTGGTCGAGCCGTTCACCGTGCTCGAAAACGTCGTCCTCGGCGTCGAGGGCGGCTTCCGGCTCGGCGCCGGGATGCGCCGGGCGCGCGCGGAGCTCGCACGGCTCGGTCGCGAATACCACCTGGAGGTCGATCCCGACGCGCGCATCGCGGATCTCGGCGTGGGCCATCGCCAGCGCGTCGAGATCCTCAAGGCGCTCTACCGCGGAGCCGAGCTGCTGATTCTCGACGAGCCGACCGCCGTCCTGACGCCGCAGGAGGCCGATCATCTGTTTCGCATCCTCGTCTCGCTGCGCGACGAGGGCAAGACCGTGGTGCTCATCACGCACAAGCTGCGCGAGATCCGCGAGGCCACCGACGTCGTCACCGTGATGCGACAGGGCAGCATCGTCGCGACCCTGCCGACCGCCGAGACGACGGCCGAGCAGCTCGCCGAGCTGATGGTCGGCCGCACGGTGAGCCTGCGCGTCGACAAGGCGCCCTCGCGCCCCGGCGAACCGGTGCTCGAGGTGACGGATCTCGTGGTGGAAGACGGGCTCGGCGTCGAGCGCGTCAAGCACGTGAGCTTCACGGTGCGGCGGGGCGAGATCGTCGGCATCGCCGGCGTCGCCGGCAACGGTCAGTCGGAGCTGCTCGAAGCGCTCGCGGGCATCCGGCCAGTGAAGTCGGGACAGATCCGCTTGAAGAGCGCCGCGCTCGCCGACGCGGCGGCTCGCTCACCGCGGCGCCTGCGCCGGCTCGGCCTGGCGCACGTGCCCGAGGACCGCCATCGCATGGGCCTGGTCATCCCGTTCGTCGCGCGCGAGAGCGCGATCCTCGGCTATCACGACGAGCCCACCTACAACGGTCCGATCCGGCTTCACCGCTCGGCAGTGGCCGCGAGCTTCGAACGTCAGGCGGCCGAGTACGACATCCGGCCCGGCAACGGGATCTTACGGACGTCGGCGTTTTCCGGCGGCAACCAGCAGAAGATCGTGCTGGCGCGCGAGCTCGATCGCAATCCCGATCTGCTCCTGGTCGGGCAACCCACGCGGGGTGTGGACATCGGCGCCATCGAGTTCATCCATCGCCGCCTGGTCGCGCTGCGCGATGCGGGCAAGGCGCTCTTGCTGGTGTCGGTCGAGCTCGACGAGATCCTGGCCCTGGCCGACCGCGTCCTCGTGATGCACGACGGCCGAATCGTCGGCGACGTGCCCCGCGCGGAGGCGACCGAGCGCATGCTGGGCCTGATGATGGCGGGCCTGCCGGCCGAGGCCGGAGGCGCCGCCGCACGGTGACGGTGCCGGCCCGTCGCGGCCTTTCCTTCTTGCTCGTCGCCGGCACGGGCCTGCTCCTCCTGACGTTGTTCTTCCAGCAGCGCGGCGACGACGCCGGCCGGCTGCCCGAGCTGCTCGGCGCCTCGATCGCCTCGCTCGCCCGCGAGGCCGTCTTCGGCGCCGCGGGCCTGGCGGCCACGCTCGGCGGGCTCGTGGTGGCCGCGGCGATCGTGCTGGCGTGGCTCGGCGTGGGGGACCTCGTCATGCGCGGGCTCGCGTGGCGCGCGCCGGGCGCGGCGGAGCCCCGCGCGCTCGACCTCGCGACTCGCACGCTCGTCGGCGCCGGCGTCTGGTCGGTACTCTGGTTCTTTCTCGGTGTCGTTCATCTCTATCGTGCGCCCGTCGCGCTCGCGGTCACGATCGCCGGCGTCGTGCCCGGAGTCATGTCGGCTCGCCGCGCGCTGAGAAATGGTCCCGCACCCGTCGTTGGCCGCCTCCCTCGGACCAGCATCGTGCTGATCGTGCTGGTCCAGGCGCTCGGGCTGGTCGCGGCGCTGGCGCCGCCGACGGCGAAGGACACCCTGCTCTACCACCTGGCGCTGCCGAAGGCCTACATCGCGGCCGGTGCCCTCGTCGACACGCCGTACAACATCGCCAGCTACTATCCGCTCGGCGTCGAGATGCACGACGTGTGGGCGATGCTGCTGGGCGGTCTCGGAGGGCCGCGTACCGCGGAAGCCGCCGCCGGCGCGACTCTGTTCGCCTTCGCGCCCCTGCTCGCGCTCGTGACGTACGGATGGGCGCGCGAGCAAGGCGCCGGTCCCGCCTGGGCCTCGCTCGCCGCGCTGAGCGTCGCGGCGATCCCGAGCGCCTATGAAGTCGTCGCGAGTGGCTACGTCGATCTGGCACTCGCCGCGTACACGGTGCTGGCCGTGCGCGGCGTGGGGCGCTGGTGGACCACGCTCGACGCCGCGTGGCTGCGGCCGGTTGTGTTCGCGGTCGGCGCGGCGCTGTCCATCAAGCTCACGACGGTCGTACTGGTACTGGCACTCGCGCTCGCCATTCTCGTCCGCGCGCTTGGTGTGAGTCGGGCCAACGACGCGGCAACCCAAGCGGGAACGACACCGGCGAGACTGGTCGTCGTCGGCTTCGGCGCGCTCGCACTCGGCGCGCTGCTCGCCGCGCCGTGGTACGCGCGCACATGGGCGCGAACCGGCAATCCGGTGTTCCCGTTCTTCCTGAGCCTCCTGGGCGGCCGTGCGCCGGGCTGGGACCTCGAGCGGTCACAGCTCTACGAGAGCATGTTCTCGGTCTACGGCAACGCAGTGACGCCGCTCGACTTCATGCTCTCCCCCGTCCGTCTCTCGCTGGCCGCCCAGCTCCACGAGCCCGCCTACTACGACGGTGTGCTCGGTATCGCGTTCCTGTTCGCCGTGCCGTTGATCCTGTGGGCGCTGGTCACCCGGCGGCTGAGGATCGAGATCGGGCTCGCGCTGCTGGTCTCGTCCACGCTCTTCGTGTTCTGGCTCTTCTCGAGCCAACAGCTTCGCTACCTGCTGC
>Ga0126369_10001393_pt1 | contig 16641 bp, 13 predicted proteins | sample PanSoiMetaPlot_1_FD_109646 | JGI IMG/M metagenome (GOLD analysis project Ga0126369, IMG submission 109646) | Tropical forest soil microbial communities from Panama - MetaG Plot_1 | ecosystem: Environmental > Terrestrial > Soil > Tropical forest > Bulk soil | place: Panama | collected 2016-02-17 | reverse complement strand
GCCAATGTTGCTCAGGACCACTCTGCCGCGCGAGAACTCCCCCATGCTTCCACCCGCGATCTTTCTACTTCCGACAACAATGTCGAATTGATCGGAGCGCATGTGGTCCAACATTTTCGGCAAAACAGTCTCGTCATGTTGCAAGTCTCCATCCATGACCGCGATGTATGGGGCCGGGGTCGAAAGCATCCCTTCAATGCAGGCCGAGGAAAGTCCCCGGCGGCCAACGCGCTCAATGATCCGCACCCTGCGATCGTAAAGGGCTATCTTGCGGACTTCGTCTGCCGTTCCATCTGGGGAATTGTCGTCGACAAAAATCATTTCCCACTGAATGTTACCGAGAGCAGAGTCAAGTGCCGCGACCAAGAGGGGTACGTTTTCCCTTTCTTTGAAGGTGGGAACGACGACGGCCAGCTCAATCGATTTGCAGACCGGTAGGTCGTGCTCGCTTGCCAGTGCTTTGGCGTTCGTGAAGGCTGCGATTCTAGGTGCGATTTCACTCATGCGTTCCCCATTTATGTGGAACAGCAGTTGCTCCTTACGGCATCCGGTAGCTGAAACAATGCTGTCAGCGGCGTCGATAAATCTTCGCGACCCTTCCGTCGGGAGCGGTGGCCTGATACACGAGCTGTGTGCGCGCGTCTGGAATTCCCTTTTCAAGCCAATTCTCTAGGTAGGGAAACACTTCGATCCTTGAAGTTTCCAAAACAATGAAGTCGGGGTTTTTCTTCTGAATGTAGCGGAGCGCCGTCTCGCCGTCGCAATACGGCAGCGGCCAGTCGGAGGCGCCTGCGTAATATCCGATGGCGGGCGTACCATCCATGACGAGTGCATTTTTGACCTGAAAGTTTCGTATCTCCAGTCCGATGGTCTTTGGAAAGGCGTCCCCGCGCTGCACAGTAATATCCTGTTCAGGCAATCGCACATCCTTATCGAGGTGCAACATTGCGTGGGCTTCCATCCCGAGGTAGGCCAGCATCAGGAGTCCCGCGATCGCTGCCGCCGACGCTGTAGACACGAATTTACGTGGATAGCCGTCCCCAGATGCAGCTGCGATGAGACTTTTGATCGAACGATATGTATGCGTCACGCCACCCGCGGCAAACGGAAGCAGCATTGTCAGAAACGGAAATACAAATCGGTCATGGAAATCATGCAAAGAGAAGAGTGGAAGCACGGATGCGAAGCAGCCAGCTAAGAGAAATCCCCTCCTAATCAGTACGGTTTTGTTCTGTGCCGCGCTGATGACGCCGATCCCGAGTAACAGGACAAAAATTGACCCGCCAAAAAGCCTGGACTCCAGAATCATCGAAAATAGGCGACTGACGTTCACGCTGGCGCCGTGCGCGGCCAACCAAAGCGCCTTGCCGGTGGACATTTTTGTCTTTTGGATCATCGCGAGGTCAGACTGGTTGCTCAAGCCCACATCATTCAATTGCTTATCCACGGCAAAAAAAATTTGCCCGGGAGGCAGATGAGCGGCCCAGCCCGTGGCCTCAATATAGTTGCTCACGCTCTTGGCTTCAAGGCGCAGGCTGCCGGTTTGAATAGAGAGCCAAGTCACATAGGGAAGGATCGTCAGGCTAAACGCGAGAACCAGCCGAGCCGCATTTTTCCAACGCAGACCTCGGCAAGCTGTAAGAAAAATGAACAGCGTTGTCAACAGAATGTAAATGGCAGCTTCAGGTCTTGCAAGATAGGCGATGCCGAAACAAATTCCAGCAAGATAGCTCGCACGGTTCGAAAAATTTGGCCACAGTTGCAGAACGTAAAAAATCCCCACGGCCTGAAATAAAAGATAAACCGGTTCCGACTGCACCGTCCCAGAAATGGCCACGAGCGGAGGTCCAACGGAGGCGATAATGCCCGCGATGACGCCAGCAACTTCATCGAACGCGCTGCGAGTAATGAACATGACTGGAACGACCCAGAAGCTCCCGCAAACGGCCGAGACCAGGCGGCCTGCAAGTTCAGAATTGTGAAAGATTGTGGTAACCGCAGCTATGAGTCCGGGATACAGCGGCGGGTACAAGAGTTGCGTGCCGGCCTCGCGGGCGCCCACAAAGCCGCGGCCCGAGAGAAGATTCTCGGCGATCCTCGCATAGTAAACGCCTTCGGATTCAATGCTCACAGGCCAGTGGAAGATCCAGATGAGTCTGAGGATGAGCGCTAAGATGAAGGCGAGCAGGGCGCAAAGCGCGAATCGCAGCTCGGGCCGATGCCATCCGAGCAAATCCGTGTCATCTGTCTTTGTTTGGTGGTTAGGAGTGGTATTCAAGTCGTTTTTCTCATTTAAACCAAGTGCGATCTCGGGACTAGAGGCAAGACTGAATCTGCAGACAACTTGGCGCAGACTCTAATTGAATCGTCTGTTTACTGGTTTCACCGGCCGACCTTGCAAATACTTTTCAATTCCCTCATCGAGTGCCCGGCGGTAGACGCGGTGCGCTTCGAAGACTGCTTCGCCTGTTCGATCGATGTCGGCGTCACTGTGCGAATAACTCACCACGAAAGAAGGAGCAATGAGGCCGCGCTGGATGAGCTCCTGCATGAACAGCGTGCGGAACTCCTGCGAGGCACGGCGGTTCTCGTCGTAGGTGGCAAAAACGAGATTGCACGGCCTACCAAGAAGTTCAAAGAAGCCAGCCAGGCGATTCTCCAGAATTGACCGGTTGACCAGCTCCTTTAGGCGCTCTCCTTGCTTCCACAAAAATCCAACCACGTCGTGCTCGCGATACACGTGTATGGTCTCCAATGCTGCGGCCAGCGTGTGGTTTTCCGCACCGTGAGTCGTCGATAGCAGGAATACGCGCGGCTGGTCGTGGTCAATTCCGCCCAGTCGCATGAGCTCGCGCTTTCCGGCCAAAGCAGAAATCGCGAAGCCATTTCCCATTGCCTTTCCGAACGTCGACAGGTGCGGAATTACTCCATGAAATTTTTGAGCGCCACCCAAATGCCACCGGAATCCGGTAATCATTTCATCGAAAATGAGAACAATTCCGTTCTCTTCACAAAGCTGCTTGACCGATGCAAGATATCCCTCGGCCGGTGGAACCATAGCTTCTGCTTCCAACAGGACACATGCAATTTGGCCAGCATTCGATTCGACGAGTTCACGCAAACTCGACAAATCGTTGTAACGAAACTTAAGTGTCATGTCGACAATCGCCCGCGGAATGCCGGCATTCATCTCCGTGGAGCCGATAAACCAGTCATCAGTGGAAAAAAACGGCTGGTCGCCGCAAATCGCCACTAAGTCTCTTCCGGTATATGCTCGCGCCAACTTCACGGCGGCCGTTGTAACATCCGATCCGTTTTTGGCAAATTTCACCATATCTGCGCCGTCGATCAACTCGAGAAATGACTCTGCAAGATCGACTTCGAGCTTCGCGGGACGAGAGAAATTGAGCCCCAGTTGCATTTGAGAATATGCTGCGGCCAGAACCGAATCAAAAGCGTGACCTAATGTTACGGCTCGCAATCCCATCCCGTATTCGATGAACTCGTTCCCGTCGAGGTCCCAGGAATGGCACCCTTTCCCGCGAACGATGAACGCGGGAGCCTGCTCGGGAAACTGGTCGTCGCCTTTAGCGTACGTGTGCGAACCACCAGGAATAATTTGGTGTGCTCTTGGCTGGAGTTCGCGGGAACGGGTAAAGTCTTTTGCTCTCACCGCGCCCTCTTTCGCCTGTTCCAGACTGCTGTCGCTCGTCTTCATCTTGCACCGTCAAGAATTAGCTTTCGTGTATGAAATGCCTCGGCATACCCACTTGTTGCATTCGACTCCATGCCTCGCATCCGCATGAGGCCCAGAAAAACGTCGCGGTCAAACCAAGCTTTTGCTCGCTGCGATTCGAACGCGTCAAGCAAGTGGTTTACCTTGTGTTCGTGGAGCGGCGATTCGAGCGGCATGTAGGTATTTGGGCGTCCCATATCGCCGTCATATTTTGGAATCTCGTATTCAAGAATCAGGTGATTACGGAAGGTATTCCACGTTAACTCCGACACCAAGCGATGATCTTGATGCGCATCTCCTTGCCAGTGGGTAAAAATTAAGTCGGGGGAAAACTGATTCTTAAGTTCTTCGAAAACATCCTTCACGGAAGAACCTGCATAAGGAAGGAACCCATCGCGAAATTCCTTTAAGACAACCTTCTTCTTGCTCCCGGCCGTCAGGAGTTCGGCGCCGCGCGCCGCTTCCTGTCCTCGGACGCCACAAGCGCTGAAAACAACCCAGTGGAACTCCAGATTCGTATGAAAACGTTTTAGCTGCAGCAGTGTGCCACCACAACCAATCTCAATGTCGTCCGAATGTGCTCCGAGGCATAGAATGCGCAGCGGATCTGGCGGTGCCTTCTGGAGCCTTAGGCCGATCATAATGGCGCTTTCTGATTTGACTTGCCATTTTTCCAAACACACCAGGGAGCGGCGCCCGAGGACTCGAGTTCGTCGAGGATTTGCTTATCCTTAAAAGTATCCATGCACTGCCAGAAGCCTTCATAGCGTCGGCACCAAACGCGACCTTCTGCAATCATCCGTTGCATTGGCTCGTAAACAAATTCTTCTTCCGACCTCAAATAACGGAACACCTCCTTTCGCAGAACAAAATAGCCGCCGTTGACCCAAACATCTGAGTCTTTCATGCTCTTAATCGCTTGGACCGAACCATCCGCTGCAACCTGCACCGTGTCGAGACTGCTTGAGCGCGGCTGAACGGAAAGAAAGGACGCATAACCATCACGCCGCGAGAATTCTTCGATCAGCGTGGGCAATGGAAAATCGGTAAGCCCATCGCTGTAGTTTGCGAGAAACACATCCTCGCCTTGTAGATGGGGCTCCACCAAACGCAATCGGTCCCCTATCGTAGAACGCTGCCCGGTATCAACAAAAGTAATCCTCCAATCGTCGATGTCGCGTTGCATGAACTCCAATTTGCGTCCTCCCTCAGATAACACAAAATCATTGGAGATCGATTCTTCATATTCGAGGAAATAGTTTTTGATTGCGCTTCCCTTGTACCCCAGGCAGAGAATGAAATCCTTGTGCCCAAAATGCGCATAGTATTTCATGACGTGCCACAAGACTGGTCTCGAGCCGATCGTGACCATAGGCTTCGGGACATCTTCGGAGTAGCCGCGCAGCCGCATACCTGCGCCGCCGCAGAACAACACGACTTTCATCTGCTAGCCCTCCTTGAAGTTACTCTTGTAAATACCATGCCAGGGAGTTTTACACTTTTGCGTACTTTAATTCGGTACCGTCGATGTACATGGAGATGGCTTGGTCGGGAAGATGCGATAAATCCGTAGCTCGCAAGTAATCGCCAATCGTGGTGCCCGTACATTCAGAATCTACGTTTTGAGCTCCAACCCGTCCGAGAACGTCGGCCAGGTGCACAGTACGGAAATCGATGCTGTAGCGGACAACTTCAGAGGTGTTAGGCACTGTCGAATGCAGACTGGCGGCCGAAAACTGATACACTCCCCCGACCTTGCAGACCAAACGCACCTGCGGTTCCAGCTCGACGGGCTCTTCAGGCCGCGGTTGAACTCGAGTGTCGGTCTTAACGTGTTGCGCCGCATTCTGGCGGCTTTCTAAATTCCACTTGTGATAGTTGTAGTCTGCCGATCCGTTCTTGATCGCCCGGTTGAAATAGTGCGGATGAAGCGCCATACAGTTTTCGCTATTCAAATCATAAATGGGCATCCACCAGTTGACTTGGCACATTGGTGCTGAGTACCACGTGTCCCGGTGAGGATGAAACGCATAAGCAATGCCGGACTTGAGATAGTCTCCGGGAAACGCGGTCCGCATGCGCGGAACATCGAAGTAGGTCTGGGAAAGGTCGCATCCGAGTTCGGCAAGCATGCCTTGAATGCACCGCTTGGACTCTGGGTGGTGGATGAATCTCGGTTTCAATGCACCCAGGGTCTCAGCGGATTTCTCCGCGGGAATGTGCTCATGGATTCTTAGAGGGTCATAAGGCCGAAAAGCCTCCTCGATCATCTTTTGCGCCAGACTGCAGAGCTTGAGCGCGCTCGCTGACGGCGAGTGGACAAAGACGGACCCGCGATAAAGCTCCGCGCGTCGAGCGTCATCATTTAACGACGAATCAACATATATATTCACGGCTAGTCCTTTTATTACTTTCTAGGAAACCAAGACTTTCGGAATTGGCACGACGAAACAACCGCCCCATTCACGGATGAACTGCAACTGCTGCATGATTTCGTCTTTCAAGTTCCAAGGCAGAATAATTACGAAATCAGGCCTCGTCTCGCGTATGCGATCGGGATGGAAAATGGGAATGTGCGTGCCGGGCAAAACCCTGCCTTGTTTGTGGGGACTCCGATCCACTGTGTATTGGATGAGGTCTCTTCCAATGCCGCAATAATGCAGCAGCGTCGCGCTTTTTCCCGGAGCACCGTAACCAACGACGGTCTTGCCCTTCTTGGCGGCAGAGAGCAAGAAATCGAGAAGGGCAAATTTGGTTTCCTTCACCCGGCGTGCAAAACCTTCATAGGCGGCAACGGTGTCCATGCCCGATCTTCTCTCTAGCTGAAGCTGCGTTTCAACGCTTGGCTGCAGAGCGTGACTTCGGTCTTCGACGCGGGCAGCGTACACGCGCAAAGATCCTCCATGGGTTGGGAGCTCTTCTACATCAAAAATCTTCAATCCATGCGCCCGTAGAATGTTGATCGTCGCGAGTAGTGAGAAATAGGAAAAGTGCTCGTGATAGATTGTGTCGAACTCGTTGAGCTCAATCAGTTTGAGCAGGCTGGGAAACTCCAACGTGAGAACTCCGTGCGGTTTCAGCAGGAGTCTCAAGCCTTCCACAAAATCATTCAAATCCGGAACCTGGGCAAGCACATTATTGCCCACGATCAAATCGGCGGTCTTCCCACTTGCCGCCAGCTCGATGGCAAGTTGTGTGCCAAAAAAGCGGTTGAGAGTGGGAACGCCTTTTTCTTCGGCGACCTTCGCAACATTAGCGGCCGGTTCGATCCCTAGAGCAGGAATGCCGTTCTTCACAAAGTACTGAAGCAAATACCCGTCATTGCTCGCTACTTCGACCACAAAACTGCTCGGTGCCAAACCGAATCGCCCAATCACTTTGGCAGTGTAGTCTTCACAATGCTTCAGCCACGAATCCGAATACGAGGAGAAGTAAAGATACTCGCTAAAGATCTTGTCGGGAGTTTCGAATTCCCCGAGCTGCACCAAAAAGCATTTTTCACAAACAAAAACATGCAACGGATAAAACATCTCACCGCGGTTAAGCTCCGCAACCGACGGATAGGTCTCACAAAGCGGAGACATGCCCAGGTCAACAAACGTCCTTTCGAGTCTTGCACCGCAAAAGCGGCATGATTTCGAGGCTGCGTTTTGAGGAATTTCCGCGGCTATTGCCAGCGTGGCCATTGGTTGTCCATTCTTCGCCATAGCGAAACTCAAATGCGAAGTTGCGCCCGAAGTCCTGCCGTAACACTCAACCTTCCAAAGGCAATCGGGGGCGCATGAGGGCTGAGAGCTTGCTTGCACATCGTCTCTATGGAACCAGGCAGGCTCACGCCATGAGAGTCCCAAATCAGACTTTCTCTCGAGTTAACCAGACGCAATCAGGGTGCCAAAAACCTGCCACGAATGATGAGGAAGAAATCGTCGCATCTTTTAACCTATTGAAAATAAATGGACTTAACAAAGACCTATTCGCTCAATAGGGTCTGCAGGGGCGCGACATGCCCAAACGTGGTAGTCAACCGGAACATTGGTGGAAAAGTCTTTCCACACGGCTATTTCCAGTATAGGGTCGGATCCAACCTGTTTTCCTTCAAAAGCCTGTGAATTTGGTCCATCCGCACAAATCGCCCTTGCTCGACGTCTTCAAAAGTTAGTTTCAAAGCGCGATAGGCGTCGTAGAGTTCCCTTGCACCCATCTGTGCCGTCCACAGCGGTTTAAAGCTGGGCAAAACGCGCCTGATCTTATCGCAGTTCACTCGATAACAACGTTTATCCGGGCCACCTCCAGTTGCAAACTCAATCTTACAACCGGGTACAGTTTCGGCAACGATCGTCGCGAGCTCGCTGATGCGATAATTTTCATCCGTTCGTCCAACATTGAATACCTGGTTGTGTACAACTTCACGAGGCGCTTCGAGGACACTCACCACTGCCGCAATAATATCCCGAATGTGCACGATGGGGCGCCAGGGTGTGCCATCGCTTTTTATGTAAACCTGTCCCGTCGTATAAGCCCACGCAACAAGATCGTTAAGAACAATGTCCAAACGCAGTCGGGGAGAAACCCCATATCCCGTCGCGTTCCGCATGAAGGTAGGACTGAATTGATCGCTCGCCAAGGGTGCAACGTCCCGCTCGACGCGCACTTTCGAATCCCCATAGGGAGTAACCGGGTTAAGCGCGACGTTTTCATCTAGAAATGAGTCACCCGCTGCACCATATGTGCTGCAGGAGGAGGAAAACACGAAACGGCTCACTCCTGCGGCTTTTGCCAATTCCGCAAGCCGCACTGAAGCATGATAATTGATTTCATAAGTCAGCTTTGGGTCGAGATTGCCCAATGGATCGTTTGACAGGGCACCTAAGTGGACGATAGCTTCAAAGCCCTCGAAATCGGACCTGGACAAATTGCGTAGATCTCGGCGCAGTTCCGGTATTTCTGGATTCGGGTTTCCGAAATCACATCCGGCAAAGAGATCCGTGTCCAATCCCACCACTTCGTGGCCAGCCTCCTGCAAGAGAGGAGCAGCCACCGCTCCTATATAACCCTTGTGGCCAGTCAAAAGTACTCGCATTCAATCCTCGCTCTTGTTGAGATGTGCGGCTAACCTAGGCAGGTTGAACCCTTTCCAAGAGGCCGTTATCTTTCATTAGCTCGGCCGCGTTCCTTATCAATGAAAATGCAATGCCGGATTGCTCCGCGATATCCAGCAGCGAGTGGGTTCCATCAGAAAGGTTGAGAATCCAAAGCCGGGCCTGGATATCGAGATCAGAGGAACTCTCACCGGACGAATGATATAAACCCCTTCGCCCCAGTTGTGGCTCGCAAAAAGGAGAGAGATTTCTGTATTTCCAATTGTTTTCAAGCACATCGAACACAGAAATACAAACTGAAAGAGCCTCTGCGAGTGAATCGGAGGACAAAAAATCCAAATTGTCTGCGGAGGTGTGATATTCCGGAAATGTTCCCCAAACACTTCTCATTAAGCACCCAACGGGAAGATTGAATCCGGGGGAGCAATACTGCCGCTCATCATAGCCATAAGGAGAAAATGGAAGAATTTTGGCCGACGCATCGGCGTGCCTTAATACATGTGCGACGGCACGGTCGATTTCCGCGTTATCCTGCCGGGTTTTCTTATAGTGGAAAGAGCTTCTGTCTCCAATGCAGGTAAGCACCAGGCCGTGGCGGATTCGCTTCGCATTTTCCTTGTTTTGGGCTAGCCAGGTGATAGCGCCGATAGTGCCGGGAATAAACAAGAATCGATATGAGTAGCGAGGACGAAAGCCTGACAATTGTTCTGCCAAGAAAGTGGCGACAGCGAGTCCGGAAAGATTGTCATTGGCGAGCGAAGGATGGCACGCGTGGCATGAGATCAAGACTTCGTCGGTGATTTCCCCAGGAATGAGACACTCACCGTAAGTTAAATGACCATCTTCGAGAGTAGAGTCGACGCAGACCTCGTAATGTTTTTCGTTCAACTGCAGCATCTGTTCATGTGCGAGGCAAAATCCCCAGTCTTCTTTGTAATAGGAAGTTTTGTATGGAATCCAACTGGGATGCTGCGGAATCGTGAATAGGTGAGGTCTCAGCTCTCTGAGTGGCATCGTCGAGTGGATCGGCGCGCTGTAGTTCAAGACGTGCAAATTGGATTTCTGAAAGTCCACAACTCGGTTGCCGCTGGAATCTTTAATATAGGCATCACGAATGTTCCACTCTTTTGGCACACTCCAATCGAAAACCTGCGTTCCCGTGGGAACATCGAATGTCTTCAGAGGAATCCTTTCACCGATCAGTCGCAGCGTTTCGCGAAGTCCACTGCCGGTGATGCTGCGGCAAATTGGGTACAGTTTGCGCGCGAAATTGAGCAGTTCAGCGCCGGAGTCCAATCGGTTTTTCTGCACAACGGTTCCCAAGGGCATAATCTTTATCGAAAGTCGGGATACTTCTGATCCCGTTCCGAGATTACTTTCACTTCTTCGGGCCAAGTGATGCCAAAAGCTGGATCGTTCCAGCGAAAACCACGGGCCGACGCTGCGTCGTACACTTCCGACATTTGATAGAAAACCTCAGTATCATCTTGCAGTGTTAGAAAACCATGCGCACATCCCTCCGGCACGTAGATCATATTTCGATTTTCGGCCGTAAGGGAGATGGCGAACCATTGCTTATAAGTCGTGGATTCAACTCTCAGATCCACGACCACATCGTAGATGGAACCTCGTGTGCAGCGAACGAGCTTAGCTTCCTGAAAAGGTGCGGCCTGGTAATGCATTCCGCGTAGCGTTCCTTTCTTCCTGTTGTAGGAAATGCTGCACTGCACGAAGCCCGATGCCAACCCCTGAGTTTCGAACTCTTTCTTGCACCAAGCGCGAGCAAAAAATCCGCGCTCGTCCTTTTTGAGTTCAGGCACGATTTCTAGTACGTCCACTATTTTAGTTGGGAGAAACTTCATGCCATTATTTGAGGGTTTGCGATGATTTAGCCAACAAAAAGAACAAATCGGATGATATCACGAACACAAAGACTTCACTGCGGCCCGGTTGAGCGAGTCACATTGAACTGGATCATTGCGCAATTCAAACGCTGACCTCTTATGGCGCTGCATCAGTCGCCAGTTTGTATCTGAGCCGATCACCCTCGTTTGTGGCAAAAGCGATCCTAGCTTTTTCTGCTCCCGGGCCTTCGATTCGCCACGCGCCGTCACGCTTAACGAGCTTCATTTGGCTACGGGCTCTCCACCACTGATCGACCTCCCCCGGCAATGCCATCCAAATCTTTTCACTGTCAATCATTCTCCTCAGATAGTGGAGCAGCATCTCGTACACTTTTCTTTCGCGCCGCTCGCTCAGATAATCCGGATGCGCTATGAAGCTCATCAACCCATTTCTTTGGCGGATGAGATCAAGTTGTTTTTTCCAGAGGTCAATCGAATAGTCGCCAATGATGTGAAGAACCGAATAATCCTGGCTGGTCGTAAGGGGCAGTTCTAGAATCTTCCCGACAAAAAATGGAAAAACTGTGCAACATCCGCCACGCTTCGGCTCCAGATGGGCCACATTTGTTAGGGACATGTCGTACGAGAATTCGTAAGCGTCATACCAATCGAGCATGCGATACATCGCACCTGCCCGGAATCCGTTGGCGTTGTAGCGACGCCCATATTCATTAATTTTTTTTGCGCGCAGCAGAAATTCCTCATGCCTCCGGTACAAATGCCCGTCATGGTTTAGATCGTGAATATTGAACTCGAACCCCCGCCCTCGGATTTCGTTAACGTATTCATCCGGCACTCCATAGCGATTTTCTGGAATGACCTGAAATGAGGCTCTGATCCCGTACGATTGGTCAATTCCCATCAACTGGGGCGTGAAGTCTCTTCCGGCACGCGTCTCGACATCGTGCGTCATAATCAGGCAGCAAGGAGCACCATCCGGCCAAAACCATATGAACGGAACGCATTGGACTCCCGCAGCTAGCATGGAGAGCCGCAAGAATTCCTCGTGCAGGTCATCGACGGTAAAATCCACGGGCCAAGCCGGAAAGAGGCGCGATTCCCAATCACTGAAATAGATTCGCTGCACTCGCCGCCGAATTCCAACTGGCAGAAGGCTACGAATGAGATAATAAATCTTCCGGATCCACTCTTGCGACGCAATTCCTTCCAATCCAGATTCCAAATCCGCCATGTACCGTTCGTGACGAAGATTTTCAATTATCTCTTCTGGATCAAACGGCAGAGCTAGTTTGCCACCCTCAATCCTCGGGGCAAGCGAAGCATCAGGCAATTCGCAACTGTCCAGTCTCTTCGAAACCCTCGAGGCGCTTCGTCCGTAACAAATTGTGTTACGCGTGAATCGAAAAAATCCGACTTCGTTGCTCGATTTGGAAGCGGAGATGCGAAGGGGAAATGTTTCTGGAATGCGATAGTAATCTAGGAGTGCTTGAGGCACGTTTTGACCTGGCGGCGCCTTTCCCTGCAACAATCTGCTTCGAAGCAAGAACTCACATCCGTGCTTTCACTACTCTCTCTATAGGACAGGCCAAGCATCTCCTTATGCTGCAAGCAAAGCTTCTTTGCTAAATGTCAACCCCGCTGGTCATTTGAACCGATATCAATCTCGAATCGATTCTGACGACGAGCGACAATCGCGTTTATCCGAAGTGACGGTAGAATACCTTTCCCGTTAAGATCGACAACTCCATAGGCATGTACGAGAAGATACGTTTCGCTGCTCTCATTTTCCAACCATCCGCGCCATCCTGTGCGGGCGAGTTTTCTGGAAGTCGCCAATAAACTAATGGCTTGGGGTTGGGGGCCCAGTGATTCTTGAAGGTAAGGAGCCCAAAGTTGTCAGCCTCTGTGCGACCAAAGTCAAATCTGCGAGCACCATCTAACTTTGCGTCCGAAATCGCATGCCAGAGAAGCCAGGGCATTGCACCATGCCGGTGGAATCGCGCGTCTGAACAGCCATATTTGTAATAAACTTTGTCCTTGAATCTCAGCGTCAGAATGGCGGCGACTGCTATGTTTTCCTTGCGGGCCACGCGAATCTGAACCGCGCTGCCTTGGCACTTAATTAGATTTTGAAACCATAAAAGCGAACTCGGCGGCAGATGGTGCCGCTTCCGAGTTAGCGTGAATAAACGATAGAAATCCTTCAAGTGGCGATCAGATATTCCAATCTCCTCAACAAGACCTGCCCTCTCAGCCCTCAGGATACGCCGCTGGACAGAATCCTTATCTAAGCTCTGGAACAATTCATCTAGGCCCGGGCTGAGGTCGAGGGAATGGAAGAAATAACTCGCAACAGGAACAAAGTGATTTCGCTCTTGCGTGGACTCGAAAATTGCCTCAGTCGGGCGAATCTCGAGGTATTTGCAGCCCATGCGCTCCCTGAACGCATTAAGCGCGTCCATTGGGAAATTGCCCCTTCCCGATGTATCAAACAAGGGCTCACAGTGATCCGAAAACGGAAGTGAAACCAGGCGATTTCCGGTAAGCCAACTGTCAACGTGGCAGAACACAAGGCCGTTTGACAACTCCTCAGTCGGTGAAGATGTCGTCAACACAAGAGGTTCGTACCCATACGTCAACTGGAGTGCCTTAAGCCAACCAATGGAGTGGAACACCGAACATTTTGGGTGTTTCTCCGTGAGTTGCCGCCAACGAGGGTCTTCGACCGGGTCGATTCGATAAATTAACATACAAGTTACAGACCTTCGGGAAACTGGATCGCGCACCGCCTGACTAAAGTATGCTCGTCAATCAGGACACGACACTTGCTTATGACCGCCATCTCGGTTACTCGGAAATCTTCGAATGCCTCCTGGCACACTCATCAACAATTAAAGGATGCAAGGCCGCCCGTCAATGCTACAAGGCAGCTACGGCCAATCTATCTGAACCATAGGCCCCCCGCTCAGGCCCGCACAGGAATAGGGCAGAACAACAACGCCGCGTTGAGGACAGGTTGATAGCTTGTACCTTTTCTGGTCCCTTGTTCAGTAGGCCACGGTTCCGGCCGGGTGCTAATGTGAGATGGCAAACTGAGCTTGGCTGGTGTGCCCGGCCAGCAAGTTCAGGCACTTGGCGATCAAAAATAATGGAATACATAGGTCGCTTGATTAAAATTGACTAAGAACGCGGGGAACAAATGAGCGTGCATATGCACTCCCGAATTGTGGAATCCGAAGCGAAAAATCGAGCGCACTCATCCATGGGGCCATTCAGAGTAGCCACCTCCAATCTTGCGGCCCAGCTGCCGGGCCTAAAATCCATGCTTGGCATCATTTTGCTGGGTATCATCTTCTTGGCAGCGCCCTCCGCTCGGGCACAAGCCTGGTCGGGGATCCTAAATTCAAGTCGCGCCACGAACTGGCAGCGCGCGACTGTCGGGGTTTCGGGGGGTGTACCTTCCGCAGGATGGACGCAGTGCGGGGCCACAATCGCCGCATATACCGGAAGTGCAGCCGCTATCAACAACGCAATTTCTTCCTGTGGGCAGAATCAGTATGTTCTGCTGGGGGCTGGAACGTTCGCGCTTAGCACGCCCATTACCGTCAACGGGAAAAACAACGTAGTTCTACGCGGATCTGGTCCGAATCAAACCGTCATTGCACCTTCAGGAAATACACCGTGCGGCAATGGACGTGGCTCGGGGATCTGCGCGGGAGGTGGCTTGTTTGTGGGCGGCGGCCAGAGCCTCAACCTCACCCCGCCTTGCGGCGGTTCAGGGTCGACCAACTGCTTTAACTTAACCACTCCTATTCACCAGGGATCCTCCTCAATAACCATAAGCAACGTAGGATCTGCTGGTATCCACAATGGAGACCAAATCACCATCGACCAGGCAAACGACACCACGGACACGGGCGGTTATATGGTTTGCGATTCAGTCTCTCCCGTCGTGTGCCACCAGAGCGCAGAAACGCCTTCCGGAAATGGCCGTTTGATCGGCGGAGTGGAGTATTCGCAGCAACAGTTTCTTTATGTGGTTTCGGGCTGCGCTTCAGCATGTTCAGGCGGGGGGCCGTTTACTTTGACGGTCAGTCCTCCGATTTATGCTAATAATTGGGACGGGCACCTCGCTGCAGGTGGATGGTTTGTTCCTCAAATCCATAAGATTGGATTTGAGAACTTAACGATTGATGGATCAAATCTTCCTGGCGGTGGCTACAACATATCTTTTTACAATTGTGAACAGTGCTGGGTGAAGAATGTACGCTCATTGAGCGGTGGTCGGGCACACTTGAATGTTTTTATGTCCCCTCGCAACGAAGTCAGAGATAGCTATTTCTTCGGAACAAAAGCGGGATCAAACCAGAGTTATGGTATCGAGCCAGGAGAACCGGGAGGCAGCAGTCTGCTCATTGAAAACAATATTTTCCAGGGGATAGCTTCTCCGGTGGTGGGAGGAGGCTTTTCAGGGAGCGTGATTGCCTACAATTTCTCCGTCAATAACGTCTACAGCCCCTCTACCTATTTGCAGGCGACATACTCGTCCCACGACGCGGCTGATAATTTTCAGTTGTATGAAGGAAATATCTTTAACTCAATTACGTGTGACGACATCCACGGTACTCCTGGCGGAGTGAACACATATTTTCGTAATTGGCTGAACGGGAGAGACTGGAATCAGGGATCGCAGCCGACGCAGCAGACATTCCCGGTCGATTTGGATGCCTATTGTCGCGGATTTAACATCATTGGAAATGTGCTCGGGACTCCTGGATACCACACTAACTATCAGCAATTTGCAGGACAAAGCGGCGGAAAGCCGTCAGCTGCGACGTGCAACTTAACAATTTACGAGCTTGGCTGGGGCGGTGGAATCTGTTCCAATCTCGGCTCGGGAGGCGTTGCAGATGACAACCTTGTTTATGCGACGCTTATGCGTTGGGGAAATTATGATACGGTTACCGGCGGCGTCAAATGGGATGCTGCGGAGTCCTCACCCGGAGCTGTGCCATACATCAGTGCCCAAACCACACCGGCAAGCCACGGACTCCCTGCTTCGTTCTACCTTTCTTCTGCTCCTTCCTTTTTCGGATCCGTTCCCTTCCCACCGATTGGACCGGATGTGACTGGTGGGACTGGACCGGGAGGATTTGCGAATCTAATTCCTGCAGCAAAGTGCTACTACAGTAATCTTCTCGGCCCCGCTAATGGTTCGGGCGGTGCGTTGCCCTTCGATGCGAAATCCTGCTATGGCTCTTCAACCACCACCAGCACGCCGCCACCAGCTAACTTGGCGACGGTGGTTCAATAATGTCTCCCAGTGCTAGGCGGACAAAGCAAACTTAGGCACTTTACTTGAGCCGAACTGGTCGTAGTTCTATGACTCGATCCAATGGCTTTCTATAGTCACCATTTCTGGTGATCCCTAGCAGGGTGCCATTCAGGCAAGTCAGATTCACAGTCTTTCCGTTTGTAAGTTCCACGGAACACTTGAGGTATGTTGGGGGTTCGCCATCTTCGACCGGAGTTTCGATCTTTAGGCTAGTCACTACAGACCAAGAAACAGACTTCGACTGGTTTTCCTCTAGAATCCAAAAGCCGTCACTAACTTTGCCTTTTGGGTATTCAATGGAAACTCCAGTAATTTTATAATCCCGAGAATTAACATCTACGAGATGAAACATCTGATTCGTGGGTTCCGCCCAGCTAGGGCAGGCACCAAGAATCAAGAGGCAAGCGCAAAAACGCAGCAAACCTACCATATCGAGCCCCCTTCAAAACAATCAGACAGCTGGCCGGGTTACATTCGCCTCTCATCTCTGATTATGGTAACAAACCATAGACAACGAGATTGCTGTAGCCCCCGACAAAGACCTTTCCGTTAGCCACGGCCGGAATGGTGAACTTTATCGCTCTGTCCAGAGTGTCCCGCGTCCCG
>Ga0126369_10001392_pt1 | contig 16643 bp, 19 predicted proteins | sample PanSoiMetaPlot_1_FD_109646 | JGI IMG/M metagenome (GOLD analysis project Ga0126369, IMG submission 109646) | Tropical forest soil microbial communities from Panama - MetaG Plot_1 | ecosystem: Environmental > Terrestrial > Soil > Tropical forest > Bulk soil | place: Panama | collected 2016-02-17 | reverse complement strand
CTCCGCGTTCTCCGGTGCCGGATCCGCGGTCGGCGACGTTTCTTCCAACTCGATCGGATTGGCGCGAAAGGTCGAGACTTCGATCACTTTGCCGCCCTTGAAGTAGATGTGGGCGAGCCGGAATCGCCGTCCGATGAGGCGGGAGTTGCGAAAGATGGCGCGCACTTCGCCCGGATGAGCGGATGTCGCGACATCGAAATCCTTCGGCTTTTGACCGAGCAGCAGATCGCGAACGCACCCGCCCACCAGATACGCTTGGTGGCCGTGCTGCCGCAGCCGGGCAATCACCTTCAGGGCGTCAGGGTCGAGCAACGAAGGAGCGATTGCCGATGGCTCGGCCTGACGGTGCTCGATTCCCAAGGGCGCCGCTGTGCTGCCGGTCGCCTGCTCCGAGACTCGGTTGTCGTTGGGCATCAAGGGCAAAGGGAGAGCGTATTCCAGGGGCGGGCAACTTCCATTTTCAAAGGACCTCAGCTTCTCTTGACTGAGCTCGCGCGAGCCCGTACAAGACCGCCTTCCAGTCTAAGCGCGAAGGTGGTGGGCGCGCAGTTTCCCGCCCCCGGCCTGGCAAGCTCAAGGGCTTGTCCGTCCGTTTCCCCGCTCCCGGCTCGACCGAGGGCACAACCCAAGGGGAGAGAAATGCCAGACAAGCAACCAGCCCAGCGGTTCCGCGAATACGAGACGATCTTCTTGGTGAAGCCGGATCTACCGGATGAGACCGTCGATCGGATCAAGGACCGGGTGCGCGAGATCGTCGGCCGAGAAGGCGGCAAGGTGATCCGCTTTACCGTCTGGGGCAAGAAACGAACCATGTATCCGATCGCAAAGCAGAGTCGGGCGACGTACGTCCACAGCCAATACCTGGGCGGTCCCAATTTGGTCGCCGAGGTCGAGCGAAACCTGCGGAACCTCGACGAGGTCACCCGCTATCTTTCGGTGAAGGTCGCAGACGAGGTAGACCCCGAGGCCCGCCCGACGCTCGAGGACGTCAAATTGGCGGGCGATGTGGAGGAAGGGCGCGCCGCCAGCGCCGAGCGAGAGCCTTTCCGAGCGGCTGAAGTGGCCGAAGAGATGGGCAGCGAATTGGACGAAGAATCGATTGAGGAGAGCTGAGCATGGCTGACAGAAATTCCGATGGAGGTCGCGGGGACCGCGACGGAGCGCGCGGAGGCGGCCGGTCGGGCGGCACCGGAAACGGTCTCGACGAGGAAAAACGCGGCGGGCGCGGCTTTGGTCGAAAGAAGATCTGCCGGTTCTGCGCGGAAAAAAACGCCAAGGTGGACTTTAAGGATCAGGCGACGCTCAAGTACTTCGTCACCGAGCGAGGCAAGATCATCCCGAGGCGGATCTCCGGAAACTGCGCGCGGCACCAGCGACAAGTGGCGGTGGCGATCAAACGCGCCCGCGGTTTGGCGCTCATTCCCTACGTGGTTATTTCCGGCTAGCGGGAGCGCGCGGTGAAAGTCATCTTGCGAGAGGATGTTCAAAAACTGGGCAAGTCGGGCGACATTGTCACCGTCAAGGACGGATACGGCCGCAACTTTCTTCTTCCTCGGAAGATGGCGGTGATGGCGAATGAAAAAAACCTCCGTCAGATGGAGCACGACAAGCAAGTTATCGCGGCGCGCCAGGAGAAGCTCAAGAATCAGGCTCAGGCGGAATCGCAGAAGCTTCAAGCGGTGGAGCTGAAGTTTCGGCGCAAGGTCGGCGAGCAGGAAAAGCTCTATGGATCGGTCACTGCTTTGGACATCGCCGAAGCGCTCGCGGGCCAAGGTCACCGCATCGATCGGCGCACCATCCACCTCCCTGAGCCGATCAAGACAGTCGGAGCGCACGACGTCGAGGTCCGGCTGCACCGGGAGATCACAACCAAGCTGCGAATCGAGGTGGTTCCCGAGTAACCGCGGGGGTCGGAAGCTGCCAACGCGCTCTTCAACCCCGGCAAGGAGGAGGCGGCGGTGAACCCGGAACGTACGATGCGGATCGCTGACCGGCCGGGGACCGGCCGGCTCCACGAGGATCTCGCTGCAGAGCGCGCGGTGCTGGGGGCGGTTCTCTCCGACAACGCGGTGATCGCCAGCGTGGCGGAGGTGATCCAGGCGGACGATTTCTCAAGCTCCGCCCACTCGCAGATCTTCTCGGCAATGCTGGCGCTCGATCTGCAGCAGCGACCGGTGGACCACCTCACCTTAAGCGACGAGCTGAAGGTCCGCGGTCATCTCACCGCCACCGGCGGCCCGGCTTACTTGATGACGCTCGACCAGCTGGTGCCGTACTCGGCCAACGCGACGCAATACGCCCAGATCGTCAAGGCCCAGGCGATCCGCCGCCGCCTCGCTGCGGCGGGCCGCGACATCCAGGAGCTGGCGAGCCAGGAAACCGGAGAGATCGATGCGCTGATCGACGAAGCCGAGCGCAAGGTTTTTCAGATCTCCGAGCGCCAGCGAGAGGGAGACCTGAAGCCGGTTCGCGAGCTGATGGAGCGAACGCTCGAGCTGTTGGACAACCTCAACCGCTCGACGACCGGAATCACCGGGCTTCCGAGCGGCTTCGTCGACCTGGATCTTCAACTGACCGGCTTTCATCGAGGAGAGCTGCTGGTGTTGGCTGCGCGGCCGGGGCTGGGCAAGACGTCGTTAGCGCTCAACGTAGCGATGCACGTCGCGCTCAAAGAGGAGAAGGCGGTGGGGCTTTTTTCGCTGGAGATGCCCGCCGATCAGCTGCTGATGCGCCTACTCGCCTCCGCCGCGCGGGTGGACATGAAAAAGCTCCGCGGCGGGCGCCTCACCGCCCAAGACCAGGAGAAGTTCCAGCAGATCGCCGGAGCGCTGTTCAATGCGCCGATCTACATCGACGACAGCGGAACGCTCTCCTCTTTCGAGCTTCGGGCCAAGGCTCGCAGGCTGAAGCAGAAGGAGCCGAGGCTCGGGCTGTTGATCGTCGATTACCTTCAGCTGATGCATCAGACCGGCAAGGTGGAGAATCGCCAGCTGGAAGTGTCGGAGATCAGCCGCAGTCTCAAAGCATTGGCCAAGGAGCTGGACATTCCGATCCTCGCGCTCAGCCAACTGAATCGGAAGATTGAAGAGCGCCGCGGCGGCAAGCCCATGCTATCGGATCTCCGGGAATCCGGAGCGATTGAGCAGGATGCGGATGTGGTGATGTTCATCCACCGCGACGACGAGGGCGATATGCAGCCGGCTGAGCACGCGGCGATCGAAGTGGAGCTGATCGTCGCCAAGCAGCGCAACGGACCGATCGGCTCAATCGATCTGGTGTTTTTGTCCGAGTACACGCGCTTCGAAAGCAGGGCCAAGGGCGACTGGCAATAGCGTTCAGTCGAGCGCCAGCAAATAGGAGCGCACGCGCGCTTTCGCCTCGCTTGCGGCTTCGCCAATGGGTTCGCCTCGCGCCAGGGCCGTCGCCAGCACCGATGCAAAGCGGCAACCCGTTCCCCGAGCCGGCGCGCGCATTCGACGGATGCGAGCTCCTCGCAGGTATTTCACTCCCGAACGCTCGCACAGCACATCGACGGCGTCGCCGGCGAAGTGACCGCCTTTGACGATCACCGCGGCGAAGCCGTGGCTCGCCAGCCTCTCCGCCAGTCGCGCCGCTTGCTCCGGGCTGCGCGCAACCGCCGCGTCGCCCAAGAGCCAGGCAGCCTCCTCCAGATTCGGCGTCAGCACGACGTTGGGCGCGACCGCCGCCAGGTAGTCCCGCGGCCGCAAGGTGGACAGCCGCTGACCCCTCGACGTACTCGTCACCGGATCGATCACTCGCATGCCGGCGACATTCTTCAGCGCTCTGAGGATGAGGAAAAGCGCCGATCGCTCGCGGACCATCCCCAGCTTGATGCCCGAGATGGTCATCCGCTCGCCGATTGCCTGGAGCTGCGAGCGCAGCATCGCACTGGGGACCGGCGACACCGCAAACGTGCGCTGCCCCTGAGCAGTGAGCGCGGTGGCGATTCCCACGCCAACGCCGCCTGCGCTGCGGATGGCCTGGAGATCCGCCAACAGGCCAGCGCGACCGGTAGGCTCGAGGCCGGAGAGCGCCAATACCACGGGGCGGGGGGAGCGGCGCGGGCCGCGAGCGATCATCGGCGCATCTCGCGCGCTTTGTTCACCAGACCGCGATACAGCCCAAGGTGAAGCGGGATGGCATTTACCAGCAACTCGGGGTGCCATTGCACGCCAACGGCGAACGGGTGGGTCGGCAGCTCGATCGCCTCCACCACGCCATCGGTGGCAACCGCGCTCACCACCAAGTCCTTTCCAGGCCTGCTCACTGCTTGGTGATGAGTGGAGTTGACCATCACCTGACCCTTCCCCAGCATCTGACTGAGCAGCGTTCCGTCCTTGATTTCCACCGGATGCTGCGGATGGGTGCGGTCGTGTTTCTGCTCGTGCTCCGCGGCATGCTCAACCTCGCGGGCAATGTCCTGGATCAGCGTGCCGCCCAACACGACATTGAGCAGCTGCATTCCGCCGCAGACTCCGAGCAGCGGCAGGCCACGGTCCAGCGCGCCGCGCAGCAGCGCAGCTTCGAATGCGGTGCGACCTTCCTTCAGCGGACCTAGACCTGGGCGCGCAGCTTCGCCATACAGCCCCGGGGAAACGTCGAAGGCTCCGCCCGTCACCACCAGCCCAGAGATCCGCTCGAGATACGAATCGATGCAATTGCGCTCTTCGGTGTAGGGGAGGATGAGCGGCAACCCGCCGCCCCGGATGACCGCGTCGGCGTAGGCGACCTTGAGCTGATAGCTGGCGGCTTCACCAGGCGACTGAGCCGCGACGAGGTCGGGCGTAACTCCAATGTTCGGCCGGCGCGCGCGATGATTCACGGATCCCGTCCTCCAGCGAAGGCGGCGGACAACGCGCGCGCGCGCGCTGGAATGTCGGCCGCAGTCAGCAGGTCAGACGCCACCGCCGCACCATGGGCGCCCGCCCGCGCCACCCGCGCAATGTTCGAAAGTCCGATGCCGGAGATCGCTACGGTTGGAAGGGGGTTTTGGCGGGCGATTTGCTCCAAGGCGTCAATCCCAAGAACTGGAGCGTCAACGCGCTTGGTGGCAGTCGGAAAGACCGGACCGAGGCCGACGTAGTCGGCGCCGGCATCTCGCGCAGCGCGCGCCTGCTCCAGGTTGCGGACGGTGACGCCGATGATCTTCTCCGGGCCCAGCAGCGCGCGCGCGCAGCGAGGCGGCAAGTCGTCCTCGCCCAGATGGACTCCGTGGGCACCTGCGATCAGCGCGAAATCCACTCGATCATCCAGAAGGCATATCGCTGCCGCGTCTCGACACAGCGAGGAGATCCTTCGCGCCGCCGCGAGTGCCTCTCTGCTCCCAGTTTTCTTGATCCGCAACTGGATGACCTGCACGCCGCCGCGAAGCAGCAACTCGCTCTTCCGCTCCAGCGACAGCTCGGGGCACAGGCCGTCGTCGCAGATCGCGTAAAGCCCGGGCGGCAGCCGGCAGGCAGCCTGCGAAGTCATCGGAACCACTCTGAGGTCGTTTGACAGCACGTGCTCCTGCTATAAGGTGGCGGACCTTTTATCGAGGATACTCTATGCCTGACACTCTTGATCCTAAGCTCGTCGACAAGCGCACCGCGGAACGGTACTTGCGTGAGGGAAACCTCGATCCGAAGGCGTATGAGCGCCACCTGAAGAGCCTGCCCGATGTTGCAGAAAAGTCCGAGCCTGTCCAGACGAGCATGGCGGATGGCGACGAGAAGGACCTGGAGACGGAGAACGCGGAAGAAACACCGAGTGAGTGATGGACGAGAAGCGCGGCGAGACGTTCGTGATGAGGGGTGAGCTGGAAACATCCGCCTCCTCCGCTGCGCCGATCGACTTCAACACCTTGGTGCTCGGTCTTGCTTCGACTGCGCTCATTCACCTGGGTGAGACCGTTCATCCCGAGACGAAGAAAACGGAGCTGAATCTGGACCTCGCGCGCCAGAGCATGGACCTGCTGGGGATGCTGCGCGACAAGACTCGGGGAAATCTGACCCCAGAAGAGGAAAAATTCTTCGATTCCATCTTGGCGGATTTGCGGTTGCGATTCGTCGAGGCGAGCAGGAAGTGAATCTTCCCGGCGGCCCCGGGAAGCTGCCGCTCGCGATTCGCAATCCATCGCTGGCCTGCATGGCTCTTTCAGCGATCGTCGGGTTCGTTTCGCTCAGCGAGCTGCTCGGTCTCGTTCAAGTCTCGGAGCCCAGTCGCTCGCCCATTCAGGTTCCAGGTTCGCTCGGAAGTGAGGCGCTTCAAAAGGGGTACGAAGCACATCTTACCGCCCTCGAGTCGATGCGGGTTCCCCGGGTTTTGATTTTGTCGTCGCTGGGTCTGGTGTGCGCGTTGAATTTCGTGTCCGCGAGCCGAGTGCTTTGGCCGCGCGGCCTGCGCCGGGAAAGCATGCGGAGAGTGGTGGTGTCCTCCTCGGTGGCGGCAGCTGTGCTGCGAACGCTGGACGGAGCACAGCTCGCGGTGGTGTGGCGCAAAGTGGGGGCGGCCTGGGGGCGATCGGCGAGCGTGATTCCGTCGCTCAGCAGCTTAACCCCCGCCGAGCTCGAGGCCAGCGCCCGCTCGTGGGGGGTGGCAATTGCCGTGGCGCAGACGGCGGCGGTGGTCGGAGCATACGCAGCCTTGTCGCAGTACTTTCGCAGACAGAAGGTCAAGCAGCTGCTCGCCGCAATGGACAATGTCCCCTAAAGCCTGCCTACCAGGCCGGCGGCGGCAAGATGTCCGTCAGCTCGCCCTGAGGCGCTGTCCCGCCCAAGTCCAAAAGCACGCTTGGCGCGCGCGGCAGCTTGATCAACTCGCTGCGGGTCACGCCCAGAATCTGGGCTAAGTAGCCGAGCGGCCAGCGCGACTTGATCTCTTCGAACGCGTTTTCGTCGGCGGCGTCCGTCGGCGGATCCACCTCGTCGTAGCGGAGGGTCTCCCCCCCGACGGGCCGCCCGGCGGCATAGGTCGTCACCTTCTCGAACTCCTCAGGATCGAGGACGTACGCATGTACCCGAGCATCGAACTGCGCGGACAGGAGGCGAGCGAACGCGTGGTGCTCGTCGTACCAGCAGGCGCCTCGTCGCCCGTAGGTGTGAGGTGAATCGAAGGCGATGCGGATCACCTTCTTTCGAGGAACGCGCGAAATCGCCAATGAGCAACTATCCCCGCCATGTCCCTCCTCCGCGAGCGCTTCCCGAGCCAGGCGCATCAGCGCGCAGACGTCGAAGCTCCGTAAAACCGACAGGTAGCCGCCGTGCGCTTCCAGAATAGCTTTCCCCCTCCAGCTGAGGTCCGCCCCGACACCCGCCCGCTAAGCATGGACGCGGTGGGTCCGTCCGTCGCGACGCGTCGCGCAGCTGCTTGCCAAGTTCCGGAGGAGACTTAGCTTTTCACATGCGCTTAGACAAATACACGCTCAAGGCCCAGGAAGCAATTCAGGACGGCCAAACGCTCGCGCGCCGAGCAGGAAATCCACAGTACGAGCCGGAGCACCTGGCCAATGCGCTGCTGGTTCAGCAGGACGGCATCGCGGAGCCGATTCTTCGCAAGATCGGCGCCGATCCGCGCCTCGTCGGTGCGCGGGTGGACGAAGCCCTCGCGAAGCTGCCGCGAGTCGAAGGCGGTGAGACCGCCGTTCTGTCGTCGCGGCTGGTCAGGCTGTTCGATAAGGCGGAAGACGAGGCAAAGGCGCTGAAGGACGAGTACGTTTCGTCGGAGCACATCCTGCTCGCCATGGCCCAGGACAAAGGGCCGATCGGCGAGGTGTTCAAATCCTCGGGCGTCACGCGCGAGCGGATTCTCGCCGTGCTCAAGGATGTTCGCGGAAGCGGCCGGGTCACCAGTCAGGATTCCGAATCCACCTACCGCGCCCTCGAGAAGTACGGCCGCGACCTCACCGACGAAGCGCGAGCAGGAAAGCTGGATCCGGTGATCGGCCGCGACGAGGAGATTCGCCGGGTCATCCAAGTCCTCTCGCGCCGAACGAAGAACAACCCCGTCCTCATCGGCGATCCCGGCGTGGGCAAGACGGCGATCGTCGAAGGGCTCGCTCGGCGAATCGTCGACGGCGATGTCCCGGAAAATCTGAAGAGCAAAAGGCTCGTCGCGCTCGACCTGGGGGCGATGGTCGCCGGTAGCAAGTTTCGCGGCGAGTTCGAGGAGCGGCTCAAGGCCGTGCTGAAGGAGATTGCAGCCGCGCAGGGAGAGATCATCCTTTTCATCGACGAGCTGCACACCCTCGTCGGCGCCGGCAAGGCGGAAGGATCGATGGACGCGGGCAACATGCTCAAGCCCGCCTTGGCGCGCGGGGAGCTGCACTGCATCGGCGCCACCACGCTCGACGAATACCGGAAGAACATCGAGAAAGACGCGGCGCTGGAGCGCCGTTTCCAGCCGGTGATGGTGAGCGAGCCCAGCGTCGAGGACACCATCAGCATCCTGCGCGGGCTCAAAGAACGGTACGAGGTGCACCACGGCGTCCGAATCCAGGATTCTGCGCTGGTGGCAGCGGCGACTTTGTCCCATCGGTACATCACCGATCGGTTCCTCCCTGACAAGGCGATCGACTTGGTCGACGAGGCTTCCTCGCGATTGCGCATAGAAATCGATTCGATGCCCACCGAAGTTGATGAAGTGCGCCGCCGGATCATCCAGCTCGAAATCGAGCGGGAAGGCCTGAAAAAGGAGTCCGACCCACATTCAAAAGAGCGGTTGGCGCAGATCGAGCGCCAGCTGGCGGCCTTGAACGAGCAGTTCGCCGGCCTCAAGGCGCACTGGGAAGCGGAGAAGAACGCGATCGCCCAGCTGCGCAGCCTGAAGGAGAAGCTGGAGAAGGCGAAGAATGAGCAAGCGGCGGCGGAGCGCACCGGCGACTTGAACCGCGCCGCCGAACTCAAGTTCGGGATCATCCCTTCGCTGGAGAAGGAAATCGCCCAGCAGAACACGAAGCTCGGGGAGCTGCAGAAGAAGCAGAAGTTCCTCAAGGAAGAGGTCGATGCCGAGGACATTGCCGAGGTGGTGGCGAAATGGACCCGCATCCCGGTTACCAGGCTTCTCGAGGGCGAGGTGCAAAAGCTGGTGCGCATGGAGGAGCGGCTCAGCCAGCGGGTGATCGGCCAAAAGAGCGCGATTCAAGCCGTCTCCAACGCGGTTCGGCGTGCGCGCTCGGGCCTACAGGATCCAAACCGGCCGATTGGGTCGTTCATCTTTCTGGGACCGACGGGGGTCGGCAAGACCGAGTCGGCCAAGGCTTTGGCGGAGTTCCTCTTCGACGACGAGAACGCGCTGGTGCGGATCGACATGTCCGAATACATGGAGAGGCACGCGGTGGCGCGGCTGATCGGCGCCCCGCCGGGATATGTCGGCTACGAAGAAGGCGGCCAGCTCACCGAGTCCATTCGCCGCCGGCCTTATTCGGTGATCTTGTTCGACGAGATCGAAAAGGCGCACCGCGACGTCTTCAACGTCTTGCTGCAGATACTCGACGACGGACGGCTGACCGACAGTCAAGGTCGCACCGTGGATTTTAAGAACACGGTGATGATCATGACCTCGAACATCGGCTCGGACCTGATTCAGGAGGGCATGGCGGGGAAGAAGCACCTCGACGATTTCACCAAGGGCCAGGTGATGGAGGCGCTGCGCCAGCAGTTTCGGCCCGAGTTTCTCAACCGCGTCGATGACATCGTCATCTTCGAGTCGCTTCGGCGCGAGGACATCGAGAGAATCATCGAGCTGCAGCTCGCCCGCGTGAAGAAGTTGCTCGACGAGAAGCGGCTCACGCTCGAGCTCACCGAGGGCGGGTTCAAATTGCTCGGCGAACGAGGATACGATCCGGTCTACGGAGCGCGACCGCTAAAGCGCGCGATCCAGAAGTACTTGCTCGATCCCCTCGCCCTGAAGGTGCTGAGCGGCCAGTTTGCGCCGGGCGATACGGTGCTGGCCGAAGCTGGGCGCGACGAGCTGAGGCTGGTCAAGAAAGCCAAAGCGTAGGACTGGCCGACTCCAGCGACGGGGGCCGCTCTACCTAGTCCAATTCATCGTCGATCGCCGCGCCGCCGCCGATCGCGCCGGATTGCAAGGACTCGCCATACAGGATCTTCATCAAGGTCAAACCGTGGGCCGGGGCGGTGGGACCGGCCCGATTTCGATCTCTGGACTCGAGCGCCTGCTGGACCCACTCGACCGGCTTGCGCCCCTTGCCCACTTCCACCAGGGTGCCGACGATGTTGCGCACCATGTGTTTGAGGAAGGCCGTCCCTTCCACGGTGGCGGCGATTTCACCGCCCGCCGCGCCGGAAATGGAGACCTCTCGAAGCTCCCGCACCGGGTGCGCGGCCTGGCAATCCGAAGCGCGAAATGCGGAGAAGTCGTGTCGCCCGAGCAGGGCCGCGCTGGCCAGCTGCATCGCCGGCACGTCGAGCGGCTGGAAGATCTGCCAATGGGTCCGCAACCGCAGCGGGGACGGCGCCCGCCGATTGAAGATCAGGTAGCGATACGTCTTTCCCCGCGCAAGTCGCCTGGGATCAAAATCCTCGGCGACCTCGCTCGCTTCGACGACGGCGATGTCCTTCGGCAGCAGGTTATTGAGACCCATCCAATACGCTTTGAGGGGAAGCGCGCGGCGGGTGGTGAAGCAAACGACTTGACCGGCAGCATGGACCCCGGAGTCGGTGCGCGCCGCCGCAAGAATGGTCACCTCTTCGCTGACCAGTGCCCGCACCGCCCGCTCCACCTCGCGATGGATCGACGGCCCATTGGTCTGCGGCTGCCAGCCCACGTAATCCGTGCCATCGTATTCAAGCACCAGCTTCAGGCGAGGCATCGTTCAGCTCTGTCGGTGCTTAAGCCAGCCAGACACGATCTTCCGCACCAGGGCATCGATTGAGACGCCTCTCTTCTTGGCGATCCCCGTCAGCGCTCGAAGGTCTTGCTCCTCGAATTTGACGCTCACGGCATCCTCCGGCGCGGTTGTGGCAGTCGCTTCGCCGCTTTCCTTCGCCGTCGCGGGCGCATCCGAAGGCGTCGATTCGGGCGGCCGCGCCGGAGCGGTGGCTTGAATCCGCCCCGCCACTCGCGATCGCTCCTCCTCGAGCTCATCCTCGAAAAGTTGCTTCAAGAAATTCGAGAGGTGGATATTCGAGGGCGTGAACTCGTGGTGAGTCAGGAACTGGTCGATGGCGTACTGCATGTCCCACGCAGTCTGGTATCGGCGCTCGCGATCCTTCTCGAGCGCACGCATCAGAATCTCCTCCACCGGCTTGGGAATGTCGGCCTTGAAATAGGAGGGCGCGTAGATCCTCCCCTCGACGATGCTCTTGATGATCGCCACTTCGGAGTCCCCGGTGAACAGCCTAAAGCCGGTGAGCCACTCGAAAAGCACCGCGCCGAGACTGAAGAGATCGCTGCGGCAATCGAGGCTCATTCCACGGCATTGCTCCGGGCTCATGTAGCTGAGCTTGCCCTTGATCTCTCCGGCATCGGTCTGGACGATCTGGTTCGCCGCTTTGGCGATGCCGAAATCGAGGATCTTCACCGTCCCGTCGAAGGACACAAAGACATTCTCCGGGGTGACATCTCGGTGGACGATGTTCAGCGGATTGCCGTAGGGATCGCCTTTCTGGTGCGCGTAATACAAACCCTCGCAAACGGAGGAGGCGATCTTCAGCGCGTACACCATCGGAAACGGGATTCCCAACGAGTCGGCCTTGGGAATAATCCGACGCATGTCCCGGCCGAAGATGTATTCCATCGCGATGTAGTGGCTCTCGCCGATCCGGCCCAGGTCATAAATCTGAACGATGTTGGGATGATTGAGCTGTGCGGCAAGCTTTGCCTCGTTCAAGAACATCCGGACGAAACTGCTCTGCTTGGAAAGATGCGGTCTGATTCGCTTGAGGACGATCGTCTTCTCGAAGCCGTCGAGTCCGGCCTGGCGCGCGAGGAAGATCTCGGCCATTCCGCCGACCGCGATGCGGTCGATGAGGGTGAACTTGCCGAAGGAAATCGGCGCCGGATGGTGCTCGGCGGACTGCATGGGCCGATCATCCGCGGCGCCGGGCACGCTAATCAAGCCGGTAAGCCAGAACCTTCAACGAGTCCCGCTTTGCCGGCAAGCTGGGAAAGTCGAGCTTCGAGGCGCCCAATCGCAGCACCAGCGCGGCGGGTCGCGAAGCCGTCTCAAAGCCGCGTCGAACCATCCTCTCGAAGCGCTCGAGCGGCAGCGACGCCTGATTGCAGCAGGCGAGCACGGTTCCCGTGCGCTCGACAATCGGCGACGCCGAAGCGATCAGGCGGGGCCAATCTGAGGAGGCGGTGAACTGGGTCCCTTTCGCGGTCGCGAACGACGGGGGATCGAGCACGACGAAATCAAACTGCTCCTGGCGCTTGCGAAACCGGCGGAGCCAGTCGAACACATCCCCGCAGAGATAGTCCTGGCCGGCGACGGCTTGCCCGTTGAGGCGCGCGTTTTGCTGCCCCCACTCGAGCGCTCGCCGCGAGAGGTCCACATTGACCACCCGCTCCGCGCCGCCTGCCCGGGCGCAAATGCCGAATCCGCAGGTATACGCAAAGCAATTGAGGACGCGACCCGACTGGACTTCGCCGCGCAGCCACTTCCGGGTATCGCGCATGTCCAGGTACAAGCCGCTGGCGAGACCTTGGGCAGGTCGAATGAGAAAGCGCAGCCCGTTTTCCAGGACGGCGCGCTCGGCGACGGGCTGGCCGAATGCGGGTCGCTCCGGAGCGAGCGCCTGCGCGTCGAGCTTGGCGATGCGACTGGCTTGTCGCGGTCTGCGTTTGAGATAGACCGCTTGCGGCCGGAGCTCCTCCGCCAAGGCCTCGAGCCATTCTCGCTCAGTCTTTTCATCCCAAGCGACGTAGAGACTCACCACGCACACACCGTCGAACCAATCCACCGTCACTCCGGGAACGCCGTCTGCATCGGCGTGAAAGGCTCGATACGCGTTGGTATGGACGGACTCGCGCAGCGGAGCTCGCTTGGAGCTGGCCATTCGAAGCGCCGAGCGAAAGCCCGAATCGCTCAAGGGAGCTCGGCGCCGCCACCCGACGGCGGCGCAGCGCAGTGGACGCCGGTCCGGCTCCGCAGCGAATGCAGCGCGCTGTGCGCCTCCTCGGCCAGCTCGAGATAATCGTGCGCCAGGAAGCGCCCTTCCCTCACCACCACCTGACCGGCGATGATCGTCCAAGCGACCGGGGAGCGCACCAGGTCCACCAGCAGCAGCGGTGCGCGCTCGGATGCGTTTTCCTCTGAGGGAATGAAATCGTAAACGACGAGGTCTGCGCTCTCTCCAACCTCCACCGCTCCCGTCGCTTCGCCAAATACGCGCGCGATGAGCTGCGCCGGAGCATCCCGGAGAACCCGCGAGAGCATCCGTTCGGGGTCGAGAAGCTGCCCGAGCCGTGCCAGCCGCATCGCCGCGGCGAACGAAACAAGCGCTTCCTCGCGGAGCGAAATCGAACCGCCGGTGCCGAGCGCAATCAGAGCGTGAGGCACCAAGAACGCATCCCAACCGCCGCCGGGGTTGTCGATCAACCTGCTCAGCGGGCTTACCGCCACCACCGTTCCAGTTTGCGCCAGCCGCTCGAACTGCACCTCATCGATCGGGCGCCCTTGCGCTGCAATGCAGTCGCCGCCCAAGAGCCCATGCCTGTCGAACCGCTCGACGATCCGTTCCTTGTACTGGGCGGCGGTCCTCGCCAGGTCCTCTTCGCTCTCAGCGGCGTGGCCGTGTGCTCCTACGCCGAGCTCCATCCGCAATCGACCGAGGCGCGACAGCAGGTCGTCGTCGCAGGCGAATGAAGCGCGGAATCCCAGGGCGCAGCGCACCAAGGGATGCTGTTTCAACGCTTGCGCGTGCGCGGCGTTTGCTTCGAGCTGCGCCGCCGCCGAGGATTGCCCCGAGCGGCTGCTGGTCGCATGGCTGTTGATGAATCTCGCCCCGAGCCGCTCCGCAGCCCGCGACTGCGCTGCAAGCCCGCCAGCGACATCGGAAGGGCAGTGCACGTGCTCGACGATCATCGTCACGCCCGAGCAAAGCGCGCGGGCGATCGCAAAAGCGGTGAGAGCCTCCACCTCGGCGGCGGCGAGATTGGACTCGAACGCACGCTGCGCTTCGAAGCGCTCTTCGGGAGCTTTGAGGAGGGCCTCGCCGGATGGCAGCAGCTGGCCGCTGACCAGGTGCGCGTGGCAATCGGCGAGCCCGGGCGCGACCAGGCGGCCGCGGCAGGCGACTTCCCAATCGCCTGGAAGGATCGGTACCTCCGGGTCCAGCGCTATTTTGGTGATCTTCCCTCGCTCGATCAAAACCGCCATCCCGCTTCGGAATCGGCCGTCTGAGCGAAAGACCGAGCAATTCTTGAGGACGAGGCGGCCCTCCATCAGTCAGGGCTCAATATAGCAGAGCGCCTCGCGGCAGATCCGAACGCCTCGAATCGACTCCATACCAACGCTCGAGTATGAAGGGGCTCGAGAGGTTTCACGAGCTTTTCATGTATACCGAGCGCTTTAGCATTCCGTTCTTGGCGGGCGTTCTGATCTCCGCGGCCGAGCGGCAGCGTCCCGGGCTCGGACCCTGGAACGAAAAGGCGCAACAGCACATCCGCTCGCTCTTTGAATCCGAGCTGGCGCAGATGAAGCGACAGTTCTTCGAGCTCTTCGACGATTCCGCCTACTGGGAAAAGGTGGAGCGCACGCTGCTCGACGTTTGCCTTCCCCGCTATTGCGCTCTGGCCCAGAAACAGACCGAGCTGGAGCGTCGAGACTATGGCTTGTGGCGCGGCGGCGATCTGATCGCGCGCGGAGCGTACGCGGCGGCGGGGCTTTTGGTCGGCATCATCATGGTCAAGCTCCCGTTCATTCCCATCCCCCAGACGTGGGATTTGTTCGCCTTCGTGACCATGCTCGCCGGTCCGTTCGTTCCCGATGCTCAAATCTGGTGGTACCGGCGAAGGCATCGCAAGGAGCTGGAGGCGATCGTCGCCGACATGCAGCAGGCTGAAGAGCAACTCAAGCTCTACCAACCGCTCCAGGAACCGCGCGCGCACGCTCTAGAGCCGGGCAGCGGCGTGTCCGCCGAGAGCACGTCCTCTGATGCTCAGCGCAATCCAACCCGAACTCGAGGATAGCCGTGTCCACCAACCCTCCCATTAATTGGCGCGGTGCCAGCCAACGCATTTTTCGGACCCGGCGCGGAAGAATCCTCTATCTGATCTTCGCTCCGCTGGTGCTGGCGATTTTCGTCTACGCCAGCTGCAGCGTGTACGTTCAGCCCGATCAATTCGGCATCAAGCAAGTGACGGTCGGCCCCGGAAAGGGCATCAACAAGGAGATCTACACCACCGGGTTGCACTGGATCACCCCCGGTGCCGAGCGGATGCACATCTTTCCGACCGACATTCAGTTGCTCAGCCTCACGGCTGATCCAAACGAGCGCGGCAGGAGCGACCGACAGATGCCCGCCCTGAACATCCAGACCTCGGAGGGCTACAACGTCACCGTCGACATCTCCGTCCTCTATCGGATCGAGGATCCGTATCGGGTGATCACCGCGCTGGGGCCGGGGCGGCTCTACGAGGACTCGCTGGTGATCCCCCGCGCCGAGCAGCTGTTGAGGAAGCGGCTTGGCGAGCTGGATGCGGAGGAGTTCTACAACGTGGTGAAGCGAAGCGAGAGAGTTCGGCTGGCGCTGGAGGACCTCAATTCCGAGCTCGTGCCCGCCGGCGTTCGCGCGAACTCCATCTTCGTGCGGCGCTACGTCTACGACTCGCGCTACCAACAGGCGATCGAGCAGCGGAAGATCCAGGACCAGACCGTCTTCAAGAACAAGGCGGAAGCCGACATGGCCCAGGCCAATGCCGAGCGGGACCGGATCGTCGCCGTCGGAGAGGCAGCGGTGAAGGTCGAGCTTTCCCACGGGGACGCTGAGAAGAAGAAGCTCGAGGCCGAGGCCGACCTCTACGCTCGCAAGAAGGGCGCTGCCGGCGAGCTGGAGGTCAAGCTGGCCGAAGCCGAAGGCACGCGGCTGGAGAACGAAGCGCTGCGCGGAAAAGGCTCGGAGAACCTGGTCGGTTTGAAGATGGCGGACGTGCTTCGCGGCACGCGGGTGATCGTCGTTCCCACCGACGGCGAATCGGGAGTCAACCCGCTGGACCTGAAGAGCGCTCTGAAGCGCTTCGACGTCAAGGGGGAATAGCCGATGCGCTTCGCTCGAGCCATCGTCTTCGCGGCCGCCGCTCTGACTGCACCGCTCAGCGGATGCACTTGCCACTCCACCGGTTCGACCCACGTGGGCGTGCTCACGCGCAAGGTGACTTTGGGCGGGTTGCTGGGCAAGCCAGGGATCGATCCGGAGATCCGCGCTCCGGGAGCGACGTACGTGTTCCCGGCCTTTATCACCGACTGGACAACCTACGACATCTCGCTTCAAAACCTCGCCATGGTGCGAGACCCCAGCCGCGGGGATCGAGCAGGAGAGGACGACGTCAGCTTCAAGACGATCGACGGCAACGACATTCGCGTCGACGTCACCGTGGCGTGGCAGATCGATCCCAAGCGCGCGCCATACCTGCTCGCCAAGGTCGGAGACTCTACCGAGAAGGTGAAGGAGAAGCTGGTG
>Ga0126369_10001390_pt1 | contig 16656 bp, 17 predicted proteins | sample PanSoiMetaPlot_1_FD_109646 | JGI IMG/M metagenome (GOLD analysis project Ga0126369, IMG submission 109646) | Tropical forest soil microbial communities from Panama - MetaG Plot_1 | ecosystem: Environmental > Terrestrial > Soil > Tropical forest > Bulk soil | place: Panama | collected 2016-02-17 | reverse complement strand
TGCGGGTCCGCCTTCGGTCAGCAGAAAGATGATGGCGAAGGAGCGGCCGAAGCTCCAGATCGTGATGAGCAGCGTCAGCATGATCGAGACATTGCGCAAGCCCGGCAAGGTGATATGCCAGAACGACTGTATAGGTCCGGCGCCGTCGACTTGCGCGGCTTCGTAATATTCCTGCGGAATTGTCTGGAGTCCGGCGAGGAACATGACCGTGCCCAGGGGGAAGAGCTTCCAGATCGACACGCCGGTCAGGCTGATCAAGGCGCTCGGGCAGGCGAGCAGAAACGCGAGCTTTTGCTTGGCGATGCCGCTCGCCTGGATGAGATAGTTGAGGACACCGAATTCGAAATCGAACATCCATCCCCAGATGAGCGCGGCAGCCACATAGGGCACGGCCCAGGGAAGGATGAAGAGCGCACGCGCCAGCGGACGCAGCGCGAAGCGACGGTCGAGAAGGAGCGCCGTCCCGAGGCCGATGCCCCAGATGAAGATGACGTTGCCGAGCGACCATAGGGCCGAGGTGCGCAGCACTTGCGGGAAGTAATTCGAGGTGAGAACCCTCTTATACTGTTCCAAGCCGACGAAATGGCCCGCAGCGCCGATCCCTCCATCGGTAAGGCTGATCGCCACAGCTTTGACCATGGGCCAGAAGAATACCAGGGCGAGGGCGATGCCGCTCGGCAGCAGGAAGGCATAAGGCACCAACCTCTCCCGGAACGACCAGCCGAAGATGCGTGGTCGAGACCAGTGGGACGAGGTCGCGCGCTCAACGATGGTACTCATGGAGAATCCGCCGCGCAGCCGTCATCCGTGGGTCAGCGCTTCGAGGCCATGAATCCCTCGAGGGCTTTTTGCAGATTCTTTCCGGTCTCCTCCGCCGAGACATTCTCGAACAGCATGGTCTCGATATGCTCGCCCACGATCTTCACGACCTCGGCACCGTATTGCTCGGCACCGTCGGGGGCATAACTCTTCGCGCTAAGGCTCGCCTCCTCGATCGCCTTGAACCAAGGATTCTCGGCGACGAAGTTCGCGGGCACAAAGCCGGGGCGCCCGGGAAATGTCTTGCCGTCGGTCACGATCAGCGTCTGGATGTCGTCCTTCAGCATTCGCGTAATCAATTTCGCGGCGAGCTCCTTGTTCTTCGCGGCTTTCGGCACGCCGAGGAAGACCGTGACGGCCATGGTGGTCTTGCCGGGCAACGGCAAGGGCGCGGCCCGCAAATTGGCGTAGGTGTCCTTGTTCTCTTTCGCCACAATGCCTGCGATGAACGGGCCAGTCGCATACATGGCGACCTTTCCCTGGATGAAGAGCTGCCGATATCCGTTCGCGTCCATGCCACGCGGAATGAGCCCCTCGTCATACAATGTTTTCAGGAATCGCAGGGCCGCGACTGTCTGCGGCGCGTTGGCGTTCGGCTTCCCGTCCTTGAAGAAGCCGCCGCCGAAACCGACGATGAGCGCGTTGACCTCGATATAGGCGACGCTCTGATTGCCAGGCTTCGAGACCGTCATGAACCCGAATTGCTGCGCTGCGGGCTTGCGCAGCTTCCTGATCGCGTCGAGCAGTTCGTCAACATTCTGCGGTGGCTTCAGGCCGGCATCGCTCAGGAGCTTCTGGTTGTAAAAGAGAGCGCGCGCGCCGACTTGAAACGGAACGCCGTAGATCACGCCGTCCTTTTCGGCGAGCTTGGCGGTCTGCACCAGCTCGCTCTTATCGATCCCCGCCTGCTTGTAATATTGATCCAGCGGCTCCAGAAGACCGGCTTCGATATATTGCCGTATTTCGGGATCGTAGAGCGTCACGACGTCCGGAGGATTGCCGGCCACGGTGTCGGTCATCTGTTTGTCCCAGAATACCGCCGGCGGGACCGCCAGGTCCTTGACGTTGGTACCAGGGTTTTCTTGCTCGAAGCTCTTCTTGAGCGCCCTCATGACGGGAGCATTGTTGGGCTCGCTCCACTGGAAACTCGGCCAGGTGATCTCCGTGGCCACAGCCATTCTGACCGAAAGCAAAAGCGCTGCGATGCCGAGCGTTGCCCCAGAGATTGTAATGCGCCTCATGGTTGCCTCCCGGGGTACGAACCAAACGCTGCCGCGATGCGGCGCGCGCGGTTCGAGGTTGCACCCACACTTCCGTTGGCAGAGTGCGGACCGATGTCGCGGTGCCCCCGCCCGCGGTTCATCGACAAGTCAATAGACTTTGTTCATTCTGAGCAAGCCAACTCCCGTGTCAACAAAAAATTTACAAAAACTTAAAAAATCGACTGCATGCGCAGCGCCGCGACGCGGCTGTAGGCATCAAACATTTGAAGTGCATGCATAATCTGATCGTCGTAGTTTATAGCACAGGAGCGGCCACCGATCGCTCGCCGATCGCTTGTTGACGCGATGCCCGCAGACGAGGTATGTAATCGAATGCTGGAGAATGAACTTTGCATACTGTAGCAAAACCGATCAGTGCGCTTACCGGGCACTGTCTCGCTGTCCTCGAGCTTCTTGCCACGAAGGCGCAGGGGGTAAGGTTTGCCGAGATCGTGGAACAGACCGGCATGCCGAAGGGCAGCGCGCATCTACTACTCTCGACGCTTTGCACTCATGGCTGGGTCGAACAGGATACCTCGACCGGCATCTATCGTTTAGGCTTGCGCCTGCCGGTCTTGGGGCAACGATTCCTTATCGGTATCGGCATTCCGGATATTTGTCAGCCTGTGCTCGACCGCCTCGCCCAAGAGAGCGGCGAGCTCGTGCGCTTGGCCATCGTTGCCGGTGACGGGTTGACTTGGGTGACGCAGGCGCAAGGCGCGCGCACCGGGCTCATCTATCAACCTCAGATGACGGCAAGAGTGGCCCTGCACGTCACGGCCACCGGCAAAGCTTGGCTGGCAACGCTTCCCAGAGACGAAGCGGTCAAGATCATTCTCAAAGCGGGGTTTGGCAATCCCGAGCGGTTCGGGCCGAACGCGATTCGCTCCCTCGAGGCGCTGATCGGCCAGATATCGCTGACGCAAGAACGCGGCTATGGCTACGTCTTCGAGGAGGCCGAAATTGGCATTGTCAGCGTTGCGGCAGCGATACGCCCCGGCGGAGGAGCGGCGGTGGGCACGGTCAGCATTGCAGGGCCGATCTTTCGAATGGGAGACAGCCGTATCCCCGAGATGGCCCGGCTCGTGCAAGCTGCGGCGACCGATCTAGCGACGGTCTGGCCGCTCAGGGCCTTACATGAATCGACCGCCGTCAAGCAGGTCGCGGCCGTCGGCCCGTAGGCAAATGCTGGCGCCGTTGCACCGCCACGACCATCCCGAAACACGGTCTGCCAACCCTGCCCCGACGCGCCGTGGAACGACCGCAAGCCAGACCAACTTCAGCGAGCGAATGACAAGGGAATGCCAATGGGTCTCTTGGGAAATGCCGTCGTCGCGATCTGGAACGACATCCTTCCCGAAGCGCGAAGCGATTTCGTCGAATGGCACAATCGCGAGCATATTCCCGAACGAGTCGCAATTACGGGCTTCAGACGCGGCCGCCGCTACTTCTCCGATCGCGGTGCGCCTGAATACTTCACGCTCTATGAGGCGGAAGAGGAAAGGACCCTCACGGGCCCGGAGTACCTCGAACGTCTGAACAGCCCAACGCCATGGACGCGTCAGGCGACCTCGGCGTTTCGCAATACGCTGCGCGGGATCTGCCGCGTCGTCTTCTCGGATGGATGCGGCGATGGCGGCTTCATGCTGACGTTGCGCTTTGATGCGCTGCCGGAACGGGCCGGCGCGCTCCAGCGCCATCTCGTCACAACCGCCTTGCCGCCACTTGCCGAGATCGAGGGCGTGAGCGGCGTCCATCTTTGTATCGCCGACCAATCGGCAAGCAACATCGATACGACCGAACGCAGGAACAAGCAGGTAAATGTGCCTCACTGGATCGTCCTCATCGAGGGGTCTCGCCCGGACGCCGTCGAGAAGGCCAGTGACGTGCTGTTGGCCGGCGAGCCGGAAAGGCACGGCGCCGTCGGGCCTTTTGCGCGTGGCCTCTACGCCCTCGAGATTTGCCGTGTGAAGACAGCGCCTCTCGCGCTCGCCGGCTGAGGATGAGATGGGGCAGCGGGCCGGAGCGGGATGCGTCTCTTGGAGGCCCGTCCCGCAACCTCGCGTCCTCTGCAGGATGATATTCCGGAGGCGAACTCCGCTCTTTCGAGATCAGCCATGCTGTCGAGATCGGCCATGCTCGCGGCTGTGTCGGCGCCATGCGATAAGGTGGTGGCTTCGGCTCGGTCTCGCGCCGTGCGATCGAGCGCGCGCGTCATAGCGGCTCAGGCCTTCGCCGGTTCGAGCGCTCCGCACAACAGCCCGCTCGCCGCAATCATCGAGGCTCCGGCCATCGTCCAGAGATCCGGGACTTGTGCGAAGAAGAGGTATCCCAACGCCGAGGCGGTGACGAGCTGAATGTAGCCCAGCGGGGCGAGCCTCGACGCTTGCGCCCACTTCATCGCTCTGAGAAACAAGAAATGGCCGATCCAGCCCGTAGCGCCGAGCAGGAGAAACCAGGCGCCATCCGCGATGGAGACGGGCGCACGCCATGCCACCGACCACCCCAGGCCACTGACCAGAGAGCAGATGAGGGAGATGCACACCATCGAAGTTTCGGGATCGAGATACTGGGCCAATTTGCGTGTCGCCAAATGAAACAGCGCTGTCGTCACTGCGCCGGACAAGGCAAGGAAGATCGCCCAATGTTGACTGGCGAGCCCGGGCCTCATGACGATGATCGCTCCCAACATTCCCAGGCCGACCGACATCCAGCGATAAAGTCCGACCGTTTCGCCGAGAAGCGATCCTGCCAGGAGCACCACGATCAGCGGAGCCGTGAACAAGGCGGTCGTCGCGCTCGATATTGGAATGTAGGTAATCGCGATCGAAAACAGTAGCGTCGTGCAAAGCATTAACGATGCAGCCGCGAAGAGCATGAACAATGATCTCAACGGCGGCAGACGTGAAAGTACCTCGCGTCCGGTGATAAAGGCGATAAATACGAGACTAAATTGTATCGCATAGCGCACGAATGTAATCTCACCAATATCGTATGTAGCAGACAGAAGTTTGATGAATGCGGCATTGAGCGATAGGGAGATATTCGCAATCAGCATCAATATTACGGCGAACCTTATATTGTGTTCGCCGATTCGGTTCGTTCTATTCGCCTGCGCGCTGTGCATCGGCAACTAATGTCCGAATGTGCCGAAGAATGACCCGGCCCCGAGCATCGGTCGCCGGGCGGATCCTGAGCCGCGCAATGATCCGGCCGCAGAGCGCCATTCATCCAGCCAACGCTTGAAGCGCATTCTTTCGCGTGCTGCTGCATTTCGTGGCTCGAACATGCTGGAAACATATCGATTGATGAATATGGAAGCTGCAATGTTTTTGTAAAACAATTGTTACGATATGTTGATCATGTTAAATCGTGCGCTGTTTGCTGCAAAATAGATCGGTAAAGCTTGCCTATTCGCTCGACGATCCTCGCATGTACCGGCGACGCTGATCGACGCCGGCGGCCACGTCCTCGGGACCCCGCCTGCTCGGCGCCGAAGCGCGGACCAAGAGGTAAAAGGCAATGGTATTGGGCCTACGAACGTCGAGGCTGATCTTGCGAGAATGGCCAGAGGACGACCTCGAGCCATCCATCGCCTTGTCGATGGACCCGGAGGTCATGCGGCATTTGGCGCGGCCTCGCGGAAGAGCCGAGGCCGAGCGATGGGTCGCCGGCGCGCGCGCTCATTTCCGTGACCATGGCTTCGCCTTTGGGCGGTCGAGATCCCCCGGGGTGGCAGATCTTGCCGGATTTGCCGGGTTGACTACCGTTCCGTATGAGGCCCATTTCACGCCTGCCGTAGGGCGGTTGGCGCGCGCCTACTGGGGGAATGGATATGCCAGCGAGGCCGCGAAGGCGGCATTGGATTTGGCATTTTTCGATCTTGGCTTGGCGGAAGTCGTCGCTAACGCCGCCATCGCCAACAAGGCCTCAATTCGCGTGATGGAGCGAATCGGGATGAGCCGGGACCGCGCGATGATTTCGACCATCCGCTAAAATCGCACGGGGACCCCTTGCGGCACCAGGTGCCCTATCGTTTGCGGCGAGAAGCTTGGTCGGTACGGCGAACCGTGCTCGGCTAGCTCGCACCAGCCCATGTGTCGGGCGCCATTTGGAAGAGCCTTGCTCCCGGCTCCGCGTTCCAGAGGACGACGCGATACATGCCCTCATGTGCCTCCATGATGCACACGTGGCCCGTCGCCACTTTGATTCCCCGATCCCTCAATTGTGCTTCGAAGGCCGCGGGGTCGAGGCGTAGAAAATACCGCAGCACACCATTGCTGGTGATGGCGAGGGCCGTGTCCGTCTCGGCGTGGCGTGGCGCAAGATCGCGCGCGAAAGCCTCGATCCGCCGCGCCAACTCGGCTTCGGGCGGATTCCAGCCGGCGGAGGCTGGCCAGACGCTCTTATTCTCCCACGCCTTGAGCGCGGCGCCGCCAAACCGCTCCTCGATCTCCCGGTTACTCAGGCCCTCCCAGTCGCCGTAATCGATCTCGGTCAGGCCATCGTCGACCATTGGACGAAGGGTGTTTCCGAGTTCGCGGGCGACGACCTCGGCATAGGCGCGCGTCCGCAGCAGCGGCCCGCAATAAATTGCCGCGAGGGTAACGCCGGCTTCGAACAAGCTCGCGCCGAGCCGCTCGCCTTGGCGTCGCCCTTCTTCGACGAGGGGAAGGTCGCTGCGGCAGCCGACCCAGACCGCCTTCTCTCCAGGCACGAATGTATTGCCATGGCGGCTCAGGACGAGTTTCATCCGGGTCAGCTCCCTTGCGGCAAGAGCGACACGCGCGCCAATGCCTCGTGACCATGCGCCCCGAGGAGCTCGCCCTCCGCGCGGATGATCTCCTCCACCTTGACGAGATCCTCAGGGCTGTCGACCGCCCAATGGGTTCGCCCGCGATAATCCACCTCGACGACGCGAATGGGGATGCCGTTCTCGAGGGCGCGCAGCTGCTCGAGCTTTTCCGCCTTTTCCAAGGGGCCGGGCTCAAGGCGGAGATGCCGGTTCAGGGTCGCGAAGCGGTAGGCGTAAAGCCCGACATGCCGATAGACCGGCAAGCTCGCCCCGTCGTCCTCGCCATCGGCGCGGATGAAGGGGATAACCGATTTCGAGAAGTAAAGCGCGTTGCGCCGGCGATCGAAAGTGACCGTGGTGCCGCCGACCTCGCCATCTTGCTTGGCACGGCGCAGCGCCTCATAGGAGCGTCGATCCATGCGGACGGCTGGCGTCGCCATCTCGACCAGCGGATCGCGCAGCATCTCTTTCACGAGGGCTTCAATGACCCAGGGCGGGGTCAGCACCGCATCGCCCTGGAGGTTGATCACGATCCCGGGTGCGGCGGGTAGCGCTTGCGCGGCCCGAAGCACCCGCTCCGTGCCGTCGACGCATTCGACCGGCGTCATAAGCGCACTGCCTCCAAAGGTGCGCACATGCTCCGCAATACGCTCGTCATCGGTCGCGACATGGACCGCGGTGACGCCGGGAACCGCCCGGGCGAGTGACCAGACACGCTCAATCATGCTCCGGCCGGCGATCATCTTGAGTGGCTTGCCGGAAAGACGGGTCGAGCCGTAGCGAGCCGGAATGATGATCGCGATGCTTTCCAAAGCCTTCATCTCGTCCTCTCCGTCGAGCGACCCGAGCCGCCCAGAAAGCCGGCCTTCGTGAGGTTCGCCTCTGTCGCGCCCAATCCCGCGCCCTCTGAATCCTAAACCAGCGTGGCGAGGCCGCCACTTGCAGGCAGCACCTCCCGGCGCGACAAGAGCCCGACGAAGCGGCCGGCCCGATCCTCGACGGGCAACATGTCCTCGCTGTGATTTCGGAAGGCGCGCGCGGCTTCCTGCGCCGACGCGTCGTCGCGGACCGCGCCTCGTGGGCTTTGCATATGCGCGTCCACCCGCTCGGCCAGGCTTGGCGCCTCGCCTCTCCTGAAGGCGTCTTCAATTGACCTGCCGGTCAGAATGCCGACGAGCGCGGCCCGGCCGCCGAGCACGACCGCGACACCCGATACTCGACTAGGGCGGCACATGGCGACGAGCGCCTGAGCGAGCGGCGTGTCCGGGGACAGCACGGGGATGCTCTCGAGCGGCCACATAAGATCGCTCACGCGCATCAGCTCCTTGCCGAGGCTGCCGCCCGGATGCACCCGCGCAAAATCTGCGCGTGTGAAACCACGCTTCTCGTGCAGGATCAGCGCCAGAGCATCGCCAAGTGCCATCATGACGGTCGTGCTGGTGGTCGGCGCGAGCCCGAGCGAACACGCCTCCTGTGTCGCGCCGATATCGAGCACAACATCTGCCGCAAGGGCGAGCGAAGACGTTGCGCGTCCGGTCATCACTGCCACCGCGATTGGCAGGGTCTTCACCGCGCGCACTAAGTCTTTCAGCTCCCGGGTCTCACCCGAATTCGAGAGGCCGAGGAAGATATCGCCGGGGCCGACGCGGCCGAGATCGCCGTGCAGCGCATCGAGCGGATCAAGCGCGATGGAGCGTGTGCCAGTCGAAGCGAGCGTCGCCGAAATCTTCTCGCCCACGAGGCGCGATTTGCCGACCCCGGAAACGACGACGATCCCGGGCGATGAAAGGATTAGATCAGCGAGCACGCAAATCTGCTCATTCAGCCCGGCGGAGAGCGCATCGAGTGCCGCCGCTTCGTCGCGGATCACTTCACGCGCTCGATCGAGCATCCATTGACGACTGATGCCGGCGAGCGCGCCGGCCTTCCCTCGCGCGGACGGGTCGACGCCAAGAAGGGACATAGACATGTGGGTTTCGCTCAGGCTGCTCATGCTCAAATGGCCTTTGGCAAGCGGCGATGGGTTCAGGCGATTGCGGTGCCGAAATATAACCTGATTGCGGGGGCCATCATGTCGTCTTTTTATAAAACATGTGCGATCCTTTCTTTACATACGCAACAATTTATCACCACAGAACTCAGTTAATTAAAATAAATCAAGAGCCACGCGGCCACGCGAGCTTGCAATAAAAACTTCGTAAAATGTTCTTCCAACTTGCATTCCGTTGCGGGCTATCTTGTTGACGATGACACCGCTCTGCCAATCCTTCGTCACTAACGGACGGAACCGATGGTAACCCAGTATGTGATCAAGATTGGGCAAATGGCGATCGGCAACGAGCTACCGATCGCATTGATCGCCGGGCCTTGCGTGATCGAGGGGCGTTCTCACGCCTTGGAGACGAGCCATGCGCTCGTCGAGATGGCGGCCCGCCTGCGATTGAAGTTGGTCTATAAAAGCTCCTTTGATAAGGCGAATCGGACGAGCCTCGCCAGCGCCCGCGGGCCGGGAATGCGCGAAGGCCTCGCGATTCTCGCCGAGATTCGCGAGACGCATGGCTGCCCCGTCCTCACGGATGTTCACACACCGGAACAATGTGCGCCGGTGGCAGAGGCCGTCGATATTCTGCAGATACCCGCTTTCCTGTGTCGCCAGACCGATCTCTTGATCGCGGCTGCCAAAACCGGCCGCGCAGTCAACGTCAAGAAGGGCCAATTCCTGGCGCCCTGGGACATGATCAACGTTGCGGACAAGCTTGTTCGCTCGGGTAATAGCAACATACTGCTTTGCGAACGCGGCACGAGCTTCGGCTACAACACCCTCATCTCGGATATGCGCTCCCTTTCGGTCCTAGCGAGCACCGGTTTCCCCACCATCTTCGACGCAACCCATTCGGTTCAGCAGCCCGGTGGGCAGGGAGTTCGTTCGGGCGGTCAGCGCGAATTCGTCGAGGTGCTGGCGCGGGCGGCGGTGGCGATTGGTGTCGCAGGCGTCTTCATCGAGACTCATGAAAACCCGGACAAGGCCCCCAGTGACGGGCCGAATATGGTCCCGCTGCGAGCGATGCCGCGCCTCCTCCAGACCTTGACCACGATCGACGAACTCTCGAAGCGCCTGCCGGTCGGCCCGGTATCCGAGGGTTAGCCAAGTGTGGCGAATTGGAAGTTCCTATCATGTGGGTGGCACGCGCGCTTGGAATTTCAAATTCGAAGACCACAACCGAAGGGACGAGTTGCTGGTTAGACCGGGGCACGAAGTGCCCGCTCTCCTGTCTGAATCCCTCGTCCTGTCGAGAAGCTTTTTTTCTGGTTGCGTATGCGCCATCGCTGTCGCCGGCGTTTCCGAGCGCGCTGCTTGCCGCCTCAGCGTATTGTCAGGGGATTGTCGGGATCGAGCGAGTAGCCCGCACCACGAACGGTGCGGATATAATTAGGCTCTCCGCCTTCGCTCAAAGCATAGCGAAGGTGGCTCATATGCACGTCAACGGTGCGCGCAATCACATAGATGTTGCGCCCCCAAATCGCGGTCAGGAGCTCTTCTCGGGAGAACACCTTGCGCGGACTCTTCAGAAAATGGCGTAGCAGGCGATATTCAATTGGTCCGAGATGGATGCCGCGCTCGCCGCGATAGACGCGGTGCGCGTCGAGCTCCATCACGATATCACCGAATGTGAGCAAATTGGCCTCGGCCACCTCCGGCGGGTGCAGCAGGCCGTGTAATCGCGCGATGAACTCGCCGGGCAGAAACGGTTTCGCCATAAAGTCCGTCCGCTCCAAATGGCGCTCCTTCAAGGCCTCGGCCATGTCCGCCACAAGCACCATCACCGGAATATGGCCGATATCCGAATTGCTATAGATTTCTTGGCGCACCGCGACAGCCGCGCCACGGGGGGCATCGTCGAGCGCTAAGAGATGCGGGCGCCTGATTTCGGCAAGCCTCGCGACATCGTCGAGCCTGTCGGCAAGAAGAGTCTGAAACCCCACCTGATCAAGTATGTATTTCAGCAAGCCGATAAAGCTTTGGTCGCCGGCTAGTAAGATCGAGGGCGTTGTCGTAGGTACCATTGCAGCCACCTATGCTTTGAACAACTTTCTCAGGCTTACAAAAGCAATGGCGTCTCCTGGAGTCAGATTCTAATGTGGTCGCAAGCGATCCCACCCGCGTCGGCCCTCAGCCCCGAGTGCTTCTCCTCCGTTTTCGCAAAAGCGGGCCTTCGGCTATTTAGGGGAGCCTTTCCCGCGCCCGGTTGCCGCACCGGATCTGTCCCGTGCGTGTCGGCTAACACCCAATTATGTCATTTCTATCTCATGTTGCAGCGCGCGGACGGCAACAACTCATGTTGCAGGCGTCGTGATCCATTGCCAGTAGAACGTAGGCAGGACCCGCCGAAGCCGGCAAGGTGACCACGAGCGCGCCAACCAGTGCGCTGGCTCGCTCGGCGATCAGCGAGCAAACCACCACGAAGCCCGCGGTTACAGTGATCTTCAGGGTAAAGGCGAGCCACAGCACGAGATCAGGAGACATGATTCTGCCCGACAGTCGCGCTACCGAGTCGGCCGACTGGTTTCATCGTTGATCGGAATTTGCGCTGCGACCCAGCATCCGCCGTCGCTTGATGGCCTCCGAATCGGGCTGAGCATCCAACGAATAACCGACTGCTCGAACCGTTCGAATGTAGTTTGGCGTGTCGCCCTCATTGAGTGCCTTGCGAAGCCGACTTATGTGTACATCGACCGTACGAAGGATGACGTGAATATCTTTGCCCCACACGCATTGCAGGAGTTGCCGACGTGAGAAGACCTGGCAAGGGTGATTCATGAGGTGCCGCAAGAGCCGAAATTCGATGGGACTGACATGAACCTCTCGGTTGTTGCGAAAGAGTCGATGCGCCTTCACATCCATCCGAATGTCGAAAAAGCTGATGGTGCCATTGGCACCGGCAGTTTGCGGTGGCTGGAGTATGCTGCGGAACCTCGCGATGAGTTTGCCAGGGGCGAATGGTTTTAGAAGATAATCGGTCGGACTCAGACTTCGTACCTTGAGCCGCTCGATGTCCTCGGCGGCAGAAATCAGCATGACGATCGGAATGTCGCGGGTTCTGATATTGCTGGAGAGCTGTTGCTGGGCGAGCGCGGCTCCTTGGCCGAGGGTTGAGTCAAGTGCAACGAGATCGGGCATGCACCTTTCAGCCAAATTCACAACAGCGATACCATTCGCGGTGGTGTGACAGACGAAGTCGTCAAGCTCAAGGATGTACCTGAGGAGACCGACGAAGCTCTCCTCGCCGGCAAGCAGCACGATCGGCTTAGCAAGCTCGAACACATGAAATGACCAATCACGTGTGACGTTCTGACCTGTTGCGAGCACGGCAAGCACTCCTTTGGCAGTCATATCTCACTGCGCGCGTTGCACAGCACGATCCATCGAAATCAAGAAATCTGAAAATCACACAGCTCAATCCGAGTGCCGCGGGACGCGCTGTCAGCTGGTTTCACCAAACACGAGGACGACGCCGTGCACCCACGCCGCCACGGATTCCTCAGTTGGAGGATCGACCAGCGCCTTCGAAATCCAATTCGAAGGGGCTCAATAGCCGGGATATATTGGTAGATATATTGGTAGGCAACATACAGTTAAAAGTATATATGTTAATATATGTGCGCCGATATCATATGTCCTTTGATGACATATATGTTAGTGTGAGTGAAAGAAATCGCCACAAGTCCGGGGCGTTGCAAACGGCGCTGCCGTTTTGCTGTTTCGAGAATGCCGAAATACCGCTTGTGGCGAGAATCTTCCGCCTCGCCGGGCTCCTATGCGAGCTTCAAGTCGACAACACTAGGATAAAGAGGTATATGCGCGATTGATGCCCTCCTTGACCAGGGTCGGCATCCGGTCAATCTGCCCGTCCAGATCTCTTTTCAGAACGGCGAGGGCGGCCGCCGTGTCTTTTTTCCGCAGTGCCGAGGACAACGCGTCGATGCTTCTTCGGACTTCGTCGAAGCGCTCGGGATCTCCCAGATCGATCGTGCGTACATAATGCGTGCGGTCGTTTACATTGTCGAGTGCGCGCAGCATTACATCGTTTTCCGACAGGGCCGCGATGCGGACCGACACCTGCTCGACCCAACGAACGTCGTCGTTTGGCTGATCGAGCGGTCTTTCGGCTAGCGCGTCGATCATTGATGCAATATCGATTTCGCCATCGGCGGTCGGCACGAGCGAAGGCATCACGCCTGTGGCGCCATCGAGTCGATGCACCGCGTGTTCGACCGAACTGCTGAGGATCACGAACTGGAACCGGACGAGATCGATCATTTCCTTCAGATTGAGCGTTTTGGCAAAAAAGCCGCGCCGCGGCGTTGTGTCGAGCAAGGCCTCGGTCTGCAATCGGATCAAGGCTTCGCGCACCGGAGTGGAGCTGACGTGCAGCCGATCCGCCAATTCGCCGATCATAAGCTGCTCGTGCGGCCGAAAGCAATAATTGACGGTCATTGCCTTGAGCTGCCCGTAGACGCTGTGATCCGAATTGTCCTCTAGCCATTGGGTCACGGGCGACACCTTCTCGTCTCCTTTCGGAGAGACCTTCGTCGCATTCTTGATACTGAAATTGACCGTATCTTGCTCGCGCTGAGATCATTCCGATGTCCCGGAACGACTAACCCGCCCGACTCAGGCGCGGTTCTTGCGTCCGTCAGCCACGGTCCGAGGTGCCGGCATGCCGGAGGCCGTGTATACGACACGAAACTGCGTCGCGAGCGCGCCGAACCGCGGTGCATGGATCACAATCGAGCGATCTCAGTGCCGAGCAGCCATCGACGCGGGCGGCGCGGACATACGTGAATGCCTATATGCGATAAAACCAACCACCTCCTCTCCGGCAACGAGCACGAGAAGCTCGACCGGCACCTGCGGAGATCGTGTCTGAATTGGCGCGGCGTGCCCCGATCAGTTTCGTACGCGAGCACCATCGATCGGAACGTAGCCGCTGCCAGCCGCGACTGGAAAAACTCCCCTCTTTTCCTTGCATTACTATTTTAACTCAACTGCCGGATTATGAGTTTTCGATGACGAAATTGCACCTGGCTCAAGGTTTCCTCCAAAACTATAACGATTACGCATAAGATCCGTGACGGTTACGCATACGAGTCCGCGAGCGTCCAAGTTCACCACAGATTCCGGCAACACACGCGAATACTCCGATCGGCAGCATTTTGCCGTGGACCATGGGTCGCACTGCGGCCCCGCCAACGCAGCGAATCGAGCGCCGTTGCCGGCCACGGACTCGCCGTTGCGTTGCGCCGAATGTGAAAGGAATCAGCTATTAATGACGGCTGTTTGCACCCGAGCGCGGCAAAATCCAGCTGCAATCCAGGAATTATGCTGCAAATGCTGCTGCAATATAGGAACCGCAGAGGGAGGTAAAATGGGCCGCGAAAATTAGGACGGGAATATTGGCGTTTTTTACTTCTTTCGCGTTGAACCGGCTTTGGGTTCGCTCAGGATTTCGGCCCGCAGGTCAAGAAGCTGGCAGATGGCGTTGCCAGCCATACTGAGGCGCAACATCTGTCGGCATCGTGTGACCGTGATTGGTGACCGACCGCGCTGAAATCCCTCTCCTTCGGTCCACTCTATCGCGGCGCCCGAAATTTTTCCGCGTTCAGTGACAGCGCCCAGCGCATAATTGCGGTATGTCATCGCCAGACGGTCGGTCAGCAACCCGTTGGCAAGCAGGCTTCGCTGCACGATTTCTTCGACCGGCCGACGCGCCAGTTCATCGGCGGGCCGATAGCTGAAGCCCAACGCCTCAGAAAGCAGCTTGGCGGCCTTGTACGTCTCTATGGCCTGGGTCGACCGTTTCCCGTCGACCACCTAGCCGCCCAGAGTTCGTTGTCAGCTCTCTCAAGGATGTCACGCTGGGCACGCGCCTTTGCCAAGTCGTCGGTTCTGAGGGACTGGCGCACAATCGGAGCGCGAGTATCGGTCTCCCTCACGGGTTTGGGAACACGTCGCCAGTAATACAAAATTCTATTGTGGAGGACCAAAATCGGTCCTGCTTAGACTGCCGAAGCATTCGGTCCCACTCTGTATTGCAAATTGTATCCCACTTTGTATCACAGAAAGCGGCAAAATTCGGGAATAAGGAAAGAGTAAATGTCTTTTTCGTTCGGCTTGTCAATCGCTTGGACGTAAGCAGTGGTGGCCGATTGCTGGTGCGGACGGCGGGACTCGAACCCGCACGAGGTTACCCCCAACGGATTTTAAGTCCGTTGCGTCTACCGGTTCCGCCACGTCCGCGCGGTTGTGGTTCTAGCACCACCTCTTTGGGATTCGAAAGCACAGAGCGCAAGCTCCACCCACCCTGCGGTCTAAAGACCTTGTCGCGGCTTAAACCTCAATTGATGAAATATGCACCTGGCGAAATATCCGCCCTTCCACTCGGCATAGGCGTTAACTTACGCCGCGACGGCGCGGCAAACTCCTCCCTCCCCCTTGTGGGCCCGGTAGGGGGTGGGGGTCGGGAGAGACGGCACGGCCGTGCGACACCTCTCGACCCCCACCCCAACCCTCCCCAGCCGAAACCGCATATATGCGGGTTTCGGCCACTCGATAATCGAGTAGGAGGGTTCCTCGCGGTTCCCTCCTCTCACACCACCGAGCGTACTTAACGTACTCGGCGGTTTCCAGCAGATTGCAACGCGGCGTGGTGAGCTTGGAGGCTGACGAGCCCAAGCTTGGCAAACCACTGCAACGTCATGGCCTCGTTGGCAGGCGGACTGCCTGACCGACGCCACCATCCCTTGCCCGAGAGTGCCAGCGGCCATGCCCTGCGTGCTGGCACGCCGCACTTCACGAGGACGTCGACGATTGCCTTGGCTCGCTTGCACTGCTTGAGGCGCACGCATCGGAGCTTGCGACGAAGCCATTCGTCGGCCTCTCTGAGTGCTTCCTTGCAGGCCGCGTGGCGAAAGTACGTCACCCATCCGGTGGTGAAGCTGTTCACCTCTGCGATCATCCGTTCGAGCGCGATGCCCCGGTTGCGCCGGGTGATCCGTCGAAGCCGCTCCTTGGCCCGGGTGAGGCTTTTCGGTGCAAGACCGAGCCGCCCGCCAGGCAAGAGGCGATGACCGAGGAAGGAACGCTCCCCGACGGGAGCCACGGCGCTCTTTGCCTGATTGACCTTGAGGCGGAGCTTGCCTTCCAGGAAAGCCACGACCGAGGCCATGACCCGCTCTCCCGCCGCCTGCGACCGCCCATAGATGTTGCAATCATAGCGCAGAAGCGGTGACCGCGCCGTTCCAGCTCCTTGTCCAGGTCATCGAGCAGAAGATTGGCGAGCAGCGGGACAGCGCGCCGCCCTGGGGGGTGCCCTCGTGTCGCTCGATGCACACGCCGCCTTGCATCATCCCGGCTTCCAGGAAACGACGAATGATCCTCAGCAGGCGCTTGTCGCCAATGCGCCGCGCCAGGCGTGCCATGAGAATGTCGTGGTTGACCACGATCTCGCGCCCGTCGGCGACGTAGCTCTGGGCCTGGGCAAGCGCTTGATGGGCGCTCCGCCCAGGGCGAAAGCCAAAACTCGATGACGAGAAGGTCGGGTCGAGGATCGGCTCCAGGACTTGCAGAATCGCTTGCTGGACAAGGCGGTCCACCACGGTCGGCACGGTCACATCGAACTACACTTCGATCCCGTCAGCATTTGGGTTCGGCTGAGGTAACCCATCCGTTTCATCCTCTTCGCGGTCACCAGTTTGTTGTTTTGAAGGTTAGAAGAGTTT
>Ga0126369_10001389_pt1 | contig 16657 bp, 14 predicted proteins | sample PanSoiMetaPlot_1_FD_109646 | JGI IMG/M metagenome (GOLD analysis project Ga0126369, IMG submission 109646) | Tropical forest soil microbial communities from Panama - MetaG Plot_1 | ecosystem: Environmental > Terrestrial > Soil > Tropical forest > Bulk soil | place: Panama | collected 2016-02-17 | reverse complement strand
CGACGTTCCGTCTCGGGCCAAAAAAAACAAACGTTTTCTCCATCGCGCCGGCCGCTGGTACTGGGTGGAATCGAAGGTCGGTGGATGGACCCGTCCGCGGCGTTCTGCTCTTTTCCAGCGCCGTGCGACGAATGCGGGACATCCTCCGAGAGGGATTCTATACCGGCGTGCCAAACCATGAGAACGCTTCCCCTATTGAAAATCCGGGGGCTCTCCACCGCCGCCTCATGGCGGCTCCGCCTGGCGCAGTTTGCCTGCCCGGACCCAGCGCGGTTCGCGATCGATCGTTGCCTATCTGAAGGCGCCCTCTTGCTTCCCGCGTTTAACCATCTCCGCGCAGTACGCGTACAGCGCGTCGTACACCACCCACTCTGCCGCATTGATCTCGTGGTCGTCCTTGAACCCCAGATGCCGAAAGCCTTCGGCGATCGCGTTCAGTCCTGCGGCCTCGGGCTGATTCCAAAGCGAATTGTCAGTGTCTGCGCCGTTGACGATCTTGGCGAGCAGCACCATCGCCGGGTCTCTATCAAGGCTGTACTTCTTGATGAATGCGTCGAACGAGCACTCCTTGCCGTGATGCCCGAACTCGACGTCCTTTACATCATAAGGAATGGCGCTCTCTCTGTCGGCCGTCGCCATCACCTGGTCTGTCGGCACGAAGAGGAATTCCGCATCGGGATCGATGAATTTCTTGATCAACCACGGACAAGCGACGCGGTCGACCTTCACGCGTTCTCGGGTAATCCACTTCATGGTAAGGCTCCTCGTTAAATGGGCGAGCGTGTCGTCTTATCGCACCGCGTAGACGCGGATCTCCGCGAGCGAAGCCGCGCGTGCCGGAACAGCCACGTAAAGCGACTTGCGCGAGCGCGCGAAAAGTCCGGTGCGAGCCCCTGGCGCGGTCGTTACCTGGGCAGCGGTCTCGTAGTGGTCAACATCGCGCTGTTGCACGACGTCGACCACGCCTTGCCCGCAAATCGCGTAAATCCGCTTCGTCTCGGCGTCGAAGAACAAATCGTCCGCGTCGCCGCAGCTGGCCAGACTCGCGACTCGCTTGCCGTTCTCGGTATCGTAGACGAGCAGCGCCGCCGGTCTTCGCGTCGCGATGAACAATCGGTGGTTAGGCTCGTCGAGTGCCATCGGGAAGTTCGCCTTCATGTCGTCAAGTGGCCACGTCGCCATGACTGACCCTTTGTTTCGGTCGACGATGGCAATCTGGCCAGCACTGGGGACGTTGATGAATATCCGCGATCCCGTGGTTTCCAATTGAAACGACTCTGGGTGACCGGCGAGCTTGACTTGATGAACCATCTCCGACGTTGCCACGTCGATCGCCGCCAGGACGCTGCTGTAACCCACGTAGATCTGTCCGCTGCCTTTGTCGTAGCGAATGTTGTCGGCATCCTCGAGTCCCCTGACGTGGCCGGCCGGTGCGAGCTCCGGTCCCACGAAGACATCCAGTCGTCCGCTTCTACCATTCGCCACGAACAAGCGCTTCGTCTCGGCGATGTACGCAACGCCCTGCGGTTCCTGAAGATGCTCGAGGCGAGCGCTGTGTCGCCCAGCGCGTAGATCGATCACTTCCACGCTGTCGTTACCCAATGCCGCGACGAATAGCCGCTCGCTATCGAGGTCAATCGCCAGATGGTCGATGCGCCCGCGAACGTCCGGCAATGGGATGGTTTGCACCAGCTCGAGCGGTGCCTGGGCTAGGGCCGGGGTGGTGCCCAGTAGCGTCCCTATCATGCTTGCGTAAATCAATGAGTGAACCTTGAGCGACATAGACGACTCACGCGTGCAACCCCGGAAATGCAAATAGCCCAATGATCGCGGAGATGGCGACCACGGCGGGCTCGGGCAGCCTTTTCACCTTCCAGATCAGGCCGATGGTGACCAGGGCTAGCAACGCGGTGACAAAGTCGACGATCGATCGCTCCGCCAGAACGATCACCGCGCCAGTGATGGCTCCGATTGCGGCGGCCGTTACACCGCCTATGAAGGCCAGCAGACCGGGCCGCTTGCCGTACTTCTTGAAGTAAGGAGCCGGCAGAATCGTGAACAGGTAACAAGGAAGGAACGTACCCAACGCGGCGACCACAGCTCCGGGCAATCCTGCAATCAGATAGCCGATGAAGCCGACCGTGATGACTACCGGGCCGGGCGTGATCATCGCCACGGCAACCGCGTCGACAAATTGCCGCTCGTTAAGCCACTGGTGGTCGTGAACCACACCACCATAGAGAAACGGAACGATGGCCAAGCCGCTGCCGAACACGAAAGCGCCGGCCTTCGCAAAGAAAGCTCCGAGGTGGCCCAGGAGCGTCCAGTCGAAGCTCGTGCCCACGGCACAGCTCGGCGACCAGTGCGGGCTCAGCGCGACAAGACCCGGTGTGGCGCCGCGACCCAGCCATCGCTTTGGGGGAGCCCGCACCAGCCAGACAAGCAGTCCCCCTCCCAGAAACAACCAAACGCTTTCCGATTGGGTCCAGACGGTGAAGGCGGCGGTGACAAGGTAGATCGCCCACAGAAGCTTGTCCTTGCCGACGTTCTTCGTGGTCAGCTTGTAGGCGCTGATGGCGATGATGCCGATCACCGCCGCGCCGACTCCGTAAAATGCCGCCTGCATCCGTGGGAGGCCTCCGTAGCGCACGTAGGCCCAGCCGATCGCGACCACCATCAGAAAGGATGGCAACACGAAAGCAATGCCCGCCACGGTCGCGCCAAGAACACGATAGTGCACGTAGCCGAGGTACATCGCGAGCTGAGCTGCCAGCGGCCCCGGCATGAGTTGCGCCAGCGTGAGACCCTCCTTGTAGTCCTCCTCCGCGATCCAGTGCCGAGCCTCCACGAGATCGCGGTACATGTATCCGACTAGGGCGACCGGACCACCGAAGCCCACTGCCCCGAGTTTCAGAAAGTAGAGCGTCAACTGGCCGAGCGAATAAGGCGAGCGTTCGCTCATAGGAACGTCCCTAAGAGAGTTTCATCCATACATCTTGATTGCTCCTCCGCTCGCCTTCCATCCCGAATGGCCCGGCTTCATATACTTCGCGTCGAATCCAGCCTCCCGCAGCTTGATCGTCGTGTTGCACCCGACGTGGAATCCGTAGACGCAGTAGACGATCACCGGTTCTGACTTCGAAAGCTCGCCGATCCACTCCTCAACGTGCTCCGGGTCGTGCCAGGTCGCGCCCTCCGCGATGTCCTGCGTCCGGGAGACGTAAAACTTCGGGCGCACATCGATCAGCTGCAAGGGCTTCCCGGAGTCCAACATCGCCTTGACCTCCTCGACGCCAACGCCTGGCAGGTCTGCGTATTCCTGCTGGACGAGCGGACGCGGCGGCTGCACTTTCTCGGCGTCCTCGTACCGGCCTTCCATGGCTTGCCAGTCGATGTTGCGCATAAACGCTTCCACATAGGCTTTCGCGTTGGCGCCGAAATCGATGTGGTAAGCGTGCTCGTACATATCGAGCGCCAGGATGGGAATGCCTCCTGCGATCGCCTGCGTGTGCTCGGCAGCGTACTGGTTGATGAGTGACCCATCGCGCGGCACGTAGGTCAGAAGAACCCATCCTGAACCGCCGCCAAGCGCAAGGCCCATCGCAACGAACTCCGCGCGCCATCGGTCGACGGACCCGAAGTCCCGCGTCAACGCCTCTGACATTACCTTCGTGGGTTTGTTGCCGTCACCGCCGATGCTTGCGAAGTAAAGCTCGTGCAGAAGGGTCGAGTTGAGAGCAATGAGCTGCTCCCGCTTGAGTCCGTTCAGCACATAACCCGGCGCCTTCGCGAAATCGAGCGACTCAAGCTGCTCGGTGATCGCGTTCAGTCGCCTGAGCGCGCCGCCGTAGTTGTTTTCGTAGTGGCTTTCGATCAGCTTGAGCGAAAGCCCGTTCAACGTCCAGGGACGGCAGTGGATCTGCTTCAATGAGTACCGCATGTCAAACCCTCCAAATGCAAAAGTTGTACAACGTCGCGGTGCCAAGAGGCTCCGAACGTCGGCACTGGTGGTCTGACTGCGGATCTGACAGTGCCCACGCTCGCTCGCGACGCTTACAGGATTGGACGGGGCACCGTCTTGGAGGGAAGAATCCCGGGGGTCCTGTTACCCCCACTGCGAAGAATACGCCGAACGCGGACAAACTTCAAGTCCTTGCGTTAGTGCGGGTGTCGGTGGTGCACGTCGGGGTAATGCGGGTGCGCGTGGACCAGCGGTGGATGAACGTGCTTATGGGTATGAGGCTCGCGTCCATCCCACGGAAAGTCGTGGGCATGCCGGTGGTGCTCATCGTGGATATGACCATGCGTGTGTTCCTGAAGCTCGTGCGCGTGCAGGTGTGCATGTCGCTCCGTGACGTGTAACCAGACCCCCATGGCCATGAACATGCATGCGATGACGAATTGCCAAGTCACCGTATCGCCAAGCAGAAGAGCGAGTGCCGCTCCGAAGAAAGGTGCCACCGAGAAGTAGGCACTCGTGCGCGCAGTCCCGAGGTCGCGCAAGGCGACCACGAAGAGCACGAGGCTGATGCCATAGCCGGCGAAACCGACAAGCGCCGCTGCTGCGGTCGCCGACAAAGATGGGATAGCGGTTCCCATGAGCACGGCGGCACCTGTGTTCACCAATCCGGCAATCAGTCCCTTAAGGCAGGCGACCGCCATCGCATCGCTTGCGGATACCTTACGGGTCAGATTGTTGTCGACGGCCCAGCAAAGACACGCCGCAGCGATGAGCAGAGATCCCGGCGACACCGTGAGATCGCCCGGAGTCCACGAAAGCAAAAGACCCCCGATAACGATTAGGCCCATGCCCGCCGCAATGCGCCGGTCGAAATTCTCGTGAAACACGAACCACGCTAGGCCAGCGGTAAATACCGCTTCCAGGTTGAGTAACAGTGCGCTTGTCGAGGCGGGTGTCGATGTCAGACCCAGCATGAGCAACACCGGGCCCACTACTCCGCCGAACAGGATGGCACCTGCCAACCATCGGATGTCAGGGACGCGCGGCCATGCTACGTTGCGGGCGCCGCCGGACGCGAAATGCCGAACAAGCAACCCAACGCCAAGACCTATCCCTGACCCCGCGTACAGCAGACCGGCAAGCAGCATCGGGCTGATCTCGCCAACCAATGTCTTCGCTAGCGGCGTACTCGCGCCAAAAAGCGCTGCCGACACCAGGGCATTGAGGACGCCATTGCCAATACGCATGCTGCATCATGCCTATGCGGCGCAGGCTACGACAAGTGTGCCTTGGGGCCCGAATTTGATTATCGTCAAGAATCTGAAGGCTGCCAGCGGGTACGATGAGGCATTAGTGTGAAGGGTGGCAAATGATGCGTTCTGTATTCGCTGTACTCCTCCCGGTCATGGCCGGAGCTTTTGTCTACGCCGGTCTCGCGCACGGCGCGACGCCAGTGGCGTGGTCGCAAACCTCGCTGCTAGTCCTCCCGGCAATGCTCGTTTGTGTCATGCTCGTCGCGCTTGTCCTTCTGCCGCTGTGGTCTTTTCTGGCGTATCGGACGACGCGCATTCGGCGCGCATTCGTCGTTGCCGGCACCACCGTCCTGGTGGCGATTTACTTGGCCCTGGCGGCGATTGGCGTCTTTGCCCGAGGAAGCGACCTCGAGACGGCCGGTTTGCTTCTCGTCCCCGGCGTCGTACTCATCGTCACGTTCGGAATGCTCATGGATCCTCGCCGCGTCCGTGGCGGTCAGAAGAAATTGACGTAAACCCAGATCGCGGAGGCGTCCGTTGTGACGCCTGACACGCCAAAGGACTTAACGAAGCGGGAACGCCCCGCTGAGCGGCGGCCCTTGTGGCAACGTTTGTCCCTGCCGATGCTCGGAGCAGGGATGATCGTGATCGGCGCTTTCGGGCTGATCATCCCGGTCATCCCGGGAATACTGCTCTTTGCGCTCGGCTTCCCGCTGCTCTTCGCTTTTCATCAAGCCAGCGAAGATCGGGCGATCGAAGCGATACACGGATGGTACGCGGCACTCAAGCGACTTGTCGCACGGCGCGCCAGGACACCCGATCGAGGCGGGTCGCGCGCCGAGTGAAGCAGCAACATCGGAGGTGAGCAAGACCTCCGGTGCGGCAGAAGCGTCGATCGCCTCTCACCGAGTGAGCGTATGCTAGGCGCGGTATCGGTGCAGTTCGGTAGCGCATCCTGCAGTTCCCCTCATCGAGAGTGCCGAGGCGAATCATGCCCAAAGTTCGAGCCGGCAACATCACGTTGAACTACGACCAGCAAGGCAGCGGCGAGCCTCTGGTCCTCATCCCGTACCTTGCGGCGGATAACGCCTGTTACGCGTTCCAAGTGGCCGACTACGCGAAGCGCTTCACCTGCATATCGGTGGATTTGCGCGGAACCGGAGAGTCCGACAATCCGGGCGGCACTTACTCCACGGAGATGTTCGCCGATGACGTTGCCAACCTCATGAAGGCAATCGGTGTGGAGAAGGCGCACGTCAGCGGCCTCTCCCTAGGAGCTGCGGTAAGCATGTGGCTGGCAGCGAAGTATCCGAACCGCGTCAAGTCACTTTCCTTGCACAGCGGCTGGCCCAAGACCGATTTGTTCGTCACGACCGTCGTGCAGGGCTGGCAGACGCTCGCCAAGGGAATGAACAACGTCCCGGAGATGGTCATCCAAGGGATCTTCCCCTGGTGCTTCACGCCCGAGCTCTATGCGGCGAAACCCGAATACATCCAGACCCTCTCCGACTTCGTTCGCAGCCGCCCGAAACAGTCCGTCGAAGCATTCATTCAGGAATCCAATGCGGTGCTCGCCCACGACGTCGATGCGCAACTCGGCAAGATCCGCGCCCCGACTCAGATCACGTTCGGGCGGTACGACATGGTGACGTCCACGCGCTTCGCCGATCGGCTGAAGAACGCGATCAAAGGTTCCGAGCTCCACGTCTTCGAGGATTGCTCCCACGCGGCGCTCTACGAGAACGTTGCAGCGTTCAACGCCAAAACCCTCGAGTTTCTGAGCAGGCACGCGGGCTGAGCCTCTCGTGGCTGATCGTTGCGGAAAATCGCGGCGATGGGCGGCTTCCTGCTGTACGTGCTTCGTTGCTGATCAGATAGCGCGAGAAGGGTCCGCTGTGGCAGCGTCAGCCTTTCGCAAGGCTGGCCTGTCGGGCTTTTTTACTCCGGTACCGCAAAGAATCGACAACCTATTGATTTATAGGGCTGGCGGGTTATTTGCTTCAGCATGTGCAGCACATCCCGCGGGGGGGAGAAAAAAGTATGAAAACGACCCGTAGGCTCGTGGGCGCACTTCTGGCCGCGATCCCGGCGACGGCATTGGCTGCCACCGTCCAGATCATCAACATCAGCGCGGATTGGTTTAACGCGGTCCCCGGCCCCGGCATAACGATCAGCCACAGCGGCTCGACCGCAACCGTGCGGTGGGGCGTCGGCGATCCAAACCCGGCCGACCAAAGCGGGTACAACTTCACGCCGAATCCCGCCGGCATAAGCGCGAATGTGCCGCCTCCGGGCGGGCCGTTCGACCTCGGGACGTTCGAGCACCTGAACTTTCCGATCTTCGCGCCGTTCCTTCAGTCGGTCGATCTGATGGTGACCGCCGACGTCCTGATCAACGGCAACCCGGTGGGGACTCTGAATCTCGTCTTCGACTTCACTCACGACGAGACGACCAACGACCTCAACCCGTGTCCGTACGGCGGGGCCAACGGTCAGGGCATCAACATCAACGGCTGCGCTGACAAAGTGACCGTGACGTCCGGTGGGGGGCCGACCGACTTCTCCGGCGGTGGAGGGAAGTTCACGCTTACGACGGTGGGGTTCTCGCAGAATGGTGGCGCCACGGTCATGAGCAACTTCTTGACCATCGAGAACCAAAACAACGTCGCCGACCTCTTCATCAGCATCACCGGGTCGCTGCAATCCGAGATCCCGGAACCCGGGAGCCTGGTGCTGATCGCGATTGCGCTGCTCGGTGTTGTCGGCGTGATGCGCCGGAGGCTGCAGCGCTAGGTTCTTCAGCCGCTCCAGCGTCGCCGCCAAGCCCGGTGATCGTCAAAAAAGCCCGCAGTGCGCGGGCTTTTTTGTCTGAGCTAGGACAGCGCGCACATCAGGGGTCACTGCTGCGCCGCGACGCACGCGAACACGCGCGTGCTCGCCTCGCCCTCCATGATCCAGCCTTGCGCAAGCATGGCGTCGAGCACCGCGGGGTCAGTTGTGTAGCGGTGGTTCGGCGCGCCACCCTCGCCATTGTTGTATGCACGGTACAGCGGCCAATTATCCGCGGGACAAACACGCGAGCCGGGTGCGCCAGTGGGCAGCCGCCATCCGAACGCTTGGCCTTCGAACAGCCAGACGCTGCCTTGCTGAAGGCCCTGGCACTCGTCCTGATAAGCCGTATAGAAGTGAGAGCTCTTCGGCGCAAATGTTTGTCCACTCCAGAAGCGGCAGACCGGGCTCGAGTCGAAGGCGTTTTTCTCCGATCCCCAAGACCACCGGCCCGTCGGCCGCCATGGCGGCAGGCCACCCATGCGTAGGAAATAAATTTCGTCTGGATCCGCAGACAGGAAGTAATGATCGAACTCGGGATGGTAAAACTCGGCGAGTTCGCGCTGATCGCTAGCAGCATAGATAGTCTGAACACCATGAGTGGTGCCCGCGATCAACGTGGAGGGGGCAGCAGCAGCCGCGACGACATCGAATAATTCGACGAGCGGATCCAGCGTTCCCCCCAGGGCCATCCAGGTGACGCCTCCATCGGCGCTGAGATACACGTGCCCCCGGTCGGTCACGGCGTACGCGACCTGATCCGCGTTGGGATGCAAGGCTACTTGGGTGATCGATGCATCGGGCAGGTCGCCGAGCCGTACGAACGTTCCTCCTCCATCTTCGGTGCGGTACATACCGATGTCGGTAGCGACAAGAGCGATCTGCGGCCGCGACGCGCTAACACTTAAATCGCGGACTACGGAAAGAGAGACCGACCAGTAGTTGCCACCGTCAGGGCTGACCGCCAGCAGGCCGGAACGAAGCGCAATCAGCTTGCTACCGCCTGTCGCATAGAGGCGATCCGTGATCGTGAACGGCTGGTTGACGGCCTCCCAGTGCAGCCCGCTGTCAAAGCTGCGGTAAATCGTCGTTGCCGTTAGGATCCCCCCGAATCCAACGAGAGTGTCGTAGCGCGAGTACATGGTATTGGGGTCGTCGGGGCCGACCGCGAGAAGCCAGTACCTGTTCACGGGCCGCGGCGCCCCCGCAGGAACCGGCACCCAATGTTCTCCACCGTCCATGCTCCGGCATATGTAGTCCTTCGGCGGTTCGAACGAGTAGTCCTTCCCGGGGACCAACAGCGTTCCGTCCGCCGTGACGACTATCGGTCCCGGGCCGTAGGTTCCGTCATTCGAGCCCTCGCAACCATCGGAGTTCGATGGGGTGATGTCCTGCCACAGGTCAGGAACAGAGTCTCGCCGATACAAACGACCTTCTGCCCATGAGTAGAGCCGTCCACCCGCGTCGGTGCCAATGTGCACCGTGTTCACGCCGTGCAAACCGCGCTCTGACGGGTACACGGTGTCCCCATCATCCTGGCTGAACCACAGATTCGTTGGCGAGACTCCGCCGTCCATATTGTCGAAGTACAGTCTGCCCGTGTTTGCATCCCGCGCGATGATTTCATAGCGCGGAGGGTTGTCGCTGACATTGAGATTTGTCCATGTCCGGCCGCCGTCGCGGCTGCGAAACGCACCACCACCACTAGAAAAGACCGTGTCCCCATCGACGAACAGATCCCTTGGATAAGCGGTCGCCAGCCCGAAGCTGCCACCCTGCTGCGTCCAGGTCGCGCCCGCATCTTTCGATCGGAAGGTTCCCGTATCTCCGATCACCGACCACAGCGTCGTCGGCTCCCTGGCATCCGCGGCGAGGGAAATCCAGGAATAAGGGGGCGCCGGAAGGCCGGCCGCGATGCTAACCCACGACACACCGCCGTCTGTGCTGCGGAAAAAACCGGCTTTATCACTGGCAACGACCAAGAGATCCTCGGTGACCGGAAGAAAGCGAGGCTGGCCGAGCACCGAGGGTAGCTGAATGGCGCGCCATGTCGAGCCGCCGTCATTCGTCCGGAAGTTTCCGCCGGAGAATCCACCGATTGCGAACACCACGTTCACGCTCCCTGGGACCGCGGCCAAGTCCATCCCAGTAAGTTCGATCGGCTGCGCTGTTTCCGCGTCCACGCCAGGATTCCAGCTGCGGCCTCCATCGAAGCTGACGTACAGGCTGGGGGCGTTCGTGCGCGGGTTGACCTGGACGACGAGTCGCGGTTCGTCAGGCGACTCGGCGCCGGGCCCGCGGAGCACGGCGATGTCGGTGATGAAGGTGTCACCGTAAGCACTTTCTTCGAGGGGTAGCGGGCCAAGCCTCGAAAAGTTCGGGCCGCCGTCGAGGCTGACATAGACGTCGTTGCGCGTGGCCGCGTACACGCGATCGGGGAACGCAGGGTCGGCAGCGGCGACGAGTGTTTGCGCGCCCGGCGGCCCGATCGCGAACCAGCGCGGAGGCGCGCCTGCGCCTTCAACTGCGACGGCGAAGGCTATGGACATCGCACCGGCCCGTAGCACCCTCTTCACCAATCCTCTGTCAATCATGTCGTTCCCCCGGCGGACCGCTCGTGATGCGAGTCCAACCCGCGCCAGAATCATTGCTCGGGAGAATATCTCCGGTTTCGCCGGTCGTGTGTAGCCTTGTACTCACCGACAGGGGTCATTGCTTGTTCGCCATCCCTCGCGCACAGCGGCCACAAGACGGGCTGAAACGGATGTATCGGGCCAACGCTACCCACCTTGCCGCTTGGGCCGGCGCACAGCTCTCACCTTGCCGCTGTTTCCTCCGCCGCAGAAGAACCGATCGCCGCCATCGGACTCGAGCCCGGAGACGTACACTCCTTGCGGCATCTCGACCCGCTCCAACATCTCTCCCGTTTGGGGATCCACGCGTCGCAAATCGCTCTCGTCGCCTTCCCAAGTGCCGTGCCAGAGCTCTCCGTCGACCCACGTGACTCCGGTGACAAAGCGCTTGGACTCGATAGTGCGAAGAATCGCCCCTGTTTGCGGATCGATCTGATGGATCTTTCGCTCGCGATACTGCCCGACCCAAAGCGTGCCTTCGGCCCAGGCGAGCCCCGAGTCAGCGCCGCCACCAGGCGCCGGGATCGTGGCAATCACACGGCCGGTCTTCGGATCGATCTTCTGAATGCGATCCTCGCCGATCTGGTAGAGGTGCTCTCCGTCGAAGGCCGTTCCCGCATGCGCGACGAGGTCGATCGAGCGCACGGTCTTCCCGCTCGCGGGGTCGAAAGCGACAACCTTGTCTCCGGCAGCAAACCAGACGTGCCTGCCGTCATAGGTGAGCCCGTGGACATGGTCGATGCCCGGAAAGGGCCCATACTCGCGCACGATTTCGGCGGCTGATCGCTTCATGCTTGCATTCTAGTCAGTCGGTAGTGACGCGGGGAGTAACAAGGCCGTCGTGAATCTCGGAACGGGCGGGGTGAGCCAGCGACGAGCACGACCGCGACCGAACGACTGGACCTTGCCTGCCGCAGCGAGCGAGTCGAGCGAGCGTTGCACGGTACGCTGACTCGCTCCGAGCGCGAGCGCAAGCGCCGAGCTGGACCACGACTCGCCGTCGGCGAGGAAAGCGAGCACCGCGGCATGCTTCTCTTCGACGGGCCGCGCCAGCACGACGACTTCGCGCGCGCGGCGCGGCACCAGCGCGAAGCCTCCCGTTGTCGCCGTCACGCCGGCCAATGGCCGAAGCATCGTACGAAGCCGTCCGACTTCGACTCGCAACCGCGCGCGATAGGAGTCGTCAGCGCGCTTCCCCCGGAAAGCGCGTGCGACGAGCATGTCCCTAGGTACGTCTGCGGGCCACGCCTCGGCAAGCAAGCGCGCAAGCGCGAACAACACGGGACGCCTGGCCAGTGAGACCACAGTACCTGCGTTACGCACGACGTAGCGGCACGCATCGACGACGAGCGCTTTCGACTCGAGTACCGCTTCGACTTCCTCGAGCAGGACGAGTCGTTCTTCGCCACGGTCAAGCAGTCGCGCCGCCGGCGCGTTCAGGATGCCGGATGCGCTTTCGACTTCCGCAGTCAGCGCCGGGATGGCTGCGTCGCGCGCCGCGCGTTCGGCCCGAGCGAGCGCGGCGCGCGCCGTCTTCGTGCGGATGCGTCGCATCGCGATCCCGGCAACGACCAGCTCGTGGGTGGCCCTCAATACCGGCGGCAAGGGCGCAGGATCCAGCTCGTCGAGCGCGCCCTCGGCGTCGTCGACGCGTCCGATCAGGAGAAGGCGCCGCACTTCGAGATAGCCCGCATGCGCGGCGTTCACCCGGTCGCCGTGATGCTCGAGCGTCGCCCGTGCGGCGGCGAGCGCCCTCGCAGGCCAGGTCAGATCGCGTGAAGCGAGCGCAATCTCCGCCTCGGCGACCACACACCTCGCGCGGGCTACGGCCTCCTTCTGGCCGAAGGCGCGCCCAGCGCTTCGCACCAGCACTTTCGCGCGAGCGAAATCGCCGAGCTGCGCCATCGCGATGCCTCGCAGCGCGAGCGAGGGCGCGTCGTCGCGCAGAGCGACGCGCTTCAGTGCGCCAAGGGGATCACCCGCCGCGAGCGCACGTGCCGCGGCCGTGATCATCGAGTCCATCGCTCACTGGCCCGCAAATCCCGCCACACTTGTCACTCCCACCGTTGGCTGCCCAGCGCTAAATTTATCGCACGACGACCGAACAAGCAGGTCGAATCGAGATGCATATGGAGAAGGATACCCAACCAACGGAGACAGAGGCGATGACGACTCACACGACGGGAACACGCAAAGAATGGCTGGCTGCGCGGCTCGAGCTGCTCAAGGCGGAGAAGGAGCACACGCGGCGCGGCGACGAGCTGGCCCAGCGGCGGCAGGCGCTGCCGTGGGTCCGGATCGACAAGGATTATCGATTCGAGACCGAGGCGGGGAAGGTCTCCCTGCCGGATCTTTTCCAGGGGCGCTCGCAGCTACTCGTCTATCACCTGATGTTCGGGCCCGAGTACACGGCGGCATGCCCGAGTTGCTCGGCGATCGCAGATGGGTTCAACGGCAGCGTCGTCCATCTCGAGAACCACGACGTGAAATTCTGGGCGGTATCGCGCGCTCCACTCGGGAAGCTGCAGGCGTTCAAGCGACGGATGGGATGGACCTTCCCGTGGGCTTCCTCATCCGCCGGCGACTTCAACTTCGACTTCAACGTCTCGGTGACGGAGGAGCAACAGCGCGAAGGACACTACGAATACAACTACCGACCCGGGGAGCCGATGCAGTCGCGCGGAGGTGGCGGAGCCGTCGCCGAAATCGCGGCGACCGCTGGAACGGATGCAGCCACTTTTCTGCGCCAACTGCCCGGCATGAGTGCGTTCGCGCTCGAGGACGGCGTCGTCTATCACACTTATTCCGCTTATGCGCGCGGGTTGGACGGGTTGTGGGGCATGTATCAATGGCTCGACCGGGCACCCAAAGGGCGCAACGAGAGCGGCATCTGGTGGCGTCACCACGACATGTACGGCAAGCGCTGAGCCCGAGCCAGCCAATCGACGGCACAACCCGGATCAAGCATTTACGTACGGCCCAGAGGGAGGGTAGGCTCGTCGTTCCTGGGACGGCAAGGGATCTCCATCGTGGCAAATCAGAAGCGGGCTAAGCGCAAGATCGATGCGCTCAACGATCTCGCATGGACGCTTGCCGCTGAGCGGAATTTGACGGACGCGATGAAGGCCTGCGTCCGTTCCCTGCAAGCCCAAGAGACGTCCGCCGCAAAAGCACTGTTTGTTCATTTGGTCAAATTAGGAGCGAGCTACGACAAAGCCTTGGTGCGGCAATACCTGATTCGCGCGGTCTCTGAGCCGTGGTGTCGTGCTGGTCAACTCGTTCCCGCAAGCCTGGCGCTGATCAGATCCGATCACGAGGCGGGGCAATGCATTGGACGAGCCGTCGCATCCTGGCCAACGCCGCTGTCGAAGGAGGATTTGTTCGGAACGCAGGGCCTTGCCACGTTGGCCGCCGATGATCTGCTCATCGCCGTCCTCGAGAACACGCCGGCGGCGGGACTGGATTTCGAGCACTTCTTGGCATTGGCCAGGCGAGCCCTCCTTCTCGATGTCTTGGCTTCGCAATCGCCCGACAAGGCCGATCGATCACTGATGCGCTTTTATTGCGCCGTCGCACGTCAGTGCTACATCAACGAGTACATCTACAATCGCACGACCGAGGAATCCGATGGCGTCACCTGGCTCCGCGACGCAATATCCAAGCGCATCGCTGAAGCCAAGCCGGTCCCCGGCGCGTGGGTCGCGGCATTTGCCGGCTATTTCCCACTGTCTTCGCTCCCCGACTGCGAGCACCTGGCGGGTGACATGAAGGAGCCCCCGTTAGCTGGCTTGTTCTCGCAACAGGTGAAAGAACCGCTTCAGGAAAATGACTATCGCGCCACCCTGAAAAAGTTGACCCCGATCGACGATGAGACCTCCAGATTGGTGGGAAGGCAATACGAGGAGAGTCCGTATCCGAGGTGGGTCAGATCACCTTCGATCGATGGCGCCGTCACTTTCAATACTTTCTTGTCGAGCGAGCTCGGTGTCGAATCTTCTCGACTCGCGCGCCAGGACGACAAGATCGACGTGCTCATCGCTGGTTGCGGGACCGGACAGCAATCGATTCAGACGGCGCAAAGATTTCCAAGGGCGAGGATCCTTGCGGTCGATCTCAGTATGGCCAGCATCGCCTACGCGAAGCGAAAAACGAAAGAGCTCGGCATTGCGAACATCGAATATGCACAGGCCGACATCCTGAGGCTTGGATCCATTGGCCATACTTTCGATTTCATCGAGTGCGTCGGCGTGTTGCACCATCTGGAGGACCCGGTGGCGGGTTGGCGGGCTCTTCGATCCGTATTGCGCCCCGGCGGCGTCATGCATATCGGCCTGTATAGCGAGCTTGCTCGTCGGGACATCGCAGCCGCTCAAGAACTAATCATCGCTCAGGGCTATGAGCCGACGACGGACGGGATTCGCCGGTTTCGACTCGATCTCCAAACGCTCGAGCGCTGGCGGCCATTCAGAAGCCTGACTGCCTTGGAGGATTTCTACGACACCAGTGGCTGCCGCGATCTTTTGTTCCATGCCAAGGAGCATCGCTTCACACTGCGGCAGATCAAGGAAGCCCTCGCAGGGCTTGAACTCGACTTCCTGAAGTTCAACGTGGATCCGGGCGTGCAGGCGCGATACTCGCTCCGGTACCCAAGTGAGCTAGCGCGTGCTGATTTGAACTGCTGGAGCCAGTTCGAAGTGGAAAATCCGAGCACGTTTCTCGGCATGTACAACTTCTACGTGCACGGACGCGCCTAGCGCGTCGACAGTCTCAACACAGCTTGAGCGTTTTGAACGTGTAGCTGGGCTGGCGTTGGCTAGGCGCTGGGCATGAGCATCGTCCTGGCGCCCGATCGGATCGGATCAGCCCGCTTTGGAAGTGTCGTCGAGTCTGGCGGGACTGCCGCGATCCGGATTGGCCGCCACCCAGCCCATGAAGATCTGATAACCCAGCGCGAGAAGCGTGGCGCCGACGAACATGCCAAGGATCCCGGCGGCGGCCATTCCGCCGAGTGCGCCGATGAGGATAACCGGCATCGGCGCGTCCACCCCGCGGCCGAGCATCAGCGGCTTCAGAACGTTGTCGGCCATGCCGGCGATGAACAGCAGGATCGTGTAGATCACGGCTTCGACGGTGCCATGCTGGCCATTCATCCAGATGTAGGCGATCGCGGGCAGCGTGACGAGCAGCGCCGGCACCTGGGCGATGCCGAGCACGAGGACGACGATGGCGAGGACACCCGCGAACGGCACGCCCGCGACCAGCAGGCAAAGGCCGACGAGGATGGCTTGGATAAGCGCGACCCCGAGCACGCCTTGCGCGACCGCACGGATCGTCGCCACCGACAGTTCGGCGAACTGCGGCCCCCGGTCGGCTCCAGCAATACGCGTGAAGATCGCGCGGCTGCCACGAGTCCCTGCCTGACCGAACGCCATCAAAATGCCCGCGATGATGAACGCGCCGACGAACTGCAGGATGCTGCCGCCGATGCTCGCGACCATCGACAGAGCCGACTTGGCCAGGTTCCCGATCTTCGGCTGCATGCTCTGCACCAGCGCGGGCAGGTCGCTATGCGCACGGTCCCACAGACCGTAGAGCTTCTTACCCACGAGCGGCCACTCCGCCACGGAGGCACGCGGTGGCGGGATTTCCAGTTTGTTGGCCTGCACGTCGCCGATCACTCGTTGCACGGAGTCGCCCACGTGGCTCAATAGCAACGCAGTGGGCGCGACGATGAGGGCAATTCCGAAAATGGTGATCAGGGTAGCGGCCAGCCATTGCCTTCCGCCAACCTTCGCCGCGACGAACCGCTGCACCGGATAGAGAGCAACCGCCAGCGTCACTGCCCAAACCATCAGTGTCAGGAACGGCGCGAACACCCGGTAGCAGAGCACCACGAGGGCCACAATCAGCCCGGCGCGAATCAGGACATCGAGCAATCTGCCCGAGAACCGTTCCTCGAATTCAACTTCGGCCTTGGTAGG
>Ga0126369_10001388_pt1 | contig 16663 bp, 13 predicted proteins | sample PanSoiMetaPlot_1_FD_109646 | JGI IMG/M metagenome (GOLD analysis project Ga0126369, IMG submission 109646) | Tropical forest soil microbial communities from Panama - MetaG Plot_1 | ecosystem: Environmental > Terrestrial > Soil > Tropical forest > Bulk soil | place: Panama | collected 2016-02-17 | reverse complement strand
CTCAGGATGGGCGCACGCCTGTTCTCCGTTGAGTGGTGAGGAAAGCCCACCGAAAGGTGGGATCGACTGGTGGCCAGCGTGACGTATTGCGCAGGGATGAACATGTGCACCCGGGCGCTCGCTTTGGTTGCCACCTTCCTTCTGGCAAGTCCGGCCACCGCCCGCGTCCGGCTGGTGTGCAACGGCAGCTCGTACCCGTGCCCACGGAACGCCGCCTACCAAACCATCGCGAGTGCGATCCTCCACGCCGCCTCGGGAGACTGGGTGCTCGTCTGGCCCGGCGTCTACTATGAGAAAGGCAGCGACCAGGCGGGTGTGCTCATCACCACCCCGGGCGTTCACCTGCGCGGCTTGGACCGCAACCTCGTGGTCGTGGACGGCAGCAACGGCACCGCCGTGGCGCCATGCCCGGCCGATCCGGCGTTGCAGGATCTCACACCACGCAACGGGGTTGAGGCCTTCAAGGTGAGCGGCACGTCGATCGAGAACCTCACCGTCTGCAACTACCTCTCCAGCACATCGGGCGAGGCGGGCAACGAGATCTGGTGGAACGGTGGCGACGGGAGCGGCACGATCGGGATGGGGAGCTACTCCGGTAGCTATCTGACCGCCACCTCCATGTTCTACGCAGGCCCGAACGAGCCGATGGCGCAGTACGGCATCTTCGCGAGCAACGCCAGCGGCCCCGGGAGCATCACGAACTCCTACGCCAGCAACATGGGGGACTCCGCCTTCTACGTGGGCGCGTGTCCCGACTGCAACGCGGTGCTGAGCCACGTGCACGCGCAGAACAGCGCGCTCGCCTACTCGGGGACCAACAGCGGGGGGAACCTTCGCATCGAGGACTCGGAGTGGGACCTCAACAAGACCGGGATCGTGCCCAACTCCCTCAACAACGACGACGCGCCGCCGCCGCAGAGCGGCCTCTGCCCGAGCGGGACGGGCTCCTGCACCCTCATCCAGCGGAACTTCGTCCACGACAACAACAACCCCAACGTCCCGGCCTTCGGCATCGCGGGCGAGGCCCCGGTGGGCGCGGGGATCGAGATCTCGGGCGGGATGTTCGACACGGTGGTGGACAACCGGGTCGAGAACCAGGGGGCGTGGGGCATCGTCATCCACGACTTCCCCGACACGGAGACGCCGCCTCCCGTCGCGCACTGTGAGGGCGGCATCCAGGAGGGGGCGGTATGCGTGTTCAATGCCAAGGGCAACCTGGTGCTGCAGAACCAGCTCGCGCACAATGGCTTCTTCGGCAACCCTACGAACGGCGACCTCGCCAACGAGTCCACCTCGAACCCCAAGAATTGCTTCGACGCCAACACCGATGCCGCCGGCCTGACGAGCGACCCGCCAAACATCCAGAGCGCGAGCGTCGACGGGCCTCCCTGCGAGGCGCCGGGACCGGGGGACTCGGGTGCGCTCCTGAGCCAGCTCGCGTGCGCGGCCGGGGCTGCTCCCTGTCCGCCGGGTTCGAGCTACCCGCAGCCGACGCAGGTCCAGATGCTGCCCCTCGGCCGGCAGCCCCCGATGCCCGATCCGTGCCAGGGCGTGCCGCGGAACCCCTGGTGCCCCTACGGGGGACCGCACTCGTGAGCGCATCGCGCCCGCGATTGTCCGGGGTGGGGCTCGTCACCGTGCTGGCGGCCGGCCTTCTCGTGACCCACGCGCCGGCGATCGGCATCGTCGATGCCGCCGGGTCCTGCGTGTCCGAGGCCGGGCCGGTCGGCGAGACGTTCGAGGACTGCAGCGGAGGGCAGGTCTTCAACCTCGTTCCGCCGGGTCAGGCCGGGACCTACAACATGGCCGACTTCCTGAGAGCTCAGGCCGGCCAGGGCTTCCCTCCGCACACCCGCGACCAGGAGCCGCTGTACGCCGACCTGCTCGAGGTCGCCCCCAACTTGAAGGACGCCGAAATCGGCACCTTCTACAAGGATGCGAGCTTCCTCGCCGATCTGAGCCAAGCCGAGCGGGTGGAGACGTTCCCGCAACGTCCGGGGACGGTCATCATCCGTGACAAGCAGTTCGGTGTCCCCCACATCTTCGGCACGACACGGGCCGACACCGAGTTCGGCGCGGGCTTCGCCTCGGCCGAGGACCGCCTCTTCGAAATGGACGTCCTGCGCCACGTGGGACGGGCCCAGCTCACCTCCTTCGCCGGGCCGTCGGCAGCGAACACGGCGATGGACTGCAGCATCGCCGCCGTCGCCGGGTACAGCGAGAGCGAGCTGCAGCAGCAGGTGGACGATTTCCCCGCCCAGCATCCCGACCCGATCGTCATCGGCGGCGTGCAGACGACCGAGGGGCAGCAGATCGCCGACGACGCCAAGGCCTTCGTCGACGGGGTCAACGAGTACATCGCCGAGGCGCAGGCAGACGATAGCAAGATGCCTGCCGAGTACGCGCTCCTGCAAATCCCGCTCGAGCCCTGGAAGGCGACCGACATCATCGCCACCGCGACGCTCGTCCAGGCCACCTTCGCCATCGGCGGCGGCAACGAGGTGGCGAGCGCGCTCCTCTACCAGTCCCTCGTCGATCGCTACGGCCAGGCGAAGGGCGCGGCGATCTGGAGCGACCTCCGCTCGCAGAACGACCCCGAAGCCCGGACCAGCATCAACACGCTCTTCAGCTACGAGCAGGTCCCGCCCGCCTCGAGCCTCGACCCGAGATCGCAGGCCCTGCCGCTCGCGCCACCGACCGACAACCACTGCAACCCCGCCCCGAGCGGGGCATCCGGGCAGTCCAGCGCCGCCGGCGTGACCGTCGACCTGACGCCGCTGCTCGCCGCCCTCGGCCAGGGGCTGCCGCACGGCAGCAACGAGCTCATCGTCGACGGCGCCCACAGCGCCACCGGGCACCCGATCGCCGTCTTCGGTCCCCAGACCGGCTACTTCGTGCCGCAGCTGCTCCACGAGGTCGACCTCCACGGTCCCGGACTGCACGCCCGGGGCGTCTCGTTCTCAGGCACCGAGGTCTTCGTCGAGCTGGGGCACGGTGTCGACTATGCGTGGAGTGCCACGTCGGCGGGCGCCGACATCATCGACCAGCGGATCGAGAAGCTCTGCAACCTCGACGGCTCGGCGCCGACTCTCAGCAGCACGGCCTACGTGCTGAACGGCGTCTGCACGCCGATGTACGAGCGCACCGACAGGCAGTTCGGCAAGCCGTCGCCCGGAGCGACCGAGCCTCCGGTGCTGCTCACCATCCAGATCGAACGAACCGTGCACGGCCCCGTGATCGGCCGGAGCACCGCGATCGATCCCGGGACGGGCCAGCCCGTTCCGGTGGCGGTCTCAACGCAGCGCTCAACCTTCGGCGACGAGCTGGGGGCCGCGCCTGCGTTCCTCGAGTGGAACGACCCCGACGTGATCCACGGCGCCACCGACTTCCAGCGCGCCGCCGGCAAGGAAACGGGAACCTTCAACTGGACCTACGTCGACTCCCGGGACGTCGCCTACTACATGTCGGGCAAGCTGCCGGTCCGCAATCCTCACGTCAATCCGAACTTCCCGACCTGGGGCACCGGGGAGTGGGAGTGGCAGGGCTTCGCCCCTATCGATCTCTCCGCGGGCGACGTCCACCCGCGGGCGAGCACCGTTCCGCCGAGCGGTGGGATCGTCAACGGGACGCTGGTGAGCGGCTTCTTCACCAACTGGAACAACAAGCCGGCGCCGGGATTCTCCGCGGCCGACAGCAACTTCGCGTATGGTCCCGTCTATCGCGTGCAGTCGCTGAGCGACCGCATCGGAGCCATCCTCCGCGCGCGGCAGGCCACTCCGGCCGACGTCGTCAACGCCATGGAGGACGGCGGCTCGGTCGATCTCGACGGGTCGCAGCTGGTGCCGCAAATGGCAGCGGTGCTGCGCGGAGCGAAATTGACCTCGGCGCAGGCGCAGGTGTTGAGCATCCTTCAGAGCTGGGCGGCCGACCCCTTCTGGGGAACCGGGGTGACCGGGGCGCACCGCCGCGACCGCAGCGGCAGCGGCCGCTACGAGCAGGACAACGCCGTTGCCATCATGGACAAGCTCTACCCCCGCCTGGCCCATGCCGTCTTCGACCCGTGGCTGGCGCCGCGCCCTAAAAGCAACGACGGCGACAGCTTCGGCCTCCTCGCGGGTCTGAATCCGCTGAACGACCCACCCCGGGCCCAGGGATCTGCCTACGACGGTGGCTGGGAAGGCTATCTGCAACGCGCGCTCCGCCAGGCCCTCAACCCGCGCATCCCGAACCGCTACTCCCAGGTCTATTGCGGCGGCAGCAACGGCCAGGGGGGGAACCTGGCTTCGTGCCGGGCAAAGCTGCAGAGCGCCCTCCAGTCCACCATCGACCAGCTCACCAGCATCTACGGGAGCAGCGATCCCACCAGCTGGACCTGCTCGCGCACCAACGACACGGGCGGTGCGGATCCCGGATCGGGGCAGAACGACTCCAGCAGGTGCAACCCCGAGCTCGACGACATCCAGTACAGCGCCGTCGGCGTGGGAACCGTGCCCTCCATGCCCTGGGTCAACCGGCCCACCTTCCAGCAGGTGGTCCAGTACCCGGTGCAGCGAGCGCCCTGAAGCGAGCTGAGTCATGACCTGCAGCCGATCCAGTTCCCCCACCCTCAACGCCACCGTCTCCGCCATGGCCCATTGGGGGGCCCAGGGGGCCCGAGATAGGCGGATAGGCCGCCAATGAGGACTCGCTCGGTCCTCTCGTGAGGGCGTAGCGGAACGCCCGCGGTGGCTCACGTCGTCTTGTGGAGCCGGTTGAGGCGCAGCCCGAAGTAGTCCACCGCCCAGATGTCACCGCGGTTCCGGTCGATCACGATGCCGGGGCCCATCCCGGAGTGGAGGTCGGGCGGGTTCCCCGCCGTGAAGCTCGTCGGGTAGAGCCCGAGAAGCGGCGGCAGCAGGATGAAGGAGCGGCGCGAGGGGTTCAGATATCCCTGGTCGAACCAGGTGTTCCTCCACTCGTCGAAGTCGATCGTGAACAGGGCCTGCACGGCGACGTGGGTGAACGGCGGGTGGCTGCTGTCCGGCACCCACGCTCCCGGAACGAGGTACTCCTTCATGCAGGAGTTCGTGCACCTGCTGTCCCAGAGGACGAGCGTCGGGGGACTCGTACTGTTGTCGATCGATCCGGTGCACTCCTCCGGGGTGAGTCCCGGCGCCGAGAGCATCTCGCATGCTGGGTCGCCGACCCGCGACGCATCGAACCACGCGATGCGATTGGCGGCGTACTCCGCCGCGACCACGTCACCCGTCGGCGTCACCTTGACGTCCCACGGCCAGCTTGGCAGCTTGGCCAGGGCCGTGAAGGGCGCCCTCTGCGGGGCGAACGGCACCGCCGTCATGGGGAAGTGCCGCACCTGTGCGGTCGCCGGGTCCAGCCGGCCGATCTCGTTGCCGAGGAAGTAGGACGTGAACCAGAGCGAGCCGTCCTGCGGCCGCACGACGACGTGGGCCGGCTCGTAGATGCCGAGCGGATAGTCATGAAAGCAGCCGCCGTCGTCGACGATGTCCGGCGGGCAGATCGTGTCCGCCAGCACGCAGTCGTCGACCGTCGCGCAGGACTGGTACGACGCGTTGCTGCACGTGCCCCTCGGGGTGCCGGGCAGGCAGGTCGCCGAGGTCGTGAAGTCGAAGGTCGTGAACGGCATGCAGTCGAGAAAGCTCGCGCAGCTCTTCGCCGGTGCATTGCTGCAGGTGCTTCCCGCTCCCCCGGGTCACAGGTCAGGGTCGAGAAATCCCAGGAGAAGTCCTCGTGCGGAATGCCGGGGGCATCCGGGTCGAAGCTCGTCAGCCGGCCGGGGCTCGTCTGTGCGACCCAGAGCCGGTGCCGGGCGTCGTCCCAGGCGACGCCGATCGTGCTGTTCCGGTCGCCGGGCAGGTTGTAGACGCGGATGGTTCCGGCGGCGCGGTCGTAGCCCACCACTCGGCTGTGGTTCCGGCTGCCGTCCCCGGTCGGCTCGGAGCCGCCCTCGGTGAACCAGACCCGCCCGCTCGTATCCAGGGTCACGTCCTCCCCGAAGTTCGGGATGGCGCTCTGCCCGCACCCGCTCGGGTAGCAGACATGGAACGGGCCGCCCGAGGCGAAGGGATAGAGCACGGCCTTCACCTGCTCGTCGGACGGATCCCAGTAGCCGAAGTCGCTGTGGAACTCCGGGTCGATCCAGATGCGTCCGGTGTCGGGCTCGAGGCCGGGGTCCGTCGGGTGCCCCCCGCCGAGCGCGGCGTAGGTATCGAACCAGTCGAACGCGTAGTAGTCGGCCTTGACCCGGCCGGTCCGCACGCCGGCTGCGACCACCCGCGCACGAAGATGAGTCAGGTCGGGCCGGATCTTCGCGACGACGTGCACGTCGTTCCACACCACGGTGTCCGGCTCCATGGCGTCGACCAGCTGCACGGTCGGAACGGTGTCCACCAATCCGCGCACCTCGACGTAAGATCCCGCCCCGGGCGCGCCGAACCCCGAGCCGGTGAGCGACAGCGCGATGAACGTGCTGCCAGCATGGGTCACTGCCAGCGCCGGCGTCTGGAGCTTCGGTCTGGCCTCCAGGTCCGGCGCCGTCGCCAGCAATCCGGCCAGCAAGAAGGGAGGAGAAGGGGCACGGGTACACGTCGCGACGTCATGGCATATCCTCCGTCGGTCCGGACTCCCGGGTCTTGCCGCGACCCGACCATCCTCCGGAGCGCCCCGTTCCGTCAAGGCTCGAAGCTCCGAGTCCGTCCCGACGGAGGTAGCCCCGAGCCGATCGTCAGCTCGGGTTCCTAGATCGCACTCGCGGCGATGTTGACGGTCAACGCGAGCAGCGCCGCGTTGAAGACGAAGGAAATGATCCCGTGCGCGGTAGCCGCACGACGGATCGGCTTGCAGCTGATCGCCACGTCCGAAACTTGGGACGTCATTCCGATCACGAACGAAAAGTAGACGAAGTCCCAGTAGTCGGGCTCCTCTTCGCCAGGAAAGTTCAGTCCGCCCCCCTTGCCCCCGTGTTCCTGGTAGAAGTCGTGCGCGTAGTGCAGCGCGAAGATCGTGTGAACGAACGCCCAGGACATGACGATCGTCGTCGTCGCGAGAAGGAGGTGGGCAGGCGGTCGTCCCGCTCCGGCGATCGACGAGGAGCCGAGCTCGGCGATGATGGCGCCGAGGCTGGCGAGGGCCGCCGCAGCGGTCAGCACCAGTATCGCAACTTGACCCTCGTCCTCCTTTTTTGCGCGCGCGCGAATCTGGCCGACGCGCGAGATCGCCACTAGGTGGTAGGCAAGTGAGAGGTAGAGTAAGACGCCGAGGTCCCAGCCCAGCAGGATCCGGGTCGCGAGCCGCCAGCTACTAGGCAAGGCGGCCGTGACAACCAGGCCGACCAGTGCCGAGGAGAACAGCCGAGGCCGCGCGCGGATGATCCGAACCGGGAGCACGCTTCGCCGGCGCCGACGCGTTGCGATATCCATGGCGCCATTTGAAGCTGAACCGCCAAGAAGCCTCAAGCCTCCCGGCGCTGTCCCCGCGAGCCTACGTGGCCGGTGACGGTGTCACCGCCCCGAGCCGGATCGCCGACGGATGATCGGGGCCGAGATAGAGCGTATCGACCCCCGCTGAGCCGACCGCGGTCGAGAGCGTCGAGACCTCGTGCGGGAAATCCCCGGTTGCGATCGTCAGGCGGAGGGCGTGGCCGGGTCGGATCACGGCGGTGGTCGGGAAGATCTCGATCTGGAGCTCGACCGGTGTCCCCGGCGTGAGGGCCGTCTGCGAGTCCCGGGTGTAGGGATGCCACGGCTCGAGGAGCTGTCCGCGGGTGTAGACGGAGCAGTTGATGACGACCGTCCCGCACGCCGTGGCAGTCAGGTCACGGAGCGAGGCGACGAGCGTCCCGGCGGTGATCTGGCTCGAGGCGCCCGTCTCGTCGACGTCCGAGATGGTCGCCACCACCTGGGCATCGGTGTTGGTCGAGCTGAGCCAGATGGTCGCGTCTATGGGGCCCGAGATCGCGTACGGGGCGGTGAACGGCGGCGTCGTGAAGGTGGCGGAGAGGAGCTCGCTCGGCTGGTTGTCGTTCTCGCAGGTCGCCACGCCGGCGACGAGCCCCGCGGTCCACTGCGTGGTCGAGCGGGAGCAGATGCCGTTCACGGGGATCCAGGGGAGCGCCACCGTCGTCTCCCCGTCGTCGGCCGCCGGGGCGAGCGAGCCGGCGAAGAGCGAGGTCCCGCTGCCGCTCGCCGCCGACAGGTACCAGGTCTGCGGCCGCGTCCGGGAGGCGGGATACCGCTTGTCCGCGACCCACCGACCGGCACCGAGATAGTACGTCTCCACCGCCGGGAACTTGTCGATGCCGTTGCGGATGCCCTTCAGCCAGCGATCGAACCAGGCGAGCTGCAGCGTGTTCAGGCTCGGGATCAGGGTCCCGTTGGTGTCGAAGACGGGACTCGAGCCGTCGTCGTTCGTGAGCCCTTGCCCCGCGGTGGTGTGATACCAGGGGCCGATCATCAGCTTCTTCTTCGCGCTCGAGAGCTGGAGCGCGCGGAAGAGCAGCGGTTCGCCCCGCTGGAAGAGGTCGTAGGTGCCGCCGACGATGAAGGTCGGCACGCGCACCCGGGAGATGTTCCGGATCGGCGAGCGGAGCTGGTAGAACGGGCCGTCGTAGGCCTGGTCGGGAAGCGTCTGCAGCGCGGTCGGGAGCATGCGCTCGTAGCCGCCGAGCGCCGCGTCGAGGAGCGCGGGCCCGGCGAACTCGGCCACGTCGAGCGCATGTTGGGACTCGGCGTTGAGCGCGATCGCGGGCTGGCTCGTCGCATCCTGCGCCGGGATCAGCGCGAGGCCGTTCACTAGCCCGAGCCAGAGCGGGATGAACCCGGCATCCTCCGTGCCGCCGGCCCAGGTGACGTCGCGGTACGCGTCGGACATCGGGACGATCGGGAAGATCGCCTTCACCGCCTCCGTCCCCGGCTGCTCGATGGTGAGGAACTGGTTGATCGCCGAGTAGCTCACCCCCGAGAGGCCGACGACGCCGTTCGAGAACGGCTGCGAGGCCGCGAACTGGACCAACGCCTCGCTGTCCTGCTGCTCGAGCGCGCCGAACGAGTCCCACATGCCCTCGCTCGAGCCGGTGCCGCGGACGTCCACCACGATCATCGCGTACCCGTTCGACGGGAAGATCGTGTTGCCCTCCGACACGCCGGCGCCGGATTTCCGGTACGGCGTCTGGACGAGAATCGTCGGACATGGGCAGCCCGTCGTCGGCACGTACTCATCGGAATCGAGCAGGGTGCCGTCGGCCATCGGGATGCGGACGTCGGAGATGAGGTCGTAGCTGGTCGTCTGGGCCGGGGCCGTTCCCGGCACCACGAACGCGAGGACGGCCGCCATCTGGAGCTTCGTCATCGATCGCCTCCCCTCGGGAATCGGCGGGAGTCTAGGGGGCACGTCGAGCGCGCGAGAATCCCATCATCTCTCCATTTGGCCGGGAGGTCCCGGCCGAGTTTCGCCGCTTTTTCGGGGTACGCCGGGCGCCGAGCGTACGTGAGGCGAAACGGTGTTCGGGTCGCACAGCGTCCGCTGTCCCGGAGCCGTTCATCAGCTGGCTGGGGCTCGTCACGTCCACCGGCGAACGAGTACTCCTCGTCCGGCCCGAACACGGCGACCCCGAACCGGGACGACGAGACCTACAAGGTGATCAACGACCCTGTACCGCGCTCCTGCTTCGCGTCCGGCGAGCTACCCGCCCTGAGCCGCACGCACGCGTGGCGCAAGGAAGGTCGGGGCGGCGGGGTGCCCGCCGTCCCGGGAGCCGGGGGAGCGTTTAGCGGTATACTTGTCGCGGCCTGCAACTTCCGACAGCTGGTGCAAAAGTAGGCCGTCGCTCCGATATCAGCTAGAGGAGCTTCAGCTGGTCTCCCGCCCGCGCCGGGCGGCGGAAGGCCGCCGCGCTGAGCGGTGGCAGGCGCTTGTCGAGGCCGTGCTTCCGCGCCGCCACCGCGAAGAGCCCCGCGATCTGCGCCGCGTACTCGCCCTCACCCCGGTGGCGCTGGAAGAATCTCGGATCGCTCAGCTTTCCCTGGCGTACCTCGCGGATGCGACCGAGGACTCGCTCGCGTCGCTCGGGATAGTGCTCCGCGAGCCAGTCCTGGAATAGCGCGTCGACCGGCTTCGGGAGCCGGAGGAGCACCCAGCTGGCGCTCTGCGCGCCGGCGTCGGCCGCGGCGGCGAGGATACGGGGGATCTCGGCGTCGTTGAGCCCGGGGATGACCGGACCGATCATCACGCTGACGGGGACCCCCGCGTCGGCGAGGGTCCGCATGGCAGCGAGCTTCCGCTCGGGACGGGCCGCCCGCGGCTCCATGCGCCGGGCGAGCTCCGCGTCGAGCGTCGTGATCGAGAGCATGACGTGCGCGGCACCATGCCGCGCGAGCTCGGCGAAGAGATCGGCGTCGCGCGCAACGAGCGCCGACTTGGTGATCGCGGCCACGGGGTTACGGAACTCCGCGAAGACCTCGAGGCACCGCCGCGTGATGCCGAGCCGGCGCTCGATCGGCTGGTAGCAGTCCGTGTTGCCAGAGAGGGCGACGACCTGCGGCTCCCAGCGCGGCGCGGAGAGTTCTGCCCGCAGGAGCTCGGGCGCGTTCTCCTTCACCATGATGCGCCGCTCGAAGTCGAGCCCGGCGCTGAAGCCGAGGTACTCGTGCGACGGGCGGGCGTAGCAATTGTGCGTCGCAAGACCGGCCGCGAAGAAGGTTCCGCTGGACGTCTGGATGTCGACGACGTCGGCGACGGGGCCCGGCTCGACCGCGAGAACGGTCTCCGGCTCGACGTTCATCTCGTAGCCGTAGAGCGCGCCGATCTTGCGCAGGATCGCGGGGCGACAGGTCGAGAAGAAGCGGATCCGGTCGACGAGCCGTCCCGCGAGACGGAGCGTGCTCGCTCCGCCCGTGCGAGGTTCGAGCTCGAATCTGAAGCCGAGGATCGCGGCGTACCGCTGCACGCGCTCGAGGATGGACAGATCGACCTGCGAGAGACGGAGTGAATCGCCGTTGTGGCCTTCAGCATCGAAGAAACCGGCGAGGAACCCACGACAGTAGCTGCGGCTGTCGGCCTCCGCGCTGATCAATGAATGGATGATCGCGAGGCGGGCGAGCGCCCGCACCTCGATCTTCTCCATCACCCGCCTCGCGGGCGGGCGGGTGCCGAACGGTCGCACGCACGTTTCCACGCCGAAACGGGCGAGGAAATCGGCAAGGCGCAGGAGCGGCTCCTGGTCCGCGAGGGCGACGCGCCAGTACGCCGCCGGGAAGCGACGAGCACTCCGCCACCCAGGCCGATAGCGGAACGTCCCGTCGCCCAGCGTCATCCCCGCGAGGTATCCCACGCGATAGTCGTCGTCGACCTCTTCGGCAACGACGGGGACGTAGCGGAGCCGGCGGCCGGGAACGAGCTGGCGGGTCTCCGACCAGCGCAAATCGCGCGCCTGCAGCCAGCGGTGCTCCGCAGTCGTGACGACCTCTGTCCGCTCGGTGACGAGACGTAGCGTCGGGCGTCTCGACCACCAGACAGCCTCGACCACTGCCGGCCGGAACTTCCGGGTCCGTCCGGGCTCCGGGAATTCGTCGAAGCCAAGGAGGACATCGCCGATTTGCACGTCGCCGATCGGCCGCCATCCCATGTCGGCGTACAGGATCGGCGTGTCAGGTCCCACACAGTAGATACAGCCGTGCTCGCATCCCCGGTACGGATTCAAGCTGAAGCGGAAGCCTACGTCCGGGCTGTCGTTCTCGGCGAGGATCGTGCGGCTGGTATCGCGGTAGAGGACCGTCGGCTGCGCCGGCGGCCCGTAGGCGTCGTCGCCTTCGTCAGGTTCGAGCTCGACGTGCAGCGGCTCGTACCGGTTCGGCGGATTCGCCTGCGTCCCGCGCCCGGGAAGATCGGCCCGCGACATCGGCGCGATTCTGGTCCGGCCACCGCCGACCTGCAAGGTCTCTTCGAGCGCTACGGCGCGCAGACGAGCTTCAGCGTGTCGAGATCGCGGGGGTGGCCGCCGCTCGCGACGGTGATCGTCTTCACGAGGAGCTTTCCCGGCCTTTTCCCGCGTGTGGGGACCGTGACGCCGACGCCGGCGGTACAGTGCTCCTTCGCCTCGAGCGGCGGGGAGAACGTGACCGTGTTCCCCACCGTGGTCGACGCCCCGAGCGCGCCGACACTCACGATCAGCGGCGCGATCCCCGCCGACGGCGCGCGCAGGGTCCAGCTCTCGATCGTGTCGCGACGGCAGGCGCGAGCTCCCACGGCGAGCCGGGCATCGCTGCGGTCGAAGCAGACCGCGATCGTGAAGGTGCAGGTGCCGGCGATGGCGTCGGCGTCGCATCCGGCGTCGCCGTCGTGACACAGCTGGCGGGGAGGCGCCTTGCCGTCCGCACCCGGACGCCCGCCAGCGTTCTCGACCCGCCACTCGGCGAAGCACTCGGGACCACGGGGCCCGCCACCCGGCACGAAGAAGGTGGGATCGCATCCCTCCGTCGAGAGACGGCACTGATCCGTGCAGGCGAGCGAGCCGCCGGTGAAGCCGAGTGCCTCGCACGTGTGTCCGCCGAGCGCCTGCCCGTCGCACTGCTCGCTGCCGTTGATCGCGCCGTTGCCGCAGAACGAGCAGCCCGTCGTATCGTAGTGACACTGCGTGCAGCCGAGTGTGCCGCTCGCGAAGCCGAGCGACGCGCAGGTCGCGCCGCCGAGCGCCGCGCCGTCGCATTCCTCGCCCTGCGAGATGGCACCGTCGCCGCAGAGCGTGTGGAGGATGGCGCCCTCCCCGGCGTTGTTCTGCGGCGTGGGCTGCAGCTCGCTCGTCCAGTCGGCCAGCGTCATGCCACTCGTCGCGACCCGTTGCAGCGAGCGGTTCTCCGGCGTGATCGGCGTGGGGGGGCCGAAGCGGCCAGTGTCGCCCGTGAAGTTACCGTACGCGACGCAGTCGATGATGCCGGTCGGCTGGAAGCCGTCCTGCGGAGGATTCACGCGGTAGCACACCCGACCCGCGCCTTGCGCGAGCAGGCCGGGGGGGAGGACGAAATCAGGGGTCACGCCCGTGAGCGCCGCGAGCGCCGGGCTGGCGACCAGGACGTACGCTCCGGCCGCGCCCTGCGCCAGGTCGTGCGTGAAGGTGAACACGCGCTGCCCCGCGGGCGACCCCGCCGCATCGTCGAAGACGAGATCGGCGGCGCCGCGGACCCCGCCCCCATTGGAGAGCTGCGTCTGTGCGGGCGCCAGGAGGCGGAGCTCGACGAACTGGAGCGAGGGGTCCCCCTGGAAGCTCGCCAGGACCTCGTCGAGGGCGATCAGGTGCTGGTTGGCGGCCGCCGGGCGCGCGAGCAGGAGGAGCCCGCCGAGGCAGCAGAGCCAGGCGCGACGGCTCACCGTCAGGCCGGAGCCTTCAGGATCTTCAGGGGGTAGGTGCCGGTGAAGTTCTGCTCGATCCAGTCCGGTGTCTCGCTCGGCTCGACGTACCAGTCCGTCGGACACATGGTGAGAATCTCGACGAAGGAGAAGCCCCTCCCGTCGAGCTGCGCGCGGAAGGCCTCGGTGAGGATGCGCCGTGTCCAGGCGATGGCGGACGGAGTATGCATCGCGCCGCGCGCCACGTAGGCCGCGCCGTCCACCTGGGCGATGAGGTCCGCGATCTTGATCGGGTAACCATGCTTCTCCGCGACGCGGCCGGTGTCCATGGTCGTCTTGGTGCGCTGGCCGAGCACGCTGGTGGTCGTCATGTGCCCGCCCGTCTCGCCGAAGACGCCGTTGTTGAGCAGCACGGCCGTGAACTTCTCGCCCCGGGCGGCCGAGTGCACGATCTCCTGCAACCCCTCGGACACCATGTCACCGTCGCCCTGGAGCGTGAACACGAAGCGATCGGGCAGCACGCGCTTGGCCCCCGTCGCCACCGAGGGCGCGCGACCGTGGAGCGCCTGCAGCACATCCACGTCGATGATCCCGGGGAAGGCCGTGTAGCACCCGATGCCGCAGACGCAGATCGTCCGGTCGCGCATCCCGAACTCGGTGATGATCTCGAGGATGGTGCGCATGGCGAGCGGCTCGCCACATCCCGGGCAGAGGTGGTGCTGGGTGGAGAGGAGCAGCTCGGGCTTGGCGGACACCTTCTTGAGCGGGGTACTCATGTCACGCCGCCGCCTTGCCCTGGTACGCCTCGGTGATCCTGGCGACGATGTGGGCCGGCTCGAGCGCGGGGCCCACGCCGAAGCCCGAATGATCGTGGCTGATGCCGCCGATGGGCACCACCGGCACCCGCCCGAGGACCGCCAGGCGCACGTCGTCGATCATCTGTCCCGCGTTCTGCTCGAAGACGGCGACGGTGCGCACCCGCGCGGCCGCTTCCCGCACCGCTTCGTCGGGGAACGGCCAGAGCGAGATCGGCCGCACCCAGCCGACCTTCAGGCCGCGCTCGCGACAGACGCGGATCGCGTACTTGACGAAGCGCGCCGGCGACCCGAAGGCGATCACGGCCAGCTCGGCGTCGTCGAGCATGCCGCTCTCCACGCGGCGTTCCGTGCGGGCGATCTCGGGGTACTTGGCGGCGATGGCCGCGTAGTGGTCGCCGGGATTCAGGTTGAGCTTCTGCGGCGCACCGAGCGGCGTCACGTTGTGCGAGGCACGGTTGCGCGCGCCGGTGGCGGCCCACGTCTTGGGCGGGAGATCGCGCTCGTCGAGCGGCTTGAACTCCACCGCCTCCGAGGTGTGGCCGAGGATGAAGTCGCCCAGCACGTCGACCGGGTTGCGCCACTTGTCGGCGAGGTGGAAGGCGAGCATCACCAGGTCGACCGCCTCCTGCACCGTCGAGGGGGCGAGGACGATGTGGCGGTAGTCACCGTGGCCGCCGCCGCGGGTGGCCTGGAAGTAGTCGCCCTGGCCCCGCATCATGTTCACCACCACGCAGGGCAGCTGCGCGTTGGCCAGCTCCGCGAGGCTCTCCTGCATGAGGCTGATGCCCTGCCCCGTCGAGGCGATCATGGCACGCACGCCGCACCCGGCGGCGCCCCACACCATGTTGATGGCCTCGATCTCGCTCTCGGCGTTCATGCACACCCCGCCCACCTGGGGCAGGCGGTGCGACATGTACTCGAGGATCTCGGTCGACGGCGTGATCGGGTACCCGGCGTAGAAGCGGCACCCGGCCTGGATGGCGGCCTCGGCGATCGCGTGGCTGCCCTCGCGGAGCACGCGGCCCGGCATCACTCAGCTCGCGAGCGGCGCCGCGGGCTCGGCACCACGGTACACCTCGAAGCAGTAGTCGGGACAGATCTTGAAGCACAGCTCGCAGCCGGTGCACCCGTCGAGGAGGATCGGGTAGCGGTAGCCCATCCGGTTCACGTCCTGGCTCATGACCAGCACGCGTGGCGGACAAACCTCGACGCAGAGGACGCAGCCCTTGCAGGTCTCGACGTCGATCGTGACGGTCGCGGGCTGACGGGGCACCGTGTGGACGGGTAACACGCGGGATCCGATGGGTCAACGACGAACCCGCGCCGGGCCATCACCTCACTCGAAGGTGAGCCGGGGGCAGACGGGCGGCTCGGGACCTTCGGGACACTGGATCACCTGCGTATCGATCGGACTCCGGGTGAAGGTCCATTGCCCGTCCGCCACGAGCACCCAGCACACCTGCTCACTCACCTGGGCGCATTCGAACCGCCCCGGCACATACGCGAGCTTTTTCCGGCAGAAGGGCACGGGTCCATAGCGGAGCGTGTCGAAGTACTTCACCTCCGGCCAGCAATACGACGGATTCGCGGGCACCGGCACCACGACCGTCGGCTCTGCCTGCGCGCTCCCGAAGGCAACGACGAAGGCGCCGACCACGAGGCGCCAGGATGCCGCCCGCTTCCTGCGCCCCTCAGGCCGGGACGGAAGCGCCCGTATCGCGCTGCGCGACGTACTCCGCTCCCCTTCGGATGCAGCTCCGGTTGGTGTCGATCAGCTTCCGACGATGCGGCGGCAGCACGTCACCGAGCGCCTCCTGCAGCGACTCGACCGCGACCAGACCGGTCGCGCCGGCGAAGGCGCCAAGCGCGATCATGCTCGCCGCCATCACCTGTCCCATCTCCTTCGCCAGCTCCGTGGCGGGAACGGCGATCCGGCGCACGCCCTCCCACGCCGGCGGGCTCACGACCAGGCTCGAGTTGAGCACCAGCACGCCGCCCGCTCGCACCTTCCTGGCGAGCGCCGGCAGACCCTCGGGATGCATCGCGAGCACGCCCCAGACGTCCGGCACGATGGGCGGCGCGACGATCTCCCGGTCGGCGATCACCACCGTCGATTCGCTCGAGCCGCCGCGAATCATTCCCATGAAGATGCCGAACATCATGACCTCGCGGCCCTCGCGGATGCCCCCTTGGGCGAGGAGCTTGGCGATCAGCTGGATGCCCTGACCGCCGATGCCGGTCATGATCACCGCGCGCTCCACGTTCGTGGCGGTACCACGCGTGGCGCGGGGGGGTCAATGTTTGTCGTTGTACGCGCGGGCAGCGGGGGGAGCGCTCGCGAGGTGGGGCCCGGTCGGCCTACTTCGCCTAGCAGGCTGCTGAAAAACGCGGCCTGACGCTCGACTTCTGCTCGCCCCGGATCTATGAGGCGCGGGGAGGAGGGTGCGATGCGGGGCGAGCGGCGCGGTCAGGTTTCGATGCTCACGCTG
>Ga0126369_10001387_pt1 | contig 16668 bp, 9 predicted proteins | sample PanSoiMetaPlot_1_FD_109646 | JGI IMG/M metagenome (GOLD analysis project Ga0126369, IMG submission 109646) | Tropical forest soil microbial communities from Panama - MetaG Plot_1 | ecosystem: Environmental > Terrestrial > Soil > Tropical forest > Bulk soil | place: Panama | collected 2016-02-17 | reverse complement strand
GCTTCCGCGAGTTCCTCGAACGTTGGCACGCTGCCGGCGATGCCGCCGCGGGCGCCATCGACTTCACCACGCCGCCACCAACGCCGACTCCGCCGCCTGGTTCAGCGGGCGTTGACTGACCTCTACGTCCCCCAGGGCACTCACTACCGCCCCTCGAGCCCGATCACCGTTTCGGCTCCGCACGTCGACCAAGCCTTGGCCGTTCGCATGACGAGGTCAATTTTCTGGAAAATGGGAGGTACGTCATCCTGCTGACAGACAGCAACCACCGGTAGCGGGTGGATGCGGGCCATGCGTCGTACACGCCCTTGCCTGGCCGGGATCCTCACTTCTTGTGCGCGGCGAGCACCGCGGCCAACACCGTGCCGTCCACGAGGCCGCTCACGTCCACGTGCTTGGGCACTACCTTCTCTTCGAACAAGAATGTAGCGAGGTCCGCCAGGCTCGCCTGCAGCGCGCTATCCTTAGCGGCGGAATACCGGTAGGTCGGATCGGTCTGTTTGTAGATGGCGGGCAGTCCGGCTTCCTTGAAGATGGCGCGGGTCCACTCCTCCGGAATCCCCATCTCCTGCATCACCGCGTTGATGGCCGGCGAGGGGTCCTTCGCCAGCGCGTCGTAGGCCATGACCAGAGCCTCTAGATAGTGCCGGGCCGTGTCCCGGTTCGCCGCGAGCCAAGACCTGCGGACGGCCCACACGCCAAGGCCTGTATAGAGCCCCATGTCGGCCTCGCGCGCTACGATCTTCCCGTTCGCCTGGTACACCATCTTCTGCATCCACGGCTCCCAGGTCGCGGCCACGTCGATCTGACGGTTCATCATGGCGGCGACCTGCTGTGCGGGCTCGAGCTGCAGGAGCTTGACCTGGTTGGTGGCGATGCCTTGGCGCTTCAAGACCGCCAGCACCGCGTAGTGGGAGGTGGAACCGCGGAAGAAACCGATCGTCTTGCCGGTGAGATCGGCCACCGAGTCGATCCCGCTGTCCTTGCGAGCGACGAAGCCCACGGCGCGCGGGTACTCGTTGTCAACGCCGATGTAGACCCAGTCGACGCCAGAGGCGACGCCGGCCAGAAACGGCACCGTGCCCACCATGGCCACGTCGATGCTCTGGCTCTGGGCGGCCGCGATCATGGGCGCCCCGGCCGTGAATTTCACAAACGTTGGCGCCAGCCCCGCCTTCTCGTAGAGCTTGAGACTGCGCGCGCCGAACAACAGCCAGGAGGCGACGGCCTGGTACCCGATCTTGATGGGCAGCGGCGCCTGCTGGGCACTCGCGCGGGCGGGCGGCAGGAGAACGCTTGCGATCAGCACAAGCTCGAGAGCGAGGGCGACGAGCGTGCGGCGCATCGAGGTGTGAGGCATCAGGATTCCTCCGGTGAGACCGCGGTCTGCCAGGGCCCGAGACGGCTCGCGCCGACCCTGGGCCCGGTGGTGAAGATCAGGCGGCGCGGCTGTCGAGGGCGAGGAAGCGAAACGCGTTCTCGCCCAGGATCTTGCGCTGCGCGCTCTCGCCCAGTCCGCTCATGTGCTTGCGCAGCTCCTCGACGGCGCCAGGAAAGATGGCATCCCAGTGCGGGTAGTCCGACGCCCAGCACACGTAGTCCTCCCCAATGTAGTCGACCACGGCCGGGATGGTGGCCTCGTCCGGGTCGCAGGAGATGATGCATTGTCGACGGAAGACGGCCACCGGGTCGTTCTTGAGCCACGGCACTTCCTGGGGGCGCTTCTCCCAGTGCTCATGCATCCGGTGGAGCCAGAAGGGCAACCATCCGCACCCGGATTCCAGGAACGCGACCTTCAGCCGCGGGAAGCGCTCGAGCACGCCGCCTGCGACCATGGAGAGTGCCGCCAGCATCTGCTCGAAGGGGTGGGAGATCATGTGGGTCATAAAGAAATTGTCGTAGCGATCGAGCCCGGCCGTGGGGAGCTGCCCGTCCGTGCCCTCGTGGAACATGACGGGCGCGCCGAGCCGCTCGGCCTCGGCCCAGAGGGGATCGTGGGCAGGATCTTCTAGGTTCCGGTCGCCGACAGGGTTCGGTCGGAGGTAGACGCCCTTGAAGCCCAGCTCGGTGATGCAGCGGCGCAGCTCTGCCACCGCGGCCTTCACGTCGCGCAGCGTCAGCATGCCGACACCGATGAGACGCGCGCGGTCCACCGCGAGGTACTCCTCGTGCAGCCAGTCGTTGTACGCGCGGCAGACAGCCGCGTTCAGCTCCGGGTCGCGCGCGTCGACCGTGTAGAGCCCGAGCGTGGGGAACGGCACCGCGACGTCGATGCCGTCCGTGTCCATGGCCTGCAGCCGCGACGCCGGCCGGACGATGTCGTGCGAGTGCACGCGCCCCTGGTCATCGATGGCATACCAGGCTTCCGGCAGGCCCGGGAAGCCCTTGCCCTTGCCGTCGGGCTGCGGATAGAGGCGACCTTCCATGGCAATGCGGATGCTGCCCTGGCGATCCCTGACGAGCCGCGGCGCTTTCGCGCGCAACGAGGCGGGCAGGTAGCGCTCCCAAAGGTCGTGCGGTTCCAGCAGGTGTCCGTCGCAATCGATGACGCTGTCGCGCTTCATGACCGGCTCCTCTCGGGGATAGATCCGCGAGTCTGCGACGCCGTCAGCTCCTCACGGATCAGGTAAAGAACACGTTCCTTGATGGCCACGAAGGTCGGGGTGGTAACGATACCGAAGGTGCGCGGCTTGGGGAAGTGGACAGCGATCTCGTCCCTGATGCGTCCGGGCCGCCGTGTCATCACGTAGAGCCGGTCGGCGAGGAACACCGCTTCCTCCACGTCGTGGGTGATGAAAAAGATCGTGGGGTGGAACTCGTCCCAGATCTGCAGCAACAGCTCCTGCATGGCAAGGCGGGTCTGGAAGTCGAGCGCCACAAACGGCTCGTCCATCAAGAGTACTTCCGGCCGGTTCACCAGGGCGCTGGCGATCTGGACACGCTGGCGCATGCCGCCGGAGAGCTGGTAGGGATAGTGTCCGGCAAAACCGTCGAGCCCCATCGCGAGCATGTAGCGGGCCGCATCATCCAGGCACTGGCGCACGGCCACCCCGCGTTTGCGCGGCCCGAAGGCGATGTTGTCGCGCACGGTCATCCAGGGAAAGAGGGCTGGCGTCTGGAACACTACGATGCGATCGGGCCCGGCGCCGCGGACCTCCACGTCGCCAACCCGCACCTCTCCGTGGGTCGGCGCGTCGAAACCCGCCAGCATGTTCAGCAGCGTCGACTTGCCGCAACCGCTGGGGCCGACCAGGCACACGATCTCCTGATCGGCAATCTCGAGACTGACGTGGTCGAGCGCCTCGATCTCGGTGCCGTGGCGGCTGCCTGCCGCGAAGCGCTTGCAGACGTCACGAACAACTATCTTGGCCATTGACCGGCGCTCACTTTCCCTGCCAGTGAAGCGTTCGCCGCTCGATGAACGAGATGGCGAGCTCCAGGCTCACCCCGATGAGGCCGATGATGATAATCCCGAAGAAAACATCGGTGATCCGGAAGAACGTGCCAGCGTCCTGGATGATAAACCCGAGTCCCTCCTGGGCTGCGATGAGCTCGGCCGCCACCACGATGGCCCAGCTCACCGCCGTCGAGGTCTTGATGCCCGTGAAGACATGCGGCATGGCTGCGGGCAACATGACGCTGGTGAACAGCTGCCAGCGCGTGAGGCCAAGGTTTCGGCCCTTGCGGATGAGCTGCTCGGGCACCGCTCGCATTCCGGCCGCACTGTTCAGCACGGTGTAGTTGAACGAGGCGGCGAAGATCAACAAGATTTTGCTGAGCTCACCGATGCCGAACCACAGGATCATGAGCGGGATAAAGGCGATGGGCGGGATGGGGCGAAAGAAGCCGAAGATCGGCACCAGGGCGGCGCTGACCGTCCGGTTGTAGCCCATGGCGAGGCCGACGGGCACGGCAAGGGCGATGCCCGCTACGAGGCCGGTGAGGCTGCGAAACAGGCTCGCCGCAACATGGACGTAGAGGGGTTTGCCAGCGTAACCAGCCTCGAGCAAGACCGTCATCTCGTCACCCATCGCCCTCGGCGAGGGCAACACGAACGGCGAGACGCGAAACACCGTGGTCGCGACGGTCCAGGCCATGAGGATCACCAGCACCGTCACCGTGCTGACGAGGACATCCCCGGACACCCAGGGTCGACGAAGTGGACGCGTCACGACGGCCATGCTTCTTCCTTCACCGCTGCTCCGGAGCGTAGGCAACATTAGCACGCTCCGGCGTCAGGCGCGCCGCGGGGTGGCCGCCGGCCCCCTGACGTAATCTGCCACACTCAGACACCGGCCGCTCTCGGAGCCAATGCCACAGCGCACATGAACGGCCTCCTCGCCGGTCGAGCGAGCCGGCCCGGTGCGCGACATGCTAGGCCAGACAGACTGCCGCCGTCAATCGACCCACGGATCGGCCGACACAGCCCAGATGCCGCCTGGCGACGAAGAGACGCCGGCGCGCGCCGCGCCCCAAGCCGATTCGATCAGCATGAGGCGGCGGCGTGCTCGGGAGGGCCCGGGCCAGGACTCTGTCCCGAATAGGAGGGGGCGAGGGGCCCGAGGATCTTCTGGATGACGGCGGGATCGTGCAGCGTGGCGATCAAGCGCAGCCGGCCCCCACACTGGGGACACGCCAGCACGTCGATGCCGAAGGCCCGGTGCATGAGAGCCGCCCGGGTCCAGGCGCGCGGGGTGGCCTTCACTCCGCTTTCGCCCAGACCTGCGGCCCGCAGCGCCGTCGAGGCCGTGGGCTCCGGGCCAACCTCCCGTACACGACCACGCGCCCCCGCCACCGGGCGCGTGGGGCCAACACACCGTGGCAGATGAGTAAACGACGGCGCCCCGGAGCGGGAACTACGAGATCACTACTAAAGGTGTTATTGGGGTGCACGCCGCGGGAAAAGTAGACTCCTACTTGACAGCCCCCGGTGTAAGGGTCGCTCATCTAGCCTTGACCCCAGGACCTCGGCGGCTGCGGGGGGCCCGCAACGACTTGCCGGCGAACAGGTCCCCTGAGTTCAGGTTCGAGATCCAGGTTTGAATCGGTGTTCAGCTACGAGCGCCGCGAGGACGCCGGGGCGGGACCTGAGGCTGAGGGTAAGCTGGGCGACTTTGGCCATCGATACGCCTCCTCTTCTACGGTAGGGCGGCGGTCTCGACCGTAATGCTTCCCTTTTGAGCAGCCACCAGCGAACGAACTCAGCCCACGCAGAATCATGGGCTTCCGCCAAGGCTGGAAACAGGGTTTTGGACCCAGCTTCGTGGCAGTCTGAAATCTCCGCTCTAGTGCCATCAGACCAGCCTCAAGTCCGCCTCCGCTTGCTCCAGCCAGTACGTCATCCGCATCTCTCGGTACATCGTCGCAGCGGTGGTGAAATGCTCCTGCGCCTGCTCACGCTTGCCCGTGCGGCGATAGAGCTTGCCGAGGCCGAGGTGGCAGTGCGCGGTCAGCGGTCGCATTCTACGGCGGTCGGCCAGTTCCAGAGCTCGACGATAGTGGTCCTCACTGCCCTCGGGATCGAACTGGTCTGGTTGGGCTGCGACGTCGCCGAGCAGGTGCAACTGGTGCGGACCGCCGCTGGCTTGGAAGGCCTGTCGGGCCATACGCCTCGCGTCGTCGAGCCGACCGAACTGGAGAGCCGTCCGCCCCAGATACCGGTAGCCCATCGCCAGATTGAGGCCAGTGGCTTCGGCATGCTCGAGAAGCTGCACGCCCTCGAGATACCGGGCGGCTCCCTCGTCGGCGCGGCCAAGCATCGTCAATACCCAGGCGGACATGGCAACCGCGTCTGGAAAAGTCAAAGCGATGTGTCCTCTGCGATACGCCGCAATCGCATCTTCGAGCGGTCCGTGCGCCCGCGCCCAGTCGCCCTTGTAGAGGAAAGGCCAGCAGACATGGTAGTGCGCCCAACCGATCGGCCACATCTGATGCGTCGGTTCTGCAAGACGGAGCGCCTCTGCTGCGTACTGGGTAGCTTCCTCAAAACGGCCAACCTCGACGAGAGCCCGGACAAGGTAGCCACGATCGTAGATCGACAGAGGCATCGAGTTCCCGAAACGTTCGTACCGCCAGTCGGGAGGCAGCGCGGCCACATTCTTGGTGGCCAACTCGATCATCGCCTCATACTCCCCCCGATTGTGATGCGCTTGCACGAGATACGTGGTGGCAAGGAGCCGGAGTTTCAAGTCGCCCAGACGTTCGGCAGCCTGAAAGGCACGGTGGCCCGCCGCGAGCGCCTCGTCTAATTCGCTGAGCAGCGTGTGGGTGAGCGCCATGAACGCCCACACACGCGCTCGCCTGCCGTCGTCGTTCAAACGTTCGGCGAGAGCTTCGGCTTCGCGAAGACGCTCGAGCCCCTGTGGGAAGTCCCCGAGCATGTTGAGCACGGGCCTTAACTCGATCCGAGTCTCGAAGCCTTGCTCGAGCGTGGATGGCGTTTCAGGCAGTGCCGTGAGGACTGCTAGCGCCTGTTCGAACCAGCCCCGAGCGTCTCTGGGGGACGAGCGCGCGATGGCCTTGTGGCCAGCCTGACGGAGATACGACACCGCCTTTCCCCAGACCTCACCCCGGACTGCGTGATGGGCAAGGCGCTCGACATGCTCTTCAAGGCGGTCCCGATAGAGCGTTTCGCTTGCATCCAGGATGCGCGCATGGAGGTGACGGCGACGCTCTAGGAGCAGGCCGCCGTACGTGACCTCGTGTGTCAATGCGTGCTTGAACGTGTGCTCGAGATCCGGGAAGAGACTCGTTTCATAGAGGAACTCGGCGGCCTGCAGGTGGGCCAGCCCCTGTCGCAGCTCTTCTTCGTCCATTTCGGCGATGGCGCGCAGCAGTGTGAACGGCACGTCTTTGCCAATCGCCGACGCCGCCTGAAGCAACCGCTTGTGCCCGGGTGCCAGTCGGTCAATGCGGGCCGCGAGGATTGCCTGCACGGTCACCGGCACCTCGACCCCGGTGACCTTGTTCGCCAGACGATACGCGTGCCGTGATCCGACAAGCGCCTTCGTCTCGACCAGTGTCCGGACGCTCTCCTCGAGAAACAGGGGATTGCCCTCCGTCCGCTCAATCAACGTGCGCTTGAGCGAGTCCAGGCTTGGGTCGGTACCGAGTACGGTCGTGAGGAGATCGTCAGCGCTCTCGGCCGGAAGCGGATCGATGCGGAGTTGTCGGTAATAGGTCTTGCCGCCCCAGGTGTGCTGGTACTCCGGCCGGTAGTTCACGAGGAGCAGCACTCGGGTGGTAGGGAGGCTCTCCACCACGGTGTCCAGGAGGGCCTGGGTCTCGGCATCGATCCAGTGCAGGTCCTCGAACAGGAGCAGCAGCGGCTGGGCCTGGCTTTCGCGCAGGAGCAGGCGCTTGATTCCATCGAGCGCCTGCTGACGGCGCTGCGGTGGGGCGAGCCGTTCCCATCGAGGATCGTCGACCGGCACATCGAGAAGCCAGAGCAGCGCCGGGAGGAAGGGTTCGAGCGTCCGGTCCAGGGAGAGGAGCTTGCCCGTCACCTTCTCGCGGATCGTGCGCGCTTCATCGCGGGCCTCAATCTGGAAGTAGGCGCGGAGCAGATCGATGAGCGGGAGGAATGCCGTGGCCTTGCCGTAGGAAACAGAGATGCTCTCGACGATGAGCCAGCCTTCGAGGCGGTGCGAGTGGGTGAACTCCCAGAAGAGCCGGGACTTGCCTACGCCGGGCTCGCCGACGACGGCTACGACTTGACCATGTCCCCCGCGCGACCGCTCAGCGGCCTGACGGAGCTGCTCGATTTCGGCATCGCGCCCGACGAAGCGGGTGAGGCCGCGGCCGGCAGCCGCCTGCAGCCGGGAGCGCACTGTGCTCGCGCCAATGACCTCGAATACTTCGACCGGGACGTCCAGACCCTTGACCGGCCGCTCTCCCAGCGGCTTCACGAGGATGTAGCCTTCCGCCAGATTCAGCGTCTCGGGCGCGATCAGGATGGACCCCGGCATGGCCATATGCTCGAAGCGCGCTGCCAGGTGGGTGGTCTGGCCGACCGCGGTGTAGTCCATGTGAAGATCGCTGCCGATGGAACGCACGACCACTTCTCCGGAGTTCAGCCCCACGCGGATGTGCAGGGGCACGCCCATCGTCCGGTGCACCTCTTCGGCATACTGTTTGACGAACTCCTGCATCCGCAGCGCGGCGTAGCAGGCCCGCACCGCGGGATCTTCATGGGCCAGCGGGGCGCCGAAAAGCGCCATGATCCCGTCGCCCATGACCTGGTTGACCGTGCCCTCGTAGTGGTGGACGGCCTCCATCATGCGCTCGAGGACGGGATCGAGTAGTTTCCGGGCCTCCTCTGGGTCCCGGTCGGCGAGGAGCTCCATCGAGCCCTTGAGGTCGGCGAACAGCACGGTGACCTGCTTGCGCTCCCCTTCGAGAGCCGCCTTGGAGGTCAGAATTCTTTCGGCCAGGTGCTTGGGAGTGTACCCGGCCGGGGCGGGCGAACGGACGGGCGCGACGGTGCCAGCGGCCACGGCCTGGCCGCACTGGAGGCAGAAACGAGCGCCTCCAGGCAATTCCATTCCGCACGAGCCGCAGGCGAGGGCGAGCCGTGCTCCGCACCCAAGACAGAACCTTGCGTGGGCGGGGTTGTCCTGTTCACACCGGGGACACTTCATGGACCGGATCCTCCCCTTTGACCCCGCTCAGGTGCGACCCCCCACGAGCGGATCGAGCCTAGCTGGAGACGCGTAGAGGGTCAAGGATCGTCCGGTCGACGGGGCCTGATAGCGACGCTGTCTCGATGTCCTGGGGCAGCGCGAGTGATCCAAGCCTTCACGGGGTCACGCTCGTGGCGGCCACGTTGCCGCAGATCTTGCCTGGCCAATAACCTGCAGAGACTGTCGCCCTAGGACCTACGGCGGATGGCCTGTGTTACGAGCCCCCGGTTCGCTCGACTAGAAAGAAATGATTGTGGAAAGCCCAGCGCTCAGGATCACCCGCGGCCGAAGGCCGTCGGGTGAATCCTGCTGTTAGACAGTCGACATGCGCCTTGCATCCGACGTCCGACGTCAATCCGTTCCCCGGGTGTGCATAGTCGGCTGGACCACTCTCTCAGCGTGGTGCGCCCTCGATTACCCACACCGAGGATTGCGTGGGCACCAGGGCCGTGAGCGTGAAACCGGCGGCGCCGAAGACGGCTTCGAATTCGGCGCGCGTCCGTATCCGACCACGTCGGCTGCCGAACGTCACGAGCATGATGAGATCCGTCATCAGAGTGTCCCAGAAGCGGAATCCCTCTCTCGGCTCGTCTGCTGCGGGCATCACCCAGTCCACGAGCACGAGTTTGCCCTCAGGAGCGATGACCTTTCGGCAGTTCTGAAGGGCCAGGATGGCCTCACCGTCGTCCCAATTCAGCACGAGATTGGAGAGAACGTAAGCATCTCCACCGGCGGGCACAGCCACCAACGCATCGCCACCGATGAATCGGCAGCGCGCGGTGAGACCCACGGCGTCCATCGTCTGCCGGACGCCTTCGGCGAGACGAGGGACGTCGAAGACGATCCCGGTCGGCTGCGGATTGGTGGTCAAGATCTCCGCTAGCAGAGCACCGTTCCCACCTCCGACGTCGACGATTGTCCTGAATTGGCCGAAATCGTACGCCGCCACCGCCGGACGGTGCCGGTAGCGGACCGCGCTCGCCATGGTCCGGTCAAAGAGCTGGCCTACCGCAGGGTGGCTCGCGAGATAGTCGTAGAACGGCATGTCGAAGACGCATTGGCTCGCCGCCTCGCCGGTCCGCACAGTCGTGAGAATCTCGGTCCACAAGGCATAGTGGACCTCACCGTTCAACAGAAGACGAGGTTGCACTGAATCCGGATGATCACTACGAAGGTATGCCCCCGCAGAGGTGAGGCTGAAGCGGCCGTCGGCGCTCTCCGCACAGACCCCCAAGCCGACCAGGCCACGCAGGATACGCTGCAGCGCCGAGTCGTTCACGCCCAGCGTGCGCGCCAATTCCGGAGCAGTGTTGTGACCATGCTGCAGATGATCGGCAATGCCGAACTTTGCCGCGGCGTAAAGCAGTTGTGCGGTCTGGTGCGCCGTAGGCCGCCTGAAGGAGGCCTACCTGAAGTTCGGGCATAGAGGCTTGCGAGTTCGTTGTCCCTGGCATACATCTCACTCCATTGAGGCATGGGCGTTTCCGCTGGCCGGTCGCGCGGTCCACGTAGAGGCGGGTGGCCGGGAAGACGCACTGCCATCCCCAGGTCCGGCCGGCATTGCAGCGGCCTTTTGCCGGTCCTGGTCGGATCCCGACCTCGAACCACTGCGGGTGACGCGGCCGATGATAGGGGAAACCGTTCATGAGTCAAGGCGCGCTATTCTCCTTTCTTCAACGTGGCCAGCGTCGCAGCGTCGAAGGGATTGCCGCCCGACCGCAGCTCGGCGAGCCATGACGCTCGCCGCGCGAGCACATCGCTCGAGGCGCCCGTGCCCTTGAGCCAGGCCAGCCCGACGGTGAGGTCGCTCACAGCCCCGCGCCGATCGCCAGCGAGGGCCCGGGCGATGCCACGGCTGTCGATGTAGGCCCCGCGATCCGATTCGCCCGCGATGCTCACGGCATGATCGCACGCGGGCAGCACCAGCTTGGCGAAGCCGTCGAGACTGCCGAACCAGCAGACCGAGTTGCTGAGGGCGGCGCTGTTCCCGCGGAGGGTGCCCCGAACCGCCTCAGCCATTGCGATGGCGGCGTGGCGCTGGTCCCCCGCGCCCGCAAACGCATCGCCCTGCCGCAGCATCTCGGTCGGGTGGTCGGCCGCCTTCGGACACGTGGCCTCGTAGGTCCCACCCACTCGCTCCTCCCACTCGTCGACGCGCAGGTTGTGGGTCATCCGCGTGCACGCCTCCGCCATGAGCTCCCCAGACCGCCACGTCCAGACGTGCACGGCGTGGTCGCCTCGGGAGAGGGGAGTGCCCGTGACAATCGCCAGGCGGTCACCGGTCGGGCTGAACCACACGCGGTCCACCGCGGTCGGGAATCGCATGTTCAACAGCTCGCGGCGCTCGGCGATGTCCCAGACGCGGGCGGACCGATCGAGGAAGCCTCCGCTCGCGAGACAACACCGATCGGGGGCGAACGCGAGCGCCGCCGTCCCCCCCGGATGGGCGAACCGTGTCACCTCGCGCCCAGTGGCGGCCTCCCAGACCACGATCGTGTCGTCGCTGGAGCTGGCCACGAGGGCACCGTCCGCGCTGACGGAGAGGGCTCGGACCCAGCTTGGATGCGTGCGACGCGTGACTTCACGCGCGGCGCCGAGGTCCCACACGCGCACCACCCGGTTCGCGAGCGAGACCAGTCGCCGGCCATCTCGGGTGAACTGGACCCCGACCAACTCCGCCTCGTGCGCCAATCGCGCGAGCTCCCTGCCCTCGTTCGGATCCCAGACGTGCAGCCCACCGTGCTCCGTCGCGACGGCGAGGCGACGGCCCGCGTCGTCGAACCAGAGATTGGCCAAGACATTGGCGAGCGTCTCGTCGTGGCGCAACCGCGCCACCGGAGTGCCGGCGGGGACACGCCAGACGGCCACCTCGTGCCCGCCGACCGCGGTCGCCAGAAGCCCGCCGCCGGAACTGAGGGCGAGGCGCTGCACCGGCGCCTCGTGCCGTGCCACCATGACCTCGCTGCCGGTGGCCGTGGACACGACGCGCACGAGCTTGTCTCGAATCGTCGCGACGTACTGACCATTGCCCACGACCGTAGAGGCCGGCACCGCGACGGGGTCGAATGGCCACCGGCGGGTCGATCCCTTCGCGAGATCCGTGACGGTCGCGATCGCATCATCGCCCGCAGTGACGAGCGTTCGTCCATCGGCGTCGAAGGCTGCGTCCCGCACCAGGGCGGCGTGAGCCACGTGCACGCGCAGGAGGCGGGCTGGCATCCGCCAGATGGCGGCAACGCCGTTGGCGTGGGCCGTCGCGAACGTCTTCGCATCGGGTGCCATCGCCACGTCGTGCGTCGTCGCGTCGGAGCCGGGCCCCAGGCGCAGGACCTCCTCGCCGGCGGGGATGGTCCACACGCGCGCCACCCCATCACTGCTGGCGGTGGCGAGGAACGACCCGTCGGCGCTAAAGGCGAGGCGTTTGACATCGTCGCCATGGGGCAATCGGGCGACTTCTCGCCCGCTCCTCGTATCCCAGACTCTCGCCGTGCGACCGGTGCCGGAGAAGATGAACGCCCCCTGTCCAGCGCCCAGGTAGTGGCCATCCGGGCTGAACGCCACGCACTCGACGCCCGCCTCGTGCTCGAAGCGCTGCACCAGACGGCCCCCGGGCAGCTGCCACAGTCGCGCGGAACCATCAAAGCTGGCGCTCGCAAGCATCCCACCGTCAGGACTGAACACGACGTCGCGCACGCTCTGCCCGTGGGGCAGGCGCAGAAGCTCGCGTCCCGTCGACACCTCCCACACGCGCGCGCTGTCGTCGCGCTGTTTCGCCACGTCGGGGGGAAAACCGCTGGCGGTCGCGAGCAGACGACCGTCCGGGCTGAACACGACCCTGTTCACGACATCACCGTGGGATAGGGTTGTCACCAGTCGGCCGGTGGCAGCCTCCCAGACCCGCGCCGTGCGATCGAAGCTGCCCGTCGCGATCAGGCGGCCGTCCGCGCTGAAGGCGATGGTCGCCACCGACCCCTTGTGGGCGGCCCGGACGAGCTCGTGCCCAGACGTGGCATCCCAGACGCGCGCCGTCCGGTCATCGCTCGCTGACGCGAGGGCGCGGCCGTCCGGGCTGAAGGCAAGGGCCTTCACGGCGCCATCGTGGACCATGCGGGACACCTCGCGGCCATCGAGGTCCCAGACGTGGATCGTCTTGTCGCTGCTCGCGGAGGCCACCCGCGCTCCATCCGGCGTGAAGACGACGGCGTTGACGGCGTCGCCGTGCTCCATGATGGCGAGTCGATCAGGCAACAGCACGACGGCGTCTCGGAGGACGCGGTGGGCGTCGGGCGTGGGCACGCGCGTCATGCCCTCGATGGCGAGCAGCGCCGCGCGCTCCAGATCGTTCGGACGCGTCATCAGCCCCGCCTCCGCGCCGAGTTGTCTCCCCAACGCGACGCGGGCCTGCCGAAGCGCTTCCGCACGCTGGATCCACGCCAGGGCCGCCAAGCCCGCTGCCACCACGAGTCCTGCGCTCACGATGGCCAACGCCAGACGCTGCCGCCGGGTGGCGCCGCGACGACTCGCGCCGATGAACTGGTTCTGGAGAGGGGTGGGTCGCGGCTCGCGCGGCCTGCCGGCGCCGAGCAGCCATCCCTCTGCGTCGCCGAGCTCCCGGCCGCGGAGGAGTAGACTGCGATCGCGTCCGGCGCCCTCCCACTCGATCGCGCGAACCTGCCAGCGGGTGTGCGCGTTGACCCATTCGGGATCGGTGTCGAAGGCTTTCGTCACCAGATCGAGCGCGACGTCGAACGCATCGGCGGCGAGGAACCGGAGCCATTGCCGGTCGGCGAGCTCGCGAGGCACGGCGCCTGCGTCGACCTCGCGATACAGGACGGGAATGAGGCGTTTGTGATTCTCGACGGCATGGGCCAGCTCGCGCCGGCACACTTCCGACGACGCCGAGGACGGGCTGAGGACGAAGACGAAATGATCCGCCGATTCGATGCCGCGCCGGATCTTCTTCCACCACTCCTCGGTGGGCAGGATGTCTTCGAGGTCGACCCAGACGGTGCGTCCGCGATCTACGAGCGCCTGTCGGAAGCGCTCGACGAACGCGCGGTCCTCTCGAGCGTAGGAGACGAAGACGTCGGGGCTGGGCGTGCGTGCGGTGGACGGTGCCGGACCCGGGGCGGCCAGGGGCAGGGCCATCATCCGTGGAGCGAAAGGCGCGAATATCGACGGCAACGAGGAGTCCGTGCTCCTCTACCGCGATCGCCGCGGACGCGTTCGCGTCTTCGTCAATTCGTGCCGACTTCTCGGGATGAAGATCTGCCGTGACGTGGGGGGCGTCCTCCTAATGGCATTGCCCGACCGCAGGCAAGGGTTCTCCCCCCCTACGTCCTGCTCGAGCTGCGGCACCCGGTTTCGCAGGAGCCGTGCACGTCCTCTGAAATCGAGGGACCCTACGCTTCATAGACCTTTTTCAGCTCGCCCTCGGCCCATCTCACGGCGTCTGCGGGCGCCATCCCCTGGACGGCTTTGGCATACATGTCTGTGATGATGTACTTGGTGTAGACTTCGGCAGCCTTCGCGCTCGGCGGCCCTGCGAACCCAAACATGCGCGAGCCGCGAGCAGCGGTCCGGAATGGCTTGAGGGCGTCATCCACCTTCTCCCACATGGGATGGTTCTCCCAGAAGGTCGTCGCGCCGATGCTGTAGCCGGACTCAATCTCGAACCACTTCCCGAACTGCTCCTTTGAGTGGAGCCATTTGAGGAAGTCCTTCGCCGCTTGCTGATTGGGAGAATACTTCATCAGGGCGTGCGAGAATCCTCCTTGATAGCTCGGCGTGCGCCCGTGAGGCCCATCCGGGATCGGGAAGTGCGAGATGTCCTGCCAGAGCGGCTGCCCCTTCTCGTCTTTCAGCTTGTCTGGATTGCGCTTCGCAAAAATATAGATGGAGGCGCCATTCAGGGTGGCACTGATCACGTTGGCGTGGAAGGCCCGGTTGTTGTTCGTGTCATCCCAGGCCAGGGCGCTTTCGTCGCACGCGTCCTTCCACAGACCGACCATCCACTTCACCGACTCGATGGTCCCGTTCGAATTCAGGACAACCCGCTTGCCGGTCGTGTCCGTTTCGGCTCCGCCGAAGGTCCACATCATGGGATAGGTCCACCCTGGAGCATCGCCAAAGGTGTGCCCGAGGGTTTGCCCCAGCGGCTTGTCCTTCTTCTTCAGCGCGATACCGAGTTTCCGATACTGATCGAGGGTGGTCGGTGGCTGGGGCGCGCCGACCTCGGCGAACCATGACTTGCGGTAGGTGATCAGCCCGCACACCATCCCATAGGGCAGGGCAAGCCACCGCTTGCCAGCGCGGGTGGCCGCCTCCATTTGTGGATAGTAGCCCCCCTGATCGCGGGCTTTCCACTCGCAGAGATCGGAGACGTCCGCCAGGGTGTTCTGATAGAGATGGGGCCAGTTGTGGAGCATCTGGATGATATCGGGGCCCGTACCGGACTGGATCGCCGCGGTGATGCGCGCCTGCAAGTCGTTGGCGTTGATGTTCTCGATGGTCACCTCGGTCTTTGTCTGCTGGCTGTACTCGGCCGCTTGGCGGCGGAGCTCGACGTCTCCTTCGGGGATGAAGTCGACCCACTGGAGGAGGTGGATCTTCGTGGCCTGAGCGAACGCCGGTGCCCTGCCGGCTGCAAGGATCCCTTCGAGCCCTGTGGCCGCCACCACGCCACACCCAGCGCCGCCAACCTTCAGGAAGATCCGACGACCAATGGAGCCGCCTGCACGTTGACCATGATCGTGGCTTCTCATGGGACGTCCTCCTCGTGCTCACGGTGGATATGAGGCGATGCTCCCTCCCGGTCTTTCACGACCCACACGTCGCCTCCGCCGCGAGGCGCGTGTGACCGGGGAGGCGGATTCTGACGAAGCGGCCAGGCCGATATTCTCATCGTCTAATCAAGGAGGGCAGAACCTGCTTCCACTGGCCATCTCCACTCCACCTCTCCGCCAATTCCACCTCTAGGAGGGACCCAAAATGTGCATCTCCCTTTTGACCATTGTCAAGTCGTGGTTCCCCGTGGCATCGCCTGGGACAAAGCATCTGCTCCCTTGAAAGGCCTCAGCACAAGATGAGATGAGCTGTCGATTCACAGGACGACTACCTCGAAAGCAAGGCGAGTCGATTTCGGTGATTGCGGGCCCTCGATCTGAACCTGCGACTCATGGTCACCAGGTACCAGCTCCGTAGGGGATTCGAAGTCGCGTTCGAGTCCCTTTGTGCCTCCGGAGCTGGCCCCGGGGCGGCCCCGGCAATCGGGAGCACTCGCGCTTTGCGGTTCTTTGACGTGTTCGCGCGCGCAGGAACGCCTACTCGCCGGAGTGTCTCGACGCGCCCGCGCTGAGCCTCAGGGCGAACCCCAGGACCTGCATCTGGGCGCGCGCGTGGCCGCGCCCCCTGCTCGAGGGCTTGCGCCTGGTGAGCGCGAAACCGTAGAGCACCGGAGAGCGTCCGTATAAGTCCGCGTTGGCCTGGCGCTATTCGAGGCGTGAAGGATCATGTATCCAACGCTCCCGACCCCAGCCAGCAGAAGGCCGCCAGAGCCGCCGTAGCGAGCCCGGCTATGGCTGACCCTCGGAAGCACATCAGGCAGGCTAGCTGGGGCAGCGCGACCGGCCCTCTGGCCGCCCGGCGAGGGGTCGCTGGTTCTGACCGTCGCCTGGTGGTAGGGCACGGAACCTGGCCGCCTCTGCTAGACTCCCCGGCGACTCCAGCATCTCAAGGAGGAGCCAGTGAGCGAATCGAGGGATGGTAGGACGGGCTTGTCAAGCCGCCCTAACCGATGGGCTCGCAGGCGGTTCCTCGCGGCCCTTGCGGGCGGCATCCTCGCCGCGCCGCTCATCGCGGAGACGCAGGACTGCGCTTCGCCGACCTTCAAGAAGGGCAAATTCGCAATACCCCTGGACCGCGACGTCGTTCGCGCCGAGTGGGTCTCGCGCGGGTATACCGACATTAACGTCAAGCCCTACCCGCG
>Ga0126369_10001385_pt1 | contig 16687 bp, 17 predicted proteins | sample PanSoiMetaPlot_1_FD_109646 | JGI IMG/M metagenome (GOLD analysis project Ga0126369, IMG submission 109646) | Tropical forest soil microbial communities from Panama - MetaG Plot_1 | ecosystem: Environmental > Terrestrial > Soil > Tropical forest > Bulk soil | place: Panama | collected 2016-02-17 | reverse complement strand
GTCGGCGCCCAGCGCCCGGAGGGCCAGACCCGCCGCGCTTCCTGCCAGCCCGGCCACGGCCAGCAGCAGGTCGGCGCTGTCCGGATGCCCCCGCCCGTCCGTCTTCGCGAGCTCCTGCGCCTGCATCATCGCCTCCTGGGCGCGGCTCGAGAAGCGATTGAAGGGGAGCACCTGGTCCGCCTTCGCGAACCGGCCGCCCTCCCTCGGCTGGACCCGGGCCAGCCGGCCGCGCTTGACGCCGAACCCGAGGAGGGAGCGTGCCTCCGTCCTGTCCACGATGCCCAGCTCCACCGCCTTCAGGAGCTCGGCGGTCGTCGTGATCCTCAGCCGGCCTCCCGGCTCTGTATCTGCCATGAACCGTACGATACCGTAATTTGCCCGTTAATATACCGTAAATCGACAAATTACGGTGGCCGTTTGGGCCACCGGAACCGCACGCCGACCACTAAGCTGCCGTCATGTCCACCGCTCTCCCACCGTCCGGCACCCCGTTCGGCGACAGTGTCCGCCGGAAGCTCGACCGCGACCCCGTCGTGTGGCTGACGACCGTGGCCCGCGACGGCACACCGCAGCCCAACCCGGTCTGGTTCGTCCCGGACCCGGACGGCGGGGGCGTCCTCACCTACAACCGCGCCTCGGCGGCGCGGGTGCGCCACGTGCAGGAGCGACCGCGCGTCGCGCTCAACTTCAACCAGCGCGAGAACGACGACGACGTCGCCGTCCTGGTCGGGACCGCCGAGATCGTCGACGGCGGGCCGCCCTCCGACGCGAACCCCGCCTACCAGGCCAAGTACCGGGACCGCATCCGGTCGCTCGGGCTGGATCCGGCCGGCTTCGCGGCGGCGTACCCGGTCGCGATCAGGGTGCGGTTCTCGAAGGTGAGAGGCCTGTGAGGGCCTGCAGGACGCGGTCGTGCACGACGTCGACTGCGGCGGTCCCGTCGACCGCCAGGACGGGCACCGCCTGTGCCCGGTAGTACGCCACCACGGGCTCGCTGCGCTCCCGGTACTCGGCCATGCGCTCGGCGATCGCCTCGCGGTTGTCGTCGGTCCGGTGCTGCTCACCTGCGCGGTTGAGGAGCCGCCCGAGCAGGGTCGCCTCGTCGACGTCGAGCACCAGCACGGCCTGGACGCGGCGGCCGGACCCGGCCAGCGACCGGTCGAGTGACCGCGCCTGCTCGACGGTCCTTGGATAGCCGTCCAGGATCGCTCCGGCGGCCGCGTCGGGGCGCGCCAGCCTCCGAGCGAGCACGCGCTCGATCAGGTCGTCCGGGACCAGCTCGCCGGCCGAGAGCAGCGGCGCGACCTCGGCGCCGAGCGGGGTTGCCGCCGCCGTCTCCGCCCGGAGCAGGTCGCCCGTCGACACATGGGGCACGCCCAGCGCCGACGTGAGCAGCTCCGCCTGCGAGCCCTTGCCGCTCCCGGGCGGCCCGAAGATCACCCAGATCGCGCCGTTCGGCACGCCTCGATCCTACGTCGTCGGCCTGCGCCCCCGGCTGGCGGCGCTGCCGATCCCGACGTCGAGCCACTGCAGCCCGAGTGCAGACATCGAAGGCTGTCAATGTGTCGGTGGTACGATTGGCGCCATGGCGACGCGCGAGCTCCCGGTCCGCCGGCGGGGCGTCTGGTGCGACGTGTCGGTGCCGGCGGAGGACGGCTGGGCGGCCGAGACCAGCGACCTGTTGAAGGCGCTGGCCGATCCCACCCGGCTGAGCATGGTCGCCTCCCTCACGCACGCGTCGGGCGCGGTGTGCATCTGCGACTTCACGGCCGCCTTCGGACTGAGCCAGCCGACGATCTCCCACCACATGGCGAAGCTGCGGGTCGCCGGGCTGGTGGATTCGCAGCGGCGCGGCGTGTGGGTGTACTACCGGCTGCGGGAGGACATCTCGCCCCGCGCCCGCCGGCTGCTGGAGTCGCTGCTTCCGTAGCGGTCCGGCCGAGCGCCGCGCCCGGGTATCATGCGGCGGAACCGCCAGACCAAGGAGGGCTTCGTGGCCGCTTCCGTCGATCTCCCGCCGTCCAGATCCGCCCGCCTGCCGCGATCGCGTGCGGCGCTGCTGTGCCTCGGCGTCGCCCTGGCGGCCGTGGGCTGCGGCGGCGACACGGGCACGAGCGACACCGGCGGCCAGCCGCCGCCCGCCACCGCCGCGCCGGCCGCCGCCACCCCGTCGGCTCCGGCGGCCGCGTGCCACAGCCCGGCGCCCGGCAGCCCGGCCAGCCTGCACTTCACGACCGAGCCCCCGCTCACGGTCGACACGCACGCCTCGTACACCGCGGTGCTGAACACGAACTGCGGGGCCATCACCCTCTCGCTGCTGACCGCGCAGGCGCCCCACACGGTCAACTCCTTCGCGTTCCTGGCGGGGCAGAAGTACTTCGACCACAGCCCGTGCCACCGGCTGACGACTGCCGGCATCTTCGTCCTGCAGTGCGGCGACCCGACCGGCACGGGGACCGGCGGCCCCGGCTACACGATCCCGGACGAGAACCTGTCCGGCGCGACGTACGCGGCCGGCACGGTGGCTATGGCCAACACGGGCCAGGCCCACACCGGCGGCAGCCAGTTCTTCCTCGTGTACCGCGACACGCAGCTGCCGCCCAGCTACACACCGTTCGCAAAGGTCACGGCGGGCCTGGACATCCTGCAGCAGACCGCGGCGCGGGGCACCACGAACGGCGGCCCCGACGGGGCGCCCCGCAGTCCGGTGGTGATCGACTCGGTCAGCGTGACGAAGGCGTAGGGGGTGGCTCGGGCCGTCTCCGATCAGTGCGTGCCGGCGCCGGCGCGCACCCGGCGCGGCGAGCCCCAGTACACCCACTCCTGGTACCAGCCGACGATGTTGGCCCAGCCCCAGCGCTTGCCCTGCATCTTCCGGGACGCGAGGTCGGCGGCCAGCCGCTCCCAGCCGCGGTGCTCCAGGGTCACGCGGGTGCCGCCCTCGACCGCCACGAAGTCGAGCCAGACCTCGGTGCCGTCGATGTCGTGGCCGCGGTCCTCGTAGCGCAGCACCAGGCGGCGGCCCGGCTCCCAGACGAGCACCCGGCCGTGCTCGAAGCCCTCGCCGGTCGCCTCGTCGTGCACCTCGATCCAGCGGCCGCCCACCCCCGGCTCGATCCGCATGCCGACCGCCCGGTCCGAGTAGTTCCAGTTGATCGGCCCCGGCCGCCACCAGCGGCCGATCTCGTCGGTGAAGATGTCGAACGCCGTGCCGGGCTCGACCGGCACCTCGACGGAGACCCTGACGACGGGCTGCGTGGTCATGGATGGCTGCCTCCTCGTGTTCGCTCGACGTGCGCTCGGTAGGCGTCGAGCTGGTCGGTCCAGAACGCGTGCACGTCGTCGAGCCAGGCCTGCAGCGTCACGAAGGGCTCGGGCCGCAGGCGGTAGACGTGGACGCGGGCGTCGTGGTCGACCCGCTGCTCCTCGACCAGGCCGCTGCCCCGCAGCACCCGGAGGTGGCGGCTCATCGCGGGCCCGCTCGCGCCCGCCTCGGCGGCCAGATCGGTGGCACGCCGCGGCCGCTCCCGCAGCAGCTCGATCACGCGGCGGCGAGTGGGCTCCGCCAGCGCGGCCAGCGTGGCGTCGAGTTGATTCACCACGGAGATAATAGTTAACTCAATCGTTATCTATTCGTCAAGCTCAGAAGACGAGCTTGCGCACCAGCAGCGACCGCTCAGCAGGGTTCGCGGTCAGCTCGAGCGCGCGCCGGTGCGCGGAGCGTGCCTCCTCCTGGCGGCCCAGCCGGTGCAACAGGTCGCCGCGCGTCGCGTGGAAGAGGTGGTAGCCGTCGAGCGCGTCCGAGAGCTCGTCCAGCAGGCCGAGCGAGCGTTCCGGACCCTCGACGTGGCTGAGCGCGATCGCGAGATTGAGGCGGACCACCGCGGTGTCGCGGTGCCGGAGCAGCAGGCCGTACAGGCCCGCGATCTCGCACCAGTCCGTCGCCGCCCACGACGGCGACTCCGCATGCACGGCAGCGATCGCGGCCTCCAGCTGGTAGGGGCCGGGCCGGCGCATCAGCGCCGCGCGCTCGATCAGCGCGCCCGCCTCGGCGATCATCGCCCCGTCCCACAGCGAGCGGTCCTGGTCCTGCAGCAGCACCAGCCCGCCCTGGGCATCCAGCCGCGCCCGGGCGCGCGCGCGATTCAGTCGCGTCAGCGCGAGCAGGCCGAGCGGCTCCGGCTCCCGCGGCATCTGGTTCACCAGGAGTCCGCACAGCCACTCGGCGTCCTCCGCGAGCCGGGGCCTCGTGGGCGCGGGCCCGGAACTGGCCAGGTAGCCCTCGTTGAACATCAGGTAGAGCACCGCGAGGACCTCGTCCAGCCGTTCCGCCAGCTCCGCCGGGGCCGGCACGCGGTAGGCCACACCCGCGCTCACGATCTTGCGCTTGGCGCGGACGATGCGCTGGGCCACCGCCGACTCCTGCGCGAGGAATGCATGCGCGATCTCGGCCGTCGTGAGCCCGGCCACCGCCCGGAGCGTGAGCGCAACCTGCGCCTCCCGGGCCAGCGCCGGGTGACAGCACGTGAAGATGAGCCGCAGCCGGTCGTCCGACTCCTCCAGCGGCGCCTCGGAGGCGGCGATCAGCCGCAGCTTCTCGGCCAGGCGGGCGCTGCGGCGGACCCGGTCGAGCGCCTTGCGCCGCGCGGTCAGCAGCAGCCAGCCGCCGGGGTTGGCGGGCACCCCGGTGACCGGCCAGTGCTCGAGCGCCTCGACGATGGCGTCCTGGACGAGCTCCTCCGCGAGGTCGAAGTCGCCGACCCGACCGACCAGCGAGCCGATCAGCCGGCCCGCCTCTTCCCGGAATACCCGGGAGACGGCGACTTCGGCGTCGGTCATCGCTACATCCCGGGCTGTTCGACGATCGGACGGATCTCGACATGCGCGCTGGCGGGCCACGTCCTGGCCATCGCGATCACCGTGTCGAGGTCCGGCGCCTCCACGATGCCATAGCCACCGATCGACTCCTTGGACTCCAGGAACGGCCCGTCGGTGACCACGCCGGTCCGCGGATCGACGGTGGTCGCGGTGCTGGCGGGCTGCAGCTGGTGGCCGTCCAGCAGGGCGCCCGACGCGCTGTGCGTGGACCACCACTCGCCGACCTTCGCGTACATCGCCTGCACCGCTTCCGGCGGCCCGGAGTCCATCCCGTCGCCGTCGCTCGTGAACATCAGCATGTACTTCATGTCGATTTGCCTCCGGTTCGGGCCGCATCCGGCCCCTCACCTGACACTACGAACGGAGAGCGGCCGATTTCGACAGGCGTAACGCGGGAGCGTACCCGTCGATGAACGCCGTGCGACGTGCCACCGCAGCCGCCTTCATCGCAACCCAGCTCCTGGCGTCCCTGGCCGCCGGTCCGGCGCCCCTCACGTGGTCGACACGCCTCCACGTGACCGGCGTCGTCGACGTGTCGGCGCCGCGCACCGACGGGCGTCTCGTGGTCACCGGCGGCTCGCGGCTGTGGCTGCTCGAGCGGCGGACCGGCGCCCTGACGCCGTTCGCGACCGGACCGGGCGGCTACCCGGGCGCCGCGGGCGACGAGCCGTACCTCGCCCTGTCAGCGGGCACGCGCGTGCCCGCCGCCAACTGCGCATTCGCGCGCGACGACCTGTACGTCATCCAGCAGGGCACGCGCCAGGTGCTGCGCATCGACGCGGCCGGCGCCTCGCAAACGTTCGCGACGGTCGACGGCGTCGACTCGCTCGGCGGTATCGCGTTCGACACCACGGGACGGTTCGGCGGCCGGCTGCTCGTGATCGCGCCCAGGCACGGCGCGACCGCGGTGGTCGCGATCGACTGCCGCGGCGCGGTCGAGCACGTCACCGACTTCGCGCCGGCGATGGAGGGCGGGATCGCGGTCGCGCCGGCCGGCTTCGGGGCCTTCGGCGGTGACCTGATCGCGGCGGACGAGCTGAGCGGGCAGGTCCTCGCGGTCAGGCCCGACGGCTCGACGGCGCTGGTCGCCCGCTCCGGGCTGCCGGCCGGCGGCGACATCGGGGTCGAGGGAGTGGGCTTCGTGCCGCCCGGGTTCGGCGCGGGCGGCACGGCCTACTTCGCCGACCGGGCGACCGCGAACAATCCCCACCCGGGCACCGACACCCTGCTGCAGCTCGACGCCGGGGCGCTCGCCGCCGCCGGCGTCCGGGACGGCGACCTGCTGGCCGCGACCGAGGGCGGTGCCAGGACGATCGCGGTGCGGTGCGCGGCCTCCTGCTCGGTGTCCGAGGTCGCGGCCGGGCCGCCACCGGCGCACGGCGAGGGCCACCTGATGGTCGTGGCCGATCACCCGGCGGCGGCCGCTCCGACGCTGGGGGAGGCGTCCGACCTGGGCGCAGCCGCCCGCACCCAGACGCTGCTGACGCGCCTTGCGGCCGGCGCGCTGGTCGCGGTCGCGGTCGCGATCGCCGTCCTGCTGGTCCTCTGGCTGCGCCGGCGGAGGCGCGCGTAGTTTCGTTGCCGACGCGGCGGCGCGGGTGCGTCGGCCTGTGGGGCGCGTCTGACGGCGGTGTTTGGGAGTGCGGATCCGGCGAAGGGGGCTGGCGGGCTAACATCGGCTCGCCTCTGGGTGATAAGTGTGCCGCAGGTGATCCCCAATTGACCACACACAACCATCGAGGCGCAAGTCACGCGCAAGTGGACCAAATGTGCGCCAATCGCCCTTTCAGGGCCCGCTGAAAGGGCGATTGGCGTACATTTGGGACGCTTGCGGGTCAGTTACCACCCAGAGGCGAGCCGATGTTAGCCCGCCAGCCCCCCTTCGCCCGGTCCGCACTCCCAAACGCCCCGGTGACACCTCGACGCGGACGGCCGTCCCCGAGGCGACGCAGGCGCCGGAGACGCGTCTGTGAGCTGTCAGTGGGAGATCACCTGCGGCACACTTACCGCCCAGAGGCGAGCCGATGTTAGCCCGCCAGCCCCCCTTCGCCCGATCCGCACTCCCAAACGCCCCGGTGACACCTCGACGTGGACGGCCGTCCCCGAGCCGATCCCGAGGCGATGCAGGCGCTCAGGAGGCGAGTTCCCGCGGCCGGGGCTGAGCCGGTGAGCTGCCAGAATCGCAGGCAGCCCGCCATGAACCCCATCGGCTGGATCCAGGGCCTCGAGGGGCTCACCCTCGTCGCGATCATCTGCCTGTTCCTCTTCGTCGAGGAGGTGGGCGTCCCGCTGCCCTTCGCCCCGGGCGACCTGCTGCTCGCCATCGCCGGCATCGCGATCGCGGCCGGCCGCGTCAACGCGCCGATGATGGTCGGGCTCGCCGTCGGCTCCATCCTGGTCGGGGCCCTCCTGGGCCGCGAGCTGTTCGCGCTCCTGGGCTGGGAGCGGCTCATGCGGGTCGTTCGGCCTCTGCACGCGCACGGCGCCGTCCAGCGCGCGGCGGAACTGGTGCGGAGCGGTGGCTGGCGGGCGGTCTTCACCGCCCGATTGATCCCGGGCCTGCGCGTGCACACGACGCAGGTGGCGGGCGTGAGCAGGATGCGCCGGCGCCAGTTCGCGGCCGGGCTGGCGCCGGCGACGGCCGTGTACGTGGCCGCGTTCGTCGGCCTCGGCGCCGCGTTCGGCCGGCCGATCCTGGCGCTCCTCCACGAGGCGGAGCACCAGGTCCTCGTGGTGGCGCTCGTCGTGCTGATCCCGGCGATCCTGGCGCTGGCGCTCCGCGCGCCCGCCCGGCGCACCCTCGCGTCCGTCGGCGGCTGGAACGGCGTCCTCCGGTTCCGGCTCGACTCGCCCGGAATCATGCTGGTTCCGGCCTGCATCGGCCTGAACTTCGCAGGCCACGCGCTCGCCGTCACCCTCGGCCTGCCCCTGTTCCTCGACTCGACGGGGACGGTCCTCGCCGCCCTGCTCGCGGGTCCGTGGGTGGGCGGCAGCGTGGGCGTGATCTCCAGCCTGCTCAGCGCGAACACGATCGACGCCAACGCCGCCGGCTACGTGGTCGTGTCGTTCGCGATCGGCTTCGCCGCCGGTCTGACCAGGTACGCAAGGGTCGGCTGGCTCGCGCTCTGGTGCCTGTGCTTCGTGCTCGCCTCCGTCCTGTCGACGCCGCTGAACCTGGTCCTGAACGCGGGACGGAGCGGCGTGCCGCTGGGCGACGCGATCTACGAGCGACTTCTCGCCACCGGCCTGCCCGCGATCGCCGCCGCGTACCTCGGGGAGGCGGCCATCGACCTCCCCGACAAGCTGATCGCGGTGGTCGTGGCGGTGCTGGTGCTCCGGGCGCTGCCGGCGCCGGCGGTCCCGTCGCGCGCGGTCGAGATCGACGTCGGCGCGTCGTTCGCGTTCGTGTTCCGGTCGCCGCTCTGGCCGCGCACGTGGCTCGCCGGCGCCCTCTGCGTCGCGCTCTCACCGCTGCTGGTGCCGTTCCTGCTCTTCATGGGATATGCGGTCGCCGTCGCACGCCACGCCCGCCGCGGCGAGCCCGGCCTGCCGCCCTGGCGGCCGCTGCGGTCGCGGCTCGGGGACGGCGCCTCGATCACCGTGCTGTTCGCGGCGTGGTACCTGCCCGGCGTGGTTCTGCTCGGGCTCGCCGCCGACCTCTTCCAGGGCGCGTCGGGCGTGCTCGGCGCGCTCGGCGGCGTCTGGGGCCTGCTCGTCCTGCTGGCCCAGCCGGCGATCTGGAGCCAGTACCTGGAGCGGGGCCTGCTGGCCGGGTTCGACGTCGCCGCGATCGTTCGCCGGATGCGGTTCAATCCCGGTCTCACCAGCGTGGTCAGCGTGCTCGTGATCGGGCTGCTGGCGCTGGGGCTCGCCGGCCTCGCGCTGCTCGTGGTCGGCGCGCTGCTGACCGGGCCGTACGCCGCATGGGTCGGCGCCCACCTGGTCGGGAGGTTCTCCGCCCTCACCGACGAGCCCGTGCCGCGGGCCGCGTAGGCGAAATCGACCGCCGGGTGTAGGATCTGAACTGGTGAGTTCAGAATCCGTCCCGAGGCGTCCGGTCAGGGAGTGGCTGCGGGACGCCCGCGCTCGGTACATCCTCCAGGCGGCACAGGAGCTCCTCGTCGAGAGGGGCTATCGCGACGCCTCGATGGACGAGATCGCGGCCCGGGTGGGCATCGCCAAGGGCACGCTGTATCAGCACTTCCCACACAAGGAGGACCTGGTCCTCGCCCTCTTCGAGCAGCACGTGGAGCGGTTCGCGCAGACGGTCGAAGCCGCCGCGGCCTCTCCGCTCCCCGCGCGGGCCCGGCTCGACCAGGTCCTCCGGTACGTCTACGACGGGCACGACGGCGCATTCACGATGATGCAGCTGCTCACCCGCAACGTCGAGATCTGGAAGAGCCTGGGGGCCCGCAAGGAGCAGGCGGTGGGCCGGATGGACCGGACGATGGCGCAGGTCCGGCGCATCCTCGACGACGGGAGAGCGGACGGCTCGTTCGACCCCGATGTCCCCACCACGCTGATGCTGCGCGCGTTCGTGAACGCCCTGACGCTCGGCCGGCCGGAGCCGGGCGTCGGCCTGGAGGGACTGTCCCAGTCAGAGCTCGCCGCGCAGGTGGCCCGCGTCCTCTTCGAGGGCATCTGCCGGCGCGCACCACGAGGGTGAGAGGGATGCACCAGACATCGCCCGTGAGGCCGCCGCTGCCACGCCGGCCGGAGGAGGTGCCGGGCATCTTCGACTGGTTCCGGCACGGACGCGAGGACTCCCCGGTGGCACTCGAGGAGCGGAACGGCACGCGCTGGTGGCACGTGCTGCGCTACGAGGACGTGGCACGCGTGCTGACCGACCACGCGCACTTCTCGTCGCGGGTCCCGGAGTTCGAGTACGGCCCGCTCTCGGACACGATGCTCGTCAAGGATCCCCCCGACCATCGCAAGCTGCGCAGCCTGGTCAACCTGGCGTTCACCCCCCGGGCCGTTGCGCGGCTCTCGGACCGGGTCGCGGAGATGACGCAGGAGCTGCTGGACCGCGTCAGGGCCCGTGGCGAGATGGACATCGTGCGGGACATCGCCGCCCCCCTGCCGGCGCAGGTGATCTGCGAGATGCTCGGCGTGCCGGAGTCCGACTGGGGCGGGATGCGGATGTGGGCGCACCTCGACGGCTCCGGCCCGGGCCGAGGCGGGATGCACAGCTACTTCCGCGACCTGCTGGATGCGCGAAGGCGCTCGCCCCGGGACGACCTGGTCAGCGCGCTGAGCACGGCCGAGATCGACGGCGAGCGCCTGAGCGAACGCGAGCTCGTGAACTTCTGCACCCTCCTGCTGTTCGCCGGGCAGGAGACGACCAAGAACCTGATCGCCAACTTCTTCCTGACGCTGTCCGACCACCCCGACGACCAGGCCCGCCTGACGCGGGAGAAGGCGCTGGTCCCGGCAGCGATCGAGGAGGTGCTCCGCTTCCTGCCCCCGGTCTGGTTCCTGATGCGCCGGGCGACCGCCGACGTGGAGCTGAGCGGGGTCCGCATCCCCGCCGGCGGCATGGTGATGCCCTGGGTCGCGTCGGCCAACCGCGACGCGACGCAGTTCACCGACCCGGACCGGTTCGACATCGCCCGTGACCCCAACCGGCACCTGGGGTTCGGCCACGGCATCCACTTCTGCATCGGCGCCCCGCTGAGCCGGATGGAGGCGGGCGTCGTGCTGCCGATGATGCTGGAGCAGCTGCAGGACGTGCGCGTCGTGCGCGAGACGCCGATCGGCATCCGGGCCGGCATCGTCTTCGTCATCACCAACCTGCCGGTGACGTTCCAGCCCTACTGAGGTTCAGAGCCAGCCCTTCTGCTCGGCGATGCGGGCCGCCTCCGAGCGGTTCCGCGCGCCGAGCTTCTGGATCGCCGCGGACAGGTGGTTGCGGACGGTCCCGTTGGAGAGGAACAGCGTCCGAGCGATTTCGGGGATGTCCGCGCCGCGGTCGGTGGCGGCGAGCACCTGGCGCTCGCGCTCGGTGAGCGGGCTCATGCCCTCGCTCAGCGCCGCCGCCGCCAGCCCCGGGTCCACCACGCGCTCCCCCGCGGCCGTGCGCCGGATCGCCAGCGCCAGCTGCTCGGGTGGAGCGTCCTTCAACAGGAAGCCGGCCGCACCCGACTCCATGGCGCGGCGCAGGAACCCCGGCTTGCCGAACGTGGTCAGGATCAGCGACCGGCACCTCGGCAGCTCGGTCCGGAGCGCGGCCGCGGCCGCGATGCCGTCGAGGCCGGGCATCTCTATGTCCAGCAGCGCCACGTCGGGCTCGGACCGGGCCGCCGCCGGCACCACCTCGTCGCCCCGCGCCACCTCGGCGACGACGCTGATGTCGTCCTCCAGGGCGAGGAGGGCCTTCAGCGCGCCGCGCACCATCGCCTGGTCCTCGGCCACCAGCACGCGGATCACGCCGTGCCGTCCCGCGCCGCCCCGCCGGCCGGGGCCGCGACCGTGAGCCGGAATCCCCGGCCGGGCCCGCGCCCGGTCTCCAGGCGGCCGCCGATCGCGCCCACACGCTCGCCGAGTCCGCGCAGACCGCTGCCCTCGGCCGCGCCGTCGGCGCCGACTCCGTCGTCCACGACGTCGGCCCGGACCAGCCCGTCCTCGCGGACGAGCGCGATGCGGCAGTGGGCCGCGCGGCTGTGCCGGATCACGTTCGTCACGCCCTCGCGGATCGCCCAGCCCAGGACGGCCTCGGTCTCCCGCGACACCGCGCCGACCGACTGCTCGACGTCGCAGCCGATGCCCGCCGCCGCGAGCGCCGTCCGCGCCGCCGACAGCTCGGTTGCCAGCGTCGGCTTCCGGTAGCCCGACACGACCTCGCGGACCTCGCGCAGCGCGTCGCGGGCCAGTCCGACCATGTCCCGGACCTCGGCGCCGCCGGGGGCGCCGGAAGGGATGAGCCTGGCGGCGAGCTCGCCCTTGAGCGTCAGCAGCGACAGGCTGTGGCCCAGCTGGTCGTGCAGGTCCCGCGAGATGCGCGCACGCTCCTGCTCGACGGCCAGGCGGCCGATCTGCTCGCGGGCGGCGCGCAGCTCGGCCAGCACGTCGACCAGGTAGCGGAGGCCCATCGCGCCCGCTCCCCACAGGAGCAGCTGCGGACCGATGACGAGGATCGTGGCCAGGTCCTCCTGTGCCGTGAAGCCGGCCCCAACCAGCGAGTCGGTGAGCCCGAACGCGGCCAGGAGGACGATCGCGGCCACCGCGGGCACGGGCGCGAAGGCGAAGCCCGCGACCATCGTCGGGATCACGTACGGGTTGGGCGTTTTCAGACCCGACAGCGCGTTGACGGCCCCGGCGAGCAGCGTGAGGACGGCCACCTCCGCCGCCACGAACCAGGGCTGGCGGCACCGGTAGCCCCGAAAGCAGAAGAACGCGTACACGGCCGCGTACGCGGCGAGGGTCGCCAGCAGCGCCGCCGCGCGCCAGGCCGGCAGGGCGAGGTGGAAGAACGCGGCGACGGGCGGCCACAGCAGCACGAGCCACGCCAGCGCGAACACGCTTCCCAGCCGGGCCGCCAGCCGCATGGGGATATCGTGACCGGAGTCACGGACGGTTGCTGACCGCGGGCACTTCATCCGGACGCCCGGCAGGACGCAGACTGGCGCTGAGATGAACGTGAGCCCGGACGCAGCGCTCGTCGCCGTCCACGACCTGCACAAGTCCTACGGCGAGGTGGCCGCGGTCCGAGGCGTCAGCTTCGAGGTCCGGCATGGCGAGGTCTTCGGCCTGCTCGGCCCCAACGGGGCGGGCAAGACGACCATCCTGGAGACGGTCGAGGGGATGCTTCCGATCGACCGCGGCACCGTGACGGTCGACGGCGTCGACGTGTCCAGCCACCCGGAGCGCGTGCGCCGGCGCGTGGGCATCTCGCTGCAGCGGACCGCGTTCTTCGAACGCCTGACGCTCGTGGAGCTGCTCGGCCTGTTCGCCGACCTGTACGGTGCGCGCCACCGGGCCGAGCGGCTGCTGGAGCGCGTCGGGCTCTCGGAGCAGGCGTCGCGGCAGGTCCGGACGCTGTCCGGCGGCCAGCAGCAGCGCTTCGCCATCGCGGTGGCCCTGGTCAACGACCCGCCGCTGCTGTTCCTCGACGAGCCCACGACCGGGCTCGACCCGCAGGCCCGGCGCAGCCTGTGGGACCTGGTCGAGTACCTGCGGCTGGAGGGCCGCTCCATCGTCCTCACGACGCACTACATGGAGGAGGCGCAGCACCTCTGCGACCGCGTGGCCATCCTCGACCACGGGCGCGTCCTGGCCCTCGACACGCCGCGGAACCTGGTGGAGCGGCTGCTGGCCACCGGCTTCCGCAAGGACGTGGCGGTGCAGCGCGCCGACCTGGAGGACGTGTTCCTCGACCTGACCGGCCGGCAGCTGCGGGAGGGGTGAGAGTGAACGCGTTCCGCTCGCTGACCTTCGCCAACCTCAAGATGTACGTGCGCAACCCGATCGCGTCGTTCTCGCTGGCCGCCGCGCTGGTGCTGCTGCTCGTCCTGCTCAAGGTGGTGTTCAGCGGCCAGGCCCCGCATACCAGGGTGGCCGTGGTCGACGCCTCCCACACCGCGGCCTCGGCGGCGCTGGTGAGCGACCTGCGGGCCGCCGGCACGTTCGACGTCACCTCGGAGTCCCCGGCGGCCGCCCGGAACGTGCTCGACCGCGGCGACGTCGACATGACCCTCGCGATCCCGGCCGACTTCGATGCCCGCGACGCCTCGGGGCGCCCGGTCCCGGTCCGGCTGCAGGTCGCCTATCGGGCGGGGACGGTCGCCGAGTCCAGCCTGCCGGCGCTCAGGGGCGTCGTCGAGGGCTACGACGAAGTCGTGCTGGGGGAGGTGCCGAGCGTCTCGATCTCGATCACGCCGGTCCAGGCCCGAGCTTCCAGCGCCATCGACTTCCTGCTGCCCGGCGTGGTCGCGTTCAACATCATCGGCAGCGCGCTGATGCTGGCTGCGGGCGTCTTCGCCAACTACAAGTCGACGGGCGTGCTGCGACGCCTGAAGGCGACGGGCATCTCGCCGACGGTCTTCGTCCTCTCCCACGCGGCGGCGACGTTCGTGCTGGGGATCGTCCAGACCGCGGCCATCCTGGTCGTCGCGGAGCTCCTGTACGGCGTCCACCTCGACCTGGTCGCGCTGTTCCTCCTGATGATGCTCGGCTACCTGGTCTTCCTGGCGCTGGGCCTGGCGATCAGCGGCTGGATCCGCGACGGGCAGCGGGCGACGGCCGTGGCGCAGAGCGTCGCGTTCCCGATGATCTTCATCGGCCTGCTGTCGGCTGCGCTGCCGGCGGGCGTGGCCAGCGTGACGCGCTACCTGCCGGTGTCGTACGTGACTGACGGGATGCAGCGGCTGAGCGCCGGGGGCCAGGTCCCTGCGGTGGGCGCCGACCTGGCGTGGCTGCTCGGCTGGGCGGCGGTGCTCCTCGTCGCGGCGGGCCGTGTCTTCCGCTGGGACTGAGGACTGGTTCCGGTCGGAAGCGTACGTTGCTGCGCCCCAGAGTGGTCATTCGGAGCTCATGAGGCCTCTCACACGCAGCAACTGACGCTCGCCCTACCATGATGGCTCGCGAACTCACCGCCGGAGGGGAGCCACGCAATGTTCGAGACCACCATCGCCGGGAGCCTGCCCAAGCCATCCTGGCTGGCCGAGCCGCACCGGCTCTGGGCGCCCTGGCGGCTCTCGGGGCCCGAGCTCGACGCCGCCAAGCGGGACGCCACCCTGCTCGCGATCAAGGAGCAGGAGGACGCCGGCGTCGACGTCGTGACCGACGGCGAGCAGTCCCGCCACCACTTCGTGCACGGGTTCCTCGAACTCGTCGACGGCATCGACTTCTCGCGCCAGGTCGAGATGGGCATCCGCGCCGACCGCTACCGGGCCATGGTGCCCACCGTCGTGGGCCCGCTCCGGCTGCGCGGCCGCGTCCACTCGCGCGAGGCGCGCCTGGCCCGGGCCCACACCGGCCGCACGCTCAAGTTCACGCTCCCCGGCCCCATGACGATCGTCGACACGATCGCGGACGCCCACTACGGCGACCGGGTCGCGATGGCGATGGCCTTCGCGGACCTGCTCAACGAGGAGGCCCGTGGGCTCGAGGCGGACGGCGTCGACGTGATCCAGTTCGACGAGCCCGCCTTCAACGTCTACATGGACGCGGTCAGCGAATGGGGCATCGCCGCCCTGCAGCGGGCGATCGACGGGCTCACCTGCACCACGGCGGTGCACATCTGCTACGGCTACGGCATCCAGGCCAACGTCGACTGGAAGGCGACGCTCGGCGCCGAGTGGCGCCAGTACGAGGCGATCTTCCCGGCCCTCGCCGCGAGCCGGATCGACCAGGTCTCCGTCGAGTGCCGTGCCTCGCGCGTGCCGGTGAGCCTGCTCGAGCTCCTGCGCGGGAAGGACGTGCTCGTCGGCGTCATCGACGTGGCCAGCGACGCCGTCGAGACGCCTGAGGACGTGACCGCCACCATCGCCCAGGCGATGCGGCACGTGCCGGCCGAGCGGATCTTCGCGTGCACCAACTGCGGCATGGCGCCCATGCGCCGCGATGTCGCGGCTGCCAAGCTGTCCGCGCTCGTCAAGGGCGCCGCGCTGGCACGCGAACGCTTCGCCTGAGCCGCCGCCCGCCCGTTCAGACCAGGAACTTGAACAGCGGCGAGCCGGGCGGCACTCGCTCGATGTGCAGCGGGCTCGCGGCCATGCGGTCGAGCAGTCCGGCGAGGTCGCCCGCACGCGCCAGTTCGATGCCCACGAGCGCCGGGCCGGTCTCCCGGTTGCTCTTCTTCACGTACTCGAACAGCGCGATGTCGTCGTCGGGGCCGAGGACGCTGTCGAGGAAGCGGCGCAGCGCGCCCGGCTGCTGAGGGAACGTCACCAGGAAGTAGTGCTTGAGGCCCTCGTGGACCAGTGAGCGCTCCAGGATGTCGGCATACCGGCTGACGTCGTTGTTGCCGCCCGACACCACGCAGACGACCCCCGCGTCGCCGCCGAGTCGCGGCAGCCGCCGCGCGGCGGCGCTGGCCAGCGCGCCGGCCGGCTCCGCGATCACGCCGTCGACCTGGTACAGGTTGAGCATCTCGGTGCAGACGGCTCCCTCGGGCACGGTCACCACCTCGTCGACCAGGTCGCGGACCAGCGGATAGGTCAGCGTGCCCACCGTGCCCACCGCGGCGCCGTCGACGAAGGTGTCGACGTCGTGGATCGCGACCGGGCGGCCCGCCGACAGCGCGGCGCGCATGCTGGCGGCGCCCTCCGGCTCCGCGCCCACGATCCGCACGCCCGGGCAGCGCTCGCGCAGCCAGAGCGCCATGCCCGCGATCAGGCCGCCGCCGCCGACCGGCACGACGACCGTGCCGAACGGCTCGGGGCACTGCTCGACCAGCTCGATCGAGATCGTGCCCTGGCCCGCGATCGTGCGCGGGTCGTCGAACGGGTGGGCAAGCACCGCGCCGGTCTCCCCGCTGACCGCGAGCGCGGCCGCCCCCGCCTCGTCGTACGTTGCGCCCGCGACCACCAGCTCGATCCACTCCCCGCCGATGGCCTGGATGCGCTCGCGCTTCTGGCGCGGCGTGGTGGACGGCACGAAGACCCGGCCGTGGATGCCGAGGGCGCTGCAGCTCAGCGCGACGCCCTGGGCGTGGTTGCCGGCGCTGGCGCACACGACGCCCCTGGCCCGCTCCTCGGGGCCCATCGAGGTCACCAGGTTGTAGGCGCCGCGGACCTTGTAAGAGCGGCCGATCTGCAGGTCCTCCCGCTTCAGCCAGACGATGGTGTCCAGCTCGTCCGAGAGCCGC
>Ga0126369_10001384_pt1 | contig 16688 bp, 14 predicted proteins | sample PanSoiMetaPlot_1_FD_109646 | JGI IMG/M metagenome (GOLD analysis project Ga0126369, IMG submission 109646) | Tropical forest soil microbial communities from Panama - MetaG Plot_1 | ecosystem: Environmental > Terrestrial > Soil > Tropical forest > Bulk soil | place: Panama | collected 2016-02-17 | reverse complement strand
AGCAGCTGGTCGAACACCAGCGCGAGCAGCGCGGCGGCGACGCAGCCGAACAGCACGAACACCCAGTTCTGCGTCTGCAGGCCGGCGAAGATGTAGTTGCCGAGGCTGGTCTGGCCGATCGGCGTCGACAAGGTCGCGGTGCCGATCACCCACACGGCGGCGGTGCGCACGCCCGCCATGATGACGGGAAGCGCGAGCGGCAGCTCGACCATCCACAGCTTCTGCCGCGACGTCATGCCGACGCCGAGCGCCGCCTCCTGGATCGCCGGGTCGATGCCGGTGAGCCCGGTGACCGCGTTGCGCAGCACCGGCAGCAGACTGTAGAGCGCAAGCGCCAGCACGGCGGGCAGGAAGCCGAGCGCCGAGAACGAGATGCCGAGCATGCGCTCGCTGAGCGCCGCGAGGCCGAGCAGCAGCGGGTAGAACAGCGCGAGCAGCGCGAGCCCGGGGATCGTCTGCACGATGCTCGAGAACGAGAGCGCGATCGCGCGAAAGGCAGGGCGCCTGAGCGACGCCAGCGCGAGCGGCACGCTCAGCGCGATGCCGAGCGCGAGCGCCGCGAGGCTGACCCGGACGTGGCCGCCGAGGTAGTCGGGCAGGCGGGCGAGCGCCTCGGCGAGACGCGCCTGGAGGTCGCTCATGTGCCCGGCCCCTTTGCGTCCCGCCCCGTCATCAGCGCGTTGAGGCGCTCGGCCTGGCGGCGCGGCGTCTGCATCAGCTCGCGCACGTAAGGGTCGGTGTCGCCGCCCATCAGGGCGCGCGGCGGGCCGTCGGCGATCACCTCGCCGCCACGCATCACGACGATGCGGTCGGCGAGCAGCACGGCCTCGAGCGCATCGTGGGTGATCATCACCGACGTGAGCCCGAGCTCGTCGTGCAGCCGGCGGACGTCCTGGCCGATGGCGTCGCGGGTGATCGGATCGAGCGCGCCGAACGGCTCGTCCATCAGCACGATGCGCGGCTCGGCCGCGAGCGCCCGCGCGACGCCGACCCGCTGGCGCTGGCCTCCGGAGAGCTGGTGGGGAAAGCGGTCGCGATGGGCGGCGCGGTCGAGCCGCACCAGGTCGATCAGCTCGTCGACCCGGGCGGCGCGGCGCGCCTCGTCCCAGCCGAGCAGGCGCGGCGTGATCGCGATGTTCTCGGCGACCGTCATGTGCGGGAAGAGGCCGATGTTCTGAAACACGTAGCCGAGCCGCCGGCGCAACTCGACCGGATCGACCGCGCGGACGTCCTCGCCCTCGACCCGTACGGTTCCCTCGCTGGGCTCGGCGAGACGGTTGATCAGCCGCAGCAGCGTGGTCTTGCCCGAGCCCGAGGGGCCGACCACCGCCACGAACTGGCCGGCCGGCACCTCGAGCGAAACGCCGCCGAGCGCGCGCTGGCCCTCATAGATCTTGGCGACGCGCTCGAAGCTGATGGCAGGCGCTGGCATCGCGGAAGTCATCGTTCTGAGCGGTCCGGTTGCGGCGCGATAGTGGCACGATCGGGCGCGTGAGGTCGCCGGTCGGAGTGGTTATTGTGCATTGCAGCAGGACCGCTCGCAAAGAATCTGGGCAGCCGCGCGCCGGGTCCGTGCGAGCCGACCGCCTCGCCGCGACCCTCGCGCCTCTTGCCATGACGCTTTTGTTACAGAAAAATGACGAAGGGGTCGTATCATCGTCGCACCCTGGAATTGCAACGGGGTGCGGTCTGCGTTGTGTGGGTCATGTCGTTTTCCGAGCAGTTTTGGACGCGTCGCCGGTTTCCGGCGTGGGGCAGTCTGTTGCCCGCGTTCTCGGTCCAGCTCGCCGCCATCCTGACCCTCCATTTCGCCGCCCTCGTCATCATGCTCCTGACCGAGCTCGCGGTGATCCCCAAGCTTCTCTTCCTGCTCTCCTGGGGCATGCTGAACTTCTTCTGGCTGATGGTGTCGCGGCGGCCCGGCGTGTCGGCGGCGCTGTCGCTCATGATGATCGTCCTAATCGTCGTGATGTCGCGGCTCAAGCACGACATCCTGCTGCTCACGGCCAATTTCGTCGACGTGATGATCATCGACACCGACACGATCTCGTTCCTGCTCGGCCTCTACCCCGAGCTCAAGCGCAACGTGCTGATCGCCGGCGGCCTCGCGCTGCCGCTGATGGTGTGGTTCTGGCGCACCGACCCCTATCGCATCCGCATCCGCATCGCGGCGGCGGGCGCGGGCTCCTGTCTCGCCGGGCTGACGGCGCTCTGCGTCATCAACCCGATCCACAATTACGAGGCCTTCTTCGGCGACAGCTACGTGTCGAAGTTCGTGCGTTCCGGCATCGGCGCCGTGTCCGAACTCGTCACGCACGGCCTGCTCGAGTCCGATCCGGTCGCCGATGGCGCGCTTGCGCCCGCCGGCACGCGCAGCTGCCACGCGCCGGGAAAGCGCCCGCACATCATCATGGTGCTCGATGAATCGAGCTTCGATGTCACGGTAGCGCCGGGCGTGCGCGTGCCGGAGCGCTACCGCGATCACTTCGCCTCGTTCGACGGCAGGCAGCGCGCCTTCGTGGTCGAGGGCACCGGCGGGCCCACCTGGTACACCGAGTACAACGTGCTGACCGGGCTGTCGGCGCGCTCGTTCGGCCACTTCGCGTATTTCGTCACCCGCATCGCGGCAGGCCGCGTCGCGCGCGGCCTGCCGGCCGCGCTGCGTCACTGCGGCTACAAGACCTTCACGCTCTATCCGGCGGCGGGCGCCTTCCTGAGCGCGCGCAGCTTTCAGCTCACGACCGGCATCCAGCGCTTCGTCGATGCGCACGAGATGGCGGCGAACGGCGCCGAGCCGGACGCGTTCTACTACGACAACGCCGCGCGCCTGATCGCGCGCGAGCGTGCCGGCGCGCCGCTGTTCGTATTCGTCTATCTCGCCGCCAATCACTTCCCGTGGGACGAGCGTTACCGGCCCGAGCTGACGCCGGACTGGCGCGACCTGGGTAATTCGGAAAAGGTCGACGAGTACGTGCGCCGGCAGACGATGAGCGCGCGCGACTACAAGGACTTCGTGGCGCGGCTCGAGCGCGATTTCCCCGGCGAGCCCTTCCTGCTGGTGCGGTTCGGCGACCACCAGCCCGAATTTGCCGAGCGCATCGTCGATCCGTCGCTCGACGAGCAGACGATCGCGCGGCGCGTGCAGGCGCACGACCCGCGCTATTTCACGACCTATTACGCGATCGACACGATCAACTTCGATCCGGTCGATCTCTCCTCGGCGCTCGATACGCTCGAGGCGCCCTACCTGCCGCTGGTCATCCAGGAGGCGGCCGGACTGCCGCTCGATCCGTCCTTCGTCGAGCAGAAGAAGATCCTGCAGCGCTGCGGCGGCGCGTTCTACCTCTGCGGCGGCGGCGCCGAGGCGCGCCGCTTCAATCGCCTTCTCATCGATGCCGGGCTGATCAAGAATCTCTGAGCGAGCCGCATGTCGATCATGTCCCTCGGGGCCGAACGCCTCACCAGCCTCCAACCGCTGGTAGCGTCGCTCCGCTCGCGCGCCGCGGTCGTGGTCGGCCTGCACGCCGCCGCGTTCCTGGTTCTCTGCCTCACCGAGTGGGAGCCGTTCCACGTCGCCGTCTTCCTGCTCGCATGGGGATGGCTCAACTTCTCCTGGCTCGTCGTTTTCCGCCGCCCCGGTGTCGCGGCGGCGCTGTCGCTCCTGCTCGTCTGCGTCGTGATTGCGCTGTCGTGGTTCAAGATGAGCGTCACCTGGGCGACACTGAGCTTCTTCGATTTCGCGATCGTCGACCCCGATACGTTCCGCTTTCTCACCGAGACATTCCCGCAATTGCGGCTGGAGCTGCCGCTCGGCGCGCTGCTCGTCGCACTGATGCTGGTGTGGGTCTGGCGGCTCGATCCGTTCACGGTGCGGAGGAGCACGTCGCTCGTCGCCGGCACCGCCTGCCTCGCGGGGCTCTCGGCGCTCTCGTTGGCCGTGCCGGAGCTGCCCAACGAGCCCTTCCAGGGCATCAATCACGTGTCCAATTTCGTCCGCTCGGGCGTGATCTCGACGGTCGAGTACGCGACGCACGGCTTAATCGATGCCGACGCGCCCGACACTGCACCGGCGCTGCCGCCGGCGCAGGCCTGCCATCCGGCGGCGCGGCTGCCGCACATCGTCATGCTGCTCGACGAATCGAGCTTCGACATCACGGCTGCACCGGGCGTCAAGGTGCCGGCGGACTACGTGCGGCATTTCCAGTCGTTCGACGGCCGGCAGCGCGCGCTCGCCGTCGAGGCGACCGGCGGCCCGACCTGGTATGCCGAGTACAGCGTGCTCACCGGCCTCTCGCCACGCTCGTTCGGACGCTTCATGTTCTACGTCCCGCGCATCGCCGCCGGGCATGTGCGGCGCGGACTGCCGACGGCGTTGCGCGACTGCGGCTACCGCACCTTCACGCTCTATCCGGAGTCGGGCGCCTTCATGAGCGCGCGGCGCTTCCACGGCACGGCCGGCATCGAGCACTTCGTCGACGCCGAGCAGATGGGGGCAGGGCACGTCGAGCCGGACAGCTTCTATTTCGACCAGGTGCGCGGCACGCTCGCGCGCGAGAAGGGTGACGGGCCGCTGTTCATCTTCAGCTACGTGACCGCCAACCATTTCCCGTGGACGACGCGCTATCGGCCCGAGCTCACGCCCGGCTGGAAGCCGCTCGGCAACGACGAGGAGGTCGACGAGTACATCCGCCGCCAGACGATGAGCGCGCACGACTATGCGGAGTTTCTTGGGCGTCTCAAGCAGGACTTTCCCGGCGAGCCTTTCCTCATCGTCCGCTTCGGCGATCATCAGCCGTGGCTCTCCGCCGACGCGCTCGAGCCGAACCGGAGCGACGAGGCTGTCGCGCGCAAGATCGCGGCGTTCGATCCGCGCTATTTCACCACCTACTACGCGATCGACGCGGTGAATTTCAAACCGGTCGACGTCTCCTCGGCGCTCGACCGGCTGGACGTCGCCTATCTGCCGCTGGTGGTCGAGGAGGCGGCGGGCATCCCGCACGACGCGAGCTTCGCCGAGCAGAAGCGCATCCTGCAGCGCTGCAAGGGCGTCTTTTACGCATGCGCCGGCGGCGCCGAGGCGCGCCGCTTCAACCGCATGCTGATGGATGCCGGCCTGATCAGCGGTCTCTGATGCCCCGGCGCGCTTGCAACCTGACGGTGGCCGGGTAGCCTGGGCGCCAACAGGAGCACGCATGGCCGAGCAGGGGACTGCGCCGGAGAGGGTCGGACTGCGCGCGTCCGCGGTCGGGCTCGCCGGCGTCACGGTGTCGTTCCGCCTGGACGAGCGCAGCACATTCACCGCGGTCGAGCGCGCGTCGCTCGACGTCGCCGACGGCGAGTTCGTCGCCATCGTGGGCCCGACCGGCTGCGGCAAGTCGACGCTGCTCAACGTCGCGGCCGGCCTGCTCGCGCCCAGCGGCGGCAGCGTGACGGTGTTCGGCGCGCCGCTCGCCGGGCGCAATGCGCAGGCCGGCTACCTGTTTCAGGCCGACGCGCTGTTTCCGTGGAAGACGGCGCTCGACAACATCGCGATCGGGCTCGAGGTCGCCGGCGTTTCGATCGGGGCGGCGCGCCGGCGCGCGCAGCAGTGGCTCGGCCGCGTCGGTCTCGGCGGATTCGCGGCGCGCTATCCGCACATGCTCTCGGGCGGGCAGCGCAAGCGCGTCGGGCTCGCGCAGGTGCTCATCCGCGATCCGAAGATCCTGCTGATGGACGAGCCGTTCGGCCCGCTCGACGCGCAGACGCGCCAAATCATGGGCAACCTGCTGCTCGACCTGTGGAGCGCCGACCGCAAGGCGGTGCTGTTCGTCACGCACGATCTCGAGGAGGCGATCGCGCTGTCCGACCGCGTCGTCATCATGTCGGCCGGGCCGGCCGCGCGCATCATCGGCGACTGGAAGGTGCCGCTGCCCCGCCCGCGCGACATCAGCGAGGTCACGCTCGACAAGGCGTTCCACGAGCTGCATCGCGAGATCTGGCACGCGCTCAAGGCCGAGGTGCTCAAGGGCTACGAGCAGAGCGCGCGCGCGTGATCATTACCGCTTCGCCGGTGCATGCACGAGCCGCCTTGAACTGTCATCTCGTGCCGCTACACTCGCGGCCGCGCAGCAAAAAACATCGCGCTTTCGACATCGGGAAGGAAACGATCATGTACCGACACATACTGGGTCTGTCGCTCGCCGGCGGTTTCGCGCTGGCCGTCTGCACCGGCGCGTCCGCGGCCGATTACTTCGCCTTGACCTCGCCGGCCTTCAAGGACGGCACCCTGATGGCGCAGAAGAACGCCGGCGCCAACAAGCAGAATCCGAACTGCGTCGGCGAAAACGTGTCGCCGCCGCTCGCCTGGGCCAATCCGCCGGCGGGCACCAAGAGCTATGCGCTGCTGATGATCGATCCGGAAGGCCGCGGCGGTCTCGGCGTGATCCACTGGCTCGCCTACAACATCCCGGCCGACGTGAATGGCTTCGCCGAGGGCGAGACCAGCAAGCCGTCGCCGAAATACACCGGCGGCAAGGGCACCGCGGGACAGGCGATCTACATGGGCCCGTGCACGCCGCCCGGCGCGCCGCATCATTACACATTCACCCTGGTCGCGACCGATCTCGATCCCGGCGCGCTGCCGGCCGGCCTGACCTATCCCGAGCTCATGGAGAAGCTCAACGGGCACGCCAAGGGCGGGACCGGTCTGATCGGCATGTGGCAGAACCCGTCGACCAAGTAGTCGCGCCTCTCATTGCAATCGCGCGGCCGCGCCGTACGGCCGGCCGCGCTCCTCGCTTGCAGGAGCCAGATGACGCCGCGCCTCCGCCTTCTCGGTCTCCAGATCCTGGTCGCGGTGATCACCCTCGGCCTGTGGCAGTTCTTCGCCACCGTGCCGATCTTCGGCGTCACGGTGCTGCCGCCGTTCTTCTTCTCCAACCCGGTCGAGGTCGGTGCGCACGTTTATGACCTGTTCGCCGGCGGAAAGATCTGGATGCATCTGTGGATCACGCTCAAGGAGTCGATCTACGCCTTCGTGTTCGGATCGGCCCTGGGAGTGGCGACTGGCTTCTGGTTTGCGCGCAAACCCCTCGTCGCCGCCGTGTTCGACCCTTACGTCAAGATGATCAATGCCCTGCCGCGCATCGTGCTCGGGCCGATCTTCACGCTGTGGTTCGGGCTCGGCATCTGGTCGCAGGTCGCGCTCGGCATCACGCTGGTGTTCTTCATCGTGTTCTTCAACGTCTACCAGGGCGTGCGCGAGGTCAGCCCGACCGTGCTCGCCAATGCCCGCATGCTCGGCATGAACGAGCGCCAGCTGATGTGGCACGTCTATTGGCCGTCGGCGCTGTCCTGGATGTTCTCCTCGCTCCACACCTCGGTCGGCTTCGCGGTGGTCGGCGCGGTGGTCGGCGAATATATCGGATCGGCGGCCGGCCTCGGCTACCTGATCCAGATCGCGGAAGGCAATTTCGAGGTGGCGGGCGTGTTCGCCGGCATGTTCGTCCTGGTGGTGTTCGTGATCGCGATCGACATGCTGGTCTCGGCGGTCGAGCGCCGCCTGCTGGTGTGGCGGCCGACGACCGCCGACGCGCGGCCGTAGCTCGAATGAGCAAAGGTGAATTCACCAGGGACGGTGGTGGGGACGGTCCGACTGCTGCCGTCGCCAGCTGGCCGGCGTGATGAACGTTCCCTCCCAGATGCCGCGCTTCGCCGCTTTCGCCTCGCCCTCCTCGGCCGCATAGACGCCTGCGAATCCCGACGCGATCGCCCAGCCCTGCCGCACCATCCAGGCATTGAGGTCGCTGCCGTCGGTGAGCGTGCACACCGCGATCGTCCGCCCGTAGCGGTCGGTGGCGCGTGGCTGGCAGCTCACCGCCTGCCCGCGGATGCGCTCGCGCAGGGCGCGGCTCGCCGCCCTGCCGCAGCGCCACGGCCGGCCATTGGCGTCGAGGCAGCTCTGGTCCCATTCGGGCGCGTCGAGGCCGTCGAGGCGGATCGAGCGTCCGCCCATGCGCAACGAATCGCCGTCGACGATCCAGGCCTGGCCGACGATCGGCGGTTGCCGCTCCAAAGACGCGCGCTCCAGGCGCGGCCGGCTCACGGCGTAGAAACCCGCCAGAATCACCAGCGCGATCGCCAGCAGGAATGCGGGCCGGCGGCTCGGCCAGCCGCCGCGCCGTGCTCCAAACGGGTGCTGGTATCCGATCATATGGCGAACCCCACCCCTCCCACACGATAGCACAATGTCGCGGCGCGATCCCGTGGCCTTGTCGCCGCCATATGCGCTAATCTCCGCCGCAAACCTCGAACTCGTCCCGGGAGGACGCCATGGTCCGCAAGCTTTTCCGCTCCGCACTGATCGCGCTCGGCGCGCTCGCCGTTTCCGTCGGCGCGGCTGCCGCGAAAATCACGATCGCGGTCGGCGGCGCAAGTTGCCTCTGTTATCTGCCGACCGTGCTCGCCGAGCAGCTCGGCGAGTACAAGAAGGCAGGCGTCGAGATCGAGCTCGTCAATTTCAAGGGCGGCTCGCAGGCGCTCACCGCCGTGCTCGGCGGCAGCGCCGACGTGGTGTCGGGCTATTTCGATCACTGCGTCAATCTCGCCGCCAAGAACCAGGCGATGCAGGCATTCGTGGTGTACGACCGCTATCCCGGCTTCTCGCTCGCGGTCGCGCCGAAGAACACCGGCAAGATCTCGTCCGTGAAGGATCTCGAGGGCAAGAAGGTCGGCGTCACCGCGCCCGGCTCATCGACCGACTTCTTCGTCAAGTATCTGCTCGCCAAGGCAGGGGTGGATCCGAATTCCATCGGCGTCATCGGCATTGGCCTCGACGCGACGGCGATTGCCGCGATGGAGCAGGGGTCGGTGGACGCGGCGGTGCTGACTGATCCGGCCACGACGCTGCTCCAAGGCAAGTACAAGGACCTCAAGATCCTGACCGATACCCGCACGCAGGCCGACACGGTCGCGGTGTTCGGCGGCGAGTATCCGGCCGGCTCGCTCTATACCCGCGCCGAATGGATCGCGGCGCACGAGCACGAGGTCCAGGCGCTCACCAACGCGATCGTCGCGACGCTCAAGTGGATCCACTCGCACACGCCCGAGGAGATCATGGCCAAGATGCCGCCCGAGATGGTCGGCGCCGACAAGGCGCTCTACCTCGCGGCGCTCAAGAACACGATCCCGATGTACTCGCTCACCGGCCGCATGGATCCGAAGGGCCCGCAGGCGGTGCTCGCGGTGTTCAGCCAGTCGGTGCCTGCTGTCGCGAAGGCGAACATCGACCTGAGCAAGACCTATACGAACAAGTTCGTCGACGAGGCGAACCAGAAGACGGGGATGCGGTAGGTCGAGTCGATCAGTGGGAATTCGCCGCAACCGGGGTTGTCGTGCCTGCAGCCCCGGAGCGGCGGCTGGCAATCAGGAAGGCGAACAATCCGCCGAGCAGCGCGGCGGCAACGAGCAGCAATCCCGGAATCGCCCAATTCCAGAACGGCCCGCGGTCGACGATCGCGTCGCCGCGCGGATCGTCCGCGTTGTAGAGCACGGTCACCCGGTCGCCCGGCCGGTAGCCCGGCGGATTGCTGCCGACCCTGTCCTTGAATTCGACCGTGACGTCCTTGTCGGTCCGGAAACGGATAATGGCATGATAGGTGTATTTCCCGTTGCTGTCGGAGCTCGACTCGGCCTTCAGGCGCACGACGTCGCCCTGCGCGCGCAGGCCGGACGATTCCAGCCGCGCGACGTCGCGCGCCTGGTGGATCCCGACCGCCAGCAAAAGGACGGCAAAGGCCGCGACCAGCGGCGCCGCTGCGCGGCTCGATCGTGCCTGCGCCTGCACTTTCGCCTGTGCCTCGGGGCTGGCGAGCAGTGTCTCGATCGGTGTGACCGCGGCCGGATCGATCGCCGCCTCCGCCGCGCGTCGCTGCCGCCACGCCGCCAAGGACGGCCGCTGGCCCTTCGGGACCAGGATGCGCCGGCCGCGTTCGGCCAGATAGACGATCATGGCGCCGGCCATCAGCCAGGTCATCCAGGTGACCGGATAGGCGGTGAGCGCGATGTAGGCGAGCAATGCGCCCGTCGCGGCCAGCAGCGCGCCGATCGCATCGAACAGCCAGCCGCCGGCCGCCTGCACCTCCGACGGATTGTGCGGCGAGATCATCAGCTGCACCACGCGACCGGTTTCCTTGCCCCGCATCGAGCTGGAGCTGACGTTGGACTTCGCCTGGTGCGTCTGCCCGTCGGGCGAGGTGTAGCGGTAGACCGGCGTGTACATGTCGCCCCGCGCGATTACGCCGACGATCGTGCCGGCGACGCGCGGCGCATGCAGACGCCAGTAGAGGGAATTGCCGAGGATGAGGCCGCCAATGCCGAAGCACATCAGCGCACCGATGAACAGGCCGACCTGGTCGAACGCCTGAAATCCGCCGACGAAATAGCCGAACATGGGAGCCGCCCTCGATCTCGATGGTCTACACCGCCGCGGTTAGGGCCGCGTAAAGCCGAAGTGTCGCTTTTGAGCCGGCAAGGAAAGATTTGCGAGAGCCGCTCGCCCAAACGGCTCAATATTTGAACGCCACCACCTTGCCCCTGTCCGGCCCGCCGCCAGCGATGCAGATCGGCGAGCGATAGAGCGGCGCAAGGAACGCCGTGGCCGGCATCTCGGCGCGGATCCTGTCGAACATCGGCTCGAGACCGAGATCGACCCAGGCGGGCGGATTGGCGTCGTGGTGCGCCGGAAGAAACAGCTTCGGCTTGAACAGCTCGACGAGCGGCCACGTGTAGCCGATCTGGGTGTCGGCGACGGCATGCACCTGATAGGCCAGGATCGCGACGTCGACCGGCCCGAGCTTCCCGGCGAGCGCCCGCACGCCCGGCGTGATCGGCCCGGCGCTGCCGACCAGCACCGCCTTGAAGCCCGACGGGAACGTGATGCCGTAAGCGAGGGTGCCCTCGGTGATCACCTTGGGATCGAATGTGCCGCGCGCACGTACCTCGGCGATCTGCTGGTTCTCCGCCTCGCTGAACGGCGGCGAGTCGTTCTTGTAGAGGCTCAGATAGATGTCGGTGAGGCCGGGTTGGATGGTCGAATGCTGCGCCAGCGCGATCTCGACGGTGGCGTCGCCGAACGTCATCGTCTCGCCACCCTTGGCGACGACGAGCTGCGCCTCCGGCGCGCCGAGCTTCCTCGCCGTCTCGATGGTGATCGGCGCGCCCACCACCTTGGCGCCGGTCTGCCGCGACACCGGGCCGATGTCCGAGATGTGGTCGAAGTGCGCGTGCGACACGAAGATCGCCTCCGCCTTTTTGACGTCGGCGGCCGTGAAGCCGAGCTTGTGGGCGCGCGGCGTGCGGTCGAAATAGGCCTCGAACAGATAGGTCTTGCCCTTGTAGGCGAACTCGAAGTTGGCGTTGCCGAGCCAGCGGACGACCACCGTGTCGGACTCGGGCGGCGGCGTCGGGCCGCCGATGACGGCTGGGGTGTGGCTGTTGCAGGCCTGCGGGATGTCGGCCGCCAACGCGGCGCCGGCCAGCGTCAGCAGCGCGCCGGCGAGCCCGTACGGCACCAACGATTTCCGCATGCGTCCCTCCCGATTGCGTCGCAGGCGCAGATGCTAGCGCATATTCCGGCGAAGTGGGCCCCGGTTCGCCGACAAGAATATGCGCCAAACAAGGATCTTCGAGGAGGCGACGCCGTGCCAGGACGCAATGCGAAGAAGCCCCGGCACTGCGCCGAGGCTCCTCCTGCGGCCCCGGAAGATAGCCCCTTGTTGGACATTTAGTTCCGGCGACACGCTATCGTCTCAGGGCTAACGGCTGAGCGCAGCGACTGTTCCAGGCGGGTGATCCTTCCGATCACCAGATTTGGTTGGTTTGCAGCGCGCCATCGGGGCATCCTGGCGGCATGAACCTGCTCTCCCTCCAGTCGCACGTCGCCTATGGGCACGTGGGGAATTCCGCCGCGGTGTTCGCGCTGCAGCGGCTCGGCGTCGAGGTGTGGCCGATCCACACGGTCGAGCTGTCCAATCATCCGGGGTATGGCGAATTCCGCGGACGGGTGGCGGATGCGGCGGCGATCCACGAGCTCGTCGAGGGCGTCGCGGCGCGCGCGGCGCTCGCCCGCTGCGACGGGGTCATCTCCGGCTATGTCGGCGCCGCCGCGATCGGGGCGGAAATCCTCGCCGCGGTCCGCGCCGTCAAGGCCGCCAATCCGGCGGCGCGCTATTGCTGCGATCCGGTGATCGGCGATGCCGACCGGGGCATCTACGTGCGTCCCGCCGTCGCCGATTTCCTGCGCGCCGAGGCGGTGCCGGCGGCAGACGTGGTCACGCCCAACGCGTTCGAGCTCGGCTGGCTCACCGGCCGCGCAAGCGCGACGCTTGCCCAGGCGTCCGCGGCGATCGATGCGCTGCATGCGCGCGGACCAGGCGTCGTGCTGGTGACGTCGCTCGCGACCGCCGAGACGCCGCCCGACGCCATCGATCTCGTCGTGTCGGATACGGCAGGGCGTTGCCGCCTGCGCACGCCGCGGCTCGACCATGCCGCGAACGGCGCGGGCGACGCCATCGCGGCCCTGTTCTTCGCGCATCTGCTGCGTGGCGGATCCGCCGCCGACGCCATGGCGCGCGCCGCGTCATCGGTGTTCGGCATTCTGCGCCGCACCGCGCAGGCGGGTGCGCGCGAGATGCTGCTGATCGAGGCGCAGGACGAGATCGTCGCGCCGAGCACCGTGTTCAAGCCCGAGCCGATGTGAGGAGCAACCCCATGCGACGCCGTTTCGCCACCCTCGACGTGTTCACCGAGCGCCGCTTCGCCGGCAATCCGCTCGCGGTCGTGCTCGACCCGCAGGGGCTCGACACCGCCGCCATGCAGGCGATTGCCCGCGAGTTCAATCATCCGGAGACCGTGTTCGTGTTGCCGCCGGCCGATGCCGCGCATCGCGCCGCCTTGCGCATCTTCACACCGGCTTTGGAATTGCCATTCGCCGGCCATCCGACCGTCGGAACCGCGATGCTGCTCGCCCGTATCGACGGCGGAGCCGAGCGCGAGATCATGGTCGAGGAGCGCATCGGTCCGGTACGCTGCCACGCCGCCATGGACGACAGTGATCGCGGTCGCGCCTCGTTCGTGCTTCCGCAATTGCCGGCGAGCGCCGGCCCGGGCGTCGATGCGGCCACGGCCGCGGCGGCGCTGTCACTCGAACCGCACGATATCGGCTTCGACGGGTTTGTTCCGTCACGCTGGTCGGCGGGCATCGCGCAGAATTTCATTCCGGTACGCTCGCTCGCCGCGATCGCCCGCGCGCGCCCGGACTCGACGCGTTTCGCGGCCGCCTTCGCGACCGATGGCCGCGGGATCGCCTATCTGTATTGCGGCGAGGTCGCCGAGAAGGGCCACGATTTCCACGCGCGGATGTTCGCGCACGGCCTCGGCCTGTACGAAGACCCGGCGACCGGATCAGCCGCAGCTGCCTTCTCGGGCGTGCTGGCGGCTCGCGGGAAGCTCGGCGACGGCGAGCACCGCGTGCGCATCGAGCAGGGCTACGAGATGGGCCGGCCGAGCCTGATCGAGCTCTCATTGCAGATCGAGAACGCAAAGCTCGCGTCGGCGAGGATTGGCGGCGGCGCCGTCGTGGTCACCGAGGGCACGATCGAGGCTTGACCCCGTTGGCGCGCTTCGCCACGACTGACGGAATGGGTCCGCCGATCATCCCGATCGATCATCTCGCCTTCGCGTTCGAGCCACGGCGCTGGCCCTTCGCCGAGTCGCGCCGCGCCGAGATCGACGCCCATTTCGCCGCGCGCCGCGCGCGCCGCCCGCAGATCTGGAACGGGCGCGTGGTGCTGGCGAGCCGCTACCAGATCGCCGGCGCGAGCCTCACCGGAGCATGCTTCGAGACCGACTTCGCCAGCTTCCTGGCCTGGCGCGACTGGGATTTTCCCGACGCCGGCGCGGTCAATTGCTTCGCCATGGGGGCGCTGCACAGTTGCGACGGCGCCTTCCTGCTCGGCGTCATGGGTGCACACACCGCCAATGCGGGGCGTGTCTATTTTCCGGCGGGCATGCTCGAGCCGGAGGACATCGTCGACGGCTCGCTCGATCTCGCCGGCAATGTGACGCGCGAGGTCGCCGAGGAGACGGGACTCACCGCGCGCGACTACACCGCCGCGCCGGGTTGGCACGCGATCCCGGCCGGCGCGCGGCTGGCGCTGATCAAGGTGCTCGACGTGGACGCCCCGGCCCTCGACCTGCAGCGGCGGATGCGCGAGCATGTCGCGCGCGAGCAGACCCCCGAGCTCGCCGACATCCGCATCGTGCGTGGGCCCGCCGACTTCGAGCCGGCGATGCCGGCGTTCGTGACGGCGTTTCTCTCGCATGCATTGCACAACGGGCTTCGACCGCGACCATGAAGATCGGCCACGTCATCAAGCACACGCGCATCGACCATCCGAAGAACTTCCGGCTCGCCGATTGCGATCCGGCCGATACGCTCGGCGTCGAGTGCGACAAGGACACCGCCAAGCAGCGCCTCGCCGACGACGTCGAGCGCCTGCGCGATCTGCAAGAGCGGCTCTATGCCCAGCACCGCTGGTCCGTGCTGGTGATCCTCCAGGGCATGGATGCGAGCGGCAAGGACGGAATCGTCAAGCACGTGATGTCCGGCGTCAATCCGATGGGCTGCGAGGTGCACGCGTTCAAGGCGCCGGGCGCCGAGGAGCTCGACCACGATTTTCTCTGGCGCGTCGCGCGGCGGCTGCCCGCGCGCGGGCGGATCGGCATCTTCAACCGCTCGCACTACGAGGAGGTCCTGGTCGTGCGGGTCCATCCCGAACTGCTGGAGCGCCAGAAGCTGCCGGAGGGGTTGGTGACGCCGCGCATCTGGCAGCAGCGGTTCGAGGACATCTGCGCATTCGAGCGCATGCTCGTCCACAACGGTACGCTGGTGCTCAAGTTCTTTCTGCACATTTCCCGGAAGGAGCAGCGTCGGCGCTTTCTCGAACGGCTCCAGGAGCCGGCGAAGCGCTGGAAGTTCTCGATGGACGACGTCAGCGAGCGCAGGCGGTGGCACAGCTACATGGAGGCGTACCAGGACATGGTGCGCGCGACCAGCCATGCGGATGCACCCTGGTACGTGGTGCCGGCCGACAACAAGCCGTTCGCGCGCCTCGTGGTGGCGGGCGCGATCGTCCAGGCGCTGGACCGGCTCGATCTCGAATTTCCCAAGGTCAAGGGAAAGCCGCTGGCGGAGCTCAAGAAGGTGGAGCGAGCCCTGTTGGCGGAAGGCGAGCCGCGCGGCCGCAGCGGCAAGCACGGTTGAGGCTCGCGAAATAGGTCAGCAAATGTGACCGATCGGGCCGCTAGTGAACCAGCCGCTTGTGAACCACTTGCCCGACCCGCACCGAGCCATTACAAGAAGCGCGCACGGCCCCCGCGGTTAACGCGCAATTCACCATTCTCCGCGACCCTGGGTGCGCCGTCGACGAGGGCATTGGCAATGTCGATTCGCCGCGATGACCGCGCGATCGCCCGGGGTGCGAACCCCGGTGCCGCCCTCATTCTTGGGACGCTCCTTCTGCTTACCTGCCCCTGAGGGCCGGCCGGGCATTTGCGCCTGGGCACTCAGGGGTCAGCAGAACCGAACCCCAAGAGCGCCTGCTAGGGCGCGTTCCCGAACAGAAGGACGTTTTCCATGACAACGCCAACCCAGTCCGACAAGGACCGCGTCGTCATCTTCGATACCACCTTGCGCGACGGCGAACAGTGCCCGGGCGCCACCATGACGCACGAGGAGAAGCTCGAGGTCGCCGAACTGCTCGACCAGATGGGCGTCGACATCATCGAGGCCGGCTTCCCGATCGCCTCGGAGGGCGACTTCGCGGCCGTGCAGGAGATCGCGCGGCGGACGAAGAACGCCGTCGTGTGCGGCCTCTCGCGCGCCGCCTTCAAGGACATCGACCGCTGCGCCGAGGCAATCAAGCCGGCCAGGCGCAGCCGCATCCACACCTTCATCTCCACCTCGCCGGTCCACATGAAGTGGAAGCTGCAGATGGAGCCTGAGAAGGTCTTCGAGCTCGTCGTCGCCCAGGTCACCCGCGCGCGCAACTACACCGACGATGTCGAGTGGTCGTGCGAGGACGGCACCCGCACCGAGCACGATTTCCTCTTCCGCTGCGTCGAGGCGGCGATCAACGCCGGCGCGACCACCATCAACATTCCTGACACCGTCGGCTACACGGTGCCGGAGGAGTACTTCTCGCTCATCCGGATGGTGCGCGAGCGCGTGCCCAATTCCGACAAGGCGCGTTTCTCGGTGCACTGCCACGACGACCTCGGCATGGCGGTCGCCAACTCGCTCGCCGGCGTGCGCGCCGGCGCGCGGCAGATCGAGTGCACCATCAACGGCATCGGTGAGCGCGCCGGCAACGCCTCGCTCGAGGAGGTCGTGATGGCGATGAAGGTGCGCAACGACGTGCTGCCGTTCTCGACCGGCATCGACGCCACCTTGCTCACCCGCGCGTCCAAGCTCGTGTCGGCCGCGACCTCGTTCCCGGTGCAGTACAACAAGGCGATCGTCGGACGGAACGCATTCGCGCACGAGTCCGGCATCCACCAGGACGGCATGCTCAAGCACACCCAGACCTACGAGATCATGACGCCGGAGAGCGTCGGCGTGAAGCAGACCTCGCTGGTGATGGGCAAGCATT
>Ga0126369_10001383_pt1 | contig 16696 bp, 17 predicted proteins | sample PanSoiMetaPlot_1_FD_109646 | JGI IMG/M metagenome (GOLD analysis project Ga0126369, IMG submission 109646) | Tropical forest soil microbial communities from Panama - MetaG Plot_1 | ecosystem: Environmental > Terrestrial > Soil > Tropical forest > Bulk soil | place: Panama | collected 2016-02-17 | reverse complement strand
GGCGCTCGGCTTCTCCGGCGTTTGGCTCCTCAACGCGTCTTACCAATGGGGATGCACGGCACGCGCGTCCGATGAGGACGGCGTGCCCTGGCTCCTGCGCACGCTCGACTGGCCGTTCCACGGTCTTGGCCGCCATGTCGAGGTGGCGCACATGCTGGGCGCCGGCGGCGATTTTTTTAGTGTTACCTGGCCGGGTTATGTTGGCGCATTGACCGCGCTCGCGCCGTCGCGTTTTGCGGCTTGCGTCAATCAGGCGCCAATGCGCCGCCGCACGATGCACCGTTGGCTGCGCAGTTATGATTTTGCCCGCAATGCCTATGCGGTCTGGCGCTCCGACGGTCTGATGCCGCCGGATCAGCTGTTGCGGCAGACATTCGAGCTTTGCGCGGATTTTGCCGCGGCGCGTCGCATGCTGGAGACGACCCCGGTTTCCCGTCCGGCGATCTACGTTCTCGTCGGCCGCACGACTGGAGAGCGCTGCGTGATCGAGCGCACCGAGACCGGCTCTATCACCCGCGAGAACGACACCAGCGCCGCTAACGATTGGCTGCCCCACCGTCCCGGTTGGGAGGGTCGCATTGGAACCCGGCGCTTTCTTACGGATTCGTTTGTCGACGCAGCCAATTACAGCTGCCGCCGGCGCGAATCGCTAGTCGGCTGGACCGGGACATGCGCCGCACCAAGCTTTGCCTGGGTGCGCGAGCCGGTGCTCAATCCGTATACGCGACTCGCGGTAGCGATGTGCCCAGCACGCGGTGTGCTCAGGGCGATCGGCTATGAAGCTCGCGATGGACTGTTGCCGCAGCCGGCCACGGCCATGTGCGAAGTTGTGGTGCCAGCGGCGCTGACGCCGGCCGGCTAGCGCGCCGCCTGATGGAACCTGTCGGTTCCACGAAATTTCGCCAGCGTGGATCAGATGTTACGCCAAAGCGCCAATCTGTGTTTGCGGTCACATCTTTCTCGCCGAGGCGCGTCTAGGTTAGTACCATCTGCAGTTGCCGGGATTATGGAGCGGGACGATGAGCACCATAATAACGACGGTCTTCCGGAGCACGCAGACCTCCTACTGGGACCAACTCAAGCTGCGCGTCACGGAATGGCAACGGCGAGCGCGTTCGCGGCGCGAACTCGAAGCTTTGAGCGATGCAACATTGCGCGATATCGGCATGACGCGGTGCGATGCGCATCGCGAAATGAATAAACCATTCTGGATGGCGTAAAGCACAAGCAGCGGACCTGCAGCCTTAAATCCAGACACGGGGAGAGGGGCCGCCCGGCGGGGCGGCCCCTCGCTTCTTGCCGGAATTTCCACTCATTCCCGCGCAAGCGAAAATCTAGATAAAACGAAGGCGTCTAATGCGGGGTCTCCGCTTTGGCGGGAACGAGCGGATAACGGGCTAGCGAATTCTATCTGGCTAGATTTTGCTCTAGCATGTGGCGGTCACACCGCAACTCAACGAAAAACCACTATGCCCAAAATCAAGACCAGCGACGGCGTAAACCTGTACTACGAAGAGGCGGGCGCTGGGACGCCGGTCGTCTTTGTTCATGAATTTGCCGGCGATTACCGCACCTGGGAGCCGCAAATGCGGCGCTTTTCCCGCGCCTATCGATGCGTCACCTACAGTCAGCGTGGCTATCCGCCTTCGGACATTCCGGACGATGCCGCGCGCTACGGCCAGGACTTCGCCCGCTCCGACGTAATCTCGCTAATCGATGCACTGAAGATCGACCGGGCGCACGTCGTCGGCCATTCCATGGGCGCCTATACGGCGCTTCATGTCGGGATCAAGCATCCAGGGCGCTGCATCTCGGTAACCGCCGCCGGCTGCGGCTGGGGCTCGCTGCCCGATCCGGCGGCCCGTGCGGCGATGCGGGCGCAGGCCGCCGAGACCTCCAAAATGTTCATGGAAAACGACATGGCGGCGGCCGCCGTGATCTATACCGACACGCCGATCCGGCACACGCAAAAGTACAAGGATCCACGCGGCTTCGCCGAATTCGTCAGCATGCTCGCCGAGCATTCGGCCAAGGGCCACGCGCTGACCATGGCGATGCTGCAATCAAAGCGGCCGACCTTGTGGGACATGGAAGCGGACCTGAAGAAATTCTCGGTGCCGCTTCTGATCATCGTCGGCGACGAAGACGATACCTGCCTTGACGGCAGTCTGTTTCTCAAGCGCACCGCGCCGACGGCGGGCTTGCTCGTCATTCCGCGCTCAGGTCACACCATCACCAGCGAGGAGCCGGATGCGGTCAATGCCGCGCTGGCGGAATTATTCGCGGCCTCCGAGAGCGGCCGCTGGCTCGCGCACAAACCGCGCTGATGAGCGGCGCTGCCGCCGATAGGGCGGAACGCCCGATATCGTTCGCGGCGCCGTTCCGCCATTCGGCGTTCACGGTCATCTGGACGGCAACGCTCGTTTCCAATGTCGGCGGCTGGATGTACAGCGCGGCATCCGGCTGGTTGATGAGCTCGCTCAATCCGGATGCGTTGATGGTGGCGCTGGTGCAGGCGGCGAGCAGCCAGGAGCTCGGCTGGGCCACCCGGCAATCCGAAGGTGACGCATTTCATCGCCGCCGATACATGACCAGCCGAGGGTCGAATTAGACCCGGTGCGGATCAGCGCGCCTTTGCTGCGCGTAAGAGTTCGCGCAGCCGCTGCGGCGTAACCGGAAGCTCGGTCACGGCGCCGGGCCTCTGCAGAGCATCATCGATGGCGGCGGCAATCGCGGCGCCGACCGCATTGGCGCCGCCTTCGCCGGCGCCTTTGACGCCGAGCGAATTGAGTGGGCTCGGCGCCTCCTCGCTGATCAGCACGTCGATCGGCGGAATTTCCCGTGCGGTCGGTATCGTATAGTCGGCGAAAGTCACGCAGATCGGCTCGCCGCGCGCGTCGTAGCGAAATTCCTCGAACAGCGCGCCGCCGATGCCCTGGGCCACGCCGCCGGCGATCTGCCCTTCCACCAGCATCGGATTGACGGCTTTGCCGATGTCGTAGGCGACGAAATAGCGCTCGACTGCCACCGCCCCAATATCGGGATCGATCCGCACCACGGCGAAATGGATGCCATAGGGGTAATTCATGTGGGCCGATTCGAACCATCCTTCGGCGGCGAGCCCAGGCACGGAGTCGCCAAGAAACTTTGATCCCGGTTTGAGTGCGGCCGCTATCTCGCCGAGATGCATGGATGGCCCTTGCGCTGTGTGTTTGCGCACGATCTTGCCGCCGACAAGCTCGAGCGCTTCGGGCGGCGATTGCAACAACTGCGCGGCTGCGGCGAGCGCCTTTGCGCGCAGTTTTGCCGCCGCTCGCCGCGTCGCCTCGCCGGCCATCACCGTCACCCGCGAGGCAAAGGTGCCCATACCAAAGGCAATGCGGTCGGTCTGGCCGTGCACCACGCGGACTTGCCGATAGTCGATTCCGAGCTCGTCCGCGCAGATTTGCGCCAGCACGGTCTCCATGCCTTGGCCGACCGAAGTCGCGCCAGTCACGATCTCGACCATGCCGGCAGTATCGATCGCGGCATGCACGCAATCGAACGGTCCCAGTCCGCTCTTTTCGACGAACATGGCGAAACCGGCGCCGACGGTTTCGCCGGCGGCGCGCCGGCGTTTGAGGTCGTCACGAACGGCCTGCCACTTGGCCGCAGCCAATGCCTTGTCGAGCAGTCCGGCATAATCGCCGGAATCGTAGGTCATCTCGGTGCCCAGCGTGTCGAGATGGCGGGCATACGGCATCGCCGATGACGGGATGAGATTGCGGCGGCGTATTTCGGCGGGATCAAGCCCGAGTTGCGCGCCGATCGCATCCATCAGCCGCTCGCGCACGAACGTGCTCTCAAAGCGCCCCGGCGCGCGATAGGTCCCGCACGGGGTTTTGTTGGTCAGGCGGACGCGCCCAGCCATGCCATAGGCGCCCACGCGGTACGGGCCGAGCAGCATGGTCGCGGCGAGGTCCGGCACGGTCACCGCGTGCGTGCGTACATAAGCGCCTTGATCGTGCAGGAATTCGCCGTCGACTGCGAGCAGCTGGCCATTGCCATCGACCGCGGCGCGGACACGATAGCGCTGCTCGCGGGAATGATTGGTCGCGATCAGATGCTCGCGGCGATCCTCGATCCATTTCACCGGGCGGTGCAGCCGCAGCGCGCCGAGACAGGCAAGCACGTCTTCGGGATAAAGCTCGCCGCGAACGCCGAAGCCGCCGCCGGTATGTCCTTCGTGCAGATGTACAGAAGAGGCGGGCTGGCCCAACATGCGCGCCAGCGCATCGCGATTCCAGTGCGGCACCTTGGCAGCGCCGTAAAGTTCGAGCACATCGCGCGCCGGATCGTAGCGGGCTATTCCGCCGCGCGTCTCAAGCGGCACCCCGGAGTGCCGCCCGATCTTCAGCTCAAGCGTCACGACCGAATGCGCCGCGCCAAAGGCCGCCGCCACGTCGCCATAGCCTTTGCGGACCACCGCTGCTTCGCTGGAATGGCCGGCGGAGAATTCAACCGGCGCTGCAGCGGCGGTCATCACGTCCGGCAAATCCTCGATCTCGACCGTGACCAGATCGCCGGCGTCTTCGGCGATATAGGGATCGGTCGCGAATACGACAGCGACCGGCTCGCCGACATAACGCACGCGATCACGGGCGAGAATCGGCTGGCGATAGGGTTCGAGGCCCTCGATGCGCGTCAGCCGGAAATCGATCGGCGGGATATCGGCGACGTCGGCAGCGGTCCATATGGCGACGACGCCGGCAGTCGAGCGCGCATTGGCGCAATCGATGGCGATGATGCGGCCATGGGCATGCGCGGAGCGAGCGACCCGCATGTACACTTGATGCGCGAACGAAATGTCGGCCGCAAAGCGGCCCTGGCCCACGACCAGCGGTCCATCCTCAAGTCGCGGCACCGAACGGCCAACGAAGGGCGTTTTGCCCGCCATGCCACTCAGCTCCGCTTAACCGACGGAATCATTGCCCATCATGCTCCGCGGCAAGGGCATCGAGGTGTTGGGTTTCATTGATGGTGCGCACGCAAACGCCGGCTGCATTCACGTCGATCTCGTTGATGCAACAAGGCTCCTGAGCGAGCCGCCAGTAGGCCGAGAGCGGCAGTTCGAGAAGTTCGATCAGCAAGGCACGGTTGACGCTGTCGTGACCGACCAGCACGACGGTTTCGTCGCGGTGGCGTGCGAGCACCATGCGCAGCGCATTAGCCGTTCGGGCCGCCAGATCCTGGAGCGATTCGCCTTTCGGAAAGCGCACCAGTTGCGGCTTGGCGAACCAAGCAGCGAACAGCGCGGCATCCTGCATCTTGGCTTCGCCGAAAGTTTTGAATTGCCACGCGCCGTAGTCGATATCGTTGAGATCCTCGCAGGTTTTGGCGGCAACGCCGGTCGCTCGCGCGATCGCCGCGGCCGTTGCGATGCAGCGGCTCATCGGACTGGTATAGATGTGGCTCGGCCGCCGTCGCCCCGCGATGTGCTGCGCCAGCGCCGCGGCCTCTGCCACTCCGCGTGCGGTGAGTTCCAGCGGTTCGCGGCCGCGAAACCGTTCCGGCTTGATGCCTTCAACATGGCCGTGCCGGGTCAGGATGATTTTGGTCATCGTGGCTTTTCCCGGACACGCTGCGTGCCGGGCCTCCGAAGTGGCGCGCGAAGTGTGCCGTGGGCAGGCGCAGCCTGCAATGGGATGGCTTTACGTAGCGCATTCGAGTGTGTCAGCGACCAGGATTTCGTGAGCTGAGAGCGGGGGCCGCCAAGATGCCGGCGATAAAGATTGTAAGGACAATGTGCTCGATCCAGCTGTCGAGGATGAAGCGTGATGGATCCCGGGGGCTGCGAAGAATTTCGACATGATCGCCAACCTTGTATTTTGATTTGGCGTTGAAACGTTGCCAGTACGAAAACCGGGAGCTGAATCGTTGGCCCGCCACGTAGTATTCGATCACCGGCGTCCAAACCCACGCGCCACCAGCGCCTGGATTAGAATTGATTGCTCCCTCCAGGCGTATCACGGTGCCACGCTCATGGATCCAGAAGCGCTCGAAGTACAGCCGCCGCAACAGCGGCGAAAGCGCCACAGTTGTGATTGCGCAGAGAGTAATGAAATCGGCCACGAGGCTTTCGCTCCGGAGCGTGTCAATGCGATCAGCGCCTGACACTTCGGAGTGCAAACGCCCCAACCAATGATCCAAAAGCGGACCAGCGTTAAAGCCGCCGCAGCGGTAATGTCCAGGCGAGCACCGTGCCCATGCCGGTGAAGGCGGCGACGGTCAGAAACGCGGCGCGGAACGCCTCGCCGATCTGCGCATGAACGGCGGCCTGGCGCGCCGGCGTAAGTCCGGCCAGCACATCGGGTCCTTGTTCAATGATGCTGCCGAACAGGCTCGCGGTGCTGCGGTCGCTCGCCGAGAGGATCGAAAACAGGATCGCCGCGACGGAGGCCGTTCCGACTGCGGCGCCGACCGAACGGGAAAATTGCACCATGGCCGCGCCGGTGCCGAGAAGCCGCGGCCCCGAGACCGCCTGCACGGTCACTTGCACCACGCCCATGACGGTACCCATGAACAATGCGATGACGCAGAATGACCATGCCAGCTGCGTGGGCGACATCAGCGGCGCCAGAAAGGCGATCGCCACGAGCCCGATCGTCGCTGCCATCAAGCCGCAGGTGGGGAATACCGCGGTGCGGCCGGTTCTGGTCACCATCTGTCCGGTGAACATCGAGCCGATTCCGATGCCGGCAGTCAGCGGCAGCAATACTAATCCGGTTTCGGCGGGTGAGGCGCCGCGCACCGCGCGCAAATAGATCGGCAGGAAAGTAATAAGTGACACCAGCGCCGCACCGTGACACACGGCCATTGCGTCGGCCCGCCAGATCGATGGCTGCCTGAACAGGCGCGGCGGGATGAGCGGCGAGGTGGTAATTCTTTCCTGCCAGCTCAAAAGCCCTAGCGAAATGAGACCAAACGCCAACAGCCCGAGCGCCAAGGGGAGCGTGCTCACCTCCATGCGCTGCACCTGTTCGAGCGCGAGAATTACGGGGCCGACAAAGAAGATGAACAGGACCAGGCCCGGGGCATCGAACATGGTGCGGCGGCGGTCGCCCTGGCGCGGCGGGATGCGAAACACGAAAAAGACGGCAAGCAGACCGAGCGGAATATTGATCAAAAAGATCGATTGCCAACCGAATGCTTGGGTGAGATAGCCGCCCGCGACCGGTCCGAAAGTGTTGGAGCTTACCGCTATCCCGGCGAGATAGCCCTGATAGCGGCCGCGCTCGCGCGGCGGGATCGCTTCGCCGATGAGCGCCTGCGACAGCGTCATGAGGCCGCCGCCGCCGAAGCCCTGGACCGCGCGAAAGACCGTCAGCATCAGGATGCTCGGCGCCAGTGCGCATAGCACCGACCCGGCCATAAAGATTCCAAGCGCCACGAACATCATCAGCCGCCGGCCAAAGGTGTCGCCGAGCCGGCCGTAGACCGGCGCGGCGATGGTGTTGGCGATCAAATAGGAAACGACCACCCAGGAGGCTCGCTCGATATCGCCGAGACTCGAAGCGATTGCGGGAAGCGCCGTAGCCACGATCGTCTGATCGGCGACCGCAAGAAACATCGGCAGCATAATGGGTGGAAAAACGGTGAGAAATTGCGCACCAGCGCTGGGTACCGGTGTCACAGCCGGCGCTGTCGCGGCGGGGTCCCGGGTGTGAGCATCGTGGTCCGTAACGGTCCTTTCCGGTAACGGCGAATCGGCGGATTTGGGCGTGATGCGATCGGCGGCCTGCGATTGGTCCAAAGATTCATTCATGGTATCGCGCCGGTCACGAAAACAGACGAAAGTTCAGCGCTCGGGCGATTGCCCGCCCGGCGAAAAGGCGTAGCGGCAATTTCCCACGGCTTGTGGCTGCGTGTCACGCCGCAATTCGGTCCGCGCCGCCGAGACGAGGACGCTCAAGCGATCATTCGACACGCCAAAGCGGCTACCGCCAACCGTGGGCCAGGATTACGGGGGGTTGGACTCGCAGCAAAGCACCGGCCGCCGGCAAGCGGCCGGGCTTATATTGGCGAAGCATGCGGCCGGCGTTTAACCGACGAAACGTTCAACCAACAAAGTTGACGCGTTCTTGCTCTCGCGCCTCTTCCGCGCTGGCGGGCTGCGCGGGCAATTGCAGAACTGTCGCCGCCTGGCCTTCACACAAAAGTGTCAACAGCACTATGCGCCCATCGGGAAATTCGAGGGCGTCGTGATGGGCCGCCATTTTGTCTTTGTTGACCTGCCGAAAGATGGCCGTTCGGTGGTTGATCGTCTTGGTCTTCCAGCCGAGCAAGCCAGCAGGCAGGCACGCGACCTCGCCTGCGAAGGCGAGCTCCGTTCCCGGGCGGATGCATACCGCCAATCCGGGATCATCCGACGCCGAAAACCCACGCGTTCCGGTGCCGAAATCTCGCGTGACAAGTCTATCTCCCACTTTCGCGGGCCGCGACCGCACGCTTTGAAGGCTAAAGTCACACATTGGCGACTCCTTTCTTCCCAGTCTTGCACTACTCAGCCCCACAGCCGTACCGATAACGCACATCAAGCAAGTTTGGTGCCGCGGTTGGATCAGCAATGACATTTCAGCGCATGTCCACCTAGCGACTTAGCGCGTGCGCGCCCCACGACGACGATCAGTGAGAATTTTCCGGCGCTTGGCGCTCATTGCGGCCGCCTGCTGCCTCGCCCCGGCGAGGTCCTGCGCGCAGTCTTGCCAGCGCGGCGCCCGCTTCGCGCCGCAATTTCCGGCGGCCTCTGCTTCACTTGCGGGCAGTAGGGGCGCAACCGGGGGGAGCGGGTGCGCGCTAGCGGACAGTGATGCCGCCCACCATGCCGTCCCAATCGTGGTCGCCGCAGCGCAGGTCATAGGTGCCCGGCGCGCCTGGCGTGAAAAAGACATCCTTGCTTTGACCGGGCTGCACGACGACTTCAGTATGTTCGCGATTGAGCGCATCCGGATTGTCGAGCTTTGCCGCGGCGAAGAATGTCGGCGCCGTAAATTCGTGCAGCTCCTTGCCATGGTTTTCGAGATGCAACCGGTAATGGACGCCATGCTCCAAGCTCAGATGATCTGGCGAAAATCAATAGTCGACCATCGCGACATCGACCCTGACCGGATCCGCCGCAGCGGCGCAGCACGATCCGATCAGAGCGATCAATAAGCCGTATTGAATGGCAGTTCGCTTCATTCCCGATTCCTCGACTTCAACGAGCAAGGTGCGGAAAACCTAGCAAAGAAAAGCGCCGGCGGGAATCGCGGCTTGGTCGGTCACATCAATGCCCGATCGGGGCGGACGTTGCCTGGATATTGATGCGTCGGACCAGAACAAGGACCAGCGGGATCATCAATGCGGCCGTGATCGCGCAAAGATGGAATACGTCAATGTAGGCCAGGATCGTAGCCTGAGTTCTGATGATTTGGCCCATTAGCGCCATCGCCTTGCCCGCGGCATCGGCCGCGGAAACGCCGTGAGCGGTGAAATAGTGCGTCATCTGCTGCAGGGTCGAATGGAAAATTGGCGAGCTCGGCGTGGTGTTTTCAACCAGCCGCGATTGATGGAATTGCTCGCGCTGCACCAGTGCCACATTGGCAAGCGAGATACCGATGCTGCCGCCGAGGTTGCGCGCGACGTTCATCAGCGCCGAGGCTTGGTTAGTCTTATCTGGCGGCAGCCCGTCGTAAGCCACCGTATTGATCGGAATGAATAAGAACGGCAGACCGATCATCTGAAAGATCCGGACCCAGGCAAAATAATCAAAGCTCGCATTCGGGGTAAGCGTGGTCGAGTACCACATCGACAACGCGATCCCGATCAAGCCGAGCGTCATTAGGTATTTCGGCTGGAAACGCCCCGTGACTTGCCCGGCGACGGGCATCAGGACCAGCATGGCCAGACCGCCCGGCATCATGGCCAGGCCCGACAGCATGGCGGTATATGGGAATGTGGTCTGCAACAGCTGCGGCATGATTTGGTTCGATCCAAACAGGATCGCGCCGACCATCAGCATCACGAAAAACGCCATGCCGAATTGGCGCCGGGCCAGCAGACGCAGTTCGACGATGGGCTCCTCGTGATTGATCTCCCACGGCAGGAACAACAGGAATGAAGCTGCGGCCAGTGCGGTGAAGAAAATGATGGTATCCGACTTGAACCAGTCCTCGATTTGACCGCGGTCGAGCACGACTTCGAGGCTGCCGAGCGTGATCGCGATCAATGCGAAGCCAACCCAATCGACCTTCAGGCCGCCGGCCAGCCGGTCGTGACGTTCCCGTTCCAGCGTTTCCGGTTCGTCGACAAGCCAATGCACCAGCACGAGCGAAATAAGCCCGATCGGAACGTTGATGAAGAAAATCCAGTGCCAGGAAAAGTTATCGGTGATCCAGCCGCCGACCGTCGGACCGACTGTCGGCGCGACGATAACCGCGACCCCGTACAGCGCAAAAGCCTGGCCGCGCTTCTGCGGCGGGAAAGTGTCGGCCAAAATAGCCTGCACGCTGGTCGGCATGCCGCCGCCGCCGAGTCCCTGCAAGATGCGGAAGAAAATCAGCGCGCTCAGGCTTGGCGCCAGGCCGCACAAGAGCGAACTGCCGGTGAAAAGCGCGACGCATATCATGTAAAAGCGTTTGCGCCCGATGACATTCGATAGCCAGCCGCTGGCCGGTAGCACCACGGCATTGGCGATCAGATAAGTGGTGACGACCCAGGTGCTTTCGTCGACGCTGGCGGCGAGGCTGCCGGCAATGTAACGAAGCGAAACGTTGGCGATTGCGGTGTCGTGCACCACCATGAAGGTCGCGATCGAGACCACAATGGCGACGAGCCAGGGATTGCGATCGCCGGCGGCCGAGCGACTTGAATCCCAGCCGACGGCCGGATCGCTCATCGCACCTTCACCGTGGGCACGACCGACATGCCCGGGCCCAACAGGACATCCGGTATCTTGTCGAAGGTGATTTTCACCGGCACGCGTTGCACGATCTTGACGTAGTTGCCGGTGGCGTTTTCGGCCGGCAACAGGCTAAACGCCGTGCCGCTGCCCGATTGCACGCTGTCGACATGTCCGGCAAAGCGCCGGCCGGGATAGGCGTCGATCGCGATATCGACCGGTTGGCCGGGGCGCATGAAATCGAGCTGCGTTTCCTTGAAATTGGCGGTGATCCAGACCTCGCGCGGCACGAACATCATGAGCGCCTGGCCGACCGCGGCATAGCCGCCTTTGGCGGCCGTAAGCTTGGTCACCCGGCCGGCTACCGGCGCGGTGATGATCGCGCGGCTCAGATTGGCTTGCGCCTGCTCGAGGCTCGCGCGTGCCTGAGCGAGCTGACCGAAGGCAAGTTCGCGCTGGGCCTGCAGGACGCCAATTTGCTTTTCGACCGCCGTTGCATTGGCCTGCGCGGCCGCCAAGCCGGCGTCGCTTTGCTGAAGGCTCGACTCGTATTGTTGGGCCTGTTCGACCGTTCCGCTTCCCTTGTTTGCCAGCTGCCGATAGCGGTCGGCCTGTTGCCGCGCGAAAGTCAGCGCCGCCTGCGCCTGCACCACCTGCTTATGGGCTTGGTCAACCTTGGCCTGCTGCGCTTCAATTTGAGCGGTCAGATTGTCGACGCTCGCCTGCGCCTGTTTGACTTGGGCCTGGGCCTGATCGCGCTGGGCGACGTAATCGCGGTCGTCGAGACGAACCAATTCGGCCCCGGCGTCGACGAGCTGATTGTCGGTGACCGGTACATCGACAATCGCGGCGGCAACCTGGGCGCTGATCTGTACGGTGCGGCTATCGATAAATGCATCGTCGGTCGACTCATAATTGCGGGCATGCAGCCACCAGCCGAGCAGGGCAGCGACGATGATGCCGCCAATGACAAGCAGCAGCGCGAAACCGCGGCGCCTGCGGAGGCGTTGTCGCCACGACGCCCGATCATCCGCTTCGTCAAATGACGGCGGCGCCCGGCGGGCCTGAGATCCACGGCGCTCGGAATCGGGTCGGCGCTCGTTGTCGACGCGTTGATCCATTATCGACGCTAAACGTTTGACTGGCCGAATAAGTTGCCGTCCGGCAGGCGGCGGCTTGCCGCCTCCGGCCGGCTGTGTTTAGCCGGGAATGGACAATGAGGCCAGTCAGGAGGCGTGGGAAGGTTGCCGCAGCGCGCTCGCGATTTTTCGGACGAATTCGTCCAACTCGTCCCCGACAATATCGCTGACCGCCCATAGGTCGAGTCCGTCTTGCGACCAATGCCGGACGTTATAGCCCTGAATACTGTCGCCAATCGTGCGGGCCTGCCGCCTGCCTAAATGCTGCGCGACGAACAAATTGATTACGTGTTTGCGGCGCTGATAGACGATCGCGGCGACCGGCTCGCTGTCAATGTAATCCAGACGCCCGCCAAGAAGGGTGAAGCTTTCCGCGGTCAAATCGACGACCGGCGGCGCCACGTCGACCCGGCCGTTGAACCACGGCTTGACGGTGTGCCGATCGCTGGTCTCGACATCCATTAAATGACCGGCTTGGAGCGAACGAATATGCGCCGATACGACTTCCTCGGTGATCGTCTGCTCCTGATCCCTGCGGATCACTGTGAGGACGAGGCTGGCCGCCGCCGCCGAAAGCACAGAGCCCATAGCAAATCCGCCGAAGAAGGATCGCCGGGTTGGCTGCATGAACTGGCGGATCGAAACAACGCGCGATGCCGGTGTCGCCGTCAGGGCTTCGATGCGGTTGCGCAAATGGGCGGGCGCAGTCTCCTTTAACGGCGCGGTGCTCATGACTTCGTGCATGGTGCGGAACGCAGCAAACTTTTCGCCGCATCCGGCGCAGGACGCCACATGCGCTTCGACATCGCGGGCGTGCCCTGCGTCGAGCTCGCCGTCGATCAGCGCATGAAGCATAACTTCCGATTCATCGCATCTCATAGCGCTGATCCAGAGGCGACGGCCGGTCCCGGCCGCGTCGTGACGGTTTCGGCGGCATTCCACGCCGCCCGTAACATGGCGCGGGCGCGCGCCAGCCGCGACATGACTGTTCCAACCGGTACGCCGGCGACTTGGGCGATTTCCTGGTACGACAAATTGTTCATCTCACGTAGCACAATCGCTTCACGAAAAGGCTCCGGCAGCTCCGCGACCAGCCGTCGTATGGTAGCGGTGTCCTGTTGCCGCACTATCATTTTCTCCGGCGAGGTCTGCGGCTCCTGCCACATCGGCATTTCCTCAGCCAGCGACTCGTCCTGGCTATAGTCGGTCGGCACTTCTTCCTTGCTGCGCCGCGCAAACTCGGCGTTGCAGACGTTTCTCAATATTGCCAATAGCCACGGCTTCATTGCCGGCCCTCGGTAGCTGTCGAAATGACGCAATGCGCGAAGATAGCATTCTTGCACCGCGTCCTCGGCATCGTGCGCGTTGCGCATCAAATAACGCGCCAACGTGTAGACGTCGTCGAGATGGGGTAATGCGGCGGCCTGGAAGGTCCGCATCCGCTCCTGTTCGGCAACCGCATCATCCGCCATCGTATCCCGCTCGGCTGTCCACCATCCGCCATCGGCCGCTGTGGCCTCATGTGTGTTAGCCGACTATAGCACTTTAGCACTTTGCGTCGCGTTACTGCTCCACCACGATTGTGCCCACCATCTTCGGATGCAGATAACAGAAGTACTGGTAGGTCCCGGGCGCGCTGAAGGTGAACGAATAGCTGTCATCGGTGTCGAGCGCCTTCGATTTCGGGAAGGCGTTGTTGGCCGAGCCGATGCCATGCGGAATATCGTCCTTGTTGGTCCAGGTCACGGTCGTGCCTGCCTTCACGGTCGTTGTCGCCGGCGTGAAGAAAAAGTTGTCGATCGTGACTGTGTTCGGTGCGCCCTCGGCCCGGGCAAACAGGACACTTCCTGCCAGCAGCGAGCCGACGACCGCGCCGAGTACGGAACAAGCGATAATCGGACGCAACATTTTTTTCTCCTTAGTCTTCTTCTCGTTATTTTTAGCCTTGCAGCGGCGAATCGATGATCGCGAGACGCTGCTCGTTCTGCTTGAAGGTGACATTGGCGATGCCGAGCATTTTGCGCAGCTGATCGTCCGGCACTTTAATCGGGCCAGGCGACGGGGCAGTGCCAGGCGCCGGCTGCGGGAAAGCGGTCGAACGCGCGGTGTGGAACGTGACGTTGCCCTCCACCTTCTGCATGACCTGGTGGATGTGGCCGTTGAGCACGGTCACCGACCCGAACTTCTTGAGATACGATAGCGCCTGGGCGCCATCCTGCGTGCCCCAACCCCAGTCCTGAGCAACGGTCCAGAGCGGGATGTGGGCGAACAGAACGATCGGCGTCGAAGCCGAGCGACTTTTGACGTCCGCCTCCAGCCATTCGAGCTGCTCGTTGCCGAGATTGCCCAAACCGCCGGCCTTGAGATCGACGACGTTGACGAGGCCAATGAAATGCACGCCGTTGGCATCGAAGCTGTACCAGCCGGCGCCCTTGGCGGCTTTGCCATAGCGATCGCGATAAATCTTGCCCTGGTCCGCATCGATCAAGTCGTGCTCGCCCGGCACGTAGTGCACGTCCAGCCGCGACTGCGAAATGATGTGATCGGCGTCGTCGAATTCTTTTTCCTTCGACAGATGACTGATGTCGCCGGTGTGGATCATGAACGCTGGCTTCTGCGGCAGGGCGTTAACCTTTGCGATCGCCTCTTCCAGCGTGCCGAGCGCATTGGGGTTGGCGGGTTTGTCGAACCCGACATGGCTGTCGCTGATTTGCAGAAAGGTAAGGCCGCGGCTCTCCGCAGCTTGTGCCTCGCCCATGATGCCGAGGGAGTGCGGTACACCGCCGGCAATGGTCCACAGCACGCCGGTGCCACACCAGGTCATGCATTCCAGGACCTTGCGCCGGTTGATACCGTCTCGTTGATCGATTTCACTCATTTGCGAATCTCCTTATCAGCCACGGCCCCCCACCGAGTTCTGGCCGTAGGGCTGTCAGGCGGGTTATTGGTCAAAACCTCGATTTATTCCCAGATTCAGCGACAAATTCGTGCGTCAAAGCGCCGTCATGACGGCGATCCGGCGCCGTCGCGACGCTTTTCGATTTCGTCTTAACTCCTTGCTCGGGCACGATCTTTGAACTGAAGCGGGCCACGCAAATGGACGCGGCCGACCTTCACAGAGTGAATTTGTTTACGTTCTCCGGGTGAATTTATCTAAGGCGACAACCGTCATGTTCGCCACGGACCAAGACGCAGGCCGAACGGCTGCCGCGACCCCGCGTCCATGCACGCGCGTGGCAATGCGCTTTGCTCTCCTCAGATCTTTGCTGCCTCAGCCATAGTGGATGCCAGCGCATTAAAACAGTTTCGCGTTAAAACAAATTGCGCCGTTAAGACAAATTGATTGTCGCGCACGAAATATCATCTGTTCGCGAACAGATTTCAATTCAGCGATTGCCTGCGCGCGGGATAATCCTGTCGCTCCGCAATCTTTCAGAATGTGAGCCGCACGGCATTGTTGGTCCGATGCCGCGATGAGGTTCGCGAAATTGAGAATGGTACTGATCGCAAAAAGGAGATCGACCATGGTTAAGAACAAGAAACTTGCTTTCGCGCTACTTCTCACGACGTTCGTTGCCGCTTCGGTTGCGACCACGGCACTCGCCGCGGGCTCTTCCGAGCCTTCGCAGATTCCCGGCTATGACCGGCACGGCGGCACTGTCCCGATTCCGAATCCGGATCGGTCGTAAGCCGCGAATATCGCGGTCCGTAGTCTGGCGAGCTGAAAGAATAGGGCCGTCCGAATGGGCGGCCCTATTTTCTTTTGCTGGGCATTGCTCGGTCGAACCGGCAAGTGCACGGTCATTTTCACTATTTAGTAGACGTAGAGGTTGGCGTTGTAGCCCGTGCTGCCGCCGCCAGTGAACGTCGGGTGATTCGGATTCGGCGCTCCAAAGGTCGGCGAGCGCCGGACCGATCCATAGGCATTGAGTGCGCGCTGGCGCTGCGCTTTAACATCACGCGCGTTCAGGCTCGCCACGGCCCTTCCCTTTCCGCCGTGTGTCGATTTTGCGAGCGCTGGCACGCCGAGCGCGATCGCCGCAACGAGCGCGGCCGCAGCGAGTTTCGGCAAATTGCGATGCATGATCTTTTCTCCCGATCGACAAGGCTTGACCGCCTTGGCGTTTGAATCCGGGTGATCGAATCCAGACGCTGGAATTCCTTCACTGTTGCGTGAGGCTGCTGCGTCGGGCGCGGATCAGCATTGCGATCCACCGGCGTTGAATTTCACTGCTGCGACGCGATTGAGCTATGCTCAATCGACTGCCAGCTAAGCAAAAACTTTTCTCATTTCTCGTCGCAGCGAAGGGCGCCCTGCGATAGGTTCTCGCCGGGAAAGAAACGCCAAGCGGCACGTGACGCGAAGTTCATGCTGCAATCGACATTTTCATCGGTCGAGACGCGGAGATCGTGGGTCGTCGCGTCGGTCGCGCTATTGATCATGGGGATCGCCTTTGGCGCGCCCTGGATTACCCTGGTCGCGCTCAAGGACATTGCCGCGGAGGTGAGAGGCGAACGCTCAATTCCGGCCTTCGCCAGCGCTTTGATGTGGATGGGATCGGGAGTCGGCGGCATCCTGATGGGGCGAATCGCCGAACGCATCGGTATCCGCTTTACCGTGATCTTCGGCGCCTTGATG
>Ga0126369_10001382_pt1 | contig 16707 bp, 31 predicted proteins | sample PanSoiMetaPlot_1_FD_109646 | JGI IMG/M metagenome (GOLD analysis project Ga0126369, IMG submission 109646) | Tropical forest soil microbial communities from Panama - MetaG Plot_1 | ecosystem: Environmental > Terrestrial > Soil > Tropical forest > Bulk soil | place: Panama | collected 2016-02-17 | reverse complement strand
CTGTTGACGGACGGTCTTCTTTTCCAGCTTCCGCGCCAGGTAGTGCATGAGATTGCCCATGCGCTGACTGCCTTGGGCTCGCGCCCAGTGCGCTTCGCGCTCGGCAATCAGATCTTCCTTGGTCGCATCGCCCAGTGCGCCCGAGCTGATGCCGTACTCCAGGAACATGTTGGAGCGGGTGGTCTCGGCGACCGCCCGCAGGCCGGTCGTGTCGTCGGGTCGGACGGCGGCGCGCTTGGCCTGTTGCCGCACACCGGCTTGGGCTTGCCGGACGGCCGTATCAATGGCCAGTTCAATCATCGGGTCGATGAGTGCCTTCTGGAGTGACTTGTCGTCCTCCAGGCGCTTTCTCATCAGCTTCAGGGCTCGGGGGCGTTTGCCCGATGCCTTATCCAGGCATTCTTTCGCCAGACCGTGAAGGGTTGTTTCCGGGGATTCGTCGCGGTAGTCGCGAAGGTGGGCAACGCTGGCCAGGGCCATAACAGTGTTCTCCGTGTGTTGACAACCCCGCCATGCGAAGGCGGGCCTATCGCCTGGCGAAACATCGCTCTTTTTGGCACCGCAATCAAGCCCCTGCGGTAACAGCGTTTCTGCCAAGGCTCCGTAACACAAACTATCAACTACTATCGGATACGGTATCTGTTTACGGTATCCGTATCATCGGTTACCGGTCAGTTACCAGTATTGTCATGGTGTGCCCGGTGACTTCCGCGATCTTCATGAGGTCAGCGAGGGAGATGGTATGTTGTCCGCGCTCGATATTGGCGAGCGATGACCGTCCAAGGCCAATCTGATCCGAGAGTGTGGCTTGGGTCATCTCCGCCGCCGCTCGCATCTGTTTGACCAGCTCCGCGATCTCGTTCGGGTCGGCGCTGCGTAGCAGCAATTTCTTCTTCACGGTTTACCTTTCAAATCGAGACTGGCGAGCGCCGCTCTTACGCGCTCTCGGTTAGCGGGCAGCAGGCATCCGGGCTTGTTCTCGGATGGATACGCGCAAGTCCCGTTATCCGCCGCGCCGCAGTAAGCGCAACGCTTCTCGGTCGCTTCCAACTCAGGTCGCACTGCGGCGGTCTCCAGCGCTTCGCGGGCGGCAGCGCCTCGGTCATCGTGCGCATCATTGGTCGTGCCCTGCCAAGATTCAGGCGAAGCGTAGAACTCCAGCGCCGCGCGCAATCGCTGGATCTCAATGGCGAGGTTGGCTGCGGTTTTGCCCCAGTCTGTTTTCGTCTCGTGAGCGGAGTTCAGCAGCCTGACGGCATCCATCAGCGCTATGGCGTACTCCTCTGTGATCTCTTCGCCGTTGATGAAGAGGTCGTCATAGAGGGTGCGCAACTTCTGCGCGACTTCCTCCTTTGAGGTAATCGAAGCGTCAGTCATGTTTACTCCGCAGGGCAATCTCTTCCCACATCTTGGCGATCTTCCGCCACTGCTGGGTTTGGTGATTGCCGATCTCCTGGAACAGCAGCAGCATCGGCGGCCACATCAGAGCAAAGAAGGGCGTCGGGTCCTTGCGATACCACATGAACAGGAAGAAGGTGAAGACCGTGGCATTGCAGGCCACTGATGTCACGCGCAGCAGTGTGATGATGCGAGGATTCATGCGCCCTCCGGGGAATCGGTGAAGCCCATCACCCCGTAGTCCTTCAGCACCACGATGTGAGTGTCCCATCCGTTACGCGGATCAACGCCGTAGTACGGGGCGATCGTCACCGTGCCCGCATTCACAGGAGGAGCAGTTGGGAACATCGAGAGCAGCCCCTGCAGATGGGTGAGAAGAGCAGGGAAGTCCTTCACCTCCACCTCTGTCGCCATGGAGTCCTCGTACTGCCCCCGGTGCTCGCGGAACTTCATGGGAAGTACTCCCGGATGTCCGCGCTCTTCACGTGTCCATCCTTGCCCGCGACGATCGTGACGCCGACGAAATCGAACTCGGTACGGTCGATGTACGGCACAGGCGGTCCAGGCGGTGTCGTCAGCTTGCAGAGCAGATCGTCAATGTCGCCGTTGACCAGTTTGCGGCAGGCCAGTGGTCGATGCTCGTAGATCGTGCACTCATTGTCCTTCAGGAAGGTACAGGGCGTGTGGTACCCGTACGGCTGGGCGTCGTAGTGCCCCGGCTCACGGCGCATCGCCACGTTCTTCGGCTTGCGCCCAATCGCCATCCCGAGCATCTCAGCTTCCGTCACCGACATCGCCACCTGAGTGTGGCAGCAGTGGCTGCACCCGCGCCGGCAGGCGACGTTCCCTCCGTTGAAGGAGTTCATCTCGTCTAGCAGCTCGTAGATTTTCCGGAAGCGGATCCACACCGGATCCGTGCCGTTGGCGACGGCGATGAGGCGGCGCCGGATTGACTCGCGCTTCTCATCCCCCATCCGCTCGTTGATCACCGCGATATTGGCCAGGGCGTTCGCCGTGGACACCTTGAGCCGGGCTCGGACCTCGGGGGAGAAGTGTGGGTTCTCGCTCGCTTTCTGCACTCCATCCTCGGAGACGCCCGCCATCTCCCGGACCTGGTCGATGAGCGCCTGTGCGTCGACTACCTTGGCTCTCATCGGGGTCTCTCCCTGCGGGCTCTACGGGCCCATTGCTCGGCTCTACGTAGGGCTGCGCGGGCTCCTCTCTGGTTCCCCTGTTCGAGCATGGCTTCGCCTTTGCTGATCTCAACGTAGCAGTAGGTGAGCGCGATCCACTCAGCCTGGCAGTCCTTCATATGGATCCGCTTCTCCATCGGTTTTCGATCTCTGATTCGCGCCACGCTGTTGCCACGTAAGGTTGCGTAAGCTATTGTTTCTACTTGCTCGCGTTTGCGCAAATTTGAGCAGTTTCCACGGACGGCATTCCTGACGTAACTCATTGATAGCTTGAAGAAATTGCGTGATTCAGCGAGACGGTGATTTGCCCTTGACATGCAAGGGTGTTTCGCCGCTAAGTGATTGATTAGATTCAGAGTCGACTTGCTCCGCGCCACGTTGTTGCCACGAAGACTCGGAATTCGTGGCAGAGGGGCCGCTAGAGGTGGCCAAGTTGGGATCGGTTTCGTAGGCGCGTAGCTCAGTGGTAGAGCACCTGCTCGACAAGCAGGGGGTCGTTGGTTCAATCCCAATCGCGCCTACCAGATCACCGCTGTTACGGTGGTCGCCACCGCTATTGCGGTCCCCTTCGATGACGCTCAATGCGGGTGCCCGTTCGGGCATCGGGGAGGGCGCGTACCCGGAGGGAACCAGCCGGTCTCCACACTCATTCAGCCAGGCGTACAGCCAGCCGGTCTGGCGGTCGTCGGGCGGCAGCGGCTGGTCTTCCACGTAGCCTCGGTCGAGGAGGTCTCCAACCTTCATCTCGGCGGCAATCGCCTCGTAGAGCGCCTCGATGGCGTTCGAGGCTCCGCGTAGGTACTTCGGCTCGTAGTGGGCGTACCGGTTGCCCATGGCGTTGCCATCGGGACGACGGTGGCCCATGAACATGTCGCGCTCCCACGAGTTCACCCCGCGCGTGGCTAGCCAGGTGGCCACGGTGTGCCGCAGCGTGTAGGGAGTCGCCTTCACTCCCGCCTTGCGGGCGAGATTACGGAACATCTCCCGGGCCCGCCTCAGCCGTCGCCCGTTTGCCCCGATGACCTCCCCGGTCTTGCTCGCTGGCTCCCATTGCTGCAACCACTTCTCCAGCGTGGGGGCCATGGCCACGATCGGGCGGTACTTTTTGGTTTGCTTGCGTCCCGGGGGGTTCAGGTTGAGCACATGGTGCTCAAAGTCCACTTGGGTTTCCTTGCGAAGCCCTAGGACCGCTTCTGATCGCGCTGCGGTGCCGATCATCATGACCAGGAACCGCCACGCATGCCCGTACTCGACCGTACGGCCACGGGTTTGCTTGTCGTTCAACTCACGTTGCTTGATATCCCGGAGGCGCTCGGCCTCCTCCGGCTTGTCTGTATCGGTGGACGCCTCAACCTTCTTGTTGGTGAGCGGGTCGAGGTAGTAGAGACGGTAGCTGGTGTAGCGTTTGCGAGGGGGCCACAGGTGCACCGTGGGGGCGTCCAGTTGGACCCGTGCGGCGGCATCGAACAACCGAGCAAGTTCGGGAACCTGTAGGACGGTCTCGCGACTACCGAAGTTAGGCGCCCACTGTTTGCGGCTGATGCGCTTGGGGATGGTCGCCTCATCCAGCTTGCCACGGTCGGCCGCGAACTTCATCGCTGCCCAGAGCACCCCGAGCCAGCGATCGATCGTGGCATCCGAAACCGCCTTCTCTTCCTTCTTCGCATCTCCGATACGCCACGCGTCGATCATTTCCAATTGCTTAGCCGATGTCATCTCGGAGCATAAGGGGCTGCCCAACACATCCAGGGTGCGCTTCATCGCGCGCTTGACGGTTTCAGCAGAAGGGGTCTTGCAGGCGTAGTCCAGGAAGTAGCGGTTGCAGGAGTCCAGCACTGGCTCGTCCTTGCGGGCCACCTTGGAGTGCTTCAGACGCCACTCGTCTAGCTGCCGCTGGGCGTCTTCAGGATCCGTTGTGTGAGTTGAGCTGCCATCTGTCTGGCCTGTTCGCTCGTTGTACCAGCAGATGCGGAAGCTTTTGTACTTCGCGTTCGGCTCCGACAGCCAGAACTCTTCCTTGTGGCGCTTCGACTTTGACATCTCACCTGCTCCTCATTCTGTTGTGCTTCGATGAACTCCTGCAGGTGCCGCTCCAGGATGCGACGACGGGCCCCCACACGGAACGATGAGAGTTTACCACACAAACAGAGACGCTGAACAGTATGCCGGGATATCCCCAGATACTCGGCCGCTTGACTTACCGAAAAGTGCTTCGGCAGCAGCGCAAAATCAGTCATGGCGGCTCCTCCTCCAGGCCCGCGCATCGAGCATGGGCCGGGACCGCCTCCACGACCCGGGCGCGCTCCGGGATCTCCAGCGGGATCAGGGTGGCACGCTGCCCGACCTCAAAGCGCTCCTGGCAGATCGCGCAGCGGCAGTTCTCATCCGTCACCAGGGGATGATCTTCAGTGAGCGGTGAATACACCCTCAGCACGTCGGGGCCTCCTCCGTCCAGCCAGAGCGCACTCTCATCATCGAGCGAGGCCACGGCGATCACGAGGGCTGTTGCGTGCACCAGCCTGTCCTCCGACCAGCCCTGGCGGTGCTCCTTCGACCACAGCTCCGGGCACACCGTCTCCTCAGCAATTAATTGCAGTGCATTTCGCAAACGCTGGTTTTCGATGCGCATGGCCGCCACTTCCCGCGCGTAGCGGTGTTCGAGGGCCAGGATCCCGTGCGCCACGGAGTGCTCGCGACTTCGGGGGATCCCGCACTGCTTCAGGACATCGTACGCGCGCTCCACTTCGTTCCCAGCAACCTGATAGTTCATGTGGCTCTCCCATTCGCGAAGGAAGGGGGACCGCCGTGCGTACCTGCCGTGCGGTCCGTCCTCGGGTATGCCCCCACACAAGGAACAGTGTTACGACAATGACAACCAACCCGATGTCCTGCCGTTGAACGAATCCCGCATTGACATTGGAGCGGGATGCGGGAATCGAACCCGCGTCTTCGGGCGTTGATGGCCACATTACAAGTATGGACATCACTTGTTCCGTTCCGTGCGTGCCTCACGAGGACGATGTTGGCGATACGATAACGACATTGCGTGACGACAACGATAACGATAACGATACGCCAAACCGTTCCTAGTTCTGCAGTAGCGGCTCCAGGAGGAAATCCACCAGATCCTCCGCAAAGGTGCCGCCGTCGACCACCTCGGTTTCGTTCGCCCGCTGCCGGGCTGCCTTCACCTCCACCAAGAGATCATCAATACGCTTGATGACTTCCGACTTCTGCACCGCGGTGGCCTCACCGCTGCGCAGGATCGTGCTGTACTTGCCCACCGGGACATCCTTGTGCTCCGTGTGGACCTGTTCCGGGTGGTGCTCCGTCGCCTTCGCCATGGAGACCACCTGCAGGCGCTTATCCGTACGCAGCTTGTCCACCGGATACTGTACCTGCCAGATATGCGCACCGATGGACGGTGCGCGTACCCAGTGCTTGCTGGCATCGAGGGTAGGGATATCGAGAAACAATTGACGGATCTGCGTCAATCGCTTCTCCAGGCCCATCAGCTCATCCACCGGCAGGTCCGACAGGAAGGGCGCTCCTTCCCACATCACGGTGCCCTTGGCCCGCTGATTGGTGCAGTTCTTCTGGTGCTGGAGCTTCTCCGCACGCAGGAAGATCTTCAGTGCCCAGTCCATCGTATCGTATACGGTGGTGGTGACCGGCTTCTCGGTCCGTTCGGACTCCTCGGTCGCCTGGTTCGCATCACTCTCTTCGAGCATGGCGAGGGTACGGGAGAATCCGTGGAAGTAGGTATCCGGGTTCTTGAGCTTCTTGTGCGTCTCGGTGAGCAGCTCCGCCCAAGCGCTATTGACCGTCTTCTCTGCGGCCAGCAGTTCGTGTTGCTTTGCCATTCTCGTCTCCCCGGTTACAAATACGTATCGCTCAAGAGACGATCAATCACCGTATCCACTTCCATGTATCCCGCATCGGTTGAGAGCAGATCAATCGGTCGTGATCCTTCCAACAAACGCTGCGGTGAGTGTATCCAGTGCTCCGCCTCTTTCGCCGTGTATACGCGCATCAGTCGCTGCTTCACCTGCGCTGTGCGAATCAACACAATAACTTTTTCAGCCGCGCGACTGCCACCTTTTATTTTCATTACAACAACCGATTCTGCTCAGCCAACAATTGGTCATCATTGCCGAAGGTCTCGCGGAAAGCCTTGGAATTCCTGGCCAATGAAGGGCCAAGGATGCCTTCAGTTTCTGACGCGAGCGAAGTGGTATGGTCGCCGCGGTGGTGCCAATCGCACAAACCGATCGTGCACTCATCGCCTCGTCGTCTCTGTCCGGCACGTCCTCCCAAGTTCAGATGATGAATCTCCGCTTTGCGCTGGATCCCAATTTGCCGACAAGCGATACAACCGATCGCGCGAATTCGCGAAAACCGTCTCTCACGCTCCCGTGCGTTCAGTGAGCGAATTCCAAAATCTGCTCCGCGACGGAACGCAACTCAGCTTCCGTCCAGGACGGACACACCTTGCCGTTGAACACGCGGCGCAATAGAACGTTGATCGTCGCATCGTAGAGCTGCGTGAACCGTTCCTCGGTCATCGAGGCCCACTTCAGGCTCTCCGGCTCGATCCGCACTTCGCCTTTCAGGTTGACCACTGCGCGGTAGAAGCCCGCGGAGATCGTCACGTCCTTCCGGAAGCGGTCGAAGTCCGGTAACACCGGATCGCCCTTGTACTCCAACGTATCCACATCCTCGCTCCAGTAGTCGTATCCGAGCTTCACCAATGCCCACCACTTGCGAAAGAACGCGCCGTTGCGCATCTGCTTCGCATCCGCGTGGATCGTCACGCCTACCTTCAGACGATTGAACCACTCCCGTGTCGGATCATCAGCCGGTATCAACCCGGACTGTGTCCGTATCAACAACGCGTCCATCACATCGGGATATCGTCACCGAACTCCGTATCCCCTTTCGTCATCGTCTGCGTGATCTTTTCCGCCTTGGCGCTTTCGTACGCGCGCCAGGCGATCTCGGCGCGGCACTTGTCTCGTACTGCAGCGGGCGTCCGGTCTGCATCCCGGAACCACTCCAGTTGCGAGTACGACATCAAGTTCCACGGCGTATCCACAAACTTCTTACCGTATCCGAACAGCCCCGCCGGGCGGGGTGCGCTCGGGGGCGCGTTCGGGTCCGGCGGTCCGCCGTTACTGGGCGGCGGCGTGGTGGAGGCCGCGCCGCGCTCGATGTGATCGGTGTGATGACTCTCCGGACGCGCATCGGGACGTGGCATGGCTGCATTGCCATCGTCGTCGCTGTCCGCGACGATGCCCGTCGCCGCTTGCAGCGAATACCGCCGGCCGTAGGTGCAGGCACTTCCGACGCTGTGGGCATCCTCTTTCGCGACCGGAATGAACAGGGGGCCGAACTCCACCCACTGTCCGGAGGTATGAATGATCCGCGTGGTGACGCAGATCCCGTGCTCCTCGCTCTGGATGTCCTGGAAGATCGCGAGTCCGTGCGGCGGGAAGGCTTTGCGGCAGACGTCCCAGACGGCCTTGTTGTCGGCGTACTTGGAGTCGTAGTAGGGGTTCAGGGCGTCGAGGCGGGCGGGCACCAGGTCGGCTTGCGCCAGGGCCATGGCGGCGGCCAGCTCGCTGATCTGTTCGGATGTCTTCATGTCGTGGCTCCCCGGTTGGACTCAGGAAACCTCGCAGGGAAAGGGCACGCACAAGACTCCCGGTTGGACGGGGAGTCTTCAGCAGGAATCGGAAAGGGAGGCGGGCCGGTTCGAGCGAAGCGGGAAAACTTTAGTCCCGCGCAAGGTGCAAATCAATAGCCTGCCGATAAGGGCGTGACGCCCGGAGGGTGAGATATCCCACCCTCTGGGCTCAGTAGACTCTCTTCACTTCTTTTTGAGAATCCGCAAAATCGTGTTGCGGTCTGGCTCCGTCAGTTCGTTCCAGCGGTGCACCAGGTCGGCCAGGTGGGAGCCGTTCATAAGCGGAGTCAGATTCGGAAACGGCCAATCCTCCTCAAAGATCTCGACCGGGGAGCACTCCATCTCGGTCGCCCATATCATCATCCACTCCAAGTTGAGCGGTTCGTGCCCGTGGAGAATCTGACTCGCGCGACCGTGAGAATAACCATATTTTACCGAGATCCGGGACAACGTGAACTTCTTGCCCAGGCTCCGCATCAGTTCGTAGCGGCTTATCAATTTTCGGTGGCGCCGAAGATCAACCTCCTTCAGATCGTTCTTTTTTTGTGTGCGGGGTTGTTTGCGCGCAGCGGGGACCCCTCCTCGCTCGTAGGTTGTTGTGTTCATGTTCTTTTCATACCCGGTTTGTTACGACACCCATCGTGACCGGCGATGGGCCAACGAGAGTATGGCAATAGTTTTGGTCAATATCTAGCCAGGCGAGCTATAGGTGGCCTATTGATTTCGGCTTCGCTTCAGGACTACCTTCCGCCATGGCGACCGGCATCCGATCCACTTCGTCGAGCAATCCTCTTCGGCGCTGGCGGAAGAAGAACGGCGTGACCCAAGCACAACTCGCAGCAGACCTGAAAGTTCACCCCACCATCGTGAGTCAGTGGGAGGCGGGGCGGTGTGCCCCGAGTCTCCCGCGCTTCTTCGCGCTGGTCCGGCGTACCGGTTTGCCGTCGACTCTGCTCCTGCGGTACTTCGTGCCGAACATTCCAGCATTCGAAGGTGATCGTTCAGATGACGTAGTCGTGGAATTTCCCGGGCGCAATACGAGGATGGTACACCCAAAGAGACGCTGAAATACGCTGCAAACGAGGTTGGGGTCTATGGACGCGCGGCAACATCGCGAGGGGAGCCTGTTTGTTTCGCGGACTCGTGCGCTACGCACGGGGAGCGAGACCGGGTGCGGTAAAATGCAGACGTTGTGCTCGCTGGAGCACGACCAATCGCGTATCCGTAGTGACCGCTACGGCATCCGACCCGGGATCATACCCACGTGGATCGGGCAGGGTTTGCTGCAGGCTTTGACTGCACGCGAGGGTAATCAAAGCCTGCTGTTTCCTCCACCGGTATCCGTATGAACGAGCATCGCCGTCCCGAGACGCGGTGCCGATACCTGGTCCGCGACATCACCCCGCTCGTATCGTTCTTCGAGCAGTTCCGCCCGTCGTGCCGGACCATCCATATCAACCGCCAGGACTGGCAGATGTTGTGCCAGGCGGGCGACATCGCCCGCAAGCAGGGGTTCGTGATCGACGAGCAGGAGGGCCAGCCCGTCAAGATTTCCTACCACGGCTTCTCCTTGGAGCCGGTGGACCTTGGGCAACCGCATCGGTGAACAAACATGGCGCGCATTCGCACGATCAAGCCGGAATTCTGGACGGATGAGACCTTGGCGCACTGCTCCGTGATGGCGCGGCTACTCTTCATCGCCACATGGAACTTCGCAGACGATCATGGCGGGCTTCAACGTTCGCCCTACCAGTTGAAGGCGCAAGCATTCCCCTACGACACAGTCGACTGTGAGCCCTTGCTCCAGGAGCTGCTCGGCGCGGGGCTCCTGGTCGAATATGAAGCTGACGGGCAGAAGTATTTGCATATCCCTGGCTTCCGCAAACACCAGAAAATTGAGCGGCGGGCCCCTCCACGGTACCCAGTTTACCCCACGAGTACGGAAAATTCCCGGATGGCTCCGGGAATTTCCCTGAGTGCTCCGGGAAATTCCACGAGCCCTACGGAGAATTCTGTAGGCACTACAGGAATTTCCCTGAGTCCTACAGGAAATTCCCAGATGCCTACGGGAAGTTCCTCGTCGACTCGCGGTCTCTTAAGGAAGGGAAAGGAAGGGAATGGAACGGATGGGAAGGGTGCAGGGGAACCGTCGCTGCGCGACGGCACGCTTGCGCCTTGCGCTCGCTCGCCCGCGGCATTGGAACTGACCCCGGATGAGCCGGAAGATCCTCCAGAGCCCGAAGCGAAGCCTCTGAAGGCGAAGAAGGGGCCCATCCCGGAGAACTTCACGCTGTCGGACAGCATGCGGGAACACGCCCTTCGTCGATATCCAGACTGCGATTGCGAACAGTGGTTCGAGTTATTTCGACACCATCACTTGGCCCATGGAAAGCACATGAAGTCCTGGTGCTCGGCGTGGGTGACGTGGGTGGGCAACGGGGAGCAGTACGGCTACCCGAAGTTGGCCAAGAAGGCGGAGGTGAGCCGTGGCGGCCTACCCGTCATCAACGCCTAGTTGGGACAGTCTGTCCTACCTGCGACGGCGGGGCCTGCGGCCCGCTCGGTGCGTGATCGTCACCGACGACAGCCGGCAGCGCTTCAACCTGGAGTGCTCCGGGGCGTTCGCGGTGGGCTTTCCGGTACCGAAGGACGATTACCTGATCTCGGGATTGGACGTCGTGATCATCGCCAACTTCAGCGAGATCTCGATGCAGGTGGCCCGGCGGATCATGGGATGCAATCCGCGGTACTTCGCCACGTACTTTCGGGGCCGGGGGCTGTCGGTGGTCGTGGAGGCGGCGGAATGAACCGTCTGGAGGTCAAGAACGGCACGTTGGCGGTCACTCGCGACGATCACGACTGGCTGTTGGAACTGGGACGTCAGCAAGGCAATTCGCGGGTGATTGGCTCGATGCACGCGATTGCCCAAACCCTCATCAAGCAATTCCGGCGACCGCTGTCGGACGGGTTGACGTTGCCGTGGGCCATGGCGGACGAGTACGTGCGCTTCATGCCGGGGAAGGTGACCGTGTGGAGTGGACCGACCTTCAGCGGCAAGACCGCACTCCTGCGGCAGTTGATGCTGCATGCGCTCGCCAACCACCAGAAGGCCCTGTTCATCAGCCTGGAGGAGCCGCCGGAGGATGTCTGGCGGGAGTTCATCTGCATGGCGAGCGGCACCCGCAATCCGTCACCGATTCAGCGGGAGTGGTGCCTGGATCAGTGGGATGAGCGGCTGTTCGTGTTCGACTCCACGGAAATGATCGAGCCGATCCTGCTCATGGGGATCGCTCGGTACGCGATTCAGGAGTACGGGATCAGTCAGGTGGTGATTGACTCGTTGATGCGGATGGATCTGCGGGTGGACGACTTCGACGGGCAGCGGGAGATGGGGAACTTGTTGGGCCGGGTGGCTCGGATCTCGGATGCCCATTTTCACCTCGTTGTGCACCCTCGAAAGACGGCCAACTCCCGGACGCCCATGGATATGTATGACATCCGGGGGGCTCAGGACATTGTTGCACAGGCCGACCTTGTGATGACGCTGGAACGTCAGCATGACAAGGAGGCGCAGTTTGATTCGCTGTTGACCGTGTGGAAGCAACGCGGCGATACCAACTGGATCGGGAGCATGCGGCTGTACTACGAAAAGCAGTCTCGCCAACTGTTGTACCAACGTTTCGACACCGCAACGCGGTACCTTCCCGCGGAAGCGTACGCGGCCTGAAAAAGGTTCCACGTGAAACCTACTAGTAGTTACTTGTTGGTTTGCGCCCGGTGCGGCGGCCCGATGGATCGCTTCCGGGATCGTGAGCACACTCGGCCGGCGAGCTACTGCAAGCGCTGCCACGCCGCGCATATGCGCTCTGCGCGCGTCATCGCGGCATGGTGCCGCCTGGAGCATCAGTCTTGTGTGATTTCTGCTCCTGCGCCGGCTCCGGAGCCTGTAGCACGTGATACACAGGAGACTCCGGAGCCAGTGAGTTGCAAATGCGGACACCTCCCGGGATACCACTCCAAGTACTACTGGGAAAATCTCGAAAAGCGCAAACGAGAGGCGCGAGAGCGATTCCTGCGGCACTACTGGGCGCACTGGCTCCTGCGAGAGCTTCAGGCCGAGTGGTTCGTCATGCGCTCGGGGGTCGACGTGCGGATCTGGGTAACCAGTATTTCCGCTCGATGTGGGAGGCGAACTGGGCGCGGTATCTCAACTTCCTCTTGCAGCGCCGGGAGATTCGAAGTTGGAAGTATGAGCCGGAGACTTTTTGGTTCGATGGGGTCAAGCGGGGCATTCGATCGTATACGCCCGACTTCCGGGTGATCGAGAACGATGGGCGGGTCGTCTATCATGAAATCAAGGGCTATCTCGACCGGGCGAGCCGGACGAAACTTTCGCGCATGGCGCTATATCATCCAAGCGTACGCATCCAGCTCATCGACGCGTCCACCTACCGAAGGAACGCTCGATCCTTGTCGGGCCTCATCCCTGGATGGGAAACGGCGCGAGTCTCGAAGCGTACTCAAGGCGGAGTTGTACGAGACTGAGCAGCTCGTGATGCGCTGGGCTCAGCAGGCGTATGACCGGGCTCCGTGTCGGATCAGCACGATCTACCTTGCCATGCGATTGGCGGCCGGGGCTCCGTTGCCGAGTGATCCGCCTCGCATGGATGACGACGTGCTGCTCCTGGACACCCAAGTGCTGGCCAAGGCGGATCCTGCGGTGCGGCAGTTCTGCGTCACCTGGTACTGCCAGGGTGGGTCGATGGCGCAGAAGGCGGCCCGGCTGGGGATCTCTCGGGAAGCCTTGTACTGCGCACGGAAGATCCACCTCGAATACATCCGCGGCCGACTGCGCGATCTGGGGCTCCAAATATGATCGAGTACCAAATCGTCTGGGCCGGCGACCGGGATAGTCTTCAGGTGGCCGTTCGGGATGAGATCGAAGACGGATGGGAGCCGTTGGGCGGGGTGTCCGTGGCTTCTCACTTCGAGAAATGGGAGAACAGCCGCAAGGGGTACACCGAATCCGAGTCGGTCTACACGTTCGTGCAGGCGATGATCAAACGGTCATGAAAGATCAATCAGTGCTCTTTCTGGATATCGACGGCGTACTCAACAGCGACGAGTACGACGGGGGCGCGCATCGAGGCGGGGAACCTGGCTTGTGGGAGAACCCGACCGTCGAGACGATCTGTTGGGATCCGATGGCGGTGGCTCGGTTGCGCCGGATCGTGGCGCGCACCGGTTGTGCCATCGTCATCAGTTCCGCCTGGCGCGGCTATCCGGAAGCGCACAGCGTCTGGAAGTGGAAACAGATCTTCGGCTGCTACGGATGGCATGACGTGCCGGTGATCGGGGAGACGCCACGGCTGCCGGCGACGGGGCCGTACTTGAGTGATCTCATCGAGTCCTCATTCCGCGGGGATGAAGTGCTGGCCTGGCTGAAGGACAACGGGCCGGTACGCGCGTACGTCTGTCTCGATGACCATGATGACTTCCATCCCAAGCAACCGTTGGTACGGACGACCATCGAATCCGGCCTGCAGGACGATCACGTCGAGCGGGCGATTGAGATACTGAATAAGGATAGGGGCTGACGTCTGTGCAAGCGCAAAGGACGTGGCTGCAAAGCCGGGACGTCGGCCCCCTTTGATATGTATACGCATCCGCATCCGGATCCGGCACACGTAACGTTTTGGTATCGGTATTACCTGTTACGTGTGAAGGCAGATCGTAACCGTCAGTTGATCAGTCACGGACATGCTCCAAGTCGTCGCGCGGCTCGTGGCCTTATCCATTACGAAACGATACTCAAAGAGTACCTGGAGGCCAAACGCGAGACACTTGCGCGCGGCTTGACGACGGCTCACATTCGAGAGAAGAACAGAGCGTACGTAAAGCGACCAACATGATGGACATGAAGCTCACGCTCACTCACAAAGGTTGGTGGATGTTCTGCCCGGTGTACTTGAACCTGGATGATGAGCCGTTGGTGGTGCCGCGGTGGTTCTGGCTCCTGCCGGTGTACTGGCTGGCCGGCATCACGCAGCAGTCCGTGATCACCTTGTGCTCGTTCCTCTACGAGGACTACGTGCCGCAGTGGTATTTTCTGGTGACGGGGGAGATCAAATGACGACCGATAGCGGTTTCCGTCGTTGGTTGCGGGACTTCTGGGATGGATGGCTGTGGCTGCTGCTCCCGGAGTCGATGTTCCGCAGGCTTCGAGATCGCTGCCAGGTCTGTTTCGGGACCCGGGGTGGCGTGCGGGGCAATGAGAACGTGATCGAGGTCGAGGGTCACAAGGTGGTGATGTGCGACTACTGCTCCAGTATCGACAAGTTGTATCCGGGCACGTCCGCTCGCATCTTGAGGCTCGCCAATGGACAGTGACATTCTGAAGCTCGCGCTCGGCCTTGTGGCCGTTCTGGTCCTGGACGCCTGTCGGACGGTGAGGACGAATCCGCCCAATACGGTGGTGCGGGTGTGTACTGGAGTTCCGACGACTCAAGGATGGTCGGCCTGCTCAGGGCAGACGCTGGCGGCTTACTGGACCTATCCTGCTCCGTGGGCAGTGCTCGATGTGCTACGCCAGGGGCAGAGTCAGGATATCTGGATCACTCCGGATCAATTGATCGCTCATGATCGGGTCTTTGTCTGCCAGGATCCTTCGGTGCCTCCCGGTCAATGGGTCAGTTGCCCCAACTTCTTGCCAGGCCAGACCAACAACTGGATGGACGCTTCCCTCATCGACTTCACCGGGCCGCCTCACGGCGCGATGAATGTGAAGTGGCAGCCGCCGATTGAAACCGATGAGATGCCGCCACAGCCGATCGACCCCGGCACACCGATGAGCTATGAGGTGTATCAGCGCTCGAATAACTGTGGAGGAGGGATCCCGCCCAATCCAACAGCGCCGCCTTGCCAGGCCGATTACGGGGCTCCGGTGCTGACGACCAATAACCAGAACGCCAAGCTCTCCATGCCTCAGGGGCCGTGGTGCGTATCTGTCGATGCGTTCTGGGCGGGAAGTGATCCGAACACGACTCGGGGAGTGAAAGCGCCGGAGATCTGCGCGGCGTCGATCACTGAGATCCCGGGTGTACCGCAGCAAACAACCGTGACAGCGGGGCCTTAATCATGAGGATGTCCCATGGCACTCAGCATTGACGTATTGAAGCTCGATGAAGCGCTCTCCCCGGACGGCCTCGACCGGATCCAGAAGTGGTACGAGGAGGAGGTCAAGGAGCCGGAGTTCGCGGCCCGGCACGACGTCTACGTGGTCCGGGCTCTGCGGGAACTGCGGCGGCGTCGGGAGGCGGAGCAAGCGGTCGAGGTCAGTGAAGCAGAGCAGAACAAACGACTGGCTGATTACGTCGCCGTGCTCCAGAGCTTGAAGGAAGTGCCGGCGAAGCAGTTGGTCAACCTGGCGCTGGAACACGTGTCGCTCGATCTGCCGCCACTGCAGAATCTGCTCCTGGAGGAGTTATGCACTCGCGTGTATCCAAACTGGCTGAACGAGGAGCCAAGCGGGGTCGCCCCGTGAATCTGGATCGACGCACGATTGAGTGGTTCACGATTGAGGAGATCGTCGCCTGGCACGAGGCGGATCCCAAGCGGGCGGCGGTGCTCCGGGATGCTCGCAAGCGCTTGGCTCCGTATCTATACTCGCCGGACGATCCTCGGTACGAGCGGATGATGAGGGGAGAGGGACCGAATGATGAAACGACGCCTTAACAAAGTGGAACTCCAGTCCGTTGCGTTTGACATGGGGTTCATGCTCGATGACCCTCGCGAGATCGATAAACCGCCATTTGATCTGATGCTCTGGGGCTCGGGGGGCTCGGACTGCTATGTCAGCTTCGACTCCCTGCGCGAAGTGCAATGGGAGCTGGGCGAGTTGTTGCAAGGTCGCGGCTGGGAGAAGTACGCGCCGTCCAAGCGGTATCTCGCTGCCATGAAGAAAGCCGCCCCCGGGAAGAGGGCGGCTTCCTCATCGGTCTAGGGACAGAGAACCTCATTGTGCCTCCCCCTGCAGCCAGCCCGTTTCGTCTTCGCATTCGAACCTGCCTGTTTGCAGGCCGGTCTTGTCACGCGCTATCCAGTGATCGCAAAGGATGTTGACGATCCGATAGCCCGCAACCTCAGCGGCGTCCATCCAACTATCAAAGTCTGTGTAGGTATTCAACGGCTCGGCTCCTTGTGATGGTTTAAGCATGATACCACCGACGGAAGTATCTGTCAAGTGGGTGAGAAGCCGCCTCCGATTTCCCCGAAGGCGGCTCCGTTCACTCAGGGCAGGACTTTCTTGAGTGTTGCCGGATCGAGCAGGTCAGTCAGTTGAGGGAGTGCGTCGTTGGGGTCCTTCAGCTTGACCTTGATGACCCGTCGCTTGCTGGCTCGCGCGGCTCGTTCCGCGGCGGCCTTCTCCAG
>Ga0126369_10001380_pt1 | contig 16715 bp, 12 predicted proteins | sample PanSoiMetaPlot_1_FD_109646 | JGI IMG/M metagenome (GOLD analysis project Ga0126369, IMG submission 109646) | Tropical forest soil microbial communities from Panama - MetaG Plot_1 | ecosystem: Environmental > Terrestrial > Soil > Tropical forest > Bulk soil | place: Panama | collected 2016-02-17 | reverse complement strand
TCTCGGCCCGCGCATGGCGTGGGCTTTCCACGGTAAAAATCTAGTTCGCACAGAGAGATATCGGCCGCTCTCGCGGGCGCTTGCAGCTAGGAGATGAGTCAATGTCAACGCAGGTTGGTATAACATCTGCCCAGAGGGAACCCGGGGCGCGCACCTCTTGATCCGGCTCAATGCGCGGCGGTTCAATCGGCCCACAATGCCGCCAAGCTTGGTCAAACATGGCAAGCCAGCGGTCCAGGCCTCTATTGGATGGGCTGCCATTGACAAGACAAATAACCCCCGGCTGCTTTTCCTCCGCAGCGGCCGGGGCTTTGCTTTCTTGGAAATCGAAATCAGCGCTCGGCTGACAATTCAAAGTAAGGCGGGCCTCGGGAGTTGGCCCCCGACTGGCTACGCGCGATAACTAAGGGGTCGGGGGCTGAGGTGCTCTTAAAGTTGAGTCGTTCACCACCGGCGACCCCGTTCCAACTCCCGAATCTCGGCGAAGATCAGGTAATACGCGATCATAACCACTGCCGGCAGAATAAATAGATGCCACTCGCTCGCCCCCGCCACGTAGCTGGTCGCCAACGCGCCAAGCCCGGTGGAGGCTGCTCCGAAAAACTTTGTGTCAATGAAGTCCAACATGATCGCAGGGCTGCGGTGACCGTCCCTGCGAATATATACCCCCCTACCCTATAAAGCAAGATCTCCAGCCTAGCTGGCCTCGTCATTCCGCTCAATCACTCTCGCCCCCGATAATCAATCCGGAGGAGAGCGAGGGTGGCTCCGACCTCTAAGGATGGGGAAGTGCGAGGTCGGTGCCACCGTGCTCGCGAACAGGGTTATCTAGCTCTCTTTGTGGTAGGAAAATACTGTACCTTGGTCCCGACCAGGGAGTGGCCCCGACCTTTGGGGTTGGGGGGATAAGATCGGAGCCACTTGCCCGTCGCCATAGAGGACGAGCAACTACCAGCCTCTATACCACCGCTGTCGCAGGGAATATTGGACCTTGGTGACACGGCATCGGTTGGTTTCGTAAAGGTGCCCGTTATGATGCCAGTCCTCGGTGGTCACGTTTCCGCGCTTAAACAACCAAGCGAGAGGGCTACCTTGAATCAAAACCCGGCCGCGACAGTTCGGGACCGACGGGCACAATGCCTGTCGGATTAAGAGCCGTGATGGAGTAGTAGCCCCGCTTGATGTGGTCGATGTTCACGGTCTCCAGGACGCCGGGAATTGCCAGAATGCGGCGCAGATACGCGTTCAGCTTCGGGTAATCGGCCACACGGCGCAGGTTGCACTTGAACAGGCCGTGATACGCGGCGTCGAAGCGGATCAGCGTAACGAAAAGCCGAATGTCGGTCTCGGTGATGCGGTCGCCCAGCAAGAATGACCGGCTTTCAAGACGCCGCTCCAACTCATCGAGCATCACGAACACGTCCCAAAAGGCTTCTTCGTAAGCCTGCTGCGTGGTCGCAAATCCGGCGCGATAGACGCCGTTATTGAGCTTGCAGTAGATCGACTCGTTGAGCGCGTCAATGTCTTCGCGCAAATCGGGCGGATAAAGGTCGAGTGCGCTGTTGCTGAAACAACCAAATGCGCTGTTAAGCATGCGAACAATGTCCGCGGACTCGTTATTGACGATGGTCTGGCGCTGTTTGTCCCACAGCACCGGGACGGTGGCGCGGCCGGTGTAGACGGGATCGACGCGGGTGTAGATCTCGTGCAGGTAGGTTGCGCCATTGAGCGTGTCCCTGTTCGCGCCGGGATAATCACCGAAGCGCCAACCCTGATCGGTCAGGACCGGCTCTACGACTGAGACCGAGATGAAGTTCTCAAGACCTTTCAGCTTGCGCACGAGCAGCGTCCGAGAGGCCCACGGACAGGTCAACGCTACATAGAGGTGGTAGCGCCCATCCATGGCGGCAAAGCCGCCTTCGCCTGTAGGGCCGGGACGGCCGTCAACCGTGACCCAGCTTCTGAATTGCGAATCGCGCCGGACGAATCCTCCCTTGGCGTCGGTCGCCTGCACCGGTTGCCATTTGGCGCTCCATTTTCCGTTCACGAGCACGGTCGCTCTTCCTCTCAAGCCGCTTCACGAAGCAGCGCACGCACGTCGAGCGGGCGCGTGTGCATGTCGAGATGTCCCTCGGGCGTGCGCGGCCACTGCGATGCAGGCCGGTCCCAGCACAGTTCGACGCCGTTGCGGTCGGGATCAGTCAGGTAGAGGGCTTGGCTGACGCCGTGATCGCTCGCGCCATCCAGAAGAATTCCCGCCGCGAGCAATCGTTTCAGGGCGTCGGCTAGCGCTGCGCGTGTCGGGTAGAGGATCGCTAAGTGGAAAAGGCCGGTGCTGCCGGGCGGCGGGGGAGAACCGCCGCGACTCTCCCAGGTGTTGAGACCGATATGGTGATGGTAGCCGCCGGCCGATATGAAGGCCGCCTGGTTGCCGTAGCGCTGGGTCAGCGCGAATCCGAGCACGCCGCAGTAAAAGGCCAGCGCGCGGTCGATATCTGCGACCTTGAGGTGGACATGACCTATCCTGACGCCGGCATCGACAGGATCCGGCGTCAAAGACTGTTCCAAGGGAAGCAGCGGGGTGGCTTGGTCAGACACTAAGAGCCTCCAACTGGTTTGACGTGACAAGATATGGGACTACTCGCTCGATTTGATAATCCGCGAAATGCGAATTGCGTCTTGGGGCAGTGCCACGAGAGAATCGGCCGCTCGCCGCGAACCGTCGACATGAACCGTGCCAGCACCGGTGTGACGAGCTTCCGGGAAGGCCCAGGCATTGGCGCCGCCCCTGTTCACAAATAACATGACGCCTGCGGCGACAGGGATCACGAGGTCGATATCAGGGCGCGGCGCTCCCGGTTGCCGCATTTGACAGGAAGACCACCCCGGAGAGGCCCCATGAAGCAACCAACCGGCATCGCCACATTTGTGGCAGCAGCGTTTGCGGCCATGCTCGCAGGCAGCGCGAATGCGCAGGTCTATCCATCGCGGCCGATCACCATGAACGTGCCCTATGCAGCGGGTGGGCCGCTGGACGTGATGGTGCGCGTCGTGGCGGATGGACTGCGGGCGGCGCTCGGCCAGACCATTGTGATCGAAAATGTGGCCGGTGCGGGGGGCAGCCTCGGCGTCGGCCGCGCCGCCCGCGCCGCTCCCGATGGTTACACGATCAGCGCCGGCAACTGGAGTTCGCACGTCGCAAACGGCGCCATCTATGCGCTTCCCTATGATCTGCGCAACGACTTCGACCCCATTTCGCTGCTCCCCTTCGAGGCCAACGTAATCATTGCCAGGAAAGACTTTCCGGCGAACACGCTCGCCGAACTAATCGCGTGGCTGAAGCAAAATCCTGACAAAGCATCGGCCGGAACCAGCGGCATTGGCGGCCCTTCCTACATGGCGGCGGCATTTTTGCAGATGCGAACCGACACCCGCTTTGCACTCGTGCCCTATCGCGGCGCAGGCCCAGCTTTGCTGGACCTCATAGCCGGCCAACTGGACATCATGAGCACCGGCCCGGCAATCGCGTTGCCGCATTTCCGCGACCGCACCATCAAAGTCTACGCGGTCACCGCGAAGGAGCGCATGGCGGCGGCGCCGGATATTCCGACCACCGACGAGGCGGGATTGCCGGGGTTCTACTTCTCCGCATGGGCCGGGCTGTGGGTGCCGAAAGGAACGCCGCGCGAGATCGTCGCCAAGCTGAACGTCGCCGTGCGCGACGCGCTGGCCGATCCCACCATACGCCAGCGTCTTGCAGTGCTGGCCATCGAGGTTCCGCCGCCCGAGAAGCTCGGACCGGAAACGCTCGGTGCTTTTCACAAGGCCGAGATCGAAAAGTGGTGGCCGATTATCAAAGCCATGGGGATCAAGGGGGATTGAGCCTGAACCGAGCGCGCACAAGCGTACGCTCGTAGATCGGAATGCAATCAAGGCAATCCTGCCTGTTAACTTCTTTGGCTGTTGGGTGTTACGGAAGGCTCATATGCGCAGGCTCCGCATGGAGGAATCGAGGATATGAAATTTATTTGCTGAATCCTCTTGCGCTACAATTCCGTCGGAACGTATAAAAATAGGTGTGCCAGTGTTCGCCAACACCGGGCATGCATATGGGGGCATTGCGCTTGAAATCAAATTACGCCGGCTTGCAGAAAATTTGTGCACGAAAAGTGGCAAACATTTACAATATTTTTCGCCTTTTCTTTTTGGACCTCCGTCATATTTGGGACGGACAAAATGACCTATTGGCGCATCCTGGCAAAGTATGCGGAAATCTCCCGCCGTATTGGCCGGGATGCAAACGACATGAAACGATTGCTCGCTTGGCACAGGCAGGCACCTGAGCCGACGGCCTTTTAGAGAACGAAATTTTGTAGAGGGACTCCATGGCCAAGAAAGCGCCTAATATCTGCGAGGACTTTGCCTATACCAAGCAGTTCTTTACGTTGACCCGCAAAGGACATACACGGCCGACGGCCGAATTTGGCGCGCCCACGCTTGTCTGGCACGTCGCCTTCTGGCCGCGCATGAAGCAGGACCCGCACGATATCGAGATGCTCGATCAAGCAACCGGTGACATCAAAGAGGCGGGAAAAGTACGCGACGACTATAGTAGCAAACTGAAAAAGGTTATCAATAATTTCAATGACTTCCTGGTAAACCTTCAAGCCCGCGGCCGGGTGCCGGACGCCTTCGACGGCAAGGCGCCCTTTGCGCTGGGGCGGCCTTTGGACTGCTCATCGGACGATGAAGCCTTCGACGATTTCAATGTCGAGGCCAGCGGCTTTACGCTGTGGTGGGCAGACCAGGCTGACAAGGGCCCGCCCATCAACATGGTGGCCGGCAATAAACCCGCGCGGCCGTCGATGTCTGCGATCCGCGTGCGCGTCCAAGCCGAGGCCATGGCAGATTATTCAGCGATTACCTTCTTCATCGATGCGGGCAAGCCTTGGAACAATAACCCCTTTTACACTTTGGCGGAGGTCAATCGCGAGCTGCACGGGGAGCGACGACAGAAGATATTCGAGCATATCGATAATATAAAATCGGTTTGCGAATCCCGTATCGATGGCGTGGACCAGACGACGAATATCCGGTTCGTCGATCTACCCCCGCTGCCTGAGCCGTCGCCTGTTTCCGATTTCAACTCCAAAAAGCTGCACAATCCCGACAAGCTGGACGATGGCTTTAAGAGCTGCGCGCAGGCGCTCAAAGCGGCTGGCGATTATCTCTACAAGGACATCTGGGAAGACTTCTGCAGAGACTTCGATTTCAACCTGACGAGCATCGCCGGAGAAACAGACGAGGTCTTCGCCAATTTCCGCGGCCTTGTCATGTCGACGCGAGGGACGGCGACCGAGACCCTTGATCCTGCCCGCAGCGCCAGTCCAGGCAGCGAAAAATTCCAACGGTTTGACTGCGGCGGCACGGAGAGCGGATACGCTTCAGACGCCACAGAGCCTAATTTGGTAGTGAAGGCGTTCCTGCCGTTTCTAAGGCGGATCCGACCGGAGGCAGACTCGCGGGATTGGATCGCAACCGGCCTCCTTGACTGGCGCGCCATCTATCTGACGTCGCTTGGTGCCCAAAGTGAATTCAAGGAGCTCGACGAAGATGAGTTCAACAAGGAGGCCGGTGCTCCACATAATATCCCAGACGGCAATCTACCGCAGCGGTTGCGACGCGTGCTGGGAGAGCCGTCGAGCCATCCGGAAACGCTGAAGGATTGCGAGGGGTTCATGGCCGGTCGCGAACTCGCCAAGACGGAGCAAGGCGACCGGCCTGCGCCATTCCGATATTTGCTGCTGACAAAGTTCGAGCCGCACCGCAAGCAGGTCGGCCGGATAATCGAGCGCATCAATACGATCGGCGATCGGCGGCTCTATGCGTTAAAGAACTGGACATTTATCGAGCAGGCCGGAAAGTGGGTGCAGGTTCATGGGTTGCAGCTCGATGAGATCTATCGCCAATGGATCGATGAGACCAGAGAAATCAGCAACGACAACGATAGGGAACTCAAAAAGGAATTTTGGGAGCCCGTCGACGCTTTGATTGGCCAAATCCCAGACACTGATCTGTACAAAACTGCCGCCGGAAAACTCCGCAAGGACTACGCACGGTTTCCAGACAGGGCCTGTCAGGAACTCAAGGAACTTGTGGGCAACCCTGACTCGTCGAAGCCACAATGGTGGGAAGCGGTCAAGGTGTTTCTCGAAGCGAAGACCAAGCCTCTGCGCGATTTGAAAGAAGTGCGCGATCTGCGGTTGGCCGGCGCAAACCAAAGGGCGGAAAAGCGTTTGATTGGTTTAACTTCCAGCCTCGACGAGCTGGGCCAGTCAACGACTGGCGGGCTTGCCTACCGGATATCCCGATCCAAGTTTTATGCCGATTTGTTTGATGATGCGGTAAAGACCTTGCGGGTCGGCCATATCGAGAGCTGGTGGTCCTACGAGCAGTTCGCCAGGCGGGGCATGGCGCCGGCGCTGCGCAGCATTGCAGTGGTCGGAGACAGAGTGGCGCGCCTGCGGGACCGGTTGCAGGCCGTGAAACAAGACATTCTTCAAAGCTCTATCGCCAATCAAACAGAGGCCACGCGAGATAATACTTATAAGCTTGAGGTTATTCAAAGGCAATTGGCTGGTATTAAAGCCGAAGCAGCAGGCGTACGTTCCGCAATTTTAGAGTCAAACTTTAAAACCGCAAATGAACTGGGTAACGCTGTGATGATACTACGCAATGCCGTAAATGACGTTGCAGAGAGTACTAGGTCAATGAAGGAGACGACAAGTCGCTTACGAAGAGATATAAAGTGGTTTGGATATTTTGTTATTGCGTTAGGCATTATTTCTTACTTCATAGTTCCAATTATAAGCGCAATTATCAAATTTATACTTGAGGCGCAGCCAAAGCTTACGCTATAGCTTTGACTATGATGGAGTAAGGCCGGTGGCCGAGATCATATTGCCGATATGGGAAAGCACGTCTCTGGCACGGCGATAAAATCGGCCCGGCCGTGTTGGCAGGATGATCTCCACCATCGCTTCGGAGAGATCGCCGGCCGTAAGACGCGCCCCGGCCTTTGTGTGTCCGTTCTCCGACTTTACAACTGCAAATTCCCCGTCCTCACGGACAACGACGAAACGCTCTTTGCGAACCACCCCGTTATCGTCATACCTTCTTGTAATTAAGGCCTCCTCGCCATCGCAAATCTGATTATGGAAATTCGACACCCAATCGGTAGGCCGTTCAATACTGGCCAAGATGTCGCTCACACGCTGAAGCGCCGCTTCCACTTGCTGAGCGGTCACTTTGCCATGCGCGTTATTCATGGCACCTCCGTCGGTTGGCGCACAATTGGCTCCGGTCGCGAGCAGAAGGCTGACGGCCTCTGCACTATATTTACCTTCCGTGGGGCGAAAAGATGCTATATTTTGATTCTACTAAAGTCAAATTGTGAAATCGAAAAGCAGTTACGCAGACGCGGCCGCTGTCAGTATATCGTCAGGCGATAATCGATGCATTAAATTAAATGTGGCCTACTCCCGGTATTCCTTGCACCGGTCAGCCGAGCTGAGAAAGTTCTTGCTCAATGACAACACGCAATTCACGTAGATCGCATTGTAGCACGCTCGTGCTCTCGAAGTCGATCGAGGGATTTCCTGCCTACCACAGAAGTCCGGCAAAAACAGATCATCATAGAACCAAATAAGTGATCCTTCACTCCACCTGCGCACCCGACGCCTTCACCACAGCGGCCCACTTCGGAATTTCGCTCCTGATATGGGCAGCGAATTCTTCCGGCGTACTGGAACCGACCTCGACCCCGAGATCATGGAGCTGACGCAGCGTGTCGGGGTCTCGCAGGGCCTGGACGGTGGCGCGATTGAGGGTGGCGATGACGTCGCGGGGCGTGCCGGCGGGCGCCACCAACCCGTGCCAGGTGGTGGCGTCGAAACCGGGCAAGCCAAGTTCCGCGACCGTCGGCAACTCCGGCATCAGCGAGAATCGCTTGAGCGTTGTCACCGCAAGTGGCCGCAAGGTGCCGGCCTTGAGGAAGCCCACCACCGACGCTGAGGTCGCAAACATCACCTGCACATGCCCGGCGATCAGGTCTTGCAACGCGGGCGCGGCGCCCTTGTAGGACACCGACACCATGTCAACCTTGGCCTCCGACTTGAACAGCTCCGCCGACAGGTGCGCAGCGGCGCCGAAGCCCGAATTGGCATAGTTCAGCTTGCCGGGATTGGCCTTCGCAAAGGCGATCAGCTCGGCCATGCTGTTGATGCCAAGCTTGGGATTAACCACCAGGATGTTGGGTTGCGAGCCGATCAGGCTGATGGGGGCGAAATCCTTCTCGCCGTCGAAGTTGAGCTTCTTGAACAGGCTCTGATTGGTGGCGAGAAGCCCGTTGTTGCCCATCAGCAGCGTGTAGCCGTCCGGCGTCGCATGTGCGACCAGCTCGGCCGCGATGTTGCCGGCGCCGCCCGGCCGGTTGTCGATCCCGAAGGCCTGCCCGAGCAGCTTTTCCAGTTGCCGGCCAACAATGCGCGCCAGCACGTCGCGCGGTCCCCCCGGCGTGAAGGCGACGATGAGGTTGACGGGGCGGGCAGGGTAGTCGGCGGCGATGGCGCCTGTGCCGGCAACAGTGCAAAGCGCGACGATGATGGCGGATGCGGCGGCAAAAATTCCCGTCATGGGCTCACAACTCCTGTGGGGTGGGATGGGTTGAGTTCATCGAACCCATCAAGGACCATATTGCGGCGAAGGGCCATTGATGGGGGTTCGCTTTTTGCTCAATCCTTCCGACCCATTTTACCGTCCCGCCGCATAGCCCTGCATGCCGCGCGGATTGGCGGCAGCTTTGCGGCGACGGCCATCGCGGGAAGCTGCCGTGAGACGGCCTTCCGACCAGGCCGGGCCGACCTCCACTACGTGGCCGCGCCTCTCCAACTCCTTGCGGGATTCCGCCGGGACGCGACTTTCCACCACCAGCACCCCGGGACGGGAAGTGCGGGGCCAGAACGAGATCGGGAAGTGCTCTGAGTGCCAAGCCGGGGCATCGATCGCCTCCTGGAGATTGAGCCTTCCATGGACGTGACGCAAGAAGAACTGCGTCGTCCACTGGTCTTGCTGATCGCCGCCGGGCGAGCCCCAGGCGAGGTAGGGTTCGCCGTCACGCAATGCCAACGTGGGCGACAGCGTGGTGCGCGGTCGCTTGCCGGGCTTGAGCGAGGCCGGGTGGTTCTCCTCCAGCCAGAACATCTGGCCCCTGGTGCCGAGGCCGAACCCAAGTTCCGGGATGACTGGCGAGGATTGCAGCCAGCCACCCGACGGCGTCGCCGAAATCATGTTGCCAGCACGATCCACGATGTCGAAATGCACGGTGTCACCGCGCATTTCACCAAGTCGTCCAACGGTCGGCTCGCCGGCCCCCATGGCTACGGCGGCCCCGTCCCCCCCTTTCGGGTGAGGCGAAGGCTGCTTGAGCTTGATGACCGCACCGAAGCCTTCGACCGAGCCCGGCCGCAGTTCAAGCGATGCCGTGTGGTGGATGAGCTTGCGCCGCTCGTCATTATATGCGTCGGAGAGCAAGGTCTCGATCGGTATTTGCTCGAATTTCGGATCGCCGTAGAACTTCTCTCGGTCCGCGAAGGCGAGCTTCGATGCCTCCACAACGGTGTGGATGAATTCCGGCCCCGTGACATCGAGCCCGTCGAGACGGAAGCTCTTGAGCAATGCGAGCTGCTGCAACATCACCGGTCCTTGCGCCCAAGGTCCGGGCTTGCAAACCGCGTAACGGCCATATTGATATGTGAGCGGCGGCTCGACGGTGGCTTGCCAGCATGCCATGTCCTGTCCGGTCAGCACGCCGCGATTGCGCTGCCCGCTGGTGTCCATGATCTGCTGGCTGCGGCAGAAGCGATCGATCGCCTCGGCGACAAACCCCTGCGACCAGACCCTGCGGGCGCGTTCGATCTCCTGCTCACGGCTGCCGGGGCCCTCCGCTTCGCGCAGCACCCGCGCATAAGTGTCGGCAATGGCCGGATTGGTGAACAGCGTACCTGTAGCGGGTACTTTGCCATCACGCAGATAGACAGCGGCCGAAGTCGGCCAATGCTCGCGGAACAGCTTTTCAACAGTCAAGATGGTGGCGCTGGCGCGTTCCACCAGCGGATGTCCTTCGCGGGCATAGAAGATCGCGGGCGCCAGCACGTCGGCAAGAGGCAACGTGCCGTAGTCGCGCAGCAGTGTCATCCAGGTGTCGAACATACCCGGCACGCACGCAGCCAGCAGGCCGGTGCCAGGCATCATGTCGAGACCGAGGCTGCGATAATGGGCGATGGTGGCTCCTGCCGGCGCTGGGCCTTGGCCGCAAATCACCTCCGGACGACCCTTGCGCACATCGAGCAGGATCACCGGCACGTCGCCGCCCGGCCCATTGAGGTGCGGCTCGACGACCTGGAGCGTAAATGCGGTGGCGCACGCGGCGTCGAAGGCGTTGCCGCCTTTTTCCAATATCGACATGCCAACCGCGGTCGCAATCCAATGGGTCGAGGTCACAACCCCGAATGTGCCCTCGATTTCGGGCCGCGTAGTGAAGGGATTAGGATTGATGTTGCTCATGGTATCCAATCAGGGGTCTGTGCACGCTACGTCAGTATATCATATCGCCGAACTCACGACGCCGCCCGTCGTTGCGGGTCGCACCCTACGCGACTTGGCGCTGAAGGTCGTCGGATGTACCCGGTCAACGGGATTGCAAGCAAAAAATTTTGCTTTGCTCAGCTCTGACTGCCAAATTGCACAGCGTGGTGATCGCGCGCGGGGTGCCAGTGTATCAGAATCCATACCTTTGCTTTCATTTCGACATGATTTTTGCTTTCCTAGCCGGCAGATGTAGCGTGCAAGTCACATCTGGGATTGGGGGGATTTGGAGATGGGGAAACCCGCGGTAATTTTGGTCGGCGCCGACAAGGGCGGGGTCGGAAAGACGACGGTGTCGCGTACACTGCTTGACTATTTTGCATCGCGAAAAATCTCGACCCGTGCCTTCGATACCGAGTGCCCGAGGGGAACGCTCAAGCGCTTCCATCCGGTCATCACCGACGTGGTCGACGTCACCTCGGTGCCCGACCAGATGAAAATTTTCGATACCGTCGAATCCTCGAATGCTCAGGTCACGTTGATCGACATTCGCGCCGGACTGATGTCGCCCACATTGGCCGCCTTGCGCGATATCGGTTTCATCGAGTTGACAAAACGTGGCCAGCTCACCTTTGCGGTCTTTCACATTCTCGGGCCGTCGATCGCATCGCTTGACGAGATCGCAGAAACGTCGAAATTCCTCCTTGATGCCCGCTATTTCCTGGTCAAAAACTTCATCAACAATACGACCTTTTTCGATTGGGACGAGCAGACTTACGACTCCTACTTCAACAAGATTCCTCATGCAGTCGGGCTCACTGTGCCAAAGCTCAGCGAAATGGCGTGTGAGCAGGTGGAGCTTTCATCAGTGCCGTTCGCTACCTTCATCGCCGACAAAAAGGCAAACGGCGAGCCGGCCGGCAACTCCTTTGTGCTCAGAGGCTACGTCCGCCATTGGCTCAACAGCGTGTTCGCGGAATATGATCGCGTGCATCTCACCGACATCGTGGATTCGAAAGACGCCGTCATCAAGCCGCGCGTCAAGGTTGCGGAGTTGTCGCCACAGCGCGCCAATTCCTGACCTGAGGGCCGCGGCACCAGTTTGAATAGAGCCGCGCATGAGCACGACGACCGCAGGCCGCTGCCACGCTGGTGCGGCCCCGTACTCGGAGCCACCCCAACAGCGCCGACCTGCGCCCATCTATGTGGTGTGCTCCCCGAACCGACAGGTCGGCAAGACCATGTTGGCGCGGCTTCTCACCGAGCATTACATGGCGGATGCACGCCCCGTCACGGCCTTCGATCTCGCCGATGAAGGGCCCGGGCTGGCGGATTTCCTGCCCCATCATGTGACCATTTCGAATATCCGCGACATGCGCGGTCAGATACGGTTTTTTGATGGGTTGATCGAGACCGCCGACGTTCCGAAGATCATCGACCTGAGCCATCGAGAATTCGCGAATTTCTTCACGATCGCCGATAAAATCGGGCTGTTCGAAGAAGCGCGGCGCCGCTCGATCGAGCCGCTGATCTTGTTCCTGATCGATCCAACCCCGGTCGCTGCGAAGGCCTATAGCCTGCTGCGCCGCCGTTTCGCTGGAACGTCGCTGCTGCCAGTACGCAACCTCACCGTCGCCAAGGGTCTGCCCTATGGCGCCTCCTTCCCCCATGCCAGCAGGCTGGTGGTTTCACTTGAAATTTCAGTGTTGGGGCCAGCCGCGAGAGCGCTGGTTGAGCGCCAGACATTTTCGTTTTTGGATTTGGGCAAGCAGCATACGCCTCATTCCGACATGTCGGCCCGCACGCGCGCCGAACTCGATGCCTGGTTCCGGCGTGCCCGTTTTCAGTTTCGTGAAATCGAGCTGTCGTTGATCCGCCAGCAGGTTTTGACGACCCAGCTGTAGGCCTGCGTCATTGGATGCCGGCGGCTTTGATCAGTCTGCCATTGGCGGCGATCTCATTGGCCACGAACTCGTCCATTTCGGCCGGTGTCAGCGGCATCGGATCAACCGCAAGCTGCTTGAGCCTCTGGCGCATCGACGGCGCGGCCAACACCTTCATGCCGGCCGCATGAAACCTGTCGACGACGGCGCGCGGCGTCTTCGCCGGCACCAGTACGCCATACCAGATCGCAAGATCGGAATTCGTATAGCCGGCTTCGAGCGTGGTCGGCACATTCGGCAGATCGGAGGACCGCGTCGCGGTGCTCACGGCCAGAGCCACCACGCGGCCATCCGCAATGAAGGGAAGCGCAGTCGAGATCGGGCAGAAATAAAAATCGACGCGGCCTCCGAGGACGTCGGCGAGCGCCTCGGCGCCCCCTTTGTAGGGAATATGCACCGCCTCGAATCCGGCGCTTAGTCTGAATTTCTCCGCACTAAGGTGCGTCGCGGTACCGACACCGGCCGAGGAGTAATTGATCGATCCCGGCCTGGCCTTGGCGGCGGCTACGAGGTCTTGAGCGGTCTTCCAGCCTCTTGCCGGCGGCACGATCAGAACGTTGGCGTTCTGGCCGATCATCAGGACGCTCGCCAGATCCTTGACGGTGTCGTAGGGCATATTGGGCACGATCCAGGGAGCGATGGTGAGATTGGAGCCGGTGGCAAGCATCGTGTGGCCGTCGGGATCCGCACGCACCACCGCGGTGCCTGCGATCGTGCCGCCGGCGCCGCCGCGGTTCTCCACCACGATCGGCTGGCCGAGCTCGGTTGCGAGCGGTTCGAACACCGCTCGGGGGACCAGATCGGTGGCACTGCCGGCCGCAAAGGGAATGAAGGCGCGCAACGGCTTGGTGGGCCAGGTTTGAGCCTGCGCCTCACCAATGGCCACCGCGGTCGCCAAGATTGCCAGCGCAATCCGGATTCCCCGTGTCATCACCTCACCCCCCGCGTGGTTTCGCCAATCGATCTGCGGCCGCTTCGGGAACTATTTGACCTCGACCGAATAGTGACGCTTGGATGACTGTCCCAGGGGAAAAATGACGTCGAGGGTGATCGAATCTTTGCCCGTAAATTCTGCTTCCGGTTCATAGAAGACGAGCGTGCCATCCGATTTACGCATATTGCACTCGTAGCGCTGATTTTCCTTTGGGAAGTTGGTAAACCCTTGCCCGTTCTCGACCGTAAGCGTGCCGTGTTGTGGCTTTTCAAGAATGCGTACAGTCGTCAGGCCGACCGACGAACAGTCCGGCTGAATTACATAAAAAAATTCGAGGCGAAGCTTCTGGCCGGTTGCCACGGCCCGGGTGAGTTCAAGCGATTGACCCGGGTTCGGCGCAACCGTTGGACTTTGCGCCGGCGGTGGGTTTTGCGGCGCCGGGCTTTGCGCGGGAGGTTGATTCTGCGCGACCGCAGGATTTGGCGGGACTGCCAGTTTCCTATTATTATTGGCTACACCGTCCACATATTTGGTGAAGCTCGATGAGTTACTCGCAGTACCGACCGTCTTGGTCGCCACACTAGGTGGGTTGGCGCCAAAAGTGAACCCACTGAACACACTGATCAACGCAGTATGCAGATCTGTGGCGATCTTCGCCTCAAGATCTGGCGGACAAGCCTGCCGCTCGACGCGGGAAACAAACTCCCGGTGAATCTTCAAGGTCCGCTCCTCGACTTTCGTGGTCGATCGGTAACTGAAGGTCGGGTTGTCGATGTTCACGGGCCCAAATGGCAATGGCAACGGCAACGCGGGGTCGAAGGTCGCTTCAATGTCTTCGGCGTGGCGACCTGCGTAGCAGGCGAATGCAAATTTGCGGCCGTTGAGCCGGCTGCCCAGCAAAAAGCTTCCCGGCCAATTGGTGAGAGGCATCCCACGCGGAATGACGGCGCGCGCATTGGGGGCGGGGACCTTGAATCGATCATTCAAGGTGAACGAACCCTTGATCGTAACCGGATCTTTTGTTTCGGCGAAATTGCCAAGATCAAAGCGACCGGTTCCGGGTGTAAGGAAACCCTGAAGCACCCGGCGTGCTGCCACATCGCTGCCCAGGGTCTGCACGGTTGAGCCGCCCACCCGCAAGTTTGTGGCGAGCGCGCCCGTGTTGCTCTCTTCTGTTTGACCCGTCACGGTGCCGTCGGCAGCGATATTGAGGGCCGTTTTAAGGTAAGCGGTGTGATCGTCAGGTTTCATCGCAGGCGTATGGGCGAGTCTCGCGCCACCCCTGGTCACGCGTACAACAGGCTTGTCATAGCTCTCGAGCGGCAATACCCCGAACGCCGCCCGATTGGCCGTCGGATCGTCATAGAGATTGAATTCGGGAAGATAGAGAATGACGTGATTGAGCGCCGCAAAAGTTGGCGGCTCGGCGAGTGTATAGGCATTGCCAAGATTGATGAGCACCGGTTCGGCTGCAATACCCTTGGCGGTGAGCAGCGCCAACATGAGCGTGGTCTTGTCCTTGCAGTCGCCAAACTTGTTTTTCAAAATCGTCGCGGCATCATTGGGAATGATGCGTCCAGAAGACAGATAGACCGCCACGTACCTGATATTCTTTTTTATCCAAGCATCGATTGCGATTGCCTGTGCTTTCTTGTCGATGATTCCTTTGGTAATTTCGTCGGCCAGCGCGGCAATGCCCGGAGTAACGTTAGCCTTCGGCAACGCCGTCCGCCCGTACATCGATCCCAGCTCCTCGTAGGAATTGTAGGTCGACATCAGGACTGCCGGATCCCGATCGAGCGCAGACACTGCGCCGGTTTCCTCCGGGGCATAGGAGGCAGGTGTAATCACGATTGTGTGGCGCCGATGGCCGCCGCTTTCGTCGATGGTCTCGACGGCGCCGTTTCCCGTCGCCTTCACGCGCAGGCTGACGGAGACAGGAGCCTCCACCGTGACCTTTGCCGAAGTGTAAGCCGAGCTGCGCGGAAATTGCAGGCTCTCGACAAATTGCTTGAAAATTTTTCCCTTCGCCGTTTCCCGCTTGTGGGTCATTACCAGCGTATCGCCGACGCCGACATCCGAAAAAATGATCGTCCGCTGTTTCAGATCACGAAAATAGATTCCTGGCAGCTCAGGAGCGGCATCTTGAGTTAAGATATTCTTCGCAGGAACTGGTACGCGTCGCCCGTCGGCTTTCGCCGTGTAGGCCTCGACGGTGTCGAGGGTTTGCATGCCCTCGACGAACGTCAACTTCTGCTGACTGAGAGACGCAATCGCACTTTGGGTCAAAATTTTGAATCGTTGGGTAATAACATTTGTCGCCGTGTGATCCCCCCGGACCGTGATGTGGTTCTCGTATTGCTGCGCATAGGGCGCGTCATCGACATGGGCATCTTGCGCCCGCGCCGGCTCAGCGGAGAGCCAGATGCCAACGGGGCCAAGGGTAACGGCCATCGGTAAGATCGCAGAGATCAGCTTGATCCGACGAGTCATGAGTCACGTTCCCCAAATGAGCAAACCCTCGCCCCGAGCAACTTGCCTCAGCCGCTGATAGGTGGCGTCATTACGACATTCAAGCTTGGTCGCCCGGTGCTGCACGACGTGCGATGCGCGCCCTCAATAACCTGGAGCGTCCTATGCCGACGTGGTCCCGAGCGAAAAACCGGGTCGGCTTTTTTCACAATAACACGTCCTCCCAACAACGGATAGTCCGTGTAATCAGCCTGTGCAAGCTTGCCCTACTTGCGTGGCATCGCGCGTTCGATAAGCGCATCGACGTCGACCTTCGCGGCCATTGCCCCGTAGGAAAAGCCCGGGTGCTCGCGGAGCCGGGTCGCACAGAATGCATCGGCGACAAAGCTGGGTGCGTTTCGCACCAGGACGGCGCCTTGCAAAGCGAGCGCCATCATCTCCGCCAAGCGCCGGGCGAACGCTTCATCGTATGGACTGGCCAGGCGCGCTTTCACGTCATCGACGGCGCGATCGAGCCATCGGTTGGCCCCACGCGATCCCTCCAGTTCGGCAACCAGTTCCTGTGCCGAATGCGGATCGCGCTGGATGGCGCGCAGAATGTCCAGACAGATCACGTTTCCGGAACCTTCCCATATGGAATTGAGCGGGGACTGGCGATAGATGCGCGTCATTGCGCCGTCCTCGATATATCCGGCGCCGCCATGGACCTCCATGGCCTCATA
>Ga0126369_10001378_pt1 | contig 16722 bp, 19 predicted proteins | sample PanSoiMetaPlot_1_FD_109646 | JGI IMG/M metagenome (GOLD analysis project Ga0126369, IMG submission 109646) | Tropical forest soil microbial communities from Panama - MetaG Plot_1 | ecosystem: Environmental > Terrestrial > Soil > Tropical forest > Bulk soil | place: Panama | collected 2016-02-17 | reverse complement strand
TCGCGAGATTGCTGATGACGTTGAAGGCCGGCATCGCGTTCTGGTAGTTCATGAAGAACGAGTAGCCGACCGACGACTCCCAGTCGGTGGTGCGCCACCACACATAGCTCGCGTTCAGGCCGAACAGCTCGCCCGTTGACTCGTGCTTGTGGCGGCGGATCTCGGCCACCAGCGGCTCGATGGGCGCCGAGGTGTCCTCGACCGGGCGCACGATCACGTTGTCGTCGTAGGTGAGTCCGACGCGCGCCTCGAGCGAGAACCGCCGGTCTTTGTCCCTCGAGGCCACGATGGTGTCGCGCAACCGCTCGGCCGGGCCCGTCAGCTGCGAGCCCGGCGCCAGGCGGATCGCCTGCTCGACCTCCGCCGCCGCCTGGCCCGGCAAGCCCAGCACGCCGAGCGCCAGACCGGTATAGAAGCGCGTGAGCTGCTGGATCTCGGGGTCGCTCGAGCGCCCGTCGCGAAACGCGGCGAGCGCGCCGCGGTAATCCTTCTTGCGGTAGCGCAGAAAGCCGACGTAGTAGCCGAGACTGTCGAGATCGGGGTTTGCGCGAAATGCTTCCTCGAGCAGCGGCTCGGCCCGGTCGTACTGCTGCTGCGCGAAGTAGACGAGGCCTAGCTGGTAGGCGATCGACGGGTCGCGGGGCGATTTCGCGCGGGCGCGCTCGAGATACGGCGCCGCCAGGTCGGGGCGCTTCTGCGCCGCGTAGACCGCGCCGGTGAAGTAGAGCGCCTCGACGTGATCGGGCTCGAGCTCGAGCGCCTTTCTGAGATTTTCGAGCGCGGCATCGTACTTCTTGTCGTCGAATTCGAGGACCGCCTGCGCCACGTAGACGTCGGCTTCAGTCGTCTGGGCGAGCGCCACCGTTGCGTCGAGGATCAGTGCGAGCGAGAGGACGAGCCAGACCGGCGGGAGCGCACGGATCACAGGGGCCGTTATATCGAAGATTCGGGCCGAAAATCAAATCACATGCGACTCTGGTCTCATTGACCGGTGCACAGGCCGTCGTTAGCCTGCCCCGAGCCATGGCACAGCTGGTGTTCATCGTGTCGCGCCACCGGCCCAAGCTGCACGAGTACCTCCAGAACGAGTTCGCCGGCAACGACGAGGTCGCCGTCATCGTCGACCGGCGGCTCGGCGATCGGCGGCTGCGCGAGGTCGAGCACGGCCCGGAGCGGCGCCAGACGGACCGCCGGCAGGCTCAAGTGGACGAGCGCCTGCAATCCCTCGGCTGGGCGATCGTGTGGCGCAGCGCGACGACGACGGTGTACGTCCCGCGCAGCGACGCCGTGCTGCTGCCGCCCGAGGGCCGCACCCCTCCGGCCGGCGCGCCCTGAATTGTCAGTGCTCGCGGTAGCCGACCAGGCCGGCGTCGAGTGAGCGCCGGTCGACCCGTGACAGACCGCGCGTCATCGCGGCCGTGAGCAGGCGCGTGTGGGGCACTCCGACCAGGTGCTCCGGGACCCACCAGAGGTCGCGCTCCGAAGTCATCCAGCCCCGGTGGCTTCGATCGAACTGCGCCAGGTTGACGGGGCGCGAATACGCGCGCAGGGTCCGCTCGCCGCGGAGATTGATGTAGCCCTCGAAGTAGCTCATCACCAGCTCGCGCACGCTGCGATAGACCGGCTCGCGGAAGCGCAGTCCCGAGAAGTTCGACTTCGCGATGGCGCCCCAGTGGCCGCGCACGCGATAGACGCTGACGACGTGGTCGGTGTCCTGCACCGCCTCGAGATCGAGGAGCAGCGGCGCGAAGCCCAGCACCCTCAGCGCAGCGGCGGCGAAGATCGCCCCCTCGAGGCAGTGCGCGGTTCCCTCGCGCAGCACCCGTCTCGGCGACCAGGCGCTGCCCGCGAGGTGGTATGGCATCGACTCGAGCGCTCGCTGGATCCCGACGGGCGTTCGCAGCGCGCGCAGCGCGCGCAATTCCCGGGGCGCGAAGCCGAAATCACTCCTCATGTGGTTCGCCTCGAGCGGCGGCCGCCCATCCTAGCACTGGTCGTCTCGAGAAGCCCCCACGCCGGCTCCGCCGCGAACGGTCGGGGTTCGCCCGGCCGCTGTCGAATCGTTGACGCTGTCGCGGCGAAGCCGGTGCGGGATGGACGTCGGATCGGGTGTCAGAACGCCAACGGCAGGAACGATAAGGGGTTGTGAAACGGCACGCGTCTTGCCGAGTGCCGTCGGGCATGTCCGACCCGCGCCGATTGCGCTGCCTGTTCGGGGCAGCCGCCCATCTTTGTCAGGCCGAGGTCGACCTCGTCGCCGCCGGCTATCCCGAGCTGGCGGCAAAGCTCGATGAGATCCGCGCCGTGATCGACCTGGAGATCTCCTACCTCGAGGCCGACGATCTGAGCCGTCCGCACCGCGCGGATTGACAGCCATACCCCGCCAACATAGAGTCCGTCGCCAGGAGGCGGACGATGAGCGCTCTGGAAATCCACCGCAGACACGCCGGACGACGCGGGTTCCTCACGACCGGCGGGCGGGCACTGGCCGGCATGGCCGGCATCCTTGCGACGCGCCGGGCACCGGCCGCCTGGGCCGCGCGCGAGCTGAGCCTGCTGACGGCTGTCAACTACGCGCCGGCTTCCGACGTGAAGCTCGCCGAGCTGGCGAAGCGCTTCACGAAGGCCTCCGGCGTCAACGTGCGGATCGACCACATCCAGAGCGTGCAGATGCCCGCCAAGCTCTCGGCGGAGATCATGAGCAAGTCGGGGCACGACGTCGTCAGCCTCGAGATGCACTATCCCTGGCTCTTCCAGCCGGGGCTGGCGGACGTGACCGACATCTGCAACGACCTCGCGAAGAAGCACGGAGACTGGTACCCGTTCCTGAAGGAGCACGCGCTGGTCAAGGGGCAGTGGCTCGGCGTGCCGTTCATGTACACCTCGTTCCCCGGCAGCCACCGGATCGATCTGTTCGAGAAGATCGGGGAGCCCGCGCCGGACACCTGGGAGGACTTGCTGCGGGCCGGGCGGAAGCTGAAAAAGCTCGGCAACCCGGTCGGATTCGCCATCAGCCAGACCACCGACTCCGTGTCGACGCTCTACTCGATCCTCTGGTGCTACGGCGCCAAGGACGTCGCCGAGGACGGCAAGACGATCGCGATCAATTCCAAGGCGACGGAGACCGTGATCGACTACGTGCAGGCCCTCTACAACGACGCGATGGATCCAGCCGTGCTCTCGTGGGACAACGCGGGCAACAACCAGTGGCTGAACTCGGGCAAGGGCTCGTGGATCCACAACCCGATCAGCCACTACGTGGTCGCCAAGCAGGAGAAGCTGCCGGTCGCCGAGCTGACCGGCTTCCATCCCTCGCCGGCCGGGCCGAACGGACGCCACACCGTCGGCGTGCCGCGCAGCCTCGGCATCTGGAAGTTCAGCAAGAACGTCGACGTCGCGCGCGATTTCGTGAAGTGGTTCTTCGAGCCCGCGCAATACCACGAATGGATCGTGTCGGGCGACAGCTACAACCATCCCACGTGGCGCGACATGGAAAACCATCCGGTGTGGGACGTCGACAAGAAGTACAAGCCCATCAAGGGCGCGGCGAAGTACTCGCACCTCTACGGCTGGCCGGCGCCGCCCGACGAGAAGATCCAGCTCATCACGAACAGCTACATCATCCCCAACATGTTCGCGCGCGTGGTCACGAACGCCTCGAAGCCCAAGGAGGCGATGCTCTGGGCCGAGACGGAGATCAAGCGCGCGTTCGAGCGGGGCTGATCCCGCCGCTCACGCTCCGCCGCGCGGCGTAGACGCGCCGCCGCGCGCGCGGAGCGCGGTCATGCTGCGGCCGCGGAGTCCGTCGATCGCTTGACGGATCGGGGGCCGGGAGTACGTTTGAATGCGTGATCGCCGGGTTGATCACGCTCGCGCTCGTCGGAGTCTTGCAGTCGCTCGGCGCGCTGGTGGCCGACTCCGTGCCGGTCGAGCCGACGTGGCGGAGCGACACCGCCGGTGAAGACGAGCGCGGTCAGACCGCCGGACGTGGCGTGTCGAGCCCGGATGCCGTCGGCAGCCCGTTCATCCATCTCCCTCGTCGTGACAACGCTTCGCGGAATGCCGTCGGCGAGCCGGCGGCGCCCGCTGAGCACGCTCGATCCCGATCCCACGAGCCCAGAGCTCCGCCCGCTCTCCTCACGCACCTTTCGGTCTAGTTCTCGACTGGGGCGCCCGTGGTGGTCATGGGCCCCCGAACTGCTGCGATAGAGGAGAGATGGACATGCTTCGCTTACAGGTTCTGTCGGCTGTCGTACTGCTCGTCCTGATCGCTCCGGTCGGCTACGCCCTGGCCGACGGCCCGAGCGCAGGTTTCGGCGGCGAGAAGGTGGCGCAGGTCAGCTTCATCGACCGCAAGCTCAGCCTGATCCACCTGTCGGACGGAACGGAGCTCAGAGCCCCGGACCAGCACATGCTCGACGGTCTCGCCGTCGGCGAGTGGGTGAGGGTCGATTTCGTCTCGGACGGCGCGCGCGTCGTGCTCAACAGCATCGTGCCCGCCCGACCCGACGAGATCCCCTCGTCGGTCCCGACGTCGACGCCGGGCAATCCTAGCCGGTTCCACGGCTAGCCGAACCCACCCGGTCGACCCCGGGCGGCATATCCGTCCGGGGTCGTCGGGATCGGCGTCGAACGAGAAGTGCCTATTCCGTCGGCGCGCGACGAGCGAGGTCCCCGCTCGTCGACTGGACCAGGCACATCCGGACCTTTCCTTCGCGAACCAGGATCGCGAGGAGAGAGGCCGCCGACGTCTCGGAGAATCCCAGACGCCGTCCAACCTCCGCGGGTGTGGCAAGCCCGATTTCTTCGACACACGTCAGCAGCTCGTTCTCGAGCTCGGCCCACCAGTCACTCATACCGCCGCCTTCCTCATAGGCGCGCCTCGGCCGGCGGGGCCCCAGCCCCGCGACGGCCCGCGGCGCACACAGCTCTCGCGACCTCTCACACGTGATTCGGATCGACACCGACCAGCGACGGCAGCCGCACCGGCCAGTTCGAAGCTGGGCGCTCGCGCGGAATCGGGACGCTGTACGCGATGAGGAGGAGCCAGCGCGCCCAGGACTGGTTCCACTCGGAGCTCGGCCGACGGATCGCGCGCTCGAGATCGGCGACGACGAGCCCGACCCACACGCTCCAGACCGCGCGGTCGTCCGGCGGAATCATCTCGATCAGCGCGAACCCGAGCCGCGTGATCGTCTGGCGGATCTCGTACGGCTCCGTCCGGCCGTCAGCCGCCGGAATCAGGATGTGCTCGGCAATCCAGCGATGGGCTTTCAGGACCAGGGCCCTGCGGAGCAGCGGCTGCATGCCGAGCCAGGAGGGCGCCATGGCGTCGTACCAAGCTTGAAGGCCGTGGAGCTCGGCCGCCGTGGCGAAAGGCGGCGGCCCGGCGAGTGGCCGCGAAGCCGCCCGGCGGCGCGATTGAATCTGTTCCGTCAGGTAGCGCTCGTCCGCCGCATACCGCGCCGCCACGGCCTCGAGCTGAGCGCGTCGAGTCGGGTCGGCCTCGTAGCGACACGGCCAGTGACGAACAACGCCGGCGACCGTGCCGAGAGGCTGCCACTGCAGGACCATCAACCCGCCGCGAAATCCGGCAGCGCGGAGCTTGGTCGATGCACCGCGGGCGGCGCTCCGGGTCGCGCGGCGCAGGCTCGTGAGCTCCTCGGGCAGTGGGACCAGCGTATGTCTGAACAGGAGCGCGATGCGGCTATCGGGCGCTTCGTAAACGGCTACGAGATCATTGCATTCGCGGCACACGGCGTCGTAGCGGTCGAGCCACATGAATTTCTCTCCACGTTGGGGTTGACCTGTATCTGGCCACGACGATGAACGCGCACCATGATGGGTACATGAGAGGTACATGAGAAACGTCTCAGGAACGGCGGCGGTGCAGACGGAAGGGACCGGGGTGGCCGAGAATCGAGCGAGACGGAGGTAGGGCGTGAGGATCCTGGTCGTCGAAGACGATCGAAAAGTTGCGCGCTTCGTGAGTCAGGGCCTGAGCGAGGAAGGCCACGCGGTCGAGGTCGCCGCCGATGGCGCCGAGGCGCTCGATCTCGCGCTTGCCGAGCCGGCGTACGACCTGATCGTCCTGGATGTCATGCTTCCGGGCCGCGGCGGCTTCGGTGTGCTCAAGGCCTTGCGCGGTCGCAAGATCGCGGTGCCCGTCCTCATGCTGACGGCGCGCGACAGCATCACCGACCGGGTCACGGGGCTCGACCTCGGCGCCGACGACTACCTGACCAAGCCGTTCGCCTTCGAGGAGTTTCTGGCGCGTGTGCGAGCCTTGCTCCGCCGGCATGACACCGAGCGCGCGCCGGTCTTCAAGATCGACGACCTCACGGTCGATCCCGCCACCCGGCGCGTCACGCGTGGCAACCGGCGGATCGAGCTCACCGCCCGTCAGTACGCGCTGCTCGAATACTTCCTGCGCAACGTCGGCCGCGTCCTCAGCCGGCAAATGATCGCGCAGCACGTGTGGGGGCTCGGCTTCGACGCCGAGAGCAACGTCATCGACGTCTACGTCGGCTATCTTCGGCGCAAGATCGATCGCGAACGCGACCGGCGCCTGCTGCACACGGTGCGCGGCGCCGGCTACGTGCTGCAGGTCGAAGAGTGACCTTCCCGAGCCGCGGGCTTTCGGTGCGAACGCGGCTGACCTTGTGGTACGGCGGCGTGCTGCTGGCGATCGTGCTCGTGATCAGCGCGTTCTCCTACTTCATGCTCCGCCGGACCCTCGTCGGCGGCGCCGACGTCGAGCTCCTGATGGTCGGCCAGGTCGTTCGCGACGCCGGCATCGGCGAAGCGCGCCGGTCGGAGGCCGAAGTGCGCGAGATCCTCGGGCCGCGCTTCCTCGACGTGTTCTACCGAGTCATCGGGCCCGACGGGCGGCCGCAAGCGGAGTCCGGAACCCTGCACGGCCGGCGCCTGCCGCTGTCCGCCAAGGCGCGCAAGCGTGGCCGCTCCGGTGAGCCGACCTTCGAGACCGTCACCCTGGCTCGCCGCGAGCGAGTACGGCTGCTGACTATCCCGCTCACGCAGGAGCCGGCGCCGGCACAGTTCATCCAGGTCGGCGCCACCTTCGCCGACATCGACCGGGCGCTGGCCGGCTACATGGAGACCCTCGCGGTCATGGTGCCGATAGGGCTCGGCCTGGCGCTGGTCGGGGGCGCCTGGCTCGCGCGCCGGGCGCTGCGTCCCGTCGAGACGATGTCACGCACGGCGCGCCGGATCGGCGCGCGGGACCTCACGCGGCGGCTGCCCCTCCGGGGAACGGGCGACGAGCTCGACTATCTGGCCGAGACGCTCAACGCGATGTTCGCGCGGCTCGAGGCCGCCTTCACCCATGTCCGGCGATTCGCCGTCGATGCCGCCCATGAGCTGCGCACGCCGTTGACCGTGCTCAAGGGCGGGATCGAGGTCGCGCTCCGGGCCGAGCGGGAGCCGGCCGAATACCGCGACGTGCTGCGCTCGAGCCTCGAAGAGGTCGAGCAGCTCATCGCCCTCGCGGAGAATCTCCTGCTGCTCTCGCGCCTGCGCATGGAGCTGGCGCTGCCGCGGCTGCCGGTCGAGCTCGAGAGCGTACTGCTGGAGGTGGTCGAGATGGGGATGCGGCTGGCCGACGGGCGGGGCGTGGTCGTGCGGTTGGCCGCCGTCGAGCCCCTGGTCGTGCGGGGCGATCCGTCGACCTTGCGTCGCGCGCTGGTCAACCTGGTCGAGAACGCGATCAAGTACACGAAGGCCGGCGGCACGGTCGAGCTCTCGCTCGAGCGCGACGGCCGGGACGCCGTGATGGCCGTGACCGATGACGGGGTCGGCATGGACCCGGCCGATGCCGACCGGATCTTCGAGCCCTTCGTCCGGCTCGACGCCGCTCGGGCCGGCGAGAGCGCAGGCGCGGGCCTCGGGCTCTCGATCGTCCACTCGATCGTCGCCGCCCACGACGGCCGCATCACGGTGCGGACGGCGCCCGGAGTCGGCAGCACGTTCGCCATCCGGCTGCCGCTCGTCTGAGTCTCGCGATTTCTTGGTCTCGCCTCGCCGCCGACAGACACTAGGAGCGTGGACACGATCCGCCGTCGAGGCGACCGCGCCTGCCGCCTCATCGGTCTCGTCGGCATCGTGGTCTTCCTGATCAGCGCGTTCACCCCGCTCGCGTATCGCTTGAATCAGTGGATGGCCGAGCCGGCCCGGCTCGCGCCCTCGGATGCCATCGTGGTGCTCGGGGGAACGATCTCGCCGTCCGGCCTGCTGAGTCTCGAATCACTGCGGCGCACCAACCGTGGGATCGAGCTCTATCTCCGCGGCCTGGCGCCCGTCCTGGTCCTCCTGGGTGGATCGACCGGGGGCGGGCCGACAGAAGCCGAAGTGCGCGCGGCGCAGGCGAAGCTGCACGGCATTCCGGCCGACGCGATCCTCACCGACACGCACGCGCGCACGACCCGCGAGGAAGCGGTGCGCGTGAAAGCGCTCCTCGAGCCCCGCCGGGCGCGAACCGTGCTGCTGGTGACCAACGGTGGGCACCTGCCGCGAGCGCGCCCGCTGTTCGAGCGCGCCGGGTTCGAGGTACGCAGCGTGCCGTCTGACCCGCCCATCGAGCCCGACACGCCCGAGTCGCGTCTGGCCGAGACGCGGGTGCTGGTGAAAGAGATGCTCGGGTGGCTCTACTACCGGATCGCCGGCTACATCTAGCCCCGGAGGAATGCATGGAGGCAACGTTCATCGCGGCGCTGGCTGGGCTGACATCGATCGGCGCCTACTATGTCGGCGCCCGAGCGCTCGGGCTGTCGAGCGCCGGTCTCGCCGCCGCCGTCGGCACGATGCTGGAGTCGATCGGCGTGGTCCTGATCTTCCTGGCCGTTAATCTCATGACGTCGGTGCTGATCGTGCTGGCCGTTCGCAGCTCGACCGGCACCTTCGTGTCGGCTTACGCCACCGACGACGTGGTGTGGCTGGGCTTGTCGATGATCCAGGGCCTCGCCTTCCAGGCGTGGCGCAAATCCGCGGCGGAGGGGTGAGGCGTCAGGCCAGGCGCGTCAGCGCCGCGCGGACCGCGTCGATGATGCGCCGCAGATCGTACGGCTTTCCGATGACCTCGAGCGCCTCGGTGTCGCCGACCAGCTTGTCGAGCGCCGGCTTGTTCGTCGTGGTCAGCACGAACTCGCGCCCCTGCAGCGCCTCGGAGCTGCGCACGAGGCGCAGGAATCGCCAGTTGGCGTCGTACGGTGGAGAGATGTCGTAGACGATCACCGCCGGCGTGTGCTGGTTGATGAAATCGACCAGGTCCAGCTCGCCCTTCTTGACCTCCGGGATGTGGCCCACCACGGTCTGGAAGCCTTCCGCCTCGAGCGCCGTGCGCAGGAGGTCGACGGTATCCGCGCTCGAGTTGAACACGGCGATCGTGGGTTTGCCTCCGCCCGCGAGCGCTCCCGGCCGATCACCGGCCTCCATGCTGCCTCGCCCCATGTTTGTCTCAGTCCTCGGCGCGCTGGTCCATCGTCCTGAACTGTCCAGTCGCGGCCAGCGGGGTGGAATCGCTCGAAGCCTATCGTGTCGACGCGGCGATGTCTAGCCGCGCCCGGGCGGGTTCCGCGTCATCGCGCGCGGCCGATCATGCTCGCGACGCTGGCAATCAGCTCGGCCGGATCGACCGGCTTGGTGAGATGAATGTTGAACCCGGCCTCCAAGCTGCGAATCCGGTCTTCCGGCCGGCCGAAGGCCGTGAGCGCGACGGCAGGAATTTTGCCGCCTTGTTCGGGGCTGAGCGCCCGAACCCTCCGGATCAGCGAATAGCCGTCGTGCCCGGGCATCTCGATGTCGGAGACGAGCACGTCGGGTCGGTGCCGGGCGATCTCACGCATGGCTTCGTCGGTCGAGCGGCTTTCGACGACGACGGCGCCGGCTTGGACGAGCACCTCCTTGATCAGCTCGACCGCGGTCGGGTCGTCGTCCACCACCACGATGTTCGCGCCGGCCAGTGAAGGGCTCTCGAGCGCCAGGCTGTCGCGGCGGCTCACCGCCTGTTCGCGCACGTCGGCAAGCATCAGCGGGAGCTTCACGATGAACGTCGCGCCCTTGCCTTCGCCGGCGCTCTCGGCGTACACGCTGCCGCCGTGCAGCTCGACGAAGTGCCGCACCAGCGCGAGACCGATCCCGAGCCCGCCCTGCCCACGCGCGCTCCCGCTCTCGCCCTGCCGCAATCGGTCGAAGACGTAGGGCAGCACGTTGGCGGCGATGCCCTGCCCCGTATCGCTGACGACGATCTCGGCGTGCGACCGGACGCGCTGGAGCTGGATCTGGATCTGGCCGTCCTTCGGGGTGAATTTGACCGCGTTCTGCAACAGATTCCAGGCCACCTGCTGGAGCCGCCCCGGATCGCCGCTGACCAGGAGCCCCGGCGCGTGCAGCACGGGCTGCAGGCGAATGCCTTTCGCCTCGGCCGCGTGACGGACCGCCTCCAGCGCGTCGTCGATGAGATCGTGGAGATCGACGGGCCGTACGACCAGCCGCATCCGGCCGTTGACAACCTCCGACATGTCGAGGAGATCGTCGACGAGCCTGATCTGCGCGTTGACGTTTCGGACGATCACCTGAACGGCCCGGCGCGTCTGCGCCTCGCCGAGCTGACCGCGCTCGATGAGCGTGGCCCAGCCGTGGACGGCGTTGAGCGGATTGCGCAGCTCGTGGGAGACCGTCGAGAGGAACTCGTCCTTCGCGCGGCTCGCCGCTTCCGCCGCGCGGCGCGCTGCCTCGGCGTCGCGGTAGAGCCGCGCGCTCTCGATCGCCGCCGCGGCGTGACTCGCGATGACCGTCGCGTGCGCGAGATCGATCGGTCCGTAGGGCCGCCGGCCCGGTCTGGTCAGTGCCAAGGTCATCGCGCCGAGGACGCGCTCGTGCGCGACGAGCGGTGTCACGATCCACGATTTCACGCCGAGCTGGCGGAGCAGCGCGAGCTGCTCGTCGTTTTCGGCGACACCGCGCAGATCCGCCTCGCGCGCACGCGCGACGAGCACCGGCTGCCGGGTGCCGATGACGGCGCGCACGCCGGGCGCGTCGTCCGGCTTGTCCCCACGCCCTGCGCCGAGCTCGTAGACGAGTGGCTCCAGGGCGGAATCAGCGTGCGCGGACGCAACGCGCAGAAGGCCGCCGCCATCGTGCAAGAGGTCGATGGCGCAGAGGTCAGCGAGCGCCGGCACCGCCAGGCGAGCGAGACGCGGCAGCGTTCTCTCGTAGTCGAACGACGAGCCGAGCAGCGCGCTGATCTCGGCGAGAGCTGCCGCGCGTCGCTGCGCTGGGCCTCGCGGCGTCGTCATTCAGAAAAGTCTCGCCCCTGGTATCGGCCATGACAAGCGGGAAACGCCGGAATCAGGGAAAGACCTGCGCCGCGCATCGGGCAAACGCGCGATGGCAGCCGCGGCGCGATCGGTGGATCCTCGAGAGTGAGGGCGGCCACGCGATGGTTGACCGCGGGTGACCGCTGCTCGACATCGCTCGACACAGGAGGTCGCCCGTGGGCGATCACACACGGCAGCCTTCTCTCGTTCGTGTCGTGAGCGCAGCGTTCGCGGCGCTCGTGGTAGTGGGTTGCGCCAGCCACGGCCCGCTCGCGACTGCGAAGGTCTCACAGGCCGAGCGCGCGCTCGAAGAGGCTCAGCAGGCGGGCGCGGCGGCCAGCGCGCCGTCCGAGTTCAGGACCGCGCAGGACAAGCTCACGACAGCCCAGACCCTGATGGCCAGGGGCAAGCACGACCAGGCGATCCGCGCGGCGGAACAGGCGACGGTCGACGGCGAATACGCGCGGGCGGTGGCCGCCAACCAGCGCGCCAACACGGTCGCGGACGAGACGGGGCAATACATCAAGGTGTTGCGCCAGGAGCTCGATCGCCTGCCGAAGTGACGGCGCGACGCGGAGGTGCTGGTCCATGAGTCAACGGACCGTTCAACTCACGAGAGTTGGGGCGGGGGTCACGCGAGTGGTCGCGGTGGTGGGTGTGCTGAGCGTCGTCGCGGGCTGCGCCGCGTCGAGCAAGCAGCGCGCCGCCAGGGCGCAGCTCGAGCGCGCCCAGGCCGCGTATCAGCAGGCTCAAGCCGACCCCAACGTGCAGTCATACGCGCAGCTTCGGCTGGGTGATGCGCAGAAGGCGCTGCGCGCCGCCGAGGAGGCGAATGACAGCGACGAGAAGCTACACCTGGCCTATCTGGCGGAGCGGCGGGCGCAGCTCGCCACGGTGACCGGCGCCACCGGCAAGACCGAGCAAAGCACGGTACAGCTCCGCCGGGAAACGGCGGACGTGCTCCTGCAGAAGCGCGACCGCGAGCTGAAGGCGGCGCGCTCCGAGACGGAGACGAAGGCGCGCGAGGCCGAGCAATGGCGCCGGGCGGCCGAGTCGCGCGCGGGCGAGGCCAAGCCCGCACCGGCCCCCAAGCCGGACGACGCCGAGGCCAAGGCGCTTGCGGCGGAGCACGCCAAGGCGGCGGCGCTCGCCGCCGAGCTGGCGAACCTCAAGGCGCAGCAGACCGATCGCGGTATGGTGCTCACGGTCGGCGACGTGCTGTTCGCGCCCGGCAAGGCCGACATCGGCGCCGGCGCCCAGCGGAGCATCGACAAGCTGGCGGAGTTCCTCAAGGCGTACCCCAAGCGCAACGTGCTGATCGAGGGTCACACCGATAACCTCGGTGACGAGGCCTTCAACGTGAAGCTCTCCCAGCAGCGTGCCGATGCCGTGCGCGACCTCTTGGTGAACCGCGGCATCTCGCCGTCGCGCATCCAGACCAAGGGCTACGGTCCGAAGTTCCCGGTCGTCGACAACGACTCGGCGGCCGGCCGCCAGCAGAATCGTCGTGTGGAAGTGCTGGTGCTGAATGAGGGCGTGAGCGCGGAGGGGGCGACGCGCTAGCGCTTCTAAAGCCGAGCTAGGCCGCTCGCGCGGCCGTCGCCAAGCGACGCTCTTCCTCCCAGAGGAGGAAGCAGTCGTCGTGCAGCCGAACCGCTCGCCAGTCCTCGGCGCACATCAGGCACATCTCTTCCGCGTGCTCGATCGGAGCGCCGCAGCCGTCGCAGATCTGCCCGAAGCCGGGACCGTGCCACAGCTCGATGGTGTACTCATGCGGGAGCTGCCCCGCCCGGAGCCGCTGTCTGATGCTGAGCTGTCGGGCGCTTCTGTCCTTCATGCGCTGAGCTTCACACAATTGCGCTTGCGCGAGAAGAGTCGAGTCGCCTATAGCAGCCATCGACGCGAGGGCTCGATGGATTCCCTAATTTTCGCGGAGGAGAATCCGATCGTCGTCTCCGAGCCGCTAAACGACCCGCCAGCGTCGTAGTTCAACTCTGCTAGACTCCCGCCAACCATTCTCACGAGGTGTTCATGCGGCGACTCCGTCGTTTGCGAGGTGACACGTGCAGCCTGAGGGCCCGGTGAGCCAGCGGAGTCGCGGCAGCAATCAACCGGATCTGCGTCGCATCGCCTGCAATCCCAACTACTGGTACCCGCTGGCGTGGGCCCGGCAGTTGAAGCGAAACAAGACGCTGAGCGTCGCCTTCGCGGGCGACCCGATCGCCCTCATCCGGACGGACTCGAATCGAGTGTTCGCGCTGGAGGATCGCTGCGCGCACCGGCAGTTCCCGCTCAGCCGGGGAATCGTCTGCGGCGAGGAAATCCAGTGCGGCTATCACGCCTGGCGATACGACGCGTCCGGTGCGATCGTGAGCATTCCCTATCTCGTCCAGGGCGCCGACGCGCCGTGCCGCGCCGTGCGAGCCTACCCGTGCCGCGAGGCCTACGGGCTGATCTTCGTGTTCGCCGGCGATCCCGCACTCGCGCACCAGACGGCCTTCCCCGATCTGCCGTGGTTTCACTCGAACGAATACAAGCCGATGCTGTTCGACCGAGAAGTCGCGTGTCACTACACCTTCTTGCACGAGAACCTGATGGACATGAACCATCAGATCTTGCACCAGCGCCTGCTGGGCAGCCTTAAGCCCCAGTTGTTGCGCCATGCCAAGGGCGATGGTTGGGTCGAAGCCCAGTATCACCTCAGCGATATGGGAGGGAAGAAGCACCGGGGCGTCAACTGGCTCGGGATGGGCAGTGACGAGCACGAGCGGCGGTTCGACGTCATGACCATCCGCACCGACTATCCCTATCAGACGCTGAAGATCGCCGGGTCGAGCGCCGGCGCTTCGCCCAGCCTCTCGCTCTGGGTCGCCTACGTGCCGTCCGATCGCCAGGACCGCGCCAGCCGGAGCTTTGGCATCTTGCTGATCCGCAAACCTCGGGTCGCGCTCTTGCTCACCATGGTCTGGCCCGTGCTGCGCCACTTCGTGAAGTCGGTCTTTGCCGAGGATCGCATGGCCGTCGAAGCCGAACAGCGCGCGTACGAGACACAAGGTGGCGACTGGAACCAGGAGATCTTCCCGGTCATCATCGACCTGCGCGAGCTGCTGATGAAGCACGGAGTCGATCGCGGCCGGCTATGACCAGCGAACTCAGGCTGACCGGCGCCGACTGGCACTATTTCGGCACCGGTTTCGTCACGCTGTGCTGTAGGTAATGGCGGGCTCGTCCGGACTTGAACCCGCGACCTCTGGATCGACAGGCAAGAGAGTGTGATGAGAGGCAGACACCGAGCGACAAGGATTGGCGCGATTCTGTGCTGCCCGAGTGACACGGTAACAAAGTGCTTGCTGTGACACACTTCTTGACCTGACCTCCACGAGCACAGTCGATACTGGCTGAAGGCATTACGGTCAGCCTATCCACGATCGAAGCACCACGAAAATGACCAAGAGTCGGTTGGAAGCCTTCAGTGATGGTGTCATCGCGGTGATCATCACCATCATGGTTCTCGAGATCAAGGTGCCCCAGGGGATCGATGCAATGGTTCTCGCCCCGGTCGTCCCTGTGTTCCTGACCTATGTCGTGAGCTTTGTCTTCGTCGGCATCTATTGGAACAATCACCATCACTTGTTCCATGCCGTCCATCACGTGAACGGTGCAACGCTCTGGGCAAACCTCCACCTGCTCTTCTGGCTGTCGCTTGCCCCATTCGTTACGGGGTGGGCTGGTACGAGCCACTTCGCGACGCTGCCTGTCGCCGCCTACGGCGCGGTCTTACTCGGAGCAGCCTGCGCCTACTACATCCTCACTCGCGTCCTGCTCCGGACGCACGGCAAGGACTCACTGCTGGCGAGGGCACTCGGGAGGGACGTGAAGGGTCGCATCTCGATGGCCATCTATGTCGCGGCTATTGTCATCGCCTTCGTCCAACCACTGGTCTCATGTGCTCTGTACGTTCTCGTAGCAGCGATTTGGCTTTGTCCGGATCCACGCTTCGAAAAGTTGGTCAATAGCGAGCGCTGAGCGATGGCGCGACGGTGGCGGGTGTCAACTAATCCTCCTTCCCACCTGTCACTAAACAACCTAGCCAAGCATCAGAATGAGAGAGAAGGAGAGAGAGTCTCTCTGCACACACCCCCCGAAAAATGACAGGTCCAGAGTCTGGCCTCCGGGCGTGTGTTGGGGCGTGATTGGAGTTGAATGCAACAGTAGCCTTGCGCTTGGCTAGCGCCATCCTCGTTACCGCCCTGCTGGCCAGTGGCTGCACTAGCCTTCCGCCCCCGGTTCCGCCCCCGCCGAGATTGTGCGCCGCTCCGGGTGGCGGATATGTTCCATGCGACCCGGGCTACCACGGCTCGGGAGGACCTTGATTCCGCCTGTCTGCTAGACTCCCGATATCCCAACCGAGGTGCGCATGCGGCGGAGCGCGGGATGAGAGCGTAGGCCAAGGCGCTTATCATCTGGGACCGTTGCGGTGTATGGCGTGATTGACTGAAGATGGGCGGGCTCTTCCACATACCTACGCTGGCAGCGGCTGGTGCTGCGTTCCTTCTCGCCGTCCTGTGGTTCGACCTGATGTTCGACGTGCAGTCTCTCGGGCACAGGGGCGATCCGCTGCCGTTCGAGGTGCTCGCGTCGATCTCGGCCTACTACCGGCGTGTTACGACTGAGGCATACCCCATGAACCGGCTGGTCGCGCTAGCCATGCTATTCACCCTCGCGGCGATCGTCACCGAGATCGTCGAAGGTGTCCACCCGTGGTGGATCGGGTGGTTCTCGATGGGGCTGGCCGGCAGCGGTGTCGTCACCACGCTGAGACGTACAGTCCCGAACGCGAGGCGGCTCGGTAGCGCGCAGGACACTCCTGAAATGCAGTCAAGGCTGGCACGAGCGATCTGCCGTGATCATATGTTCAGCTTCGCACGCACTTCCCTAGTGCTTGGTCTCCAGCTGATTGCGCGCTAGAAACAAGGCTCTTCCGGCGCCGGCAATGTCCACGAACGCATACGGCAATGGCCAAGGCGAAGCGCGAAAGAACCGGAGCCGCCGAAGGAGCCGGAGCTTCGCGTGCTACCGACCCAGCTGCGGGTTGGCTGCCGCATCGTGGACGAACTCGGCGAATGGCAGGTGCTCGCGCGACCGTACACGACTGGTGCAGGCAAGGTCGTGAACGCACGCGTTCGACGGACTGAAAGCGACGCCGTGATGATTCGAGTCTGGGGCGCGCACGAGCAAGTAGCGGTGCAGCGAACAACGAGCAGCGAGGAACGCAAGCGATGATGCGACTGCGACGGACTTCGATGATCGCGTGGGCTGCGACGGCCAAAGAGCCTCTGGACGCGCATCCGACGGTGTTGTCATGATTCGGATTCTGCTCGCTGGCTTT
>Ga0126369_10001377_pt1 | contig 16726 bp, 9 predicted proteins | sample PanSoiMetaPlot_1_FD_109646 | JGI IMG/M metagenome (GOLD analysis project Ga0126369, IMG submission 109646) | Tropical forest soil microbial communities from Panama - MetaG Plot_1 | ecosystem: Environmental > Terrestrial > Soil > Tropical forest > Bulk soil | place: Panama | collected 2016-02-17 | reverse complement strand
TTCCGCTCCACCGTTTCGAGGGCATGCCTGGAAGTCTCGGCATCCAAACGGCCGGATCGCAGCATCGACAACCAACCGAGGATGGCCGTGAGCGGCGTGCGCAATTCATGCGAGAGGGTCGCCAGAAATTCGTCCTTCAGCCGGTTTGCTTCTTCAGCATCGCTGCGCGCTGACTGTTCCCGCGCCAGCAGATCTTCGCGATCTTCCTCCACGCCTTTGCGCACCAGAAACTGTCCAACCTGGCTGCCGATGCCGCTGAAGGTCGCCAGCAAGGCGCTGTCAGGCTCGCGGATTTCATGACTAAAGAACTCCATGACGCCCAGAAATTTGTCGCCCGACATGATGGGAAAGGCGAACGCGGCGTGCAGGTTCTCAGCCGCCGCAGCTCCGGCCCGCGGAAAATTAGAATCGGCGACCACATCCGGAATCCACAGCGGACGCCGGCTGTTCCAAACGCGGCCCGGCAAGCCGGTGTCGCGATCAAAGGTCATTGACTTCGTCATCATTTCGAAACGGCTGTCGGCGCCCCGCGACGGCCACACTTTGAAGCTGCGTAAGACATTCGCCGGCTCATCGAGTCGCCACATGGATCCGACTTCCCATTCGAAAGTGTTGCAGATTCTCTGGATGATGCGGGCGATGGCGTCGTCCAGCGCCGGCGACTCAGCCAGAATGCGCGTGACCGAAAGTGAACCGCCCAGATGCCGTCCGGCCATCTGGCGTTCAGTGACGATTGCGGCCAGCGACAGGACGGTGATTCCCAGGTCCGCCACGTACGCCTGCAAAAAGAGCAGCCCCTCGTTGAGCGGATAACTGGCAAAGGCGCCGGTGTGATTAATGGTCCCCCAGATGGTAATCGCACTGAGCGGCAACATCGCCGTGGACACGCCACGCGGCCCAAAGCGGAATGCCGCCCAAACCAGAAGTGGAATCGTAATGTGTCCCCAGGGCCGGATGCCGGCAGTCCGATTCAACACGTCGGTATAGATCGTCAGACACAGCAGCGACATGAGCGCCAGCAACATGGTGAACTCGATCCAGCGGGCGACGCGCCAGCGTTCAACTGGCCGCTCGATCCAGCTGAGGATCAGAGGAGTAATCAGCAGCGCGCCGACCCCGTCGCCTGACCACCAGGTCACCCAAAGCCGGCGGAATTCGCTCCAGTGTTCATGACCTGAAAGACACAGGGACAGGTTTCCGACGGTGGCCGCCACGGCCGTGCTGATCAGCGCGGCGAAGACGACGAATTTCAGCACATCAAAGGCGCGATTGAAGGGATTGCGAGACTCGGTGAACCGGCGCAGCAGGTAAACCGCCGTCAAACCTTCGAGCGTGTTGCCGATTGCGATCACCGTGGAGGGAAGCAGCGGCACGTCGGTCAAAACGTAGTTGGCCACCAGCGCGCCCAGCACCACGCCCGGAGTCGCGCGATAACCAAACCAAAGCAAGGCGGCCATGGCGATACCTGCCGGTGGCCAGACGGGCGACTTGCTGAAATTTACAACCGCCACCGAGAGGCCGATTTTCGCGCCCAGGAAATATGCAGCAGCTACGCCCGCGCAAATAGCGGCGTCTCGCCAACCAAAGATTTGCCTGCGGTCGCTCAATCGATCAATTCGCTGAAAACCAAAATGTAGCCATTCGGATCTTTGACTTCGAATTCAGATAGCCCGTAAGGCTGACGGCGCAACGGCTTTCTTAATTCCAGCCGCTCTTTCACTCGCTCATATAAATCGCTCAACCCGGTAATGCGCAGATAGGCGTCCCAGACGCCGCCTCCGTTTCGCAAATCATACAAATCCGGCTTTTTATAATCAGCCACCCGCTGCAACATGATCTCAACCCGGTCTCGTCGCAGGATGCCGAACTGATAAGGTTCGTGGGCCGGAAACGGATCGCCGGCAAAACCTAATTCCTGTTCGTACCAACGGATGGTTGCGCCCACGTTCGCTACCGGAAAGACGGGATTGATACTTTGAATCTTCATGCGCCTACTTCCTAAAAACCGAAACTGCGTCAAAGGGGTTACATCTAAGTTGATGAAATGCCGGCTTAGCTCGGGGCAGTAGCCCGACCGTCAGGGAGGGCTCGTCAGGTCGCCAAAGGAGGAGCCCTTCCTGACGGTCGGGCTACTGCCCCGCTTTGAGCACCGGCTCGAACGCTTAGCGATGAAACGAATAATACCTTAGAATGCGTTTTCGAATTTAATAACCGGCACGCCACCGATTCGAAATGCGCAGTCAACTCAAGCATCTAGCTGCAAATCCAAAGCTCATCTCGGGCATTTACAATTACTGTGACCGGTGGTGCGAACGCTGCGCCTTCACCAGCCGCTGCCTGGTGTTCGCCACGCTGGAAGCGGATGCGACCACCGACGAATTGGCAAGCCACGATCTGCAAAGCGCCGCCTTTTGGGAAAAGCTTGCCGATGTGTTTGAAGAAACCCGCGTCATGATCATGGAGTGGGCCGATCAACAAGGGATCGATCTTTCGCAGGTGCAAATCGATCTGTCGCTGGAAGACCGCGAAGAGCGGCTGGCCAATGCGAAACATGACCAGATTGTCCTGGCCGCGAAGAGCTATGCGCTGCGGACCTTCGAATTCTTCGACCATCCAACTCCCAACTCGCGCTCAATCGCGATCGAAAACGAGAACACGGAAGACGAAGTCGCTTCGGCAATCGACGTGATCCAGCATTATCAGTTCTTCATTACGGCCAAGATCTTTCGCGCCCTGATGGCCCGCGGGATTACCATCGAGAGTGACGAGTTGGCCGGGCAGTTCGAGACTGAAGCTTTCGACGCAGTGAGCAGCGACGGGGACGGTTCGGCCAAAATCGCCCTGATTGCGATCGATCGCTCACAGTCGGCGTGGCAGGTCTTGCGCCGGCACCTTCCCCAGGAAACGAAAACCATCAAGTCATTCATTGTTGAACTCGAGCAACTGAAACAGACAGTTGAGGAGACTTTCACCAAAGCCAGAGACTTTATGCGACCCGGTTTTGATGTCATCGTGTCGGAGTTCGACAATTAGCATCGAGTTATGAAAGGCAACATTCCTATCCCCGAGCTCCCATTCTCGGAAGAAGTGTGGCTCATGGTGGCGGTCACGTCTGTGCGTGAGCGACGGACGCAACAGGGAAAGCCCTTCCGCGATGCCAGCGCCCGCAATGCAACCGGCAGTTTGCCATTGAAGATTTGGGCCGAAGTCCTCGAGGGCCGCGAAGTTTTGCGGCCGGGACTGTGGGGAATTACGGGTAAGCTGGAATCGTTTCAGGATCGGTCACAGTTCGTCGTCTCAGAATACCGGCCGATAACCATAGAGCAATATCGTGAATATCTCGGCTGCGATCCGGTTTTGCCGCGCGCCTTCACTCTCGATATTGAGACGCTGGCCTTGCCCGGGTATCGCGAGCGGGTCGGGCCGAAGCTGGAAAAGGATTTGAAGCTCGGCTACATGCGCCTGGAGCAGCAGCAGCGCTACCTCGCGGACATGGCGGCGGAAGAGGAGCGCGTATATCAACTCGGTTCGTTGAATGCGACGTCCGGCAGAATCCTTTCCATCGCGGTGCACATCGGAGCTGTGCCCGGCTTTCCGGTCGCCGCTGTCACCAACCAATCAAGCGAACACGCCTTCGGCATCGACGATCAAGGCCATGAGCAGGAAGAGGCGGAGGCGCTGCGAAACTTTCTGGCCCTGATGTCCGACTTCGATCCTGAATGTGACCTGATCGTCGGACATAACATCATCAATTTCGACCTGCCGTTTATCTTTCAAAGGTGTCTGGCCAACAACATCGCGGTCAAACCGTTTGTCGATCTCGGCGACTTCAATGTGCAGGGCGTCTATGACACGATGCGGGCCTGGTGGCTGGGCGGCCGCAATCGCGTGGCCCTGGATGACGTGGCCTGGGTTTTGGGAATTGAATCGAGCAAGACCTCAGAGGTTGAGGGCAGCCGCGTTTTTGAGCTGTATCAGGCAGGAAAGCTCGCCAGCATCCGCGAATATAATTTGAACGACGTGCGGGTGACGCGAAAGGTTTACGAGCGCATGGTCGCTCTTTGGAGTGCGCCCGCAGAGGGCAGCGGCGTCGGCGCTTTGGACACTTCAGCCGCGTCAACGTAAGTTAAGTGTTGAGGCAAAGCCCTGTCACCATCCCGATAAATGGGGCTGACACCGCCCTCCAAATGCCTTTTAAAATTTTCGACGGCATGGACGTAATCAGTTGATAAGAAGTCCGGTTTGAGCCTTATGCATTGTCCCAAGTGCGGAAACGAAAGCGACCTCGATCAGAAGTTCTGTCGCAAGTGTGGTTTCAATCTCGCGCCCGTCGGCACCCTCATGCTGGCGGACGGCGACCACCGCGAAGAACCGAAGCTGGACAAGGGCGGACGCGACCAGCAGATCATGCGCCGCATGGTCAGCTGGATGATGTGGGGAATGCTGATTCTGCTAATCGGCATCGTGCTCACCGTCGTCAACAAACAGCTCAAGGTCGATGCTCTGTTAGGTTTGATTGGCACTCTGCTCATGCTGGGCGGGGTCTCAGTGGCGACCTATGGAGTGCTGGACGCCTTGCGTTGCGGCGCCTTAAAGGAGCAAAAGCCGAAAGCTACGAGTTTGCCGATTGAAGCAGAAACCGGGCCGGTAAGCGCCACCCGGCAGCTCGAGGGTCACGCGCCCATCCCCATCGCCAGCGTCACTGAGCGGACCACCGACCTCATCGGCGTCGACTCGAAGCAACGCTCCTAAGTTTCCGGATTTCTGCTTTGCCACGTCGTTTCATCTTTGCAACAGTTCTGTTAGACTGAGTCCTGATGACGAATTTAATTCCCATCGCCATCCTCTTCGGCGGCGTCGCGGTTGGCGTTTTCCTGGCCTGGCTGATTCTCAACACCAGGGCCAAACGGGCCTTTACCGATGGCCAGAGTGAGAGCGCCACGCAGCTCGCGGCTTTTAGCGAGCGCCTCGCCGCAAAGGATCGCGAACTGTTGAAGCTGCAGACAGCCTTCGACCAAGAGGTCGCCGAGAGCGATTCGTTACGCGACGAGAATTCACGGCTGCGGGCAAACCTTGAAGGTGAACGCCGGGCCGCGACTGAGCGATCCGAGTCGTTCAAACAGGCCGCCGAAGCGCTCTCGGAGAAATTCAAGGCGCTGTCGCGCGACGCGCTGAAGGACAACAACGAAGAGTTTCTGCATCTGGCGCACGTGACTCTGGAAAAATTCCAGCAGACCGCCAAGGGCGATCTGGACCAGCGGCAACAGGCAATCGATCAACTCGTCAAGCCTTTGAAGGAGTCGCTGGAAAAAGTCGACGGCAAAATCGAAGAGATGGAGCGCATCCGCGCCGGCGCTTATTCCGGATTGGTCGAACAGGTCAAAACGCTCGCGGCTTCTCAGCAATCGCTGCAGGCCGAGACCGGCAATCTGGTGAAGGCCCTGCGCACGCCCCACGTCCGCGGCCGTTGGGGCGAGATTCAGTTGCGTCGCGTGGTCGAGCTGGCCGGAATGATCCAGTACTGCGATTTCAGCGAGCAGGAAACGATTGCCAACGAAGATGGCCGCATCCGGCCGGACATGATTGTCCGCCTGCCGGGTAACCGCACGATTGTCGTCGACGCCAAGGTCCCCTTCGAAGCCTTTTATGAATCCATCTCGACCTCGGACGATGCGATTCGGCTGGAGCGTCTAAAGGAGCACGCGCGATTGGTGCGCGCCCACATCGTCGCCTTGAGCCGCAAATCGTATTGGGAGACGGTGCAGCCGACGCCGGAATTTGTCCTGCTCTTCCTGCCGGGGGAAACTTTTTACAGCGCCGCACTCGAGCAGGATCCCAAATTGATCGAGGACGGTATCAACCAGAAAGTAATTATCGCCACGCCGACTACGCTGATTGCGCTGCTAAAGGCGATCTCGTACGGTTGGCAGCAGGAACAACGCGCCGCCAACGCCGACGAAGTCGGCAAGCTCGGCAAGGAACTCTACGATCGGCTGCAAAAATTTCTGTCCCACTTCTCGGACATCGGCAAGAACCTGGACCGCGCGCTCGAGGCCTACAACAAAGGTGTGGGATCGCTGGAGGCCCGCGTACTCGTCACGGCGCGCAAATTCAAAGAGCGCAGCGCGATTAGCGGCGAAGAGATCGAAACGCTGGAACCGGTCGATAAGGTAACGCGCCCACTGAGCCTCGACGAAGGCGGACTGTTTCCGGATTTGGTCGCGCCCGCGCCCGAGACCGACGACGACGAGTCGCTGCCCCTGCTGCGATCAAGGACCGCGCGCGCCGGCGAAAAATAGCTGTGGCAAGAGAAATCTGGCTAAGTCCCGTGCTCGGCAACAACCGTGAGCGGCTGATTGCTCGCTGCGCGGATTACCTCGCCAGGAACGAGGCCGATCGTTTTCTTTATATCGCCGCCTCGCATCCTCTGCTCGATCTGGTTACTGAGAAACTGCTGAATGGCCGGGAGGCGCGCGGCGTTTGGGGTGAGTTTCCGGTCTATCTGTTTCGCGGGTTGGTCCGCAGGATGCTCGCGGAGACGACTGAGCTGCCGCTGCGGGTGCCGATTGATCGCGAGGACCTGCCGCTCCGCAAAAGCCTGATCTCCCAGATCATTAAGCAGCTAAGCAACACCGGCCTACTGAACGCGATCAAGCCGCTGGCGAATCGCGACGGGTGTGTCAACACCATCGCGTCCCTGATCGGCGAACTGCAACGGGCCGGAAAGACGGCAGACGAGTTTGCGGCCGCCGTGGCTGCGCGGGCAAACGAAATTGAAGTCCAAAGTCCAAAGTCCAGAGTCCAGAGTCCGGAGTCCGGGGTCCAAAGTCCGGGGTCCAGGGTCCAAAGTCCAAAGGAGTCGGGGCCAAAGTCGCAGATCGATTTTGATCGCGAGGTCGCGCTGATCTATGAGAAGTATTGCGCGGCCCTGGAGCGCCACAACCTGACTGATGAAGATGCCGATCAGTTGCGGGCGCTGCAAATCACGCGCGGCGAAATCGGCCACCCGGATGCTTCCCTTCCCTGGCTCGATCGAATTGAGCTGTTGATACTCGATGGCTTCTTTGATTTCACTCCGGTTCAGGGAGAGATTTTGAAGCATCTGATTCCGCGGGTGCCGAACGTGATCGTGAATGTGAATCACGATGAGCAGAACTCGCAAATCTTTCAGCCGTTCGCTACCACCCTCGAGCATCTGCAATCGATTGCGGATTTTGAAATCAGGCGGACCGAACCAGAGGCTGCAAACACGGCCCAATCGCAGTTGCGGAAGACGCTCTTCAATGTAGCGCAAGATGACAGCTTGCGGACGCTTCCGGAAGATGAGCCGCAGATTAACAATTTGCGCTACACGCTGCTCGAATGCTCAGACCGCGAAATTGAGATCCGTTCCATTGCCAAGGAGATCAAGCGGCTCGTCCTGCTGGAGAATTATCGACTTTCCGAAATCAGCCTGGTGGTCCGTGAGCGGGCCGCATATGCCGACATCATCGCCCGCGTCTTCGCCGATCAATCTATCCCCTGCCACCTTGAACGTCGGGTTGAAGCGCATCACATTCCGGCGATTCGCGCCTGTGGCAAACTTTTTCAACTGCTGAAGAACCCGCGGGAAGAAGCAATCAATCCACAAGCCAGCGAACTGGCCCATCTGATCAAGACGGATTACTTTCGGCCTAATGAGGAAAGCCTCGAGCAACTCGGCAAACAATTTAACGAGAAGTACTCGGCGCTGCTTGACGACCGGGCCGACGATAAACTGCGCGCCGCTCTGGGCATTGGCGCCTGGAAACCTGACGATCTGGAAAACGTCATCGCTTATGTGGGCAGTCAGTTGCGGGTCAACGCCTGGATTGAGCGCGCCCGCCGGCTGATTCACATGTTTCCTTCGGCCGAAGCGGCCCAGGCTCTGATTGCCGGCGCCGAAGCAGAAGATCCCGCCGCCACCGCCGAAGATGAAGCGCCCCAGGAGGACGAAGCGCAGATCGATCGACGCCAGCGGCCGGCGCCCGTTCACCCCGCGGCCATCGCCTGGACTATTTTGGTCATGCGGCACATTCAGCACCTGCTTTCGGCGATGGCCGAAGCGGGCGCCCCCGCGGAACTGTCGCGCTCCTTGCTGACGCTCCTGAACCAGTTGCAGTTTTCGCCGCAGGTGAACGCTCCGTTCGCGCAAAAGGGCGGGGCTAGAGACATTCCCCAGGCAACCCTGGACGTGCGCGGGCGCGAGAGTTTGCGCCGGGCGATTGCCGCCGCCGTACGCAGTTTTGAATATGCTAACCAGATCGTGTCAGCCGCCCGATCGTCAGCGGGGACAACTCCCCCAACTGAACCATCACTTACGGCCGGGCCGCTCGCCTCGATCATGCTGCCCGCCTTTATCGACGAAGTCGAGCGATGTCTCAGATCACAAACGCTCTCTGTCGGCGCGCCTCATCGTGACGGACTGCGCGTACTCGAAGCCACGGACGTGCGCGGTCTTAAATTTCGCGCCGTCTTCATTGCCGGCATGATTGAAGGCGGATTCCCTTTGCGCACCTCGCGCGATTGGCTTTATCCGCATGAAGAGCGGCTGCGGCTGCAAAAGCACGGCATTTTTCTCGAAGATATTTCGACCGACACCCTGCTGAAGGAAGAACATTACTTCTATCAGACGGCTTGTCGCGCGACCGAGCGCTTATGTCTCACGAGGCCGCTGGCGCTAAACGATGGCAGTGAAACGGTGCCGTCCTACTACATCGAGGAACTGCGGCGGGCCATAGCTCCGCAAACGCTGGAGATAAGGCAGATTCGCGGCGACCTCGACGGTGGCAATCCGATATCCGCGTCGAGTGTTGCGGAATTGGGACCTTTACTGGTGCGCCAGGCGGAACTCGTCCGCCGCAATCATGAAGGCGCGATTTCCCCCGCTCATCAATGGTTGTCACTGCTCCAGGGCGCCGAGTATGTCTCGGCGCCGGCGCTAAGACGTATCGAGATCGAGCATCAGCGCGAAGCCGTCTGGTTCGGACCTCACGACGGCGAAATCTCTGACGGAGATCTCAAGGCGATGCTCGCCCGTCATTTCGGCGCTGAGCATGTCTACAGCGCCAGTCGTCTGAGCACCTATGGAAATTGCGCCTTCCGGTTTTTCGGCAATCGGGTTTTGCGCCTTGAGCCGCGCAGCGAAGCCGCCCTCGACTTGCAGGCCATCGACGCGGGCAAACTGTTGCACGACATCCTGCGCCGGTTCTTTGAACGGCATCGCGGCGACTATTTGCCCGGCGCCGACAGCCAGGCCCTGCGCGCCGAGTTGGCCGCCACGGCCGACGAAGTTTTCCGCGAGCACGAAGACAAAGTGCCGCCGCTCAACGAGCGCATCTGGCAGATTGATTGCGAGATTCGCAAGCTGATTCTCGATCAGGTGTTGCTCTACGAACTGCGGCTCCAGGAAACAACCGGGGGCCGCGTGTTGCCGGGCTATTTCGAATTGGCCTTTGGCCGCGCGTCGGAAGGCAGCGATCCAAAATCAACCAAAGAGTTTCTCAGAATCAAACGCGCCGGCGAGAGTGGGGAAGCAGCGCTGATTCAAGGTCAAATCGATCGGGTTGACCTTAATCCGGACGAGCAGCTGGCGATTGCTTACGATTACAAATTGTCAAAAGGCGCGACGCTCGACGACATCAGAACTGGGCGGCAGGTGCAGATTCCGATCTACCTGGCCGCGCTGGAACAACTGTTTTTGCCGAGCTTCGACTTAGGCGGCGGCGGCTATTACACTCTCCGCGGCAAAGGCAGCCGGTTGAATCAAGGGCTGTACCGCGCGGCGCACGCGGACTGCACTAACGTGACCAGTCGTTATACGAAATTCGACGATCTGGAATGGGTGCGAATTCGCCGCGAGGTGACCGCACGCGTTTGGCAATTCATCGACGGCATGCGCGACGGGCGCTTTCGGGTGAAGCCGTCACTCGGGCGGCACACGTGCAAGTTCTGTGATTACTCCGCCGTGTGCCGGTATGATGCGTCTCGAATTAACCGGAAGCAGCGATAGCTGATTTACTCATTTACTCATTTACTCATTTACTCATTCATCTCAGAGACCGATTAGCCCGTTGAACCAATGAGCCAATGTATCAATGAGCAAATGATTCAATGATTCAATGATTCAATGAACCAATTCACCGACCAGCAACTTCGCGATCAATTGATCTCGCTGCTCGAGGGCGGTAATGCGCACGTCCCCTTTAATGACTTTATCAAGGATTTCCCGGTGGAAAAGTGCGGGCAACGGGTAGCCGGTCTGCCCTACACCGCCTGGCAGATCGTCGAGCATATGCGGATTGCGCAGTGGGACATTCTGGAGTTCTCGCGCAACGCGCAGCACGTCTCGCCCGAGTGGCCCAGGGGCTATTGGCCCGACGAGACCCAAACTGGATCGCCGGAGCTTTGGCAGGCCACGGTGCACCAATTTCAGACCGACCTGCAAGCATTTGCCGACCTCGTGCGGAACTCGGCCACGGATTTGTTTGCCCCAATTCCGCACGGCACGGGTCAGACGGTTTTGCGCGAAGCCCTGGTGCTCGCAGATCATAATTCGAACCATCTCGGGGCGCTGGTTGTCATTAAGCGAATTGTCCACGACCGCGCCTAAGCCAAAAACTCCAGGAGGAAATCCAATGCGAAAGCTGCTGTCGGCGGGATTCGCAGTCTGGCTGGGTCTGTTTCCGCTGATCCCAGTTGCTGATGCTCAAGAACCGGTTGATTCCGTCATGAATGCCCGGATTCGTGACGAGGGCCTGAAGCGATCGAAGGTCTACGAGACGTTCACTCATTTCACCGAAGTGATCGGTCCACGTCTGACCGGAACGCCGGCGCACAAGACGGCGGCTGAATATGCCCGCGACAGATTGAAGGAGTGGGGATTTCAGACAGCGCGACTCGAGCCCTGGGAGTTCGGCCGCGGCTGGACGCTGGAGAAACAGACGATCGAAATGATCGAGCCGCGGTATATGCCCTTGCTCGGTTACGCCGAAGCCTGGTCGGCCGGGACTGCTGGTGAGATCGTCGGCACGCCCTTGATGCTCGGCGGAAAATCAGCGGCAGAACTCGAACCGCTGCGCAGTAAGATCAAAGGCGCGATCGTTTTGAGCCAACCCATCCAGACTGTCTTTGAAGATAAAGACCGGCCGCAGCCGACCACAGCGCCAGGCGACGTGGCGATCGGTCAACCACGCCATCCGCCGGAGCAGACGGCGCGCGCGAACGCCCAGGCTTTGACCCAGATGCTCCGTCAGGAAGCGCCGGGGGTGGTGCTCAGAACCAGCATGGGCATGCACGGGACGATGTTCGTCCTGGGCCGGGACAATGGGCCCAACACGCTGCCCAGCATCGTGCTCGCGGCCGAGCACTACAACTTGATCGCGCGCATGGTCCAGCTCGGCGTTCCGGTAAAGCTGCGCGTGAATTTGCAGACCAGATTTTACGATCAGGACAAGAACAGCTACAACGTCATCGCTGAGCTGCCGGGCGTCGATCCCGCGCTGAAGGACGAAGTCGTAATGCTCGGCGGACATCTGGATTCGTGGCATTCAGCCACCGGCGCCAGCGACAATGCCGACGGCGCGGCGGTCGCCATGGAAGCCTTGCGCATCCTGAAGGCCGTCGGGGCCCAACCTAAAAGAACGATACGCGTGGCTTTATGGAGCGGTGAAGAGGAAGGTTTGCTGGGCTCGGCCAAGTATGTAGATCGATATTTGAAGGGCGACGATAAAAAGGCCGAACGCGAGAAGATGTCGGTCTACCTGAACATCGATCCCGGCACCGGACCGATTTACGGCTTTTACATGGAGAACAATGAAGCGGCCAAAGCGATCTTTGATGCCTGGCTGGAACCGTTCCGCGATCTCGGCATGCGCCGCAACGTGCTGCCCGGCATTGGCGCGACCGATCATTTAAGCTTTACGCGTGTCGGCATTCCCGGATTCAATGTAGTGCAGGAATACACGGACTATGATGTCCGCATGCATCACACCAATGTCGACACCTTCGAGCGCGTGCGGGAAAGCGATTTGCAGCAGAACGCGATCGTGCTGGCGTCGTTTCTCTATCACGCGGCGATGCGCAAAGAAAAGATCCCGCCCGGCAAGCCGGCCGTAACTCCAAGTCCATAATCGGAGCGCGGGCATCCTTCCCCGCAAAGCGTGCACAGCGCGCTCCGCGTAGTTCGCGCTGCGCGCTCATGCGGCCAGGGATGGCCGCGCTCCATGCCGGCGCTCTTATTTCTTGGCGCCGATCTGCTTCAGCAACTCGTTCACCGCGGCCTCCAGCTGGCTGTCTTTTCCCTGCAGACTCTCGCCCACAGGTTTCGCCACCGGCACATCGACCGGACGGGGATGCATCTCCATTAACTCACCATCGTTGGCGGTGATGCGGTCGAACGGCAGACGCAGGTTCGACCCGTCAATCAATTGCACGCCTGAGGTGTAAATGATCCAGCCCGCCGTCGGCTCGCCCACCACTTTGCCAATCCGCAACGAGCGATAGCCTTCGGTGAAATCTTCGCCGTCTGAGAGCGTGTGGCGGTTGGTGACCAGGACCGTCGGCAGTTCCAGGGCGCGCTGGCCTAGAGACGTGCGCGACGGGACCATGGTAAAGCCGCGCGGCTGCATGTTGAAATAACTCTTGCGCGCCAGCACGTCGATCGCATAGACATTCACGAAGCCGCCATTGTTGTTACGCACATCAATGACGACGCCTTCGCGTCTTTGATTCTCGGCGTCCAGGTCGAGGTTCAGCTGGGTCAACGCGCCCGCGGACATGTCGGCCATGTGCACGTAGCCAAGACGGCCGTTGCTCAGCTTCGCGACATATGCGCGGTTGTCTTCAATCCATTTTCGATAAAGCAGATTGCGCTCGGCAGCGCCGCTGATTGGCCGGACCACGACCTCGCGCTTTTGTGCGCCGTCGGCAGAGGCAGCGATTGAAAGCACTGTCCGCTTCGCGATTTTGTAAGCGAGTAGCTCGTCCAGATTGGTGTGCGCGCTGACGGTCTTACCATCAACGGCGAGCAGGTACTCTCCGGGCTTGAGGTTGGTAATGGCGGCCGGCGTCAGCGGAATTACCTCGGTAATTTTCAGCGCCGCCTTGTTTTCAAATTCGGCGCGATCGAAGCGCACACCCAGACGGCCGATGGCCGGCGGCTGCGCGGCATTCGCCGGTCCGGAGATGCCCGAATGCGATGCATTCAATTCGCCCAGCATCTCAGAAATAATGCGGCGCAACTCATCGCCGGTGCGGGCGCCGGCCGCCAGCGGTGCGTATTGATCGTGTACCGCATTCCAGTTCACGCCGTTGAGATTTGGCTCGAAAAAGTTATCGCGAATGTAAGTCCACGCCTGCTGAAAGACTTCCATCTTTTCGCGCGAGAAGTCGACGTCCAGCTCAGCCGTGACCGCGATCGGCCGCGTCAGCCGGTTTTCGATCCGGATAACATTCAAGCGGCCGCCCTCAAGATAAAAAATTTCCTGGCTGTCCGGCGAGAACTGCGCGCCTGCCTTGAAGCCGGCCGTCGAGGTGAGCTGACGCGATACGAGCGGATCTCTGGTCAATTCATCGAGCGGATAAACGTAAAGATTCAGCTGGCTGGCCACGGCGGCAATCATCAAGAGAAATTTTCCGTCCGGGCTGATGGTTTGGTAGCGCACGTCGATGCCCACCGGAATTAAGGCCAGGCGCCGGCGGATCAAATCGAAATCAATCTCGACGGATTTGGGCGCGGGTTTGCTTCTCGCATCACCCGGCAACCTCAGGTTAGCTACCGGGGGCGTAGAAAGCGGCGACGGTTCCGGAGTTGGCGCGGCCGGAGTTGGCGCGGCCGGAGTTGGCGCGGCCGGAGTTGGCGCTGGGGGATTTTGTCGCAGCGGAGGGCGCGGCGTCTCTTCCTTGAACAGATCGCGAAACTGATCTTCGCGAAAGCGCGGTGTGCGCGGAATCAAATCGACGCGCGCCACCTGGCCCGGCTCAGTCCGCTGATTGGTATCAAAAAGCACAAAGGTCCCGTCGGGACTCCAGGTGATCGTGTTGCAATTGGTATTCGAGAGGAAGGTAATTTGCCGCCCGTCACCCCCGGCGGCCGGGGCGGCCCAAACATTCTTGAATCCCTTGTCGCTGACCGGAACGTAGGCGATCCATTTGCTGTCCGGCGACCAGGCGAAGGGCCGGTCAGAACTCAGTGGCGGACGTTCGAGATGCGCCTTCGCCACCGTGTGCTCTTTCTTCCCGTCAACGTCATAAACCCGGATCTCTTCGCCGGCGCGTTCGAAGGCGATCGATTTTCCATCCGGCGAGAATGCGGGCGTGTCGTCGCTCGCCTGATCGTTGGTGATGCGCGTCTCGGTATTGCTCGCAAAGTCGTAGAGAAAGAGGTGCGCCGGTCCGTCACGATCAGACACATAGACCAGCCTGCGACTGTCGGACGACCAGGCCACCTGGCTTTCTTCGGCAGTCGAAGTCGTCACCCGCGCCGCGTCGCCGCCTTCGGTTGCTGAGACGGCAAAAGCTTCGCCGCGCACGATGAAAGCTATTTTTTTCCCGTCAGGCGACAGCGCCATCTCGGAAATTCCTTCAGTCAGGCGCAGATGATCGATGGCCGGACCCGCGGGAGCGCCGCGGCGCACAATATTCACGGCCGCGGCGCGCCCGTTCGCCGCATCAAGTTTCCAGATCTGAAAATTTCGCTCAAAGACGATCGTCTTTCCGTCGTAACCAATGCTCGGCCACAAGACGCGGCCGTCTTTGAATTGCGTCACCTGCCGCGGCTTGCCGTCGATATTCCGGGCCCAGATGTTTTGGGCGCCACTGCGATCGGAAACGTAAAAGATGGTGCGATCATCTTTGCTCCACATCGGCCAGGTTTCTTTGGCGTGACCTTCGCTGATCTGTTCGTAGTTGGCGTTCGACCCCAGCCGCATGATCCAAATCTCGCTCTCGTCGATATGGCTGTGACCCTTGCGCCACCACTGAACGCCGCCGAAACCATGACCGGTAAAAGCCACCATGCCACCGTCGTGCGAAGGCGCGGCCTGGTATTCGTTGGTGTAGAGATCGCCGCTAACCGGCATCGGCGTGCCGCCGTCGCTGCTGACCCGAAAAATGTCGGAGGTGCTGATATCCTGCGTGCTCGAAGTGAAATAAATCCAACGGCCATCGCTGGACCATGCGTCCAGCAGATCTGCGCTGTCATCAAAGGTCAACCGCATCAGATCGCCCGTGTCGAGCGTCAGCACATAAATGTCGCCATTACCGGTGCGCGTCGAGACGAAGGCGAGTTTCTTTCCATCAGGTGAATAGAGCGGCTTGGACTCAGTCGCCGGATGCGACACCAGCAAATGAGCGTCGCCGCCGCCCGCCGCCACCGACCAAATGTCGCCGCCTGAGACAAACGCAATCTCGGAACCGTCGGGCGATATCGACGGGTCGGTGAAGTACGCTTGCGGCTGGACGGCCGGCTGAGCGCAGACGGCAAACGGAATAGCCGGCAGGATCAGAAGCAGGGCGAGGCGCAGAGCAAGTCGGACACAGCTGGAAATCATTAGGGCATTGCCTTTCGGTTTTGATTGAGTGATTAAGACGCGCGGCATACTACAACATTTTGGCCGGCGAACAAGGCAGAGTGTGCCGCCCGGGGCCGCCTTGACCCTGCTTGTGACGCTTTGTTATAAGATTGGTTCGCGCACGTCCTACCATTCACATAGCGCGACGGCTGTTCCGCAGTAGCTCAATGGCAGAGCATTCGGCTGTTAACCGAAGGGTTGTAGGTTCGAGTCCTACCTGCGGAGCCAAATTTCTTAGGAAAATCGCAAAGGCGACCAGGTTGAAACGGTCGCCTTTAGTGTTTTCCCTCTAAGTTTCCCTCTAATAAAAAAATTAGCGTGCTGTTGGTAGGGACTAACGGGGGAACCCTGAGCAAAGACTCGCTGGTGGCGAAGTTTATTAATCGCAACGATTCACTTGCCCATCGCACAATTTTGTACTAGATTCCCACCCTCGTTTAGTCTCGCGGGTTCTCACTAACCATCGCCCGTTTCCCGAACCCGCCTATACTGCGGTCTCTCCGGAAGACCAAGAGTCATAGTCCAAGGTGGAGCACACTAATGCCTAGATCGAAATAGACAATCGGTTGGCACGATCTTTCGAGTTCTCCACGGCGGGTTTTATGAGTTGGGAGTTTCCTTATGGCTTGGGAAAAACATAGTTATCGAGTTGGAAGCTCTATCGGTGGATTCGACACTATACCGACAGCCCCTGACGAGCTTGCGACGTTTATCAATGCATCCCGTAAGCAAATTGAACCATGGCTATCTGCAGTATTTCAGGCGGAGCATTTGAATCTGTTGATTGGAAACGGATTTACATCGGCAATAGCAGCCGCCGCTGGTGCGAGCGGCACCGGTATGTCGAAAGTGGCTTTCGGAACACCCTTTGACACGGCGATTAATGCCAATGCAGATGCGACGGCGAAGGCCATGGGCCGCGGGGAAGCCAACATAGAAGATCAGTTTCGAAGCGCAATGGCGGTCGAGGAAGGCCTTAATGTAATTGAGCCATCAAAGGCAGTGGATGTGAAGAAGGCTATCGATGCTCAGCTAAAAACGTTCCTGGATTCAGTACTCGCAACAGAACGAGGCATCGCGAATACGACTGATAACAACAAGAAGCTAGATTCAGAGCAGTTACTCACTTCTTTCCT
>Ga0126369_10001376_pt1 | contig 16732 bp, 28 predicted proteins | sample PanSoiMetaPlot_1_FD_109646 | JGI IMG/M metagenome (GOLD analysis project Ga0126369, IMG submission 109646) | Tropical forest soil microbial communities from Panama - MetaG Plot_1 | ecosystem: Environmental > Terrestrial > Soil > Tropical forest > Bulk soil | place: Panama | collected 2016-02-17 | reverse complement strand
GCCCGAAGACTGCAAAACCTTCAAGTCCGAGGACGGCGGCAAGGCCCTCATCGCCACCGTGTATGATGAAGTGCCGGCTCGCACGGACCAGGATACGGGCATGTTCGTCCGCATTCAAAGCTGGGACGAAACCGGCCAGCACGCCGAGGCCCGGCAGATCGAAGGCAAGCGGGTCCGCATCACCATCGAGGAACTGCCATGAAACTTCGTGCCTATTATGGCTTCCTTCGGGGCGAGCGCCACAAGGGGAAACAGCTTTTATTCGACGGTCCCAACGGTCCTGATCGCCGGCTGGTGGCAGATATTCTCAGCGAGAAGGTTTGCAAGGAATTGGAGGCACGAGGCTATGACCTTAGCACGATGAAGTTCGAGATCACGAGGAAGCCCGATGTTTGAAAACATCCGCCTGGGGGCCTACTTCAAGTGGCAAAACGCCGGCTCCCCGCCAGGAGACGGCGTTTCTTTTTGGCTCCAGGCCGAATGCGAATATTGGCAGCGGTCCACCGACAAGCTGGGTCAGGCGGTCTACTGGATCGTCAAGATGCCTTATTATGAGTTTCACGAAGAATGGCGCGACTGGTGCAAGCTGGTTTTCAATTTCTTCACGAACGACCTGCTCCCAAAACTGGACCAGTCCAAATTCACCATCGGGGATGTGGTCGAGTACATGCCGTGGCTGAAGGATGATATTACCGCCTTGCTCTTCCTGCGGCACAAGGGCGTGCTGAACGCCAAGAACGTCAAAGACCTGTTCCCGCTGTGCTGGGACGGGGTGGATGTCTTGACCGCCATCGTCAACCTGGACATTTTCAACGTCGCCCAGGAGGACGTGGTAGCGGCAACGGTGGCGAAGCACCTGGCGGCATCACCCAAGGTGGTCGAGGATTATAAGAAAGGCAAAATGCAGGCTCTCAACTCGCTCATCGGCCCCGTTTTAAGAGAGCTAGGAGGAAAGGCCGACGCCACACGAGTGAGAGCCGCATTAGAAGAACAGGCTGCCAAACTGTGACATGGCCTTGATATTTACCGCCTCCGATGCGATAATGCTGTGGTTGCAATTCCTTTGCGTTGTCATGAATCCCTCCAATCCTATATAGGGGTTGTAAAACAAAAATTGTGCGGTTGGTGTTAAAAGAGGCCGACCTGACCACTCGGCTGCCAGACACGATCCACAAATTAACACGCCGGGGAGCAAGCCACAAAGGGCCGGGATGCACGGTCCCGCCACCCGGAGATGCCGGTGGAGAATCGGGAATCCGGCACCGCACAGTTTTACAACCGCCGCCCATCGGCAGTACAGTGATGGAATGCTGACACTCCCGGAAGCCCTGGTAGCACTCGAAGGCCGTGAGGAATTCCTCGTAAAGCGTTACGACGGCCTGGTTTGCATTAACTACCTCATCCAGATTCCTGGGTCGTTCGACGGCATCCGGCGCGAATTCCGGGGCATCACCTTCGATGAGGCGGGCGGGCAAATTGTTTCTCTGCCCTTGCACAAGTTCTTCAACGTGGGGCAGACGGAGGAGACGCAGTACCACAAGCTCTGCCATCTGAACGGCAAGGTGTACGAAAAACTCGACGGTTCCATGATCCACTTTTTCGAGTGGAAGGGCGACCTTCGTGCCTCCACGCGCATGTCCTGTGACACGCCGCAGGCCCAGGAGGCGTTGCGTTTGGCACGGAAGTTGGGTATCGTGGACGATATTGTTAAGGATGTCCGCAGAGGGTATACTCCGATCTTCGAGTTTGTGGCTCCCCACAACCAGATTGTCGTGGAGTACCCTCGCGCTCGTCTGGTCTACCTGCACTCCCGTTGCCGTGCGACTGGAGATTACGACCATCACCCAATCTACCCCGACTGCGCCAAGCGCTACGACTTCGCTTTCGCTGATCTCTTCAGCCACCTGGACGGCGAGGAGTTCGAGGGCTACGTTGTCGTTCTTGACAACGGCCTGTGGGTCAAGGCGAAGTGCGACTGGTACTTGCAGCGGCACAAGGCGGTTGACCTGCTTATGCGTCCGGCCTATCGGCTTTATGAGGTTGTCTTCGACGGGCTGATGGACGACCTGATTGCCAAGGCCCCGGATCGCCACAAGGAGAAGTTGAGGGAAATCTACACCGAGGCGCAGCTTGACCTTTTGCACCAAACCAGCCAGGTGCTAAAGGTTGCTTCGGCTATAATGGAGGTAGCATCGGTTGGCAACCCAGGACCGGAAAGACTTCGTAAGGACTATGCCTGGTTCGCCAAGGCCGAACACCCCTTAATTTTCGGATCGCTCATGACGGCCTTCGACAAGAAGGACGTTACGCCGGGGGTCAAGGCCCGTCTGCTGGACGGGTACAAGCTGAAGTACCCCAACCGGCTATTTGCCGACATGGATGTAGACGGCTGACACCGGAGGTCATATTTGTAGGGGAGGGGGCGATGCCCGAATTTATAGTGTCGAGCGGTGATTTCAATGTCCGCATCAAGCGTCGATCCGCTCGCCGGGCGGCGCTTGATGCCATCGGACTCCTGAAAACCAGCGATGAGGACATCCACCTGGGCCTCATGGTGGGCGTCTGCGGCGTGGATTCAGAGGACTTCATTTATCTCTCCACCATCGTGCTGATGGAAGAGAACGGCATCAATTTCAAATTCCTGGGAGACGGCGATGGACGTGACTCGGCCTAAGAAGCTCACCGACTTCCGCTGGCTCAATCTCTTCTCCGTCCACTGGAAGAACCGCAACAAGGAAGGCGAGTGGGTGTTCGCCAGCCGCAAAAAGGAGCCGGCCAACGGCCCCGGCCCCCTCAAACCGGACGCCGTGATTGTCGTGCCCATCCACGTCAACGACCAGGGCCAACGCCGCCTGGTTGTCCTCCGTGAGTTTCGCATCCCCCTCAACGACTACGAGTACGCCTTCCCCGCCGGGCTGTGTGAGGCCGACGTGGTGGCCGATGCTTCTCGTGAACTGGAGGAGGAAACCGGGCTGCGGCTGACCGGCATCATCAAAATCAGCCCTACTCTCATTTCTTCTGCTGGCCTTTCGGACGAATCCGTGGTATTGGTATTCTGCGAATGCGAAGGCACGGTCAACCACGACGGTAACGAGGCCACCGAGGAGATAGAGGTACACCTGCTGGATTATGCAGGGGTATGCGCCCTGTGCGAGAGCCGCAATAAGTTTTCGGCCAAGACCTGGCCCGTCCTCTTCATGTACAAAAGTCTTGGCGCAATCTGAACAACGGAGTGTAAATGGTTTAAGGCCCATAACCCGCCCCGGATCGAGGGCGTCATGAACCCGGTAGACGATGTTCTCGATGTAGCCAATGTGCTGATTCGAGACTTGAACGGTCGTATTCGCGTCTGGTCAGCCGGTGCGGCACAGCTTTACGGCTTCACCAAGGAAGAAGCTATTGGCCAGTTTGCGCACATTCTGCTTAAAACCACCTTCCCCCGCCCCGCTGAGGAAATTAAGAACATTGTCTTGAGCGACGGCAGGTGGACGGGCGAGTTGGTTCACACGCACAAAGCCGGCCACCGTCTGACCGTGGCGAGCCTCATGGCCCTCTACACCAAGAGTGGGACTCCAGAGATTGTAGAAGTCAACAACGACATCACCGACTACAATCGCCTGCGCACGACCCTGAATTTACTGGTGGAACACGCCCCGGTGCCCATCGCGCTTTTGGACAAGGAACTTTGCTATCTGGCGGTGAGTCGCCGCTGGCTTAATGATTTTTTCCCGGCGCAAGACGTTAAGGCGGCTGATATTATAGGGAAACCTCATTTTGAAGTGTTCCCTGGCCTGCCGGATCGCTGGCGGCAGGCGATTTATAAGGCGCTTGCCGGCGAAGTTCTCTCCAGCGACGAGGATCATATTGAGCGTGCCGATGGACAGGTCTACTGGATGCGTTGGGAAAAACGCCCCTGGTATTGCGGCACGGGCGAAATCGGCGGCGTCATTATGTTCTCCGAGGAGATCACCATTCGCAAGAGGGCCGAAGAGCAGTTGCGCGAGCAGGACCGCCGTAAAGACGAGTTTATAGCGATGCTCAGCCATGAACTCCGCAACCCCCTGGCCCCGATTTTAACCTCGCTCACGGTTTTGCGAAATGGCCTCGATACGCAAAGGCACCTGGATATTATCGAACGGCAGGCGCTTCACTTGACCCGGCTCGTGGATGACCTGCTGGACGTTGCCCGTATCACCACCGGCCAGTTGGAAATGCGGAAAAAGGATATTGTCCTTCAGCATGTCATTCGCAACGCCCTGGAAACCCTGTACCTCGCCGCCGAAAACAAAAAACTTACCCTCAAGGTCCGCATCCCCGCCAACCCGGTCCTTATCCACGCCGATGGCACTCGCTTGCAGCAGGTTTTCCTCAATCTGGTCGGCAACGCCCTGAAATACACCCTGCCGGGCGGGCTAATCGCGTTGACGGTGGTGGCAGCCGACCAGTCTGTTCAAATATCCGTCAAGGACAACGGCCCTGGCATCCCCAGGGAGGCCCAGCCGCACATTTTTGACCTGTTCGTGCAGGCCCAAAAAGTCCTCGACCACCCTAAAGAAAATGGCATGGGCATCGGCCTCAGTTTGGTGCGCCATATTGTCGTGGCCCACGGCGGCACCATCGTCGTCAAGAGCAAACCGGGCGAGGGCAGCGAGTTTATTGTCAACCTTCCCCTCCCGCCAACTCATCTGTTGCCGACCCAGGAAAGTGGTTAGAATAGTCAGGAGGATTCGCCTGCAATATAAGAAAGGATTTCGACATGGAAAACTACTGGATGGAGCGAGCCGAACTGAAAGCCCAAGTCCGGGCTGAGTTGGAGGAGGAATACAAACAAAAACTCCAACAGGTTAAAGAGGAAATGGAGCGGGCGCTCGAAGAAGGTTACGAGGAAGCTTATCAGATGCTCCTGACCGAACGCCTGAAGGCGGACCAGTTGGAAGTCGATCTGTACGAGGAATACGACAAGCGGCTCCACGATTGCCGGGAATACATCATTGACAAGGTGGACGCCTTCTTGGACCTGGAGTGGAAAAAGCTGTGCGAAGCGGGGCAGGACGAGTATGCGGCCAAGTTGGCGGGCTGGCGAAAAGCTATTTCCCCCCGTGAAATGGTTGACATCTCCATCGGAGCGGCAGTACAAGAAAGCTATGAGCAGGTGATCGCCAGCCGCCGGCACCTGGAGGCCAAGACGATGCGGCAGGGGGTGCAGATCGCCAAACTGGAAGCAACCGTCCGTAAACTGAAAGCCGGAGACAAGAATGACGATAACCCGTGACCGTATTACAGGCATGTTTCTGGGCATTGCTATTGGCGATGCCCTGGGCAAGCCGACCGAGAGTAACACGCAGGAGGGCATCCTCAAGCGCTATGGCCGCATCACCGACTACCTGGACTGCTCCAGCCACAAGTATTTCGATGACGACCACCGGGGCACCACCACCGATGACTGGCAATTGACCAAGGCCACCGCCGAGGGCATTATCCAGACGGGCTGCGTGGACCTGAACGCCATCGCCGCCTGGCACGTCGAGGAATATAAGAACAGCGTCCGGGGCTGGGGCAAGACCACCAAGGAGGCGGTGGCCCGGCTCGCCAGCGGCGTGCCCTGGACCACTTCCGGCAAGACCAAGGAACCCAAGCGGGGCACCGGCAACGGCATCCCCATGAAGATCGCGCCCCTGGGCGCATTCATGGCCATCACCAACCCTCAGTGCGATGAGCCGGCCTGGACACAGAGCGTGGAGGACATCGAAAATTACACCCGCATGACCCACAACGCCCGCATGGCCGTACAAAGCGGGCTGTGCCAGGCGTTCGCAATTTTCAAATGCCTGACCAGCGACCCCAAGGACTTCCGGGTGGAGTCCTTTATCAACTGCGTGGTCGGTGCCGCCCTCATGGGCAAGGACAAGCGGTTCCGCAAAAGTCCCGACGAGGGCGACGACGACCTGCACGCTCGTATGAAACTTCTGTACCAGCACGAGGAGTACGACGACAATAAGATCGTCACCGACTTCCGGGGCAGTTGCTATATTTACGATTCCCTGCCCTTCACCTATATGTTCTTCGTGAGGAATCCGCTGACCGTCGAATCCCTATATGATGTGGTATCGGCGGGCGGTGACACGGACAGCAACGGTTCGATGCTGGCGGGACTTCTGGGCGCTCTTCACGGAGCCTCTATATTCCCCCGCAATCTCGTGGACGGACTCAAAGAAAAGGACGTGGTGGCGGACGTGGCCTCGCGCTTTTGTGATAAACTCAACGTAAACTGAGGAGGCAATTCATGGCTGTCGATTTCACGGACTCGGACCTGGACACCATCCTCGACGCCCTCGATGAGATGGAGCGCAAGGATGCCGAGTACCTGCCCAGCATCGAGAAGCTGCTGAAAATCCTGCCCGAACCCAGCGACCCGGAACTTCACCATGCCTACGGCGAATTCCGCAAGGACATGGCCAGGCAGGAGAAGAAACTCAAGCAGGAGAAGAAGTTGCGTCGGGAACGCATCACGCTGCTCAAGGCCAAGATCATCATGCTCCAGCAGGAGCGGGCCATCGACCGCCTGGGCGAGCCGGAACCTTCAGAAGAAACCGAGAAAAATCCTGAACGCCCCTGACCGTCGCGTACCTTTATCGGCAGAAGCGGCTTTACAACTGGTAGCCGCAGCAGTAAGATGGCAAAGTACCGAGTTGGTGCCCTAAGCCCTGTACCAGCCTGCGAGTGCTGGGGGCATACAGTCACCTACTTCGGAGGAGGTTTCCGCAATGGCTCGTTCCCGTTCCACCCCCGCCGGTTCCCAGCCCGCCACCGGCTCGCAGCCCACCCACTCCATCCCCGGTGCCGTCCGTGGTGCCCCCGCCGGTGACGACCTGTTCGACGCCCTGGGCGACGACGGTTCCGCCACGGTCAAGGAGAAGGGCAAGAAGGCCGACCGGCCCGAAGTCCCGCTGCCCCCGCACGTCATCGAGGCGTTCAAGCGCTTCGTCGGGGCGAAGGTGCTGTCCGAGATCGTCCTCAAGCGCGCTGAGAACAGCGAGGACGAGGTTGACCGTGCCGTGTTCGATCTGTGGCAGGAAAGCCTGTGGAAGTACAAGGCGCAGCCGACCAACCCGGCCCTGAAGCTGGACAAGGACGGCCAGCCCGGCAAGCGCGACATGGAGGCGTTGTTCCAGGTGCAGGACCGCTTCACCAAGAACAACATCCACCTGCCCGAACCCGCCGAAGGCGAGACGATCCAGGCGGCGACGATCCGCCTGCTGGTCGAGATGGGTGTGCCCCAGGACCAGGCCGAGGCGTTCCTGACCAACGAGGTCGAGATGCGCCCGGTGAAGAGCCTGCGGGCCTTCAACGAGTTGCTGTTCGGCCACCAGGAAGGCAAGGACTACAAGGAGGCGACCGACGACGAGAAGGCCGTGGCCAAGAAGATCATGGGCTTCGTCCAGAACGAGTTGTCGCCCGAAGAGCGCAAGCTGGTGCTGGTGACGACCCCGCAGGTCACGGTCAAGAAGGGCGTCATCGGACGTATCCCGGTCTACGCCAAGGCCCTGGATCACGTCAAGGCGTTCTTCCGGGTGTTCAGCCCTGTCCACTTCGTTGGCAAGGCGAAGCTGGGCGTCAACGACACCCCCGCCGAGAAGGTCGAGCGGCTGAAGGGGATTGCCGGTGAGATCATCGGCAACAGCGAAGTCTGATCGCTTTACGGCCCGCCCAGGCTGTGCTTGGGCGGGCCTTTTTCTGGTCCCTACATGGAGGAAGGGCATGTTATGGAGGGTAAACAGCCTGATTACATCCTGACCAATCATTTGCGTGAGCGGTACGTCGAACGGTTCGCCAGCAAGAAACACTACGACCATTTTCGCTCTTGTCGGAAGCCTGCTCACGAGCGTTGCGAAACCTGCATCGACCTGGCGTTTGACCTGCACGAAGAAGTCAAGTCCAGGCGGCACCAACTCGACTGCACGCTCGCTGGCCGGCTCCGCAACGCCCATGAGGAATGCTCCTACATCAACAACTCGGAATTCATGCAGCGCATTCACCGGCGCTACGGCTACGAGCGATTCGCGTTCCTGGTTGATGATGACGTACTGTTCGTGGTACTGCTCAAGGAGGGCAAGAAGATCGTCCCGACTTGCATCCCCTCCCGTGAAAGTGTGGTCGGTGGCATCGTGGCCCGGCCCAAGTACCGCAAAAAAGTGGAGGAACCGCTGCTGAACTAAGTCCCTGCGGGTACTCCTGGGACACTGGCCAGGTGGCCCATGCACCTGGCCAGTTTTATTTGGAGAAACAAGCATGAGGCGACTGGAAGGATTCCTCGTGGACACCACCAAACTTCGCGCCATCATTTACGGCGAGGGGGTGCCGAAAGAACTCAGCGACCTGATCTGGGCACGGCTTGAAAGTTCCGCCATTCGCCCCGGCGGCACTGAAAGCTTCCACCTGGGCATGGACCTGATGGAGATTCTAAAGGCCCATCCCCGCTGGCAATCGGACCTCATCAAGATCATGGAGGACTGTCGGGACATGAATAAGCTTCCCCTCGTGATGGTCAATGGGGAGCAAGTGGACGGCAGCAGGCTCAGTTTCAAGGGTGGTAGCATCCTGGGGCCTGGCGGCGTCCGGCGTCTGTTGGAGGGATATGAGAATGGCTAAGAAGAAGGCCGACAAGAACAAGAAGAAGGTCAGCAAGAAGAAGGCCACCAAGAAGAAGAACGGCAAAAAAGCGCCCGCCACCGACGTACTGATCGTACCGATGCCGCCGGTGGAGCCGCCGAACAAGGCCATCAGCCAGGACGCCCTGGCAATGCTCAAGGACTTGAGATCGCATTCCCTGGGGGCCACCCTGGGCCGGTGCGGGCCGAGCGGTTGAGGGTAGCAGGAGCGGGCAGTTGCCCGTGGTACAATGAGCGTCGAGAATACCATCGCCAACTCTCCGGTCATCATGATGGAGGAGCGGGATGGCAAGATATACGCCGAGCCGTGCAACAGCTATATTCCCCTGGAAGTGCTGGCCGGCGACACCGCCATGTTCTACGTCGTGGGCGCGACCTTCCGGCCAGGCGTGGTGGAATTCTCCACCCGCCTGGAACACGAACATTATCGCCCTGGCACGCCCAAGAACAGCAAGTACCGCCTGATTATCGTCAACTGGCCGCTTGATGAGTGGAAGGTCCGGTGGTACGTCATCGGCTTCCCGGTCGAGGACCGCCACACCGCCGAGCGGGTGGCGAAGGAATGTGGGCTGCGCTTTGCCGATGGCGTTCCTTGCATGATTAGTGGCAGTGGGCGGGAATACTTTCCGATGGAGTCCAAGAACGTCTGGAATCTCGAAAATATCGAGGGCTGGACGCCGGCCAATTGGGAGGAGAAAATGGAAAACGAGCGCCGGCGAGTCGAAAAGGTGGTCGAGGACTCGGTGGCGCTACAGAAGGGAAAGGTGAACGTCGAGCTATGAGTAAAGCAGGCCGCATCAAGGTGGAAGAACGGATTCCTCACGGGGTCATCTGCTATTGGCAGTATACGCCGCCGCCCGATGAACGCTCCCGTGTCGCCCGCCTCCACCGCTGCTGGGAATGCGTGGAAGCCTACCCAATCGACTCGGACGGCTATCCCCTTGCCAAAGTGAAGCACACGGGCGATATAAACAGTCGCCAGGAGTGGGATAACTGGATGCACTTCAAGCCGCCGTGTCCCGAAGGGACGGACCCGGAGGATTGGGCCTACGACGGCCTTGAAGACCATATGGGCCGATGCGTGACGATCTGGACATGGGAACACGGCTGCGGCATGATGGAGTTCCACCCGCCAGAATATCTGCACTGGCTGGGCGTGGGCTTCTACGAAAAGCTTTGCAAGGAGCCGCATCCTTGGGACAAGCTCGAATGCGGGCACGACCTTTATTTCGGCACATCCACCCGTGCGGCGGAAATAATCGCCTCTTTCCTCAAGGAACAGTGGGCCAAAGATGCCGGTAAAAAGAAAAAATAAGCCCCGCATTCCCACCTGTTGGCAGAATCAGACCCTCAAGTGGCTGGCCGAGGGACGCGAGCTTATCATCGGCAAGTGGCCTGACCTTTCGCATTACAACGACCCTGGGGTAAGGAAGCACAGCAACCAGGAGCGTATATTCTGGCGCTACCGGGTTCCCCAGCTTGTCACCTTCCTCAATCCGCAGGGTTATGATACCCTGGGCTGCGGCTACCCAAAGCTGAAGCGCGATTACATGAGCCACATGGAGCGTTACGGTTGGGTGGTGCGGCACGATACCGGCTGGACGATCACCGAGGAGGGCCGCAAGGCGTGCCGGCGATATGAAGATTACCTCAAATGATGATCCGAAGGGCATGGGCCTCTACCTGGCCTTGTCGCAGTGCGGCCTGGAGATGGTCGCACCGATCATCCTGGGTGTTTTAATCGACCATTGGTTGGGTACACTCCCTTGGTTCACCGTTATTTTCACGGTGATCGGTTTTGTGGGTGGTATCGCCCATATGGTGATCCTCTCCAACCGCATTCAGGAGAGGGAGGACCAGAAGAATGTTGTACGTCGTTTGGAGAAGGACCGGGCCGAGAGAATACACGGTGGACAAGTTCGACACCTGGGAGAAGGCCCTGGAGGCGGTCAAGGCGCTGGTCCCGGACACGACGTTGACAACGGAGAAGCTGGGCCACGTCACCAACGACGTGATGATAACTAAGGTGGCGAAGTGAAGGCCGAGTGGTGGCTGCACATGAAGGAATATTGGAGCATTGACGGGGCCAAGGTGAAGCCGCCTCTTGGACAGGCGTGCCTCGCATTTTACAAATACGACGGTTCCAACCTGCGCTTCGAGTGGAACAGGAAGAAGGGCTGGTGGCTGTGTGGCACCCGCCGCCGGACCTTTGATGCCGCAGACCCCGAATATGGCTGCGCCGTGGGCTTGTTTCGTGAAAAATACGGCGATGGGTTTACGAAAGTGCTGCGGGACAAGTATCCTAAGATCACTGACGCCATCGCCTATTGTGAATTCTTCGGCCCCAATTCGTTCAGCGGCCAGCACGACCCCAAGCACATGGTCATCCAGGCCGAGCATAACGAACCGAAGGACGTGGTGCTGATAGATGTCAACCTGCACCGCCGGGGGTTGGTGGACCCGTGGGAATTTGTGAAATCTTTCGGACACCTGCCCGTTGCGTCCGTTATTTATGACGGGCCGCTCACCGAGGCGTTCGTCCTCGACGTGCGCGAGGGCCGTTACCCGGTGTACGAGGGCGTGGTCTGCAAGGGCGGTAGCGGCCACAAGCTGTGGATGCGGAAAATAAAAACCAATGCCTACCTCGCAGAATTGAAAAAGCGCTGGGGCCAGGGCTGGGAACAGTACGGAGAGTAACATGAAGCTGTGCATTCCGCCCCTGGGGGCGTTGATCCGCCTCAGCGAAGAGTGGGGCTTCCGTCTCTATTTCGAGGACCGCAACGCCACCCTCCTCGCCGGCCTTTTGGATGGCAGCAAGAAGATCGTCATTCCGGCGGGGAAGTTCCGGCCCTGGGCGGGGGTGGGGGCCGAGCCAATCTGGCACACCAAGCAACGTGAGGACTGGTCGGTGCTGTTCGCCCGCTTCAAGGACGCCGGCTTCACCATCCGCAGGGCGGAAAAGCCCCAGGAACCGGAAAGTGAAGTTTACAAATCCTTCCTGACGCAGATACCATTGCCATATATCGACGCCTCGCTCCCGCCGGGCACCGTCCTGGCCTTTGACCGCTACTACATTCGCCAGGGGGCCGAGGCATTCGACTCGCTGACGTTTAAGATCGAGAAGTGCGACGATTTGCGGAAACCTGGCGATGGAAAATCGGTCGTGCGGCGTTTTTGGGCACGTCTGCAAGACGTGAATAACATCGAAGGCGAACTCTTGGGGTGAGCAATGGCCCAGAAGATTGCGGAAGTGCCTTACAAGGTACTGTTCACCAAGAACTTCATCCGGCGGTTGGGCTGTGACGCCGACCACCTGATCCACATTATCCGGGGTGCCGTGGAGCGCCTGACGGTCGATCAGTGGGACAAGAATATCGAGGCCATCCGCAGCGGCAAATACAAGGAGGAGGGCTTGGATTGCTCCTTTCTGCCGTTTGGACTTGTGGGCCATCCCACCTATACCGTCGAGTTTACGCCCTTCCCTCGTGGCGTCGTGGTGATGACCCTCCGCAATTATGAGGACACCTACCCCGACTCGGCCCATGAGGGCGACCCGGATGCCGAAGACAGTGCCTATTATAAGCATGGGGGTGACAACGTGTGGATTACCTCCGAGTTGGTAAACAGCGCCCCGATGTTTACCGACAGGCAATTGGGAGTGACCCATGCCGTTGCCAGTGTTTTGAACCAGTGGCCCTCTCGTCAACCGGAGCATCGGGGCGATAAAGGACGGAGGGCCACCGACACCTGACCGAAGGAGGGAGCCGTGGCCTGGTGGTACAGATATTTACGGGCCGACATGGAAGAGATCGACATGGGGCCGTATCAGACGGAAGTGGAGGCCAATAAAGCCTCAGCAGAACATTCCAAATTTGGCGCACCGACGACCAAAGCTTTCGAGATGCCGGAAGACTTCAGACCGTACCAAGGGGAGGATGACGAATGAATATCGGCTTTTCCAACATCTGCACGGCGGCGCAGGAGCAGGCCGTGGGATCGAGAATCTACACGGACCAGCATGGTGCCTTCATGCACCATCTCAGCAAGGCCATCGCCGCCTTCGCCTTCCCGCCCAGCGGCCAGGCCAAGATCGACCTGCCCGAAGGCACCCACACCACAAGCTGCGGCGTGGCGCACCGGCGGGCCGTGCCCTTCGAGGGCTACCATATTGTCGAGTACCGGGAGGGGCCGAGCCTCTTCGTGGACCGCAAGTACGCCGCCAAGACGGAGCGCTTGCAGGTCATGGTCTACACGCAGAAGGCGTATGCCGCCGACCCGGACTGCACGCCCCAGGAAGTGGAACGGTGCAAGGACTACGATTATATCGTGGTCGCCGTTCTGGCCAGTGCCGGCCCGGAGCCGCCGCTGTCGGCCTACCGCTTCGTCCACAACCTGGCGGGCGGCAACAACGAGTTCAAGCCTGAGAACGGCTACACGCTCGCCAAGGCAATTGGCCAGGCCAAGGAGATCGTCGCCTACGGACGGGACTGGATCACGGTCGCTGACCGGGTGTGAGATGGACCAGCTACTCCTTGACTTCCTGACGGCCTACGCCGAATATCTGGACTGGCCGGAGCGGGGCTTCGACGCCATCGCCCGGAAGATATGCGAGGAGTATAAATACTCCCCCCAGCACGGGCGCGAGTTCCTGCTCATCGCCTTTGGCTGGATGTGGGGGAAGAACCAAGGCAACAAGGAATTCCCCTTCATCCAGGCCAACTGCGAGTGCGGCCTCCTGAAATTAAGACTGGATGAGGTTTGGACTCAGGTAGCCAAGGAGAACGACTGGCCTCTCGAACAAGATTAACCGAGGAGGCCGGAATGTCGCAACCACGCATTTGGAAATTGCAACTGCTCTGGACCGATATTCTGTCGGGTCTGGAAGTTTATAAGCAGTTCAAGGTCGTGGCTGAGATCACTTATCAGGCCAACGACCGCCAGCATTTGAAAATCTGGCCCTGGTCCCCGCCCAAGCCCCGCTACCTCTCGGAACGACGGGCCAAGCGGTCGAAGGCCGACAAGAAACACAACCGTGAGGCCCGGCTGCTCATATACGAGAAGCCGGAGAAGGTTCTGGAATACCAGGACGCCTACCTCAAGGAATTCAAGGCTCATCTGGAGGCATTTCATATCGACACCGATGACTTCTGGCAGAAGGCTGGCGTCCTGCCGCTCGCTGAGACGCTGGAGCAGCCGGTTCAGGCGAGTGAGCCGCAGCCGGGCCAATTGTGCAGCGTAGGTTGAGGATGGGACAGCGGCCCAAGGAGGCGGGGTGAAGCGGCGGATGGAGCTATAGGTGGTGACGGCCTCCGGGAACAACCCCTATTGCAAGGTCTTTTGACCGAGTGTGGCTATGAAGTCCTAACCGTGGACTGCCGACGTAAGCCGATGTCCGAACCCCGGCAAGGTGCGCAACTTGCCGGGGTTTTACTATCTACAGTATGGAAACTCATGTCGTATTGAAGGCGTGGATCGGGTTTATGGTGGGGGCGATCCTGGGATGCTTGCTGGCTGCGTCCGGCACCCCTGCCGATGCAACCCACCTTGTCCTGGCATTCGGTCTGGGTTTCGGACTTTGCTTTGCAGTAATGGTCCTGTTCGTCAAGATCGTCGTGCCCAAGGCGGACAATAAGCCGGACAAGGACGAGTGGTGGAAGCGGGGCGAGCCGCCACCCTGGGACACTTACCGGGATGATGACGGCAACCCGAAATGAGGGGAGGAAACTTAGGGCATCTCGACCGTATATTTATGGGGCGGAAAAATTCGGTCAGAAAACCGAATAGTTGGGAATGTAATGTCAGGTAGACGCCTTTCGTCGGTTTCTAGTATGGGCGTCCAAGAATTTCCCACAAAATCGTTTTTCTTGCACCGAAGGGGCCGGTTCGGACCCTTATAGGGTAGGAGGAACACGAGAATGCAGACCTTAGCCGACTTCCTGACACACAAAGAGGCCCGCCGCCAGCTTGAGCGCGACACGGACGACACCCTGCTCCACTGCAACACCGACCGTTTCAGCGAGCTATGCCAGGTCGAGAAGGTCATCCGCATCTTCCGGCCCGGCAACGTGGTCGGCCTGGTTATGCGTCACCGCTGCAAGAAGGGCACAGTCCTGGGCTACGAGAAGAGCAAGACCGGCCTCTGGCGTATGGCTGTACTCATGTACCCGGAAGGTCCGGTGCGTCTGGTGCCCATCGACCCCCGCAGCTACCAGGGTGACATAGTGGCCTGCCAGGAGCCGGAGCGGGATCGCGTATACCTCTATCAGAGCTTCTGCTGGAGCAAGCGCACCCACGTCGCCTTGATCGTTGACAAGCGGGTAATCTGAGTTTACAATCCTCTCACCCGCCAGTAGAATGGGCAGTAACCGAATCCAAAGGAACACTGCCGTGAGGGATTTTCACACTTTCGAGAAAGGCGGGTTGACGCTAGGGAAGCATCGGGTCATCGAAACGAAGGTTTCCCTCGAAGTCCTCACCGAAGAAGACGACGAATGGGCCGAAGAAGACGACGGCCAAATTTATGATGATGGCGTCCGAGCTACCGGCGAACTTCAGGTTGACGTGTGGTTCAACAACAATATCATCAGACCTGGGCTGACGGGCGAATTGCAGCTTCGGGACGACGGCGAGAACAGTCGCTTCAACATCATCATCTTGGATATGCTGCATGTTGAAGTCATCGTTCCCAACAAACAGAAGCGTTACTGGTACAGCTTCCACCCGGTTGGCAAACCGCTGCACGATGGGTTGGAGCTATTTCCCCCAAACTACAAGCGAGAACCGTTGAAAGTCTTCACTGTCACCAACTTCACTGGTCGCTGGCCGGTAGGCGTATCTGCCGTAGTCGTGGCCAACAGCAGGAAGGAGGCACGCACGCTGGTGGACACGGCCCTGGAAAAACAGGGCATTTTGACGGGGCAGGAGAAGCGTTATGACCTGGACGAGTTGGACATTCACACTCCCCAGGCGTTGATCCTGCATGACGGAAGTTTCTAACCTCTCTTAGATGGAGCGAGACAGAATGAGCAATTACCTGACGATTTTCTCCAATGGCATGGCGCACTTCACGCGCCAGCTACCGGCGGTGAAGGAACGGACGACCGTTCAGATTCCCGTCAAGCGCACCAGCCTGGCCGACGCCCTCGCCACCCTCGCCTTTTTCGGCAACGTCAAGATCACCGAGCCGGCCTCCTACCCCGTGACCGACGCCGACAAGGTGCTGACCATCGACCCCAGCAACGTCACCCGTGACCTGGCCACCAAGTTGGCCGGCACCAAGGTGGAAGTCACCGAACGGGCCGGCGGCACCACCAAGGGCACCTTGTTCGGCATCCAGCCGTATGAGGAGCGTGTGGGCGAGGCGGTGGTGGAGCGTTACCGTGTCGGTATCTACGACGAGGCCAGCGCCCTCCAGACCTTCAACGACAGCGACGTGAAGGCCATCAAGTTCCTCGACCCCACGGTGCAGCAGGAGATCAAGAAGGCCCTGGAGCGCTGCGCCTCGACCATCAACCCCGAAAGCACCAACGTCAGCGTCGGGCTGGCCCCGGAGGGCAAGACCGAGGGCCAGGAAGTCATCTATCAGTTGACGATCCCCTTCTCGGCCTGGCAGCCGGTCTACCAGTTGCGCATCAAGAAGGGCGAGTGCGAGATCGAGTGCAGCGCCAAGGTGGACAACCCCACCGATGAAGACCTGAACGACTACATCGTGTCGGTCGCCACCGGCGATCCCAACACCTTCGAGACGGACCTGGCCGACGTGCGCAAGCCCCGTCGCCAGCGGGTCAACATCGTCAGCGACACCGCCACCGGCGCTATCGGTGCCCAGGATGCGCTGCCGGAGTTCAGCGCCGAAAACGCTGCGCTCGAAGATTCCGGCACCCCCGAAGCACTGCACTTCGCCGGGGTTCGTGCCCGTGGGGCTGCCGTTGCCAAGCAGGCAATGCTCATGGGCGGCGCGATGCCCCAGGCCGCTCCCGCTTCCGCCCCGCCCCGTGCGGCCCAGACGGGGGCGGTGGTGGCGGACGTTGGCGACTTCGCCATCTACACCAGCAAGAACCCCG
>Ga0126369_10001374_pt1 | contig 16743 bp, 17 predicted proteins | sample PanSoiMetaPlot_1_FD_109646 | JGI IMG/M metagenome (GOLD analysis project Ga0126369, IMG submission 109646) | Tropical forest soil microbial communities from Panama - MetaG Plot_1 | ecosystem: Environmental > Terrestrial > Soil > Tropical forest > Bulk soil | place: Panama | collected 2016-02-17 | reverse complement strand
TCGCCCTGCTGGCGAAGCCCTACCGCCAGGCCGAGTTGGCGCAGAAGGTGCGCGAGGCCCTTGCCAGGGAGCTCGAGCCCATGGGTGACCACGTGCGAATAAGGGAGACGCAGCCCGGGTGGCAAGAGCGCGTCCATAGTGCGTCCTAAGCGCGATCACGCGCGTCCATGGCGCGGGAGGTGTTGGGCGAGTTTGTTTGATGCGTTAGGCTTACGCATCTTGCTCGGAACTCCTTTGTGTCTGATCCTTGATTTCGCTACGCGCATCCGGCTACGGGTAGAGGTGCCATGCCAACGTCTGCGAAGTATCACCGCTTTTCGGTGCGCTGTCTTCAAGAGGCGCGCCGATCCGAAGACGAGCCTCTGAAGGCGCTGTTGATTGAAATGGCGCAGGCATGGCGGATGCTTGCCGATCAGGCGGCGGTCAATGAGAAGCTGCAGGCGCGGCCGTCTGGGGACGAGACCGATCCCGGGGATTGAGGGGGCGCTGGCATTTCGAGTGTTTTGGCCAAGGCCTCGACTCGATAGCAAAGCCTTGACCACGTCGCGCCCCTCCAATCGTGACCGGTCGCCGAGTCACCTCCTGCCGCGACCGCGAGTGTGCGTGCATGGCTAGCATCATTTGGCGATGATTGTGGTCGATGGTGGTCGCTGTGAAACACGACATTTCTGCACGAGGCAAATCATGCTTCCCGCCAAGGATCACGTGACCATCTGCTTTGCCCACGTCGCCTATCAATTGCAGGACCGTTTCGTTCTCCGCCATCCCGACATCAGGAGTTTCGAAGTTCGCGATCGCGCCGCGCTCGATCGCCGCGTTGGCGAGGCAGACGTCCTGGTGGTGTCGGGATTGTGGCACAATGGCCTGGTCGAGAACGCCAGGCGGCTCAGATACGTCCAGTCGATCGGCGCGGGCACGGACCAGTTCCCTCGCGCGGCGCTGGCCGAGCGCGGCATCCGGCTTGCGAGCGGTCGCGGTGTCAACGCACGCGCCGTATCAGAGCATGCGATGGCGCTGGTGCTCGCGCTCGTTCGCAAACTGCCGGAGGCCGGCCGCAACCAGGCGCAGAAACTCTGGCGCGGCATGATCGGCGACATCAGCCAGCGCGAGGACGAACTCGGCGGCAAAACGTTGCTAATCGTTGGCATCGGCGGCATCGGCGGCCGCCTCGCACGTCTTGCCAAAGCCTTCGACATGCAGGTGATCGGTCTCCGCAAGCGCCCGGCTGCGGGTGCGGAGTGCGCCGACGCAGTGCATGGCATCGAAGACCTGCCGCGCCTGCTGCCGGAGGTGGACTTTGTCGCGCTCACCTGTCCGCTGACGCCGGAGACCGAAAATCTCATCGACGCCGCCACGCTCGACCGCATGCGTGCGACGTCGTATCTGATCAACGTCGCGCGCGGTCGCGTCGTCGACGAGGTGGCGCTGATTGCTGCGTTGCGTGCGGGCCGCATCGCCGGCGCCGCGCTCGATGTGACCGTCGAGGAGCCGCTGCCGCCGTCTTCCCCGCTTTGGGACATGCCAAATGTGCTGATTACGCCGCACACCGCCGGCGAGACACAGCGCTACGAGGACAACGTGCTGGACATTCTGGACGAGAACTTGGAGAGGCTGTGGAGGGGAGAGGGGACGCTGAGGAACCAGATCGTGTGAAGAATGTCGACGCGGTTGACGAAGTCCGTAGCCCGGGCGGAGCGAAGCGGAACCCGGGATCTTGCGGTCCAGATGGGACACATGCACCGCGCCGTTTCGATATATGCGTGCTCGGCACGCCTCTCGTCTGTCAATCCCGGGTTCCGCTTCGCTCCACCCGGGCTACGCCACTAGGCCACGACGACTTATCGGCCATTGCCTCGACGCGACTGTATCATTCAACAAATCTGATGATTCGCGGAGACTAGCATGCGATGGAATGATTTCCTGTCGAAGTCCTTACAGGTCCATCCCAAGACCTTGCCGGCTGCTGCGGTTTCACGGGCGGTTGCGAAATGGTGGCTCGATCTCGCTCGCAATCTGGTCGTGATCGGTGCTTTGCAATACGTCGCGTTCCGCAGTGGCAACATGATTCTGAAGGGGCTGTCATTGGGGACCTACCTCTTCTTCTTCGCCTATTTCATGACGCAGTTCGACCTTTGGTCGTTCAATCCATTTTACTCCGTCAAGAACCCCCGGCTGCACGCGGTGCTTTCGGTGTTGTCGCACGTTGTCGTGGCGCTGATCCCGCTGTCGCTCGGCATCGCGCTTTTCATGTCGGTCGAACAGGTCGCGCGCGGGCAAGGATTTCATAGCGTTGCGGGTGGCGACGCGACGCCGTTCGGATACTCCTGCCGGCGATGGGTGAGGAGCAGGTAGATCGACGGGGCTGGACGCGACCGCAGATTTCGGCTCGCTTCATCCGCGCCGAGCGTGCCAACGCAAGTCACAAACGCTTGACCAAAAAGTGCTGACGGCCCGTGCGAGCGCGCCAATGCGCTCATCAGTCTCTGCGTTTTCCCTCGCCTCCTCTCACGGCGCGACTTTTCGCCGTGGTTACGCGTCGCTCGCGCAGTGTGAATTGTGTGCAGGGGCGCGCAACCTTGCGTGATCGACACCAAGCCGTCGCGTACGATCTCTTCGCCGACCACGCGAGGAGACATCACGCAACCGAAATCTCTCGAACCGAAGGAGCAAATGTGGGAAGCTTTGGCTCGGCTAACGACAAGCGCTCTGCGCACGGCTGCGTCCGCGACGCGGGCGCGTTATCGACCTATCTGTTATCGACCTGTCTAACGTCGACTAACCAAAGAGAGGATGATGAGCCATGAAACATATCCGACTGGCGTCTGTGAACGGCCGGCTGGTCACCGAGGACGAAGTCACGACCCTGAGACTACCCGGCCTTATACCCGCGCGTGTCCTGGAGGACTGGCAACGCGTTCTCTATCAGGCCGCCGATATTCTCGAGCACATGGGCTGGTGCCGCGGTGAATTGGAACGAGGCAGGCGGCATTGCGCGGTCGGCGCCATCATAGCAGCGTATAACCAAGGCGACGTGCAATCTGACCACTTTGCCGAGGCGGATCTCTGGCGGGAGCCGGCTCTGGAGTGCGCGGTGCAGACCGTGCAACGCTATCTTAACCACAGTCTCATGGATTGGAACGACAGCGCGGCGAAGAGCGGCAAGAACGTTGCCGCGGTCCTGCGCGCGAGCGCCGCGCAAGGATGATCTGGCGGGCTCGGCCTGGCGAAGTCCGGACCGAGTGAAGCGAATCCGGGTTGCCCCTCGATTGCGGCCGGCACCGATGGGGCGCGACATCCGGCAGCCTGCGACGCAGGTCGCGGCATCCGCCGAATTTGCGGGTCGAGACCATGCGCCGTTCGCGAAGGTGTGACTGCGCGGACGGCGACAATCGCCCTATCATGGTGGAAAGGACAACCATCTTGGCTGTTCGCAGCAGAGGAGTGTCTTTCCATGTGCGACTATAGTCTGCACCACGTGGCCTCGCGCCCTGCCGAGGTCGGGGACAAGCTTGTGACCACCCGGTTCGACCAGACGCTGACGCGCGGCTTCGCGGCGGTCGGGGAGCCGGGCGTCGCCGTCTGTCTGATGCCGGGCACGGAAATCGCGTTCGACAACAATGTCGAGTACGACCGTATCTTCGGCCGTGGCATTCTCCCGACCCGAAAGACCGGGCAACGGCTCGCGCGCTTTCGACGCATCGACCCGGAGTTCTCGGTGCACCACGACGCGTTGGAATTTCCGGATGGGAAAATCGTGCTGCTGACCATGCTGTGCCTGGGCCAGCAGGCGACGGTGCTGCAATTGCCGGTGACGGCGAAGCGCGAGGACGTGGGAGAGCCGGCCGCGCGGACGCTCGACGTGCGGCCTGACGTCTTGCGCTGACGGCCTGTTGGCGGTGCGCCGCCGTTTGGCAAGATGAAGAGCCACTGTCACGGTGGCTCTTTTTCTGTTTGGGATTGGAAGGACGCACGTACGAATGCTGTCACGTGACACTGTATAGACTGCTCTCCGAACTTACGTTCAAGCGGGGAGGGATCGATGCGTCAGCAAGTTGCGACATCGTTGGGATTTCGATGGGTTGCTTGCGCGGCGACGTTTGTCACCGGCATCGCTGCTGCTCAGTCGGTGCCCGATCGGGTCAGCAATATTGAGAAAGCAGCGGCTGAGATCGCGGTGATCCAATCTAAGACTGGAGCGGATGGCGCCTTCGCGGTGATCAACGAGTGCTATAGGCGGGAGGTAGCCGGGGCGACGTCGCTGACCCGTGACGTCGAGGCCTGCGTGGCGCAGGACATCATTGTCTCGAAGGTCTCTGCAGCATTCTATGCTCGTCTCAATCCGGAAGGGCGCAGAATGGTGGGAGCTCCGGAACCCGAGGCCGTCTTGAAGGCCATGGCCGCGCGCGTCACCGGGGCATTTGCGCGGCTCAAAGTCCCGGAAAACGAGGCGCGTGCGTTCAATCAGATTGTCGAGACCAAGGGCATGGAAGCCTATGGCCGCGCGCGCTTTCCGGGCCAATTTCCGCCAAAGCAAAATTAGATTTGACGGGTCACGAACAAAGAACGGAATCCAAATTCGGATATCGGCGGAACTACTTCGGAGAATGCGAAATTCCGCGCGAGACTTCTTCAGCCCGCGGCATCGAGAGCGTCGCGGTCTGATCGTCCTTTTGCAGCATCGCCTCGCGGCCACGGACCTTGTTTAGGATCCAGCCGTGATAGTCATCTCCCGCGCGCAACCGCACGACGCTCTTGGTTGTCTCGTCGACGAACACGCCGAACCCTTCCTTTTCGCCAATGACGGTGCCGATGAGAACGAGTGGCGGGCGCACGGGCTCGCTGACTTTTGTGGGAGCCTGCACCGCCGGGGTGAAAACCGGCAATGCCACGGCGGGAGGGCGACGCGAGGCCGAAAAGATCGGACGTTCACGTGTCGCGGTCAGGCTTGCAAACGGAATGGTCCACAAGACGTTTCCTGTCGGCGTGATCCTGATCGTGGACGAAGGTTGAGCGCCGCTGATTTCAGCTGGGGCAGTGCCGCTGTCCGACTTGACTGCCACCGCCGGGGCATCGGCGTCGATAGACTGCGCCTCAAGCGACGGTGGCGCGACCAGCGCGGCGCTCAGCAGCACGGCGAGCATCGTTCGACCGCCGCTCATCTTTCCCCCTGCCATAGGCCGGAGACGGTTAAGGCCACACGCAGACGTGGGGCGGCAGCGGTTTGACCGGCCAAGGTCTGTGCCGTCAGCTGGTCGACGAACAAGAACGGCATTCCGACCTCGAGATCATAGAGGAGTTTCTGCAAGGCGCTCTCGTCGAGTTCGCAATCGACGACGACGCTGATATAGCCGTCTTTGGCCTGCGAACCGTTGAGATCGACTTGGGATGACAAGGCTTTGCCGTTGACGCGGGCGATGACGGCTGCGACATGCTGCAGTAGACTCGCACCGGCGACGGTCACAGTCGGGCCTTCGAGTACAGGTGACCCTGCCGGAGCCGACTGCAGTTCCGAATGGGCGGTCAGGCTTGGCTTGTGGCGTTGCAACTGAACGAGCGTTTCGGTCGCTTGCGTTAATGACGTATGGCGGTCTTGCAGGTCGATCAGCGCCGCCGAGGTGGCGAACAGAAACGCGATGACGACACCAAAATAAATCGCCGTGGCCGCGAGCGGATATCTACGGAGATAGCGATCAAACAGGTCAGTCATCACGTGCCTGAAGCGAAAGCAGGTTGAACAGTGACCTCGATGTGGAATTGATCGGCGTTGTCGCCAGACGAGCGGGTTGTCGGTGCGAAGAACGTCGCGCGGACGAAATGCGGCGTTTGCTCGATCAGGCGGATCAGGGATGGCGCATCACGCGATAGGCCGCTCAGTTGCAACTTGTTGCCGTCGATCCGCAGCTCGGTAACATACGTGCCGTCCGGCAGTATTTGAGATAAGGCCTCCAGCACCAAGACGGCGGAGGGATGTTCACGCTTCCTGTGTTCGAGCGAACGCAAGGCGGTGCCGACGCTCCCGGTCGCGCCATTGCCGGCATAAAGAGGCGATTGCAATTCCGTCGTGCGCTGAAGAATCTCTTCGCGCTGCCGATCAAAATAGTTGCCGACAATGACGGCGGCGGCGGAGGTGGCCGCAGCCATGATGCCGGCGCCGGCGAAGACGACCCATAGCAGACTGCGAATCCTGCCTAAGTCGAATTTTCCGCGCCCGGACTGTTCCAAGACTCTGATCGATTGCGCGCCGACGTCGTCCTGCTGCGGGCACACATAGACGACAATCGAATGGGCACCGGTCGCGGCGATTGCTTGAACATAGGGTTCGATGAGCGATTGTGCTGTCGCGGCAACGGTCAAGCGGATGCGAGCGCCCGCGAGAGCTGTGGGCTCACTCCATCCGAAGGTGGCATCGCGCGCTGCCCAGGGGGTGATTCGGTCGATCTGCGCACGCACGACGCCGTCGAGGAATTCCGCGGCGCGAGCGGGCAATTCGAGCGGGCGGAAGACGAACTTTCCTGGCCGCAGGTGGAGCTCAACGCGGCTGCCGGCGAGCTTTGTGGCGGCACCTTGGGGTAGGGTGCCGCCTTCGGCAATCCGCAAACGCGCGTGCGGGTCATGCGGCCGGGGAACCTTATTCGTCGTGAGCGCAAATGTGCCATCGGCTTCCTCGACCAGTGTCACCTGGCGGGGCGCGATGAACCGTTCGAGCGCCGCTAGAATCGTGTCGCCAACGCAATCGATCCACCGCGCGAGACCGATATTAACAGACGCCAGGATGGTCATCTTACTATGGCCGCCGCGGATTTCACCGCGCTCGTCGGGTTATCGGGTCGTTCGAATCGGATCATCGAAACCGTCGTGCCAGGACAAGACGTGATAAGGGGCGTCCGTATCACTGGATACGACAATAACCGCTTCGGATTGGATGCGTCGTCCGTTTTCGAAGGCGATGTGGATATCGACGCGGACTGCCTTGCTTGGCTCGGCGGGGCCACCGGCACGCGTGGGATCGGGCGAGGATGCGGGCCGCCCCTGCGGCGATCCTGCTTGGCGCTGCTGCAGGATGGCGTTGAGCCGGCCCTGGGTCATGCCGGGCAGCGCCGCAATCACCTCTGGCGCGGCTTCGCGCACGTCGACGCCGGCGAGCCCGCTGTAAACGGTCAAGAACGGCATTGCGCGCTCGATCAATTCCGGCCGGAGGCCGCGCACCAGCCGCAGCTCCTCGACGTGCGCAAACGGTCCACTGCGCGGGACATAACTCAGTCCAGCGGCGAGATAGCGCGACGCTTCTTCGTCGGTGACGAGCGGCCGCCGCGGCGTACGCCAAGCTATGATGCTGTCGGCATGGCTTTTGGCCTGTTCCGGGTCAGTACCGAGAACGGCGAACAGGCCCGCCAGCAGCTCCTTCGGTGCCCGATTGAGGTCGACCCGTGCGGCTTCTGACCTGTATTGCACGAGGACGCGGGCGCGGTCGGTGTGGAAGTCGAGTTGCCCGTGGGTCGGGACCGTGTCGCCCTGCGCCGTCGTCAGTTGATAGGCCGTGAGCTCAAGCGCCGCCGACATGAGCGCCTCCGACTGGAGCCGGTCATCGTCGACCGAGATACTGCTGGCGACACGGGAAACGTAGGTTGCGTAGATCATGGTCAGGGACGCAAGCGCAATGATGATCCAAAGAACGGCTACGACGATGAAGCCGTCCGACGGGGATTGCAGGCGCGTTGGGGCAGAGCGAAGTGGAATCATTGTATTTGCCGAACAGTATCTGTGACCGGCCTGGTATCGCCCGACTTGGCTGCAGTTGACGGACCTCCTTCACAATTGCTCGCGATAGTCGTGCCCGAGCACTGCGCGGACACGTCGGCATGTAGCAAGACGATGGTCGAGACCGGCAGTAAGCGCCCAGTTCCGCCATCGCGAACGATTATGCGGACGGCGCTCGGCAATGTTGCTTCATCGCGCCAGACCTCCCTCCACGCGCGATCGCGGCCGGCATAGGAGAACGATGCGCGAGCGGGAGACCGCACGAGGACAACAGGGTCGGTAAACGACTGCGACGCCGTGGACGCCTGCGGTGGCATCGGTACGAAAGGCGCTCGGCTTCTCACCAAGATTGCGCCACGCCCATCGGCGCTTTCGGCAATACGTATGACGTCGAGGCCGCCGCGAGCGTTGGGACCGATCGTCGTACGAACGAAAATGACCGAAGATGCGGTTCCTTCGAAAAGTGGGCGTGTCGTCTGTGCGGAGGGAGGAATGAATTCGGAAGCAGCGAGGTCGCCGACGATCCGCTGCACGGCGATGTCGAGCATTTCATCATGCTGCACGCGGGAAAGGCTGCGGTCCCAATTCGGCAGCCATTGCGCGGTGATGGTTGCGAGTGCCGCGAGCACCAGTCCCATCAGCACAGTCGCGACCAGTGCTTCGACAAGCGTAAAGCCCGCTGTGCTGGAAACGTTTCTTCTCACCCCGGTGGCCTCCGGTGCAGGCGCACGGTATCGATCCGCAGTGTGGCCCCGGAGGGCGAGGTGACTGTGATCGCGACGGCCTGCGGCACCCACAAGCTCCGTCGCCGGTCGTCAACCGAACCTTTGAGGAAAGGTGTGACGGTCGCGCGCCAGCGGTTGCCGGACCACTCACCTGAGAAGCTGCCCGCGACGAGTTCTGCCCGATCAGGCAGCCCGGCCTCGATGGCGCGCGCCGCGTTGACCAATGCTACATGCTGCTGAAGCACGCGCACACCGCGCGCAGTCGTGCCAACCACCGACCCAATTGCGGCAAGTGAAATTCCGACGATCGCAAGCGCAACCAGCACTTCGATCAGCGTGAACCCGGCGAGGGCTCGACGCGTCTTACGTCGCATGTTGCGGAACAATCTCTACGCCTCCGGTCAGCCAGGCGACGCGAATTTCGTAACCGCTGCCAAAGCGGGTGAGAGTGATAACGCCGCCGCACGAGATTCCCGAAGCCAAGAATACGATCGCTGATTCCGAGCGTTGTCCGCGACAGGTGTTGGCCAAGACGAACGTCACCGACACATCATCGGGTACATGAATCATCCGGTCAATTGCACCGGACCGCAGCGTTCGCGTTTGCACGTCGACCTTGGTCGCGACATCACGACGGTTTCGCATGGCGGCGTTGCGATCGGCCTTGAGCAACGCGGCGATCTCTACTGCATAGCTTTCGAGCTGCAGGTGCGAAGTCCTACGCGGCATGATCGGCAGCATGATTGCCGCAAGCAAGGCGACGATCGCGACAGCGCAAGTGATCTCAAGCAGGGAAAATCCGTCTTCGTCGGACCGTACCCTCATCGCGTCGCGCTGACGATGTCGGCGGCGGTACCCGTGCCGCCTGCCTGACCGTCCGAACCATATGAGATGATCTCATAGGCTGCGCGCTCACCCGGCGAGCGATAGACGTACGCGTGTCCCCAAGGATCATTGGGTACACTGACACCTTTCAGATATGGACCATTCCATCCGGAGACGCTGCCGCTCGGCTGTACCAGGGCAGAAAGACCTTCGGCACTCGTGGGATACCTGCCCATATCCAAATAATAGAGATCAAGCGCACTGGAAAAGCTCTCAATCTGAATCCTTGTGGCCTTGACCTTCGACTCCGTCAGGTAATTCAGAACGCGCGGCCCGACCAGCGCCATGATCAGTCCGATGATCGTGATCACGACGAGGATCTCGACAAGCGTGAATCCGGCCTCGCTGCTGCTCGCGGCGCGACGGCGTCTCTTTGTCGACCTCGCCAAGACTGGGATATTCAAGACTGGGATATTCATGTGTCTCGCTCCCCTGCATCGCTCCCGACCCATCGCCGCGCGCGCGTCGGCCGCCGGCGCATGAACAAGGATGTTTTTCTTGATTTTACAAATATACCATACGAGAGTTCCCATCAAACACACAATTCCGTAATTCCTCGACTCGATGGTCCCGCGACGAGCAGCAGATCTCAGCGTCGAATGGCATAGACGTCCTATCCGACAATTTGGCTCACGGACAAAAGCGCGGTCATGATCGACACGATCAGACCGCCGACGATGGCGCTGATGGCGATGATGGCCGCCGGCCCGGCGACACCAACCGCCCGATCGAGACTGCGCTGGAGCTTGGCCTCGTAGAAATCGGCGACCCGTCCGGCAAGAACGGGAAGTTGGCCGGTCTCTTCACCGAGACGCAACATGCGCACAGCCATGACGGGCAGGACGCCGGCCTCCCCTAAGGCGTCCGACAGTTTGCCCCCGTGACGGACGCGATCCACTGCTTTGCTCCAGGCGTCCACGTGCCCAGTGCTGGCCATGATGTTCACCAGAATGCGAAGCGCGGTCGTAAGCGGCACCCCGCTCGATAGGAGGACACCAAGGTTGCGACAGAACAGCGCCGTGCGGTGAAAGCGCAAGGCCGAAGCAATCAAGGGAAGCCCCGACAGGCCGGCGAAGAGACGCGCCCGGATCCTCGCCTGACGCACAAGCAGCCAGACTGCGCACAGGAGAATGCTGACAGCAGCAACAATCGCGGCCGTGTTGGCGCGTGCGAAATCCGAGAGATCAAGTAGCAGCGCCACGATCGGGTCCATTTTCGCGTTGAAATCGCGTAGCACCGCGCCAAATTGCGGTAGAACGACGAGAAGAAAGAACGACAGGACCGCGACAGCCGCCGTCGTGACGAAAAGAGGGTAGCGCAAAGCGTCCGCGAGCTTGCGTCTCAGCGCCTCAGAACGGGAGCGTTGATCGGCCACCACCTCGAGCGTCTGGTCAAGGGTCCCGGAGGCCTCGCCGACACGAATAAGGGCAACATACATTTCCGAGAATAAAGGGTGGTGATGAGCGAGCGCTTCCGCAAAGCTCTCACCCGATAAGATCGCCGTCTTAATCTCAACGACGGTTGGCCTGAGCCGGCCGATGTCGATGTCGCTCGCAAGCAAGTCGAGCGCGTCGTTGATGCGCGCCCCCGCCTTGAGCAGCAAAGCGAGGTCGCGGGTAAAGATGGTCACGTCCTCGGCGCGAGGCCGTGACAAAAAGCCGAGCACGGGAAGACGATGGGGCGCTCCACCTTCCACCCGCGTCTCTATCGGCACCAGTCCCAAATCTTCAATTCGGCTGAGGACATCTGCGGCGTTCGCCGCCGCAATTGATCCGGTTACGACGTCGCCGTTCTGGGTCAGTGCGCGGTAGCGGTAATTGGTCATGTTGTCACCGCGCCGTCGTCACGCGCAGGACCTCCGCGGGCGACGTCAACCCGGCCCTGCATTTGGCGATGGCGTCCGCGATCATGGTCACCATTCCGGCCCGCATGGCCGTCTTCTCTAAGCTGCCGGAGTCCGTGTGGGAGCCGATCAACTCTCTGACGCCGTCGGCCATTTCCAGAATTTCGAATACGCCGCTGCGACCGCGATAGCCGGTACCACCGCAGCGCTCGCAGCGCCCCGGTTCCCAAACGACGTCGTCCGCTGAAAACCCGAGCATCGCGTAGCGCGGGTCACCACCAAGGTCAGCAGAGGTCAAGCTGCGTCGAACTTTGCAGCGGTCGCAAAGGATACGCACGAGCCGCTGTGCTATCACTCCGCGTAGGGTGGACTTCAGCAAGAAGGGTTCGACGCCGAGATCAAGGAGCCGCGGCACCGCCGCGGCGGCGCTTTCGGTATGCAGCGTGGTCAGGACCAAGTGCCCCGTCAGCGCAGCATGAACAGCGATGTGCGCGGTTTCTGCGTCGCGCACCTCGCCGACCATGATCACGTCAGGGTCCTGGCGCACGAACGCGCGAAGTGCGGCGGCGAAGGTCAGGCCGATGGCGGGTTTGACCTGCGATTGATTGATTCCGGGAATCTCATATTCGACCGGATCCTCAATGGTTAGAATCTTGCGGGTCGGTTCATTAAGAATGGAAAGCATCGTAGCAAGCGTGGTGGTCTTGCCGCTGCCGGTCGGTCCGGTGACGATAATCATTCCGTGGGGCAGAGCGAGGAAACGCTCAAGCTTCGATCCGTCCAAATTGGACAGCCCAAGCTTTGCAATGTCGAGCAACCCGCGATCCTTGGGCAACAGCCGGATGACAGCGGATTCCCCATGCTGTGTTGGCATCGTGGCCACACGGATATCGAGGTCGGAGCGCGCGATGCGCAGGCGCGCAGCGCCATCCTGCGACAGTCGTCGTTCGGCGATGTTGAGTCCGGAGAGGATCTTGATGCGAGAAACGATCGCCTGCGGCAGCACGCCCACCGGCGTCGTGACCGTACGCAACAAACCATCGACGCGCATGCGCACGACCAGGCCGCTCCGAAACGGTTCGATGTGGATATCACTCGCGCGCAGCTCGACCGCTTTTTCCAACAGGTCATTGACGGCCCGAACGACAGGCGCACCGCTCGCGAGATCGCGCAGGCTCTCGATGTCGTCGTCGGAGTCTGCGACGGCGGCATCGAGCGTGTCGACGTCAGCGCCGTTGTGCTTGTCCAGACGCTCGGCCAACACGATGCCGAGATCTTCAAACGATGCAATCTCGATCTCGAACGGCGCGCCGAGTACGATCTCCACTGCATTGAGGGTGGCGGAATCACTGGGATCCGCCACCGCGAGCTTGTAATGCCCGTCGGGGGTCTGCATCGGATAGATCGCGGTATCCCGCAGGAAGCGATGGGTGAAGCGATCAGTCAGTGCGGAGGCGGCAATCATTTCCGCCAAGGTGATCCGCGGCAAACCGCAAAAACGCGCGACCTCGTCTGCAAAATCGGATGCAGACAATGCGGTCATCTGCCAAAGCGTCTTGAATCCCGACTCTGCCTTCTCCAAATCGGAATGACGCTCTGCGGAAAGGACCGCGCCGCGGATCAACTGCCTGCTGGCGAGATATTTAGCAAAATCTCTCGATGCATCCGCGCCCATGAGCGTTTCTCAAACGCATACTTTTCACAGTCGGTGCAACAAACCTTAATCGCCTTTGTTACTTGCTTCAAATGGATCGGATCAGAGCGGGAAATCACGATTAAAAGGTCAGCCGTGCACGCTCCAAATCTTCAATAACGCGCATTCTCGCTTGCGCGATGTCTTGTCGACAATGTGTGGAAATGCACCTAGGGCGGCGGTGCGCCCACGCGCGACGCCCAATTCTCGCAAAGCTTAAGAGGTGGGCGCAGACAAGCTTCGTCGAAGAATATTTCTTCCCAATCAAAATGGTAGGCCCTCTTGCTCGATTGAGCATGCGCGCCAATTGCATCGACGATTCAGAAGTAAAGCAATTTGTGCTGGCCCTCAACAACAATACGGCCGCTCTGTGTACAATGCGGTAGGCGCGCGCAGCGCTACTTGCAAGAGCCGTTGTGCCTTGTGCTTAGTAATATGGGGCGACTGATGTCCCCAAGGAGGAAGCGAGCAAAAAACAGGGAGGATAATATGTGCCAACTTTGCCGTGAGGGAAGGCCGCAATATCATTTTGGTTCAAGACGTAATTTTTTGAAGGGCGCTGCAGCGATCGGGGTCGCTGCCGCGAGTATGAATTTGTTCTCTGTGCGCCGCGCGATGGCGGACGGGGGTCCGCCACAGGGGACCGGCGGTTTTGGCAGGCGCTATGTCATCCGCGGCGGCTCCGTCATGTCGATGGACCCCAAGATTGGCGATTTTGCCAAGGCCGACGTTCTTGTCGAAGGCAAAAAGATTCTGGCGGTCGGCCCCAATCTTGGTGCGGGCGGCGCCGCTGAGATTGACGCCACAGGGCGCATCGTCATGCCGGGATTCATCGATACGCATCACCACCAATTTGAGACAGCGCTGCGTAGTTGGCTCGCCGATGGCGTCCTGATCAACGACCAGTCTGGCTCGCCGAGCGGAAGCAGGACCTATTACGAGAACATTCTGCTCAAGTTTGCCACCGTGTACCGCCCGCAGGACGTCTACATCAACGAACTGTTCGGTGGGCTCTCCCAACTCGACGATGGCGTAACGACCGTCCATGACGTCTCGCAGATCCACCACACGCCGCAACACTCGGACGCGGCAGTCCAGGCGCTGTTTGATACCGGGCGCCGGGCGGCGTTCGGCTATTTCGAGGGCGCCGGCGAGGGCGTGACCGTCAACACACCTGGATATGCCTATCCACAGGATGCGTTTCGCTTGAAGCAGAAATGGTTCTCTTCTCCGGATCAGCTCGTCCACATGATCATGGGCGGCGAGGTGTATCTCGGCGATCCGACAACGGAGAAGTCGTGGACGATCGGGCGCCAACTCGGTCTGCAGATCGCGGCGCACATCCTGTCTCCATTCGGCATTACCCCGATCTTGGACAAGCTCGCCGACGGCCAGGGTGGGTCCAATCAGGACATCGGAATCGGCCCCGACAATCTGTTCATCCATATGACGGGCCAGTCCGACAAGGGGTGGAATGCGGTTCATGCCAGAGGCGCGCAAGTCTCGATCGCCTTCCCGATCGAAATGAACATGCGTCACGGACAGCCGCCGATCCTGAAAATGCTGAGCCTGGGGATGGAGCCGTCGCTGTCCGTGGACGTCGAATGCACCATGACCGCGGACTTCTTCACCCAAATGCGCGTGGCCATGAACATGGAGCGCATGGTCGTGAACCAGATGATTCTGGAGCAGGGGAACTTCTATCCGCCGAACCAGTGGCCGACGCCGGCACCAGGTACGCCGCCGCTGCTGACCACGCGCGACGTGCTGCGGTACGCGACAATGAACGGTGCCAAGGCGCTTCGACTCGACGACAAGGTCGGTTCGCTCACGCCGGGCAAAGAGGCCGATATCATCATCCTCGACGCCACCCGGCTCAATGTCACACCGCTCAATCACGTACCGGGAGCGGTCGTCTCGCTGATGGATCGTACGAACGTCGAGACGGTGATCGTCGCCGGCAAGATACGCAAGTGGCGGGGTCAGCTTCTCGATGTCGATCTGCAGGGGCTGCGCCAGCAGCTTGAAGCCTCGCGCGACTTTATTTTCTCGGCCGCCGGCATACCGCAGGATCTTTTCGCCCCGTTCTGACGGTTCGCTGCGCGCATGACACAGGGCTGTTTCGGCTCATCGCCGCCATTGGGATGAGCCGGAATGGCGTTGCTGTGCCTCGGCGCGGCGCACTTCCCGTTGTGGCGGGTGGCCGTTTTGGACCTATTGCCGCGCGGTATTCCTGGCCCCGAAAGCCTTGCAGAAGAGTTTCGGTTGAAAGCCAGACGATTATTGCTTGTCATCGACGGTATTCAGATGCGACAGTTCCATGACATTTTCAGGCGTTTACGGGCGCCGACCACTACGAGGTGAACGCCTTTATCGTGTGAGTTTTGTCTGTGTCGCGTGCAGGTCGTTTCGTCCCTCGGGAACGTGCGCTGTCCCTTATTTTGACAGTGATGTTTTCTTTGGCCGTGGGAGGTGCGTTGCTGTCCGGCTGCAGCCAATTGCTCACGGGAACCAATGACACCCGCGGCGACGCGGACGTCTTGGACAAGGTCAGATCGCTGGACTTGTTGCCGCGTTTTCCGCGCGAGCAGGCGGGAAGGCAGGACGCCAAGGCATCTGACCGGCGCGAGCCAGCCGTTTATCCTGGTGTGACCATTGAGCCCGCACCGCCCGACGCATCGACGGCGTCCGGGGGCGAAGGATTTGATCTCAACTTCGAGAATGCGCCAATCGCCAATGTCGCCAGGATCATCCTGGGGGACATCATGGGCGTCGGCTACACCATCGATCCACGCGTTCAGGGCACCGTCACCTTGTCGTCCGTCCGGCCGGTGCTGAAGTCGGACATTGTTTATGTGCTAGAAAACGCCTTGCGCATGAGCAACATTGTTCTCGTGCACGACGCCGGGGGCTATCGTCTCACCCCGCTCGGAGAAGCGGTCGGCAGTGGCCCGGTTGACCGGGAGGCCCGCGTTGCGCCCGGCTACGGCATCACCGTTATTCCTCTGCAGCATGTGTCGGCGCAGACGCTGATCAAGCTCCTCGATAGCTTCGCCTTCAGGCCTGGCACGGTCCGTGTCGACCCCGGCCGCAATCTGCTGATCGTGCAGGGGAGCGGCGCGGAGCGGCGATTGGCCGTCGACACCGCTCGAAGCTTCGATGCCGATTGGATGCGCGGCCAGTCGGTCGGCATCTATCCCGTGCACAACAGCGCGCCCGAGCCGGTCATCGCCGAATTGGAGAAAATCCTCGATTCCGGTGAAGGCGGTCTTGGTCAGAACGTGGTCCAGTTCCAAGCTATAGCGCGGCAGAACGCAATCCTTGCGGTCACGCGCAGGCCGGACGTGCTCAAGATGGTGTCGACTTGGATTTCGCGCCTCGACAATGCCGATACGAAAAGCACGGGCGTGCATGTGTATCGCGTGCGCTATGGGGATGCGCGCCAGCTCGCGCGCGTTTTGAATGAGGTTTTTACCGGCAGCGGAACCGGTCTCGATTCACCGACCAATCAGATCGCGCCGGGCTCCGGCCTTTCCTTGTCGTCAAGCAGTGATAGTCCGAGCTTCGGTCAGCAGCAGCGGAGCGGCCTGAACGTGCGCCAGCAGCTCGGCGTCGCGGCGCCGGGCTCGACCTTCGCGAACCCTGCCTCCTCGGCGAACCGGCCGGGCACGCCGGACACTGCAACCGCGTCGTCCGGCGGGCAACCAGCGCTTCCGGGCGTGCGCATCACCGCCGATGTCGTCCACAACTCCGTGCTGATCTACGCAAACCAGGAGCAATTTCGGATCGTCGAGCGCACGCTCCGACAGCTCGACCGGCCGCAGCTGCAGGTCGCCATC